>Ga0181520_10000720_pt1 | contig 71544 bp, 66 predicted proteins | sample PEATcosm2014_Bin_29_FD_132451 | JGI IMG/M metagenome (GOLD analysis project Ga0181520, IMG submission 132451) | Peatland microbial communities from MTU Mesocosm Facility, Houghton, MI, USA - PEATcosm2014_Bin02_30_metaG | ecosystem: Environmental > Terrestrial > Soil > Wetlands > Peat | place... | reverse complement strand
GATTCGGATCTAATTAATTCTGAACAGCATATGCGTGGCAATGTTCTTCGCTATTTCTATGCTTTTCTCTTGTAAACTACTTAAACTAAATAAGTTACTGGTGGAGGCGGCGGGAGTCGAACCCGCGTCCGAAATCGTTGTCAGCCAGGAGATTCCATGCTGTGTCCGCTTCCGCATGTTTTCGCCTCATACGCTCAGAACGGACAAGATGCGCATGAAGCTAGTCCGATGATCTTGTGGTTACAACACGGACCGAGCCGCAACCACCAGCCTACTGAATGACGTCTTGCTCGCAGCCCATAGGCGAAGCCGCGAAAGACGGCTGCTTAGTTAATTAAGCAGCAAGTGCCAGATTATCGTTGGCAACTTTAGTTTTGCAGGCGATTACGGGTGCCCACACCCCGGCATGCCTCCTTGCCGCAAGCGATCCCGTCGAAACCGTGACGCCCCCACTTCTGTGGCAGTCAGCTTAGATGCAAACTGCCCGGGTGCGAGCCGGGCCAACTGGCTCGTGCTGCATCTCCCTATTCTACGCCCAATACGATTCAGGCAGCAGGGACCCTATTGCTTCTCCAGATCGATGCTCTCGTAGGCGCGGACGGCGACGGCAGCCCGGATCTGTGCCGGCGTCTTGCCGAGCTTGGTCTGCTGGTAGGCGAAAAACGCTTCCTTGGCGCAGGTGGAGCACTCTGTGCCGTGCAGCCCCTCAAAGCAGCTGCGCAGACTGGTGTGGCCCAGAGACCGGTCGCAGCGGCAGTTGCAGGGAAGCTGGTAAAGCACGTTGCCCACTTTGATTGCCTGCTGGTAGACGTGCACCTGCCACGGGAAGCGGAAGTTCTCTCCGGTCAGCTTGGCGCCGGCCAGGATCGGTGGCAGCGCACTCACCTTGAGCGGTGCGGCAGGGTGATAGGCGGCCACGTCGTCCCCTGGGTTCGACCATTGCGCATAGCTGGCCAGGGTAAAGGCGAAAAGGGCCAATCCCACGGCCCAGCGGCGATTTTTCCAAATCATCATCGGTCAGGTCTCCCACCCAGTTTAGACTGAATCCCAAACAGGGCGATACGCCGCCAGCGGAAGCGTACAGTCCTTGTGTTGCTCCATTTTTGCACAAAAAAAGACGGCACGAACGGTCTAGCTGTTCGTGCCGGGAGGCCAGTGACGCAACTTGCTCCCAGGTCCGGAGGGGATAAATTCGACCGCCTCCATCACTGGAATATCTACACCTTACTATAGATTCAGAAGAATGCAAATACCAAAATCGAAATTTTCTCACTATGTGGGATTGCAGCCATTGGAGGTTTTCTTGCATCTAAAGCTACGTTAAGCCTTGTAGCGAAGAGCCAAGTATTCAAGAGGGAAGTGGCGCGAAACATATGGCAAGCCCTTTGGAGTCTTTACCTTCTGCAACTGAAAACACAACAGACTCGCACTCCGGCGGCTGGCGCGGTGTGGGCATCATCGCGGCGGCCTCTGCCCTGGTAGGGGGGGTGGCAGCCGCATGGTACTACCGCAAGACGCTCATTCGCCTTCGCCAAGCCCAACCCCATGTTCCCGATTTCGAAGCGAACCACCCCGAGGACAATCCGGACGACGAGGTCTGAACGGCTCTGCCTGGGAGCCCTCCTGAGGTACCAAAGCAGACGATTGAGGTTGTATCTCCCCGATATACACGCCGTATGCGCCCAGGTGGATTTTGCCCAGCGAGACCGATTCTGGCGCTCCGGGAGTCTGGAGCAGAGTTTTCACCTTGCCCCCGAAGCCGGGAACGCTAAGGTTCACGGTTTGCGGTTCAGCCGTAAAATTCACACTCACCACCACGACCGGGACTCCGGGCGCCTGGCGCATCCAGCTCAAAACACTATCGTTACCAGCATCGAGTATGGTGTAGCCGCCTTGGTCAAAGACCGGATTGGTCTTCTTCAGCCGGATCAAGCTCTGATACCAGGCCAGGAGCGAGTTGGGGTCAGCTTTCTCGGCCTGCACATTGATGGTGGTGAAGCTGGGCGGCACCGGCAGCCAGGGCGTGACCCCTGGGTTGGTAAAGCCGGCATTGGCAGTCGCATCCCACTGCATTGGCGTGCGCTCGCCGTCGCGGCCCTTTTCCTTGGGCCAGCCGACTCTACCTACTGGGTCCTTCACGTCTTCCACGCGGGTGGGCGGCGTCGTTTTCATGCCGATCTCGTCGCCGTAGTAGAACAGCGACGCTCCCCGGCTGGCGAAGAGGATGGTGGAGATCACGCGCTGGATATCCGTATCGTGGATGCCGTCGCAATAGCGGGCATCGAGGCGCGGGTTGTCGTGGTTGTCAAACACCAGCAGCGGGATGTTGCCGCCCAACCGCTCTTCTGCGTCCTCCAGTCTGGCGCGGAACGTAGCAATGTCCAGCTTGTTAATGAACCCGACCTGGGTGTCCATCGGCAAGTGGAACTCGGGCTTGTCCATCGTCCCGTACTCGCGGGCCAACGCGGCAACGTCAGGCAGATAGGTCTCTCCGATCAACACCCGCGTGCCGGGGAACTTGTCAGAACTGAAAGCATCTGCATTGGCACGCATCTCCTCCATCACATCGTGTACGCCGGGCAGGAATTCGGTCTTCAATCCGTCAAGCACCGGATCGCCAAAAGCATCGATCAGCGGCTTGCCATCCTTACCGAGGATTACGGTCTCATCCGCAAAACTGGGATCCTCAAACAGGGTCGTGATGGCGTCGAACCGGAATCCGCCCACTCCGCGCTTCAACCAAAAGCTGATGATGTCCTTGAATGCCGCATGGACCTTGGGGTTGTTCCAGTTCAGGTCCGGCTGCTTCACATAGAACTTGTGGTAGTAGTATTGGCGAGTCTTCTCATCCCACTCCCAGGCCGAGTGGCCAAACTCGGATTGCCAGTTGTTGGGCGGCTGGCCCTTGTCGGTCGCCGTCTCTCCCTTGCCGTCCCGCCACACATACCAATCGCGGTAGGGGTTATTGCGTGACGAGCGTGACTCCACGAACCACTTGTGCTCGTCGGAACTGTGGTTCATCACCATGTCCATGATCACGCGGATATGGCGTTTGGAAGCCTCAGCCACCAGACGGTCAAAGTCGGCCATAGTGCCGTAATGGGGGTCAATGGCCTCGTAGTCTGCCACGTCGTAGCCAAAATCCGCCTGGGGCGAGGGGTAGATGGGCGTCATCCAGATGGCGTCCACGCCCAGCTCCTGCAGGTAGTCCAGGCGCTGTGTGATGCCGTTCAAATCGCCGATACCGTCACCGTTCGAGTCCTGAAAGCTGCGTGGATAAATCTGATAAATGACGGCGTTCTTCCACCAGTCGCGCTCGCTGGCAGAGGTTGTCTTCGCGGGTTGATCAGGCACAGCCTGCCCTCCTGCGGCCAGCGTCAGAGTCCCAGCCAACAGGGCCGCTGCGCCGCCTGAAGTGATCTTTGTCCAGTGCATCGCGGTCTCCTCGTTCTGTTTCCGCTGCCCATGGATTTAGCAACGACTTGACGTCCGCCAAGCTATTACATTGGATGAGCATGCGGCGCGATCGGTGGGCTGCGTGGACTATCCCGCGAGGGGAACTGCCCGCAAACTCCCCGATCCCGCGTTTCCCTGCGTCACGCGGGTGGCGGCTTACCCATTGGCTCGCTGCGCCACCAGCATCGAGTCCAGAATTTGCTCTGAGACCTCTTTGACGGCTAACGGGGAGTGAGACAAAAACAGCGTGTTGGTCTTGTCGCTTTCTCCGATGGATTTCAGGGTGTCAAAATACTGCGTCACCATTACCAGTTGCATCACCTCTTTTGCCGACGCCCCTTCCACCACCTTCTGGAACTGCTCGATCGACGCCTGCAACCCTTCGATGATCGCCTTCCTCTGGTTGGCAATTCCCTGCCCCTGCAAAGCCTTGCTCTCCGCTTCGGCCTCTGCCTTCTTCACCACCAGGATCTTCTCCGCCTCGCCCCGGGCATTGGCGGCCACCTGTTCGCGTTGGGCGGCGTTGATGTCGTTCATGGCCGACTTCACCTTGGCGTCGGGTACGATGTCGGTCACCAGCACATTCACAATCTCGTAGCCGAAGGTGGCCATGTCCGCGTCGAGTTCCTGCTTCACCGCCGCGGCAATGCTCGACTGCGTGGCAAACACTTCGTCGAGCGTCATGCCCGGAACATGGCCCAAGATCACCTGCTCCACGTACGACTTGATCTGCGCCACCGGGTCAGACAGCTTGTAATAAGCGTCATAAACCTTTTCCGGGCGCACGCGATTCTGCACCGAGATCGGAATGGTGACGAAGACGTTGTCCTTGGTCTTGGTCTCCATCGTGAGAGTGATCTGATTCACACGCAGGCTGACCACGCCCGCCACCGTATCGAAGTAGGGCATCTTCCAATTCAATCCGGGATCGGCCACACGAAGGAACTTGCCGAAGCGCGTAATTACAGCCACCTGGGCTGTATTGACGGTGAAGAAGCTTCCCAGTACCAGGGAGAGAACGATGATGGCCAGAATCGCCAGAAGAATCACCAAAAACACGTCCATGTGTATCCTCCGCTGCTTCGTCTTGAAGCAACAGCGAATTGTACAGGACAACCATTTCCATTGAGTTGAATAAGGGAAGCAATCACGCCCCGGGGAGCCCGGTGCGCACGTCTTACTGATTCTCTCCGGGCCGCTGCGGCGTAGTGCTCTTCATGCTCTTCAAGTCGACGCCAAACTCGGGTTTCTCGCGTGTGCCGCCGATGTGAACCGGGACCTCGGCTCCGGCTCCGTCCTTTTTGAAGAACCGGTCGGCCGGCTTTAGCAACAGGCCTTTCCAGCCACCCACCATCTGGGAAACCGTAGCATCCGTCTTTGCCGTCCCAGTGAAGGCCAACGCGCCGCCTTCCAGGCCATAGGTACCTTTCAGTTGGATCACGGCTCCGGGCACGGTGTAGGTGAGCGATGGCAGCGTGACGATCCCAGCCGCCAGTTGGAAATCTCCCTGCATCTGGGACCGCATACTGGCCGAGTCGGTGGTTTTGACCTCGCCGGGCCGCCCCTGACCGCGCAAGCTCAAAGACTTAATGCGATCCTGAACCTTCTCGCTGGCAAACTTCGCATCGTCCAACAGGAACTGGCCGTTCAACTTCATGCGCTCATGCACCGGTGCCGGGCCGGGAGGGATATGCAGAGTGGTTTTCAGCTTCAGGTTGCCGGTGAGCAGGGGGGTGGACCCGTGGCTGGCCAAGTGCACGAAATCCTCGATGCGGCCTCGATCCACATTCACCGTGAGTGCGATATCGTGCCCGATGCTGTGCGGCGGGCCGCCGGCTTCCGCCGCCAGCACCCGCACAATCTTCCCTTGCACGTCGAGGTGGGAGCGGCCCAGCGTCGCATCTACATCGTCTAGCCAAGTGTCGCCGTCAGTGCCGTCCACCCTGGCGTGGAACTGTGTGTGCAGGGCCAATGCGTTGTCGAAGTGCGAAAGCCGGAAATCGGGTGTGTCAGTCTCCCCGTCCACCGCCAGGTCGCGCAGCGTACCCCGGTAGTGGCCGGTGGAGTTGAGAATGCCCGCGATTCCTTTGAAGTCGGCAAGGTCGGCGTTGTCGAATCGGTACTCGCCCGCGACCGCCGACTCGCCGGGATCCTCCACTTGCCATGGCCCAAAATCACCTGTGGTGTGAATCGCACCACGGGGACGAGGATTGGTCAGGCTGGCGTCATAGTGCATGGCGCCGTGTGTGGATATGCCGGTCAGCTTGAATTGGGCAAAGTCGATTTCGACCGGAAGCTTTTCTGGATTTCCGTTCTCAAGCACCAACTGCGCCCGGCGGCACACGATGGTGTCCACCAGGAAGCGGACCGCCGACGCCCCGGGCTTGGGCTGGGATGCGTCTGCCACGTTGCTCGCGTTCGCCGCAGCATGCAGGAAGTGTGACCGGGGTGGCACATGCACGGCGAGCCCGTTCAGTTCGACCATCGAGATGACAACGGGCGTGCCCGGCTCATAGCGCAGGGGAGCATGAAAGCGAAATTCATCCAGCCGGATAAGCGGCTGGATGGGCGGGGGCGGCGAGGGCGCAGATACTCCCTCCACCTGGGCAGGCGGCCAGATGCGCAACCCGCGCCCCTCAGCCCAGAGACCCCACTCTCCTCGCAACCCGTTGCCCAGGGAGATGTGAAAGCTGTCTAACTCAACCCGGGCGTGAAAGCGCGCTCCGATCGCCTCAACGATGCGGGCGCGCACGAATGGCTCGGCGCGGTGCGCCACCACGGCCATGGCCACACCCAGCGCCACCAACACCGCCAGCAATCCACCGGCGACCCACAACAGGACCCTGTGCCTGCTCCGGAAAGATGCGTGCCCGTGAGCCAAAATCGCCTCCCTCGTCGTTTCCATTCTCGCAGCTAATCACAGCCCGTTTCATGTTTCAACGGCCGATGGCTTAGACTTCTCTCAGCGATGCAAGTGCTCATTGAGAATCTGGTAAAGCTACAAAGCGTTGATTTGGAGTGTGCCCGGCTGGCACAGGTAGCGCGCTCCCTGCCCGCTGAAATATCTCAAGCCCAGGCCGCACTGGCTGCAGCGCAGCGCCAGGCTGCTGAAGTATCGGATGCGTTGAATCGGGAGGAAACGCTCCGCACCCGCCTGGAACGCGAGGTCGAGGGCCATCGCCAGAAGGTCGCGCGCTTTAGCGCCCAGCAGGACTCGGTGAAAACTCCCGCGCAGGCTGAAGCCATCGAACACGAGGTGCGTTTCGCCCAGCAGGAGATCGACCGCATCGACAATGAGGAGTTCGCCAGCCTGGAACGCAGCGAGGCGCAGGAAACCGCGCTGGCTGCGGCGCGCGCCCAGGTGGAGCAGTTGGCCACCGCACTCGACAAGACTCGTGAGCGTATAGCCCTGCACCAGCACGAGTTGGCCGCCGAGCAAGCCACGCTCCAGGTGGAACGTGAAGCCCTTCGCCAACTCATTGATCCGGAGTGGCTAACCCGTTATGACCGCCTCTCGGCATCGCGCGGCACCGGCCTGGCCCGCGCTGAAAATCAGCAATGCACAGGCTGCCGCATGGGCGTACGCCCGCAGACCTGGAACGAGTTACGTGAGGGCGAGTTGCTCACGTGCGACAGTTGCAGCCGCCTGCTCTATTGGGACCCAGCCATGGCTCCAGCCCCCAAGTCTCCGCAGCCTGAGCCGGTAGCCGGCGCCGGCCGCGCTGTTCGCAAGCATCAGCAAGCCTAGGGCCACGCCCTGCTAATCTTTACAGTTAGGCGGGGAGCAACTCCACTTCTTCGCAATCCAGGAGCGGGCAGTGCGGCGCATTTGCGTGGACATGGATGAAGTGATGGCCGATACGCTGGCCGAGCACCTGCGCCGCTATAACCAGACCTTCGACGAGGACGTGACCCCGGATGACCTGGTCGGCAAGGGTCTGTGGGAAGTGGCTCCCCTCGACCGCCAGCAACAACTGCGCGCTTTCCTCGACGCCGAAGATTTTTTTGAGGATCTGGCCCTGATGCCCGGTGCGCAGGAGGTGCTCAAGCAGCTTTCCACGCGCTTTGAGGTCTTCATCGCCACCCAAGCAATGACCGTGCCCAACTCGCTCGGTCCCAAGTACCGTTGGCTGCAGCGCCACTTCCCTTTTATCCCGCCTACCCACTACGTCTTCTGCGGCAACAAGAGCATTCTGCGCGCCGACTTCCTCATCGACGATCTGCCGCGTAACCTGCTCCGCTTCGAAGGCCAGGGCCTGCTGTATACCGCCCCCCACAACCTCACCGCCACTGGCTTTGTCCGCGTCAACAACTGGCAGGAAGTGGCAGAGTACTTCGCCGCCGTCAAGGACTAGGAGACAAAGCAACAACCGGCGCAAAAGATCGGTAACGGCACCGAAGGCAACGTCTCGATTCCGTCCTGTGCAGCCCGAGTACTCATTCCGATGCGCGATTTGGCGAGGATTGCGCCTACCGGCTACTGGATGCAGGCTGAGCTGGATTGGCCGCCACAACACGCGGTCCCGCATGACGTAGCAAGGTGACCGGCTGGGCAGGCGGCGCCTGGTGCATGGTCACAATCAGCACATCCGCAGGCTTTTTGCCCGCGCAGGTGTATGAGTGCGGCGTGCTGGCATCGAAATACACCGCGTCGCCGGGCTCCAATGTGCACAGATGGTCGCCATGGCGCAGTTCCAACTCGCCTTCGAGTACGTAAAGGAACTCGAAGCCGGGGTGCATATGCGCCCTGGGCTCAACGTCCTTGGCCAGGGGAATGAACTCGGCAAAGTAAGGATCCATGTGCCTGTCGGGCACCATGTAGCCGAGGCTCTCGAAAAAGTACGTGGGCTCGTCCACGCCTGTCTGTGGCAGCCGTACACGGTCCTTGCGCCGATGCACACGAAACATCGCCTGGGGTTCCGTCTCAAAAAAATACGACAGATCTTTTGAGAACACCATGGCGATGCGCGCCAAGTTGCGCAGGGTTGGCACCACTCGGCCGGTCTCCAACTGGGATAAAAAGCTGGCCGAAAGGCCGGTGTGTTTGCCCAACTCCACCAAACCCATCGACTTTTTCAGACGGAGCCGCTTGATGCGTTCGCCAATGTGTTTTTCCGCAATGAATCTTTCGGTGGTTTCTGTATCCACCTGCGATTTCTGGGTTTCCTCGTTGCGAACCGCCGCCAGTTCCGTCATTATGCCCCCTCCTCGGGTGCACGCCGGACAATTGTTGTCCCGATCAAAAGCAATTCTCATGGTACTAAAGCAAACCGCTCCGAGCAAACTGGATTGCGTTCATCGGGGACCAGCGCCGCATTCATTCTGTCGATATGGTGATGAGCGAGGGCCCGGCAAGGGTTGTTCTATCCGGCGCATCGGGGATGCTGGGCACGGCGTTGCGGAAGGCCTTGGAGGCCCGCGGCTGGCCCGTGCTGCAGCTAGTGCGGAACGCGCCCGCTACCCCTGGCCTACTCTCTTGGAATCCTGCTGCAAAACCGGCCATTGGCGATTCCACAATGCTGGAGGGATGCGCCGCCGCGATCCATCTCTCCGGCGCCAGCCTGGCCGGGCGCCGTTGGAACGCGGCTTACCAGCACGAGATAACGGCCAGCCGGGTGGATTCGACCCGAGCATTGGCAACCGCTCTAGCCGGTCTGCGCCGCCCGCCGCAGACTCTGCTGGCCGCTTCGGCTGTGGGTATTTATGGCAACCGGGGCGACGAAATGCTGGACGATTGCTCTGCTCCCGGCGCAGGCTTCCTGGCCAGCGTGTGCCGCCAGTGGGAGGCTGCCGCACAGCCCGCGGCCGACGCCGGCATCCGGGTTGTGCATCTGCGTTTTGGCGTGGTGATTGGACCCGGTCCTGGCGCGCTGGTAAAGATGCTGCCGCTTTTTCGCCTGGGTCTGGGCGGAAGACTCGGAAGTGGACGCCAGTGGATGAGTTGGATCGGGCTGACCGACGCTATCGCCGCAGTCCTGTTCGCGCTCGAGACGCCCGCGCTGGTGGGCCCCGTGAACCTGACCGCGCCTCATCCCGTGACCAATGCAGCGTTTACCCAGGCGCTGGCTGAGCAATTGCAGCGGCCAGCGTTTCTGCCTGCCCCGGCTTTTGCCTTGCGCCTGGTACTGGGTCAGATGGCCGACGAAGCTCTGCTGGCCAGCGCTCGCGCCTTTCCCGTGCGGCTGCTGGCAGCGGGTTTCCGCTTCGCGCATCCCACCGTGACAGAGGCCCTGGCCGCCGCGCTTGCGTAGTGCGGACAATGCCCCACACTGCTCAGTACTTCACTCATGTAAGTGCTATCCTTGCGGCGATTGTGCGTCTGGTCGCAAGGGTGGGAGAAGACAAAATCAGGCGGCGAGAAGACCGTCCTACCGTTTGCCCTGAATGAGGCGCGGGCTGCCCGTTCCGCCACCGGTCTTTTTTAGGGCGCGTCGGGCCGCGATGGCGTGCATTTCCTTGCCCATGCTGGACTGGTTAATGCCTACCTGAATCGCCAGATTGATGATGTTGCCCGTGATCCAGTAGAGCGCCAACCCAGAAGCGAAGTGCCATAGAGTAAAGCCCATGATGACCGGCATCATGAAAGCCATCATGCGGCGCTGGGCGGGGTCCATGCCCGGTGAAGGGGTCAGGTATTGCACCAGGAACATACTCACGATGATGAAGATGGGCAAAATGTGCAAGGGGTCGGGCGAAGACAGATCAGTGAGCCAGAACCAGTGGGCTTGACGCAGTTCAACTGCGTTGAGCAGCACGCGGTAGTAAGCGAAGAACAGCGGCATCTGCAGCAGAAGCGGCAGGCAGCCGCCGTACATGTTCACGCCCTCGGTCTTGTAGAGCTCCATCATCTCGGTGTTCATCTCGGTCCGCTTGGGATCGTTCATCTTGAGATGGGAGTAGCGTTTCTTGATGGCCTCAACCTTGGGCTGAATGCGCATCATCTTGAGCGAAGACTTCATCATCATGAAGCGCGTGGGCAGCAGCACCAGGTTGAAGATGACTGTGACGATGATGATGGCCCAACCCCAGTTGTACGCACCCGGACCAAGCAGGCCGCGCAGGAAGCGTAGAGCCAGGTAGAGGGGCTTGGCGATGATGGTGAGCCAGCCGAATTGGATCAGCGGCTCCAGCGACGTCCCGTCGGCCTTGCCGCTGGCGCCTGTAGCGTGGATGTTCTTCAGCACGTCGAGTTGCTTGGGACCGGCGAAGACGCGCAGGCGGGTATAGCCGTCCTGGTTGCCCACCGCCAGGCCAATCACGTCGGCGGGAGTCTTCTGGCTGTTGGGGTCGCTCAGGTCGCGGGGCAGGTCGATGGTGTTGTGCAGCGTTACCAGGGTGGTGCGTGAGGGGGCGTCGGGCAGAAAGGCCGCAGCAAAGTAGAGATCGCTCACAGCGGCGTACTCATAGGGCTGGTCCAAAGTTGCGTTGCCACTCACCTTGGACGCTTTTTCGCTGTCCTGCTTGCCGTCCAGCGACCAGGCAAACTGAGAATAAGCGGAGGTGCGCACCTGGTAGCCGATCGCGGCGCCGGCGCGCGCCGGAACAAATTCCTCCATGTCGCCAAGCCCGGCGGGCCACGCCACCAGCGCCCGCACTGGTGTGCCGTTGCGCTTGACCGCGGCCTCCACCGTGATTACGTAGCTGGAGTCGAACCGAAAGGTCTTCACCACGTCCACGCCGTTTTGCGCGTAGTGGAAGGTGAGCGTGTTGGGCGCCAACACCAGCCCGGTGGCCGAAGCCTGGTAGAGAGCCTGGTTCAACTGCGCAGTCAACAACGGCTCATACGTAAAGAGCGAGAGCGGCAGCCCGAAGCGTGCCGACGCCTGTGTCTGCACCAAATCCAGTGGCTGGCCTGCATTGTCGAAGTCCTTCTTCAGGATCCAATGCTTCACCTGCGCACCGCGGTTGGTGAAGACGATTTTGAACATCTCGTTCTCGACCGTGGTCTCGGTCTCTGCCGCGGCGGTGATGGCCGGCGTGGCAGACGGAGGCTGCAAAGCTGCGACCGCCGCCGGGCTGGATGCAGTCTGGGTCTCTGTGGCCGGTTGCGCCGACTGTTGCGCCTGCTGTTGCGGCTGCGGCGGGGTGGCAGGCTGGCTGGGCTTGAAGTATTGAAAAGCCAGCACCACCGCCAGGGCTAAAAAGATGAACGTCATCAGGCTGCGTAAATCGCCGCCGCCACCGCCGCTGCCGGGAGAACCCTGCGACTCGAGATTGGGATTGCGAAATTCGGGCAAAGGAGACTTCCTGTCGTTGTTCAGAAGCGCACCGCAAGTGCGCCGCTCGTTCTATGGTAACGGTTCGTGGGGAAAAGGTCTTGCCGCCGGAGGCACCGGGTCGAGCCCTCCGCGGGTGAAAGGATGGCAGCGCAACAGCCGCCACACGGCCAGCGCCACGCCACGCAGCGGGCCATGCGTTGCGATTGCCACCGCCGCGTACTCAGAGCATGTGGGTACAAACTTGCAGCCGCCCGTGCCGAGCGAGTGAATTGCCGGCGAAAGCCAGCGGCGATAAAAGGCCAGAAGGGCAAGCAGGATACGCGTCATACAGCCGGCTTCGGCGAAGCTTTGGATTGATTCATCCGCGCGGCTTCGGCTTTTGCCTGTGAGAGGATACGCACAACCTCGGCTTCGAGTTTCGTGAATTCCAATGTGAGCACCGCACGTCGCGGATGCAAGATCAGGTCACAGTCTTCCGGCAGGAGATCCAGGTGACGGCGCAGCACCTCCCGCATGCGGCGCTTGATGCGGTTGCGCTGGTGCGCCGGACCCAGCACCTTGCCCGCGGTCAGGCCCACGCGCGGCCCGGCGGATTCAGCCTGCGCAGCCAAAAACCAGCTCATCGACGCCGACTGGCGTTTGCGGCTGGCCGCATAGGCGCGCTGGTAGTCTGCGTGCCGGCGAAGGCGCACGCCCGCCAGCGACTGGCGCCGAACTTTCGTGGCCGGCCCATCGCCGTGCAATTCAGGGTTGGCGGGGGTGTTCATGGCAATGCCGGAGGGCGTTCAAGCCGGAACGGCAGGGAGTAGAACATTCCGGCCGAAACAGAACGGCGGAAAACGCCTAGTCGCGGAATCCCGCGCTGACGGCAACGCGCTTGCGGCCGACCGCACGGCGGCGGCTCAACACGGCAGCGCCGCTCTTGGTTTTCATACGCGCACGAAAGCCGTGAGTCTTGACGCGGCTGCGGCGATTAGGTTGAAATGTGCGCTTGGGCATAAAAGTGCGCTCCTGTTCCCTCTTGAAAATCTGCGCCTTGACGGCAAGATTTAAGTTTATCCCAGGTTGGGCCGTTAATCCAGTACCTAACGCATTTAGGCTCCTGCACGAGACCAATTCCTTTTCGCAGGGAGGATCGTGCGAGATCCGCATCGCGCACGTGTTCGACAAAAAATTTCCGATCCCGAACAGGTGTTCAAAGTGACTGCAGTAACACCGAAGGCGGGTTTCACCAACCTTGGTGCAACCCGAAACAGTTTCAGCAAAGTTATGTGAAAGAGGCATTGCAACGAACGCCAAATGTGCTAGTATCGGGACCGTTCAAGAAAGTTTCCCAGCGTCCCACGGAAGAGGTTTCGTCCGTGCCCCGAAGCGTTTCTCCGGGGCAATTCATCGGCCATCAGGCGGGTCTTCGGCAGTACCAGAACGGTGAGCTCTGTGCTCTCCGGTCGATAGACCATTGCGTGAACCGGACGGATGAACTCTTTCGCGCAGTTGATAGGCGACGCAGGCAAGGATTCGCTCGATGGCATTCGCAATTTCGCCGGTTTCGGCACTCAATCCATGGCTCCAGATTCTCGCAGCCTTAGAAAAAAAGGTAATCCGACAATCTTTCGAGACCTGGCTCAAGCCCACCCGATACAGCCACGCCGCAGGCCGCACACTCTACGTGCGCGTGCCCTCGCCTGAGTTCCAGCACATCGGGGACAAGTATGGCGACCTGATCCAGGAAGCGATCGATCTGCAATCGCTGGAGTTCGACGATGTCTGTTTCGTGACTCCGGAGGATGATCCCTCGATTCCCCCACAGCGCAAGGACGGCGGCTTTGGGCCGCTCTCAGCGCACGCCCCCACAGCCCCCGCAGCGGGCCCAAGCCATCGTGCACCGGAGCAGGGCCGCTTTGACTGGTCTTCCGCCGCGCAACTAAATCCCCGCTACACGTTCGACGCCTTCGTGATCGGTAACGGCAACCAGTTTGCGCGCGCCGCTTCGCTGGCGGTCGCGGAGCGCCCTTCGCGGGCCTATAATCCGCTCTTCCTCTATGGCGGCGTCGGAATGGGCAAGACTCACCTGATGCACGCAATCGGCCATGAAGTGAAGCGCCGCCAGCCTTCGGTAAGCATCTGCTACGTCTCCGCAGAGAAGTTCACCAACGAGATGATCACTTCCCTGCGCAACGATCGCATGACCAGCTTCCGCGACCGCTTCCGCTCCGTCGACGTGCTGCTCATCGACGACATTCAATTCATCGCCCAGAAGGAACGCACCCAGGAAGAGTTCTTTCACACCTTCAACGCGCTCCATGAGAGCATGCGCCAAATCGTAATCGCCTCCGACCGGCCGCCCAAGGAACTGGCGGAGATTGAAGACCGGCTGCGCTCGCGTTTCGAGTGGGGCCTGATCGCAGATATCCAGCCGCCCGATCTTGAAACCAAGGTGGCCATCCTGCAGAAGAAGGCTGAGAGCGAGCAGAAGGTTCTGCCCACCGACGTGGCGCTCTTCATTGCATCCAACGTGCGCACCAATGTGCGCGAGTTGGAAGGCGCCATGACGCGGCTGATTGCCTGGTGCCAGATGAATCACATGGAGATCACGCTGGCCTCCACCCAGCAGTGCCTGAAGCAATTCATCGACATGCAGGTACGCAAAATCACCATCGAGGCGATTCAGCGCGCCGTCGCCGAGCAGTTCGGCATGAAGGTCAGCGACCTGAAGCAGAAGAACAACTCGCGCAATGTGGTGGTGCCGCGACAGATCGCCATGTACCTGGCCAAACAGATGACCGAGGCCAGCCTGCCTGAGATCGGACGCCAGTTCGGCAACAAGCACCACACCACCGTGATGCACTCCATCGGCAAAATCGACGAGTTGCGCCGCACCGACAAGGACCTGCACCGCACCCTGAACAAGCTTCACGATCTGCTTAACGGGTGACCGTTGTGTGCCCGGTATGGCGAAGGCCGCGCGATGCGCGGCCTTCGCTGTTTCTACTGTGCTCCATTGAACTTCCACTGACCGCTGGTGTGGGTGCCCTATCCTTGCGCCTGCACCACCAGATCGTCTGCCAGCTTGAAGTGCACCACCGACTCCGCAGGAATGTCGATATCCCGGTTGCCGGTCAATCCCGCCGCAGCGGTACCGGCGCCGCCGCCGACCAGACCGCCGACCAGCAAACCTACACCGCCTGTAGCGACGCCACCCACCAACATGCCCAGACCCGCTCCTCCGCCAATCATGGCCGTCGAGCGCTTGCCCTTGCCCTTCTTCGTGTCCTTCAGGTCCCGTGTGGCGAGCGGATACCGTGTCCCATTCAGTGTCAATGAGGTCAGCCGCAGTTCCAGCACCGAGGCGCCTTTGAAGTGTCCGCGCCGGTGTGCTGTATCCACTATGCCGCCCACCTGCGCACCCTTCGGCACCAGTACACTGCCATCGGGAGTCATTACCGGGTCCACGATCTCGCCGGTGAATGTGTCTCCCGCGCGGCTCCTTTTTACGCTGATCCGCTGGTCGATCCGGATCGCCAGCGTTGTGCCCGCCGGGATAGTCACGTTGACCGGCGGAGGTGGTTGCGGCACCGCGGTAACTGTCGGCCCCGAGGGTGTTGGAGCAGGGGCACCGGCGGCGGGTGGCGTGGTCGTAGTGGAGGTTGCCTGGGTCGTTTGTCCCTTTGCCGGAGGTTGCACTACGGTCGTAGTCGTCGTCCCGGTCTTATCCACAGAAACCACTTGTTGCGGCTGACCCGTCGCGATCGCCTGCTTCTTGGCCTGATCCAGTGCCTTGTCTTGCTTGGACTCGCATCCCGAGAGGAACGCAGTTGCCAGCATCAGTACCAGCACCAATAGGCGCCTGTTGCGAACCACTAAACCCGAATCGAACATGCTTCGTCCTCTTTCGCTGTGTTTTTTGCGACACATGCTAACCCTACCCTGCGCCCAATGACCGGGAAGTTCTGTATCAACTTGCTCAAAACTAAGATGCGATGCCGTCTGAGAAGCCTGGTTAGACTGGGGAATTTTCCCCTGCCTCAGGCAGCTAACTGCAGCAGGAGCACGCCTTTCCGGGCAGGCTCTCCGCAGAGGGAGATTGCCGGTCGCTGTTAGCGTTGTGCTCTCGTCATCAGGTCGACAAACATTTTCTGGAAATGCGGCAGGTCCAGGTCAGTCTGTGCGTGGACCAGTCGCACCCCAGTCGCGGGCTTGAATTTTTCATCCCACGTGAGCGTATCACCGTAGCTTGGGCCGTGGCTCAGGTCCACGTCCATGTACACCAGCTTCTCTTTGGTGATGAGCGTGGAGTCAAGCCACGCACACGCGGCCAGCTCGTCCCACAGATAGTAGCGGTTCTGGCTCCAAGCCGCGATGTAGCGCGCGGCGGGCGAGCTGGATTTGCTGATCTCGTCCAGCATCTTCGCGGTGAATGGCGCTTTGATCGATACATCCACCGTGGTTATGTCCACGCGGGGCCAGGCGGCGCGCAATACAATGTGTGCGGCCTCGGGATCGAACCAGAAATTGAACTCATGACGCGGGCTTGTCGCAAATTCCGGATCGTCGGTTTGTGGATTCAAGCTTCCACCCATAATCACAAGGCCCTCTGTGAGCCCCGCAAATTCCGGATCGATCGCAATGGCGAGCGCGATGTTGGTCAGCGGTCCGGCGGCGTAAACAGTCACCTGGTGTGGATGCTCGCGCACCTGACGGATGAGAAAGTGGACTGCGTCCTCGTCGATGGCCTTTGTGACCGGCAGCCCTTCCTGCATGGGCGGAACGTCATACGGCCCATGCGACGGCAGGTGATCCGGAGTCACGGGCTTCACGCCGCTTCCTGTTTCCAGCAGCATCGTTTGCCCCTGGCCCCACGCGCCCAGCCAGGCAACTTTGCCGACGATGGCCTCAGCCAACCGCGTTTCTTCCTGGGTGCGGATCAGTGGAAAGACAGCGCCTCGGGCCACCGGCACATTGGCGTGGCCGGTCAACTCCAACATGCGCAGAGTGTGGAGCGTCTCCTCGTCGCGCCAGGCGTTGCCTGTCACCATGGTGATGCCCAGCACCTCCACCTGGGGCGCCTGCAGAAGTGCCAACATCGCCATCTGGTTTGAGCCGCCCGGGCCGGAACCGTCCTGGTCGATCACTACCAGACGCTTTTGCGCCGCCGCGCCCAGCGAGAGAGCGCCCACGAGAAGAATCGCAGCAGTCAGCCGCATGGACCGCATTGTTGCACAGCCCCCGCAAATTTATCAGAAACAAATTGCAGCCCCTAGCAGCAAAAGCTATGATGCCTGCCATCCGCCGCGTCCCCAGCGGCACAAAAAAAGGAGATTCCCCGATGACCGCTGTCCTGTCCGTAACTGAAAGCACGAAGAAACTCGGCCTCGTGAATGCCACAGGCGACCACAGCCAAAGCCTGCAGGACTTTCTTCTCCCCGACTTGCAGCAATTCGCGCGTGAGGGCGTGTACTCCAACACCGCAAGCAAGGATTTCCATCTTTTCTATGTGGGCCGCGATAACGTCCACGAAATCCTCAAGTACGTGCTCTCGCGGTGCAGTGTCTCACTGTATTTGAATATGTTCGGCTACGACGACGATGAGTTGAACCAGATTCTTATGGGCAAGGTGATGGACCCGGCCGTAACCGTGCTTATCACGCTGGACAAAAGCCAGGCCGGCGGGGTCCACGAGAAAGCGCTCATTGCCGCCGACCAGAAGCAAAACCTGGCAGACTTCAACACCCATTTTGTCGTCGGCCAATCGCAGACAGGCCAGATAAGCCACACCAAAGGCTTTGTGGCCGATGGCAAGGTGGGCGGCGAAGGATCGACCAACTGGTCCAGCGCCGGAGAGGGTACGTTTGTCAATGGAACCTGGCAGGTGACCGGACCCAAATCCTCAGCGGGACCAATCAACCCTGGGAAGGGCTACAAGGCGCAAAACAACACCCAGTCCATCTTTACCGATCAGGATACGATCAACCGCTTTCAGACAGAGTTGATTGCCGAGCACGTCATCGCGCAGAAGCAGGCAGGCGGGGGCAAGACAAAAGCACATTAGAGTCAGACACGAAGAACCGCACTGCTCTCGGGGGCGGTTACCTGCGGCCAAAGCCTCTTGGTTTCATGGGCGGGGTCACAGGCAGGTTCGTCTTGCCCGCTGGATACACAGCAAGAAAGCGGTCCTGGCCTTCGCCGGAGCTGGCTGTCTCCACGCCTTCCATGGAGCGAAAGGCAAGGTGCAGAAGGCGCCGCTCGCGGCTGTTCATGGGCGGAAAGGCGTAAGGTACGCCCGACGCGCGCACCTTTTCGGCGGCAGTTTCGGCGGCCAGGCGCAGTTCCTGCGCGCGCAAAGCTTTAAAGTTGCCCGCATCGAAGCTGACCAAGTCGTGTTCGCGCTGATCCAGGCGCAACATCTGCGCGGCAATGGTTTCCAGGGCGCGCAGCAACTCACCATTGTGCTGAGTGGCCAGCGGAACATCGAGCCCGCCCAGTTCCACATAAATTACGCGAGCTTCAAGCCCCTCCGGGTCGCGCGCGCCGTCCCCCGCGGTGATGCGGTACTTGAAGCGCATGCCGCCCAACTTGTTCAGGGTGGCGAGGAATCCGGCAATCTTCTGAGCAGCTTGCTGCAGGTCGGCTATCGGCATAACGAACTAGTATCGCAGAACGGGGCGGGTTTGCGGTTGCCCACTCAGTTTTGACCCCGCTTTTTGAGACCCGCCGCATGTGCTGATGTACCATCCAACTCCTCCCGTTTGGGCGGGCAGTTTTAATCGGACTCAGGTGAAATTAAGGTTCGACTCGTATTCTTCTCAGTGTGACGATGCGGCAAAAAATCTTGATGCGCCTGATTCGGCATTGCTTCGCAAGTCTGCCAACCTCGATCGTCCTCGCAGCACTGGCAGGGTCAGCCGTGTTGCCAGCGCGTGCACAGGCAGCAGGCGAGCCTACTTCCCAGGATGCAACGGCAGCAGCCAAGCCGGTAACCATTTCGCTCGATGAGGCCATCCGCCGTGCCGAGGCCAGCGAGCCTTCTTATGCGGCCGCGGCGGCAGACAGCAAGTCCTCGGCGCTTGACCGCTCCATTGCACGCGCGGGCCTGTTGCCCGGTGTCGCCTTTCACAACCAGGCGCTCTACACGCAGCCCAACGGTCTGCAGAACTCGGCAGGACAGGGCGCGGGCCTGCAGCCATCCCCTCGCTTCATCGCCAACAACGCGGTCCGCGAGTACGCCAGCCAGGCGGTTGTAAACGAAACTATCGGCCTGGGCCAGATGGCTCAAGTGCGACGCGCCGACGCCGCCTCCGCGCTCGCTGCCGCAGAGTTGGAGATTGCCCGTCGCGGCCTCGTAGCGGCCGTCACCGCGCTCTATTACGGCATGGCCGCAGCCGAGAACAAGTTCTCGAATTTCGAGCGGGCCAGCCAGGAAGCGGCGGCATTCACCACCCTGACAACGCAGCGTGAACAAGCGCGCGAGGCGGCGCATGCTGACGTGGTAAAGGCGCAGCTCCAGCAGCAGCAGCGCGAACGCGACCTTTCCGACGCTCGGCTGGCCGCGGAGAAAGCGCGCCTGGAGCTGGCCGTGCTGCTATTTCCAGATCCACACACACCCTATGCTCTGGCCATCGCCGATGCGGTCGAGCCGCTCGCTTCCCGCGAAGAAGTTGACCAGGCCGCGGCCAGCCACAATGCGGAGTTGAAGAGCGCACTGGCAACCTTGGGCGTCAGCAACGCCGACGTACTTGCCGCGCGTGCCGCCTACCTGCCTGATCTTGGACTCAACGTGACCTACGGCATCGACGCCCCACAGGTAGCGGTCAACGGGCCGGACAGCGTGCGCAATCTGGGCTATTCGGCCAGCGTTACCCTCGATATTCCCGTGTGGGACTGGCTCACCACCGAGCACAAGGTGAAGCAGAGCGAGATCCGCCGCGATGCCGCAAAGGTGGCCCTGACCGCAACCCAAAGGCGGCTCATTGCCCGTCTCGACGAGGCCTATTCCGAAGCTGCGGCAGCGCGCGAACAGTTGGCTTCGCTGGATACCAGTGTGGCCACGGCGGCTGAGAGCCTGCGCCTCACCCGCCTGCGCTACTCCGAAGGTGAAGCCACGGTGCTGGAGGTGGTTGATGCGCAAACCGCTTCCCTGTCTGCGCAGAATGCGCGTGAAGACGGGCGGGTTCGCTACGAGATGGCGCTGGCGGACCTTCAAACGCTAACCGGAACAATGTGAGACGATGACCAACCTCAGATCGACCCTATCGGCAAACCCGAATCGAACCCAAACACGCGTAGCCGTGACCGCCTGCTGCCTGCTGGCAGTCGCAGCGACCTTGTCAATGCTTCTCATGTCCGGCTGCAAAAAAGATGCCGCATCCGTGCCGACGGTGACGGTACAGGCCGAGCATCCCGAACGGGGGCCGATTGCCGAACATATCATCGCCGACGCCATTCTTGCCCCTCTCGCGCAGGCGGCAATTGCGCCCAAGATCAGCGCGCCGGTCAAGAAGTTCTACGTACAGCGCGGATCGCGCGTCAAGGAAGGCGAGTTGCTCGTCACCCTTGAAAACAGCGATCTGGCTGCGGCGGCGCAGGACAACAAGGGTAGCTACATGGCTGCCGAAGCGGCCTACGCTACGGCAACCAAGGCGCAGGTGCCTGAGGATACACAAAAGGCCGAACTGGACGTGGCGCAGGCCAAAGCCAATCTCGATCTGAATTTGAGCATCGTGAAGAGCCGCAAACAGCTCTTTGCCGAGGGCGCGATTCCGGGCCGCGATCTGGATACGGCCCAGGCGGCGCTGGTGCAGGCCCAGGCCGTGTACGACACCGCGGCCAAGCATCTTGAGTCGATCCACAACGTGAGCCGCGAGGCCGCGCTCAAAGCGGCACAGGGACAGTTGGCGTCCGCCGAGGGCAAATACAAGGGCGCCAATGCGCAGTTGAGCTACTCCGAGATTCGCAGTCCCATCGGCGGAGTCGTCACCGACAGGTCTCTGTTTGCGGGCGAGACAGCCGCTGCCGGCGCGCCCTTGCTGACGGTCATGGATACCTCCGCGCTTCTGGCCAAGACTCACGTGGCGCAGAACGTTGCCCAGCGCATGAAGCTGGGCGATGACGCATCGGTCCGCGTGCCCGGAGTCACCGATCCCGTCACCGCAAAAGTCTCCCTCATCAGTCCTGCACTCGATCCCGGCAGCACCACGGTGGAGGTTTGGCTCAGGATCGAGAACAAGTCCGGCGCGCTGAAGGTCGGAACGCCGGTAAAGGTCTCCATCACCGGCCGGACCCTTGCCGAGGCGTGGAAAGTTCCCGCCTCCTCGATTCTCACTGCACAGGATGGCTCCAAATCGGTGATGGTAGTGGGCACCGATAGCGCGGCACATCGCAAGCCCGTGACCCTGGGCATTGAAGATGGCGATGACGTGCAGATCACCGGCGGGCTCTCGCCTACTGACACGGTCATCACCGGCGGCGCGTACGGCCTGGATGACGGCGCCAAGGTGGTCGTGGGCCCCGCGGCGGACGACGACAAGCCCGCGGCCGGCAAGGGTGGAGACAACTGATGTCGAGCCCATCTCCTGTTCACGCGCCCGCGCAAAAGACCTTCTGGCTGGCTCGCTCCACACGCACCATCTTTTTCTTCACGGCCATTCTCACCGTTGCGGGCGCCTACCTGTCTTTCCAGGTGCCCATCTCAGTCTTCCCAGAGACAAGTTTCCCCCGCGTGGTCATCGGCATTGAAAACGGCGTAATGCCCGTTGAGCAGATGCAGGTCACCATCACCAAGCCTATCGAGGACGCCGTCAATGCTGTTCCGGGGCTCGTGACCGTGCGCTCCACCACCAGTCGCGGTTCGGCCGAGGTAAGTCTCTTCTTCGACTGGAATCAGGACATGTTCCATTCCCTGCAGTTGGTGGATGCGGCGCTGGGCAAGGTGGAGCAGACATTGCCGCCCACTGCCAGGGTGACCACCCACCGTCTCACCTTCGCTACCTTCCCGATTCTTGGCTACAGCCTCACGTCCGACACCGTGCCGCAAACACGCCTGTGGGAGATTGCCACGTACGATCTGAAGCCGCCACTGAACCGCGTCGCGGGTGTAAGCACCGTGATCGTGCAAGGCGGGCAAGTGCCGGAGTTTCACGTAGTTCCCAACCTGGCGTTGCTCTCGGCCTCCGGCGTCACCATCACCGATCTCATCAACGCCATCCAGGCCTCCAACATTGTCGATTCGCCCGGCCTTTATGAAGCCAACCACCAATTGATCCTCGGTCTGGTGGGCGCCCAGGTGCACGACGCTGAGCAACTGCGCCAGTTGGTCGTGAAAACCACGCCTGCCGGCGCGCCCGTGCGGGTTGCCGACGTGGCCACCGTGGAGCAGGCCACCATGCCCGTCTACACCACGGTCACAGCAAACGGAAAAGACGCAGTGCTGCTGACCATTGCGCGCCAGCCCTCCAGCAACACCGTTGCGGTGGCCGACGCGGTGGCTGACCAGGTGGCTCAATTGCGGCAGAAGCTGCCTCCGGGAGTAAGGCTCGAACCTTTCTACGACCAGTCCCAATTGGTGCGCGACAGCATCTCCAGCGTGCGCGACGCTATCTTCATCGGCCTCATCCTGGCCTGCGTCATTCTCTTTCTCTTTCTGCGCGACTGGACTTCATCGCTGGTCGCGGGCCTCGTCATCCCAGTCACCATCGCCGTCACCATACTGGTTCTGTGGATGATCGGCCAGAGTTTCAACCTGATGACCTTGGGCGGTCTCGCTGCCGCCATTGGCCTGGTGATTGACGACGCTATTGTGGTGGTCGAAAACATCGTCGCGCACCGGGATGCCGGTGAGTCTCGCACCGATGCCGTGCGCAATGCACTCCGCGAAATCACCACGCCGCTCGTCGGTTCCACCATCACTCCGGTGGTTGTTTTTCTGCCCCTGGTCTCGGTCAGCGGCGTGACCGGCAGCTTCTTCCGCGCACTGGCAGTCACCATGGCCGCATCGCTGCTCACTTCGCTGGTGCTGGCGCTCACCTGGACTCCGGGGCTAAGCCTGACCTTACTGCGCCGGCAGCCCAACGATTCGGCGCACGGTGACCACACTGCGGGGCGGTTTCTCAAGCACGTACTCCAGATCCACAAGCGGTTGCTGGACTGGTCCCTGGCTAAACCATTGTGGCTCGGCGGCGCCTGCCTGCTGCTCGTGCTCGCCACCTGGGGGGGCTATCAGGTCCTCGGCTCCGACCTGCTCCCGGAGATGGACGAAGGCGGCTTCATCCTGGACTACATCATGCCCGCCGGCTCCTCACTCACTGAGACCAACCGCGTTCTGGAGCACGTCGAGCGCATCCTTCGCGCCACCCCTGAAGTGGAAAGCACCTCGCGCCGCACCGGCTTGCAGATGGGCCTGGCCGCGGTCACCGAGGCCAACACCGGCGATTTCACAGTCAGGCTGAAAGCTAAACGCAGCCGTGCCATCGACGACATCATGGCCGATGTGCGCGCCCAGATCAGGGCTACTGAGCCGGAACTGGATGTCGAATTCACCCAGGTCCTGCAGGATATGATCGGCGATCTTTCCAACGCGCCGGAGCCAATCCAGATCAAGATCTTCGCCAACGATGCGGCCCTGCTCGAACAACTCGGCCCCAGGGTAGGCGACGCAATCGGCAAGATTCCCGGCGTGGTGGATGTGCAGGACGGAATCGAAAACACCATCAGCGGGCCGGCCACCAACTTTCAGGTAGATCCGGTCGTCGCGGCTCGTCTGGGCTTCACGCCCGCTGAGGTTTCAGCGGATGCAACGTCGATCCTGGATGGATTGCCGGCCAGTGATCCGCTCATCGCCAACGGCCGGCCGTACACCATTCGCGTGCGCCTAGGCGACGAGCATCGCGCCTCGCTGGACGCAATCCAGAACACGGTCTTCAACAGCAGTTCGGGGCACACCGCGACCTTGGGCTCGCTGGCCTCCGTCGCGCAGCTCCCGCCACAGAACGAGATTCGCCGTGAGAACCTGCAACGTCTCGTAGTGGTCACAGGCCGCCTGGAAGGCTCGGATCTGGGCACAGGCATGACCCGGGTGCGTGAGACGGTCGCCGGCCTGCATCTGCCTGGATCCGTGCGCGTAGAGTACGGGGGTACCTACGAAGAGCAGCAAAAGTCGTTTCACGACCTGCTGCGCGTGCTGCTGCTGGCCTTGGCGCTGGTCTTCGGGGTGCTGCTCACCGAGTTCCGCAACTTCCCTGCCCCCATCGCCATCCTCACGTCCTCGGTGCTCTCCATCTCCGGCGTCATCCTGGCCCTGCTGGTCACCGGGACCACCTTCAACGTCGCCTCGTTCATGGGCCTCATCATGGTCATTGGCATCGTGGCCAAGAACGGCATCCTGCTGCTGGACGCCGACGAGAAGTTCCGTTCTGAAGGTCTGGAACCCGCGGACGCCATGATTCACGCGGCGCAGCGCAGGCTGCGACCCATCATGATGACCGCCATCGCGGCCGTGTGTGGAATGCTGCCCCTGGCTTTCGCGCTGGGTGCGGGTTCACAGATGTTGCAGCCGCTGGCTATTGCCGTCATCGGAGGCCTCGCCATCTCCATGGTGCTAAGCCTGGTGGTCACGCCGGTGGTCTACTTCTTGCTCACCCGCAACCGCGTCACACTGCCGGAACAGTCGGACCTCTAATCCAATCCGCGCTATAGCACCGACGAAAATGGCAAAATAGACCTATGCCGCCCACCGAAACTATCCTGCTGACCGCCGCCGAAGCCCGTGTTCTGGGCGCGTTGATTGAAAAAGAAGTCACCACGCCCGACTACTATCCCATGTCGCTCAATGCGCTGATCAACGCGTGCAACCAGCGCTCCAATCGCGAGCCGGTGATGGACCTGGATGAAGATGCGGTGCGCCAGGCCTTGCATGGCCTTGAAGATCTGCAGCTTGCCGGGCGTGCGCGTGCCGCCGATGGGCGTGTGACCAAGTACGAGCACTGGCTGGGTGAGGCCTTTAACTTCAGCCGCGCTGAAACGGCTCTGCTCTGTGTGCTTCTGCTACGCGGGCCGCAAACTCCCGGCGAGCTGCGCGGCCGGACAGACCGCCTGCACCGCTTTGACGAGATTGGCGAGGTGCTCGGCGGCCTTCAAAAGCTCATGGAGCGTGAGCCGCCCCTGGTCGCCGTCTTGCCGCGCCAGCCCGGCACCAAGGAGTCCCGCTACGCGCATCTTTTCTCTGGCCCGGTAGAGTCTCTCCAGGCCGCGCCCGCACCGGTGCAGGTTGAGGATTCGACTGCGTACGAGGAGCGCATCGCGCAATTGGAAACCACCGTGGCTGAGCTTAAGCAGGAAATGGCGGCATTGCGGCAGAAGATCGATAACCTGTTCGCCTGAGGACGCTCTGCACAGCTAGACCAGCTCATGCCCTGCGAACCAATAGCCAATCTCAAACGCGGCTGTCTCTTCGCCGTCCGAGCCGTGAATGGCGTTCTCACCGATCGAGCTTGCATACTTCTTGCGGATGGTTCCTTCTTCCGCATCTGCGGGATTGGTGGCGCCCATCAGTTTGCGCAGGTCTGCAATCGCATTGTCCTTTTCCAACACAAGCAGGACCAACGGTCCCGAGGACATGAACTCAGTCAGCCCTTTGAAGAACGGCTTCCCCTGGTGAACGTGATAGAAACCCTCGGCTTGCAGCTTTGAGATGGACTGCTTCTTGATGGCGACAATCTTGAAGCTCGCCTTCTCAATCTCCGCCAGAATGGCCCCCGTCGAGCCCTTGCGGACTGCGTCCGGCTTGATGATGCTGAAAGTGCGCTGCGCCACTGGGTACGCTCCTCAAAACGATTTCGGCCCGTCATTATTGTACTGGTCGCCGGACACGGCCCACTGGCCACCGAATCTGCTAGAGTGTCGGCATGTTGCGCTCCTCTGCTCTACCGCATCTCCCGTTTCTCGCTCTCTTCGGCGTCCTTGCCGCGGTCCCGGCCAACGGCCAAGCTGCCGCCCCCAGCACCGAACCTGCGCTTCGCGTCTTCGATCCTTCGCTCGTCGACAAGACCGAGGACCCCTGCGAGAACTTCTATCGATATAGCTGCAATGGCTGGTTCAAGCGAAATCCCCTGCCGCCCGACCAAACCCGGTATGGCCGCTTCACCGAGCTCTATGAGCTCAACCGCCTGCACCTGAAGCAGATCCTTGAAGAAGCCTCCGTCCCCTCGCCCACGCGCAACCCCAACGAGCAAAAGATCGGCGACGAATATGCCAGTTGCATGGACACGGCGGCCGTCAACAAGATGGGGATCGCACCGCTCCAGGCGGAACTGGACCGTATTGCCGCGCTTCATTCGATGGCCGAATTGCCCGCGCTGCTGGCCCATCTCCACGCCATCGGTGTGAACGCTTTCTTCGGCCTGAGTTCCAACCAGGACTTTGCCGACTCCACAGCGATGATCTCGTTTTACGGCGCCAGCGGTCTGGGCCTTCCTGAACGCGACTACTACACGCGCACCGATGCCAAATCGGTGGAACAGCGCAAGCAATATGTGGACCATGTACACAACATCTTTGTGTTGACGGGCGAGCCGGACGCGCAGGCAACCAAGGACGCCCAGACGGTACTGACCATCGAGACTCGCCTGGCCAGGGCCTCGCTCACCATTACCGAGCAGCGCGATCCGCAAAACCTGAATCATCCCACCGACGTGGCCAGTTTCGAAAAGGAATTGACTCACTTCTCCCTGGCCGGCTTTGTGGCCGCCGTGCACGCGCCCGCCGTGGGCAGAATGAACGACACCGAGCCGAAGTTCTTCGCGGAGTTCAATACCCTGGTGTCCGATACTCCGGTCGCCCAGATCAAAACCTACTTGCGCTGGCACCTACTTCACGCCTACGCCGGAACCAGCATGCCCGAGAGTTTCGACAATGAGAGCTGGCACTTCTATGCGCACATCCTCAACGGCGCAGAGAAACAACAGGAACGCTGGAAACGCTGCACCAGCCGCGTGGACCAGGAAATGGGTGAAGCGCTGGGCCAGGCCTACGTCGCCAAGTACTTCCCGCCGGAAGAAAAGCAACACGCGCTGGATATGACCCTGGCCATCGAACAAACCATGGACAAAGACATCGACTCGCTGGACTGGATGAGCGCCGATACCAAGGTTAAAGCCAAGGAAAAGCTGCATACGGTGATGAATAAGGTGGGCTATCCCGACAAGTGGCGCGACTACTCCGCGCTCCAGATTGTCCGTGGCGACGCGCTCGGCAATCAGGAACGCGCGCATGCGTTCGAGTTTGCCCGCGATCTGGCCAAGATCGGCAAGCCGGTCGACAAAGGTGAGTGGGAAATGACGCCGCCCACTGTCAATGCCTACTACGACCCGCAGATGAACAACGTGAACTTCCCGGCCGGCTACTTTCAGCCTCCCTTCTACAGCGACAAGGAGGACGACGCGGCCAACTATGGCGACATGGGCTCAACCGTAGGCCACGAGTTGACTCACGGCTTCGACGACGAAGGCCGCCAATACGACAAGGACGGCAATCTGAAGAACTGGTGGACCAAGGATGACGAGGTGAAGTTCACAGATCGTGCCGAGTGCATGGTCAAGCAGTATGACGCTATCGAGGCCGTCCCCGGTGTACACCTCAACGGCAAGCTCACCCTGGGCGAGAATCTTGCCGACCTGGGCGGACTGTGGCTGGCGTGGCTTGCATGGCTTGACAAGGCGCAAGCCGCTCACGTCGACATGACCGCTACCAGCGACGGCTACACGCCCGACCAGCGCTTTTGGATTGCCTATGCGCAGCAGTGGTGCACGCAGACCCGCCCCGAACAGCTGCGCACCCAGGCCCAGACCGACCCGCACGCACCGGACGAGTACCGCACCAATACCGTGCTGACTGATTTGCCGGAGTTCGCAAAGAGCTTTAGTTGCAGGAAGACGGCAGCCATGGTCAGTCCAAACCCGTGCCGGATTTGGTGAAAAGTGAAGGACTTTGCCACCCATTGACCGGCCCACACACGCCGGTTCCGCGTGCCGATAATTGCAGTCCGGGAAACCCAGCCGCAGAGTATTCGAAGGAAAGGGGTTACGCCCGATTCTTCGGCCCGGGCAGTGCCATTCTATCGCTCGCTGCTGGTGGGCGCGAATCGCGCGCCGGGAGCGCCATAGAACCATTGTGCGTCGAGAAGGGGAAGTAGCCTGCCAGTAGGAATGGCCTCCTCGCACGTGGGTATTCAAGGCGGAGAACAGGGAGATCCTGCACGATGACCTTGGTCGATTTCTGGACATCTCCCGTGACAATGCAATAGCTTGGCCCCATGACCGGTGTTGCGTTGGAATTGGACGGGAAGATAGCCCTCATCTCGGGTGGGTCGCGCGGAATTGGCGCGGAAGCGGTACGCTTGTTCACGCAGGCAGGGGCGCGGGTGGCCTTCAGCTACCGCAAAGCGCGGAAGCAGGCGGAGGTGTTGGCGGCGGAGTGTGGCGGGCCGGGGCGGTGCGTAGCGCTGGAACAGGATCTGAGCTCCGCAGCGAATGGGCGGGCGCTGGTGGCTTCGGCCGTTGCGACCTTTGGCCGGCTCGACATCCTGGTGGCCAATCATGGCATCTGGAAGGCCACGGACACTCCCATTGCAGAGATGGCCGAGACGCAGTGGCGGCAGACGCTGGCGGTAAATCTGGACGCGGTGTTCGGACTGGTGCAGGCCGCGGTGGCGCAGATGGAACGGCAGGCTGCTCCTGTTGCGGGTGAGGCAGTGGGGCACATCGTGCTTATCAGCTCAACGGCCGGACAGCGGGGCGAGGCCAACCATGCCGACTACGCCGTGACCAAAGGCGCGCTGATCAGTCTGACAAAGAGCCTGTCGAGCGAACTGGCGCCGAAGGGGATTCGAGTGAACTGCGTGGCGCCAGGTTGGGTGGCGACAGATATGTCGACAACGACGATGGCCGATCCGGTGACGTGGCCGAAGATTGTCGCAGGGATTCCGGTGGGACGCGCGGCGAGTGCGCGGGAGATTGCTGGGCCGGTGCTGTTTCTATGCACGCCTCTGGCAGGGTTCATCAGCGGCGAGGTGTTGAACGTGAACGGCGGCTCAGTGCTGGTGGGGTGAGGGCTTGAAAGATTGCAGGGAGAAGAGGTTGATGGGGAGAGTTTTCCTGGCGGCGCTAGTGTTGGGGTTGCTGGCCGCACCGCAGGCCGCCCGGGCGCAGGCAGTGGATGATGCAGCGGCAAAGAATGCGCAGCAGGCGCGCGCGGTCCTGGACAAGATGGTCACGGCTTTGGGCGGTCCGGCCTGGTTGAACCTGAAAAACCAGATGCGGCAGGGACACATCGCAGCTTTCTACCAGGGCAGGCCCGACGAGGGGACGACGGATTATTGGGAGTTTCACTCCTGGCCAGATCACGACCGGATTGAACTGACCAAACACCGCGACGTGCTGGAGTTCTTCGAAGGCCGCGAGGGGTGGGAGGTGACCTATCGAGGCAAGAAGGCCATTACCCAGGACATCCTGGACGACTACCTGCGGCGGCGCGACCACTCCATTGAGACGGTGATCAAGGTGTGGCTCAAGGATCCGAAGACCATCCTGGTATATGAAGGGCAGCGCATGGCGGAGCGGCACCTGGCCGAACAGGTGACGTTGATCTCAGCCGAGAATGAGGCCGTAACGATCCAGATGGACGTGCAAACGCACCTGCCGCTGCGACGCTCCTTCGAATGGCGTGACCCGGTCTACAAGGACAAAAATCTGGACGCCGAGGAGTATGCCGACTATCACGTGGTGGACGGGCTACCGACTCCGTTCAGCATCACGCGCTTGAAGGGCGACGACATGTACCGGCAATACTTTCTGGACCGCGTGGAATATAACCGGCAGTTGCCGGACGATTTTTGGAACGTGGACGCAGCCTCGAAACGGATCAAGAAGTAGGCTGGACCCGCGCGGGACAGTGGCACCACAGGCTTGGTTATAATCCTGACGGGCGCACTGTGGCAGGCCGCCGCGCTCTCTGGAGCTAGAGAATGACGCTTGACATCCAGGAGATCCTGGAGTTTCTACCTCACCGCTACCCGTTTCTGCTCATCGACCGGATCGTCGAATTCGAGCGCACCAAACGCCTGGTAGCCATCAAGAATGTAACCATTAACGAGCCGTTCTTTCAGGGCCACTTTCCCGGCTATCCCATCATGCCCGGGGTGCTGGTGGTGGAAGCAATGGCCCAGGCAGGCGGCATCATCATGCTGTACGAGATTGCCGACCGCAACGAAAAACTGGTGGTGTTCACGGGCATTGAGCGGGCAAAGTTTCGCCGGCCGGTGACACCGGGCGACCAGGTGCGCATCGAGGTGGATGTGCTGTCAATGCGGCCGCGGGCGGGGCGCATCCTGGGCCGGGCATTCGTCGAGGGCAAGCTGGCCTGCGAGGCAACGCTGACCTGTGCGGTAGTGACGCGGGAACGCGAGACGCGCGCGCACGGCGGACACGAAGCGGCGGCGGGGGCAGCCGAGTGAGCATTCATCCCAGCGCGGTCATCGCCGCCGGCGCGGTGGTTCCCGCCTCGTGCACTGTGGGTCCGTTTTCAACCATCGGCCCGGATGTGGTGCTGGGTGAGGATTGCGTGCTGGTCTCCCATGTGGTGCTGGACGGGCACACCAGGATCGGCGCCCGGAATACCTTTCACCCGTTTTGCGTGATTGGCGCTGCACCCCAGGATTTGAAGTACAAGGGCGAGCCCACCGCAGTTGAGATCGGCGACGACAACACGATTCGCGAATGCGTGACTGTGAGCCGCGGCACTGTAGGAGGCGGAGGAATGACGCGGATCGGCTCGGGCTGCCTGTTGATGGCCTATGCGCACATCGGACACGACAGCATGGTAGGCAGCCACTGCATCCTGGCCAACTGCGCCACCTTGGCCGGTCACGTGATCATCGAGGACTACGCCAGCGTGGGCGCCTTCTGCCCGGTACACCAGCACTGCATTGTGGGCCAATACGCCTTTATTGGTGGGGGGACCATCGTGACCCAGGACGTGCTGCCGTTTTCGCTGACCTCGGCGCGGCGCGAAAACCGGGCCTTCGGCATCAACAAGGTGGGACTGACGCGGAGGGGGTTCGCGGCGAAGCGACTGACGACGCTCCAGAAGGCTTTCAGGCTGCTGCTGGCGGCCAAGCTGAATACCTCGCAGGCGGTGGAGAAGATTCGCCAGCTTGAAGGCGAGGACGCGTCGCTGCTGGCCAACTTTATTGAGCGCAGCCAGCGCGGGATTATCAAGTAGCCATGAAACTTGGTCTCATTGCCGGCAACGGGCGGTTTCCGTTTTTGCTGCTGGAGGCGGCGCGGGCGCAGGGGCTTGCGGTAGCGGTGGCGGCTATCCGCGAGGAGACCGATGCGGAGATCGACCAGCGCGCGGCACGGGATGAACGCATCACGGTCCACTGGCTTTCGCTGGGAGAGCTGTCACGGCTAATTGAGGTCTTTCACAAAGAGGGCGTGACCAAGGCGGTCATGGCCGGGCAGGTCAAACATAAGCAAATTTTTTCAAGCATCCGGCCGGACTGGCGGCTGGCCAAGCTGCTGCTGAACCTGGGCACACGTTCGACCGACAGGCTGCTGGGAGCAGTGGCCAAGGTGCTGGGCGACGAGGGGATCGAACTGATCAGCTCCACCGCGTTTCTTGAGCCGCTGCTGGCGCAGGAAGGTGTGCTAACCGAGAGCGTGCCGGGTGGGCGAGCGCCCGACGAAGAGGAGCTGAAGAACATTGCGTACGGCCTGGGGGTGGCGCGCGCTGTGGCCGGTTTCGATGTAGGCCAGACGGTGGTGGTGGCCGCCCAGGCCTGCGTGGCGGTGGAGGCAATGGAAGGCACCGACGCAGCCATTGAGCGCGCCGGGTTGCTGATGCAATCACTCGAGGCGGATGCTTCAACGCTGGAGCGGCGGCTGACTGTGGTGAAGGTGGCCAAGCCTAATCAGGACATGCGCTTCGATGTACCGGTCATCGGCATCGGCACGGTGGAGACGATGGTCAAGGCGGGGGCGAGCTGCCTCTCTGTGGAAGCCGGGCGCACCCTGCTGTTCGATCGCGAGGCCCTGCTGCAGCGCGCCAGCCGGGCTGGGATTGCCATTGTGGCGGTTCCACGCGGATACTGAAGAATGGACGAGTCGCCCAATTCCGGAGTCCCGTCCATCCCTTTCCCCGTCTCAACAACTGGAGGTCCCAAGTGAAAAAGCCGATTCTCTTTGCCCTTGCCGCGGCTGCAGTGCTCGCGGTTTCCCTTCTCACCGTGCATGCGGCCGACCAGACACTACCCAGTGTGGGGCAGGTTGCGCCCACATTTACCCTGCCGTCACAGGACGGCTCGCAAATTTCGCTGGAGAGTTTTCGCGGCAAGTGGGTGGTGCTCTACTTCTATCCCAAGGACATGACCCAGGGCTGCACGATTGAGGCCCACAACTTCCAGCGCGATCAGGCGAGGTTCGATGCTGCGAATGCGGTGATCCTGGGTGTGAGTGTGGATACACCCGACAGCCACAAACAGTTTTGTACAAAGGAAGGGCTGACCTTCAGGTTGCTGGCCGACCCGGAACACAAGGTGGTGGACGAGTACGGTTCGCTGGGCCACTTTGCCACCTTTACCATCGCCAACCGGAACACCTTCCTGATTGATCCCCAGGGAAGGATTGTGAAGGTCTGGACCAAAGTTGACCCTTCGCACCATTCTGAAGAGGTGCTGGCGGCGCTGAGCGAGTTGAAAAAGTAGTAGAGTGTTCGCGCAAGCGGGTTCGTGCCTCGAAGAGCCCGCTCGCTGAGGCTTGAGTGGCCAACGAAATTGCAAAGAAGTTTCGCACGGACTTGGACGAAGTGCATCGAGCGCTGATCTCGGTGCAGGCCTCGCTTGCGGATGTGCCGTGGCGCGACGGCGGGTGGACGCGGAAGCAGATCGTGGGCCACCTGCTGGATTCGGCAGCGAATAATCGACAGAGATTTGTGAGGGCCGCGACCGAGGGTAAGTATGAAGGGCCGCAGTACGCTCAGGACGCATGGGTAGCTGCCCACGGATATGTAAACCAGCCGTGGCAAACGCTTCTGGGGTGGTGGGAAGCGGAACACGAGATTCTGATGGCCATCGTGGATCTCATTCCCGAGGAACGGCTTGAGTCAAGCTGCAGGGTTGGTGACGACGCGCCGGTTACTCTGCGCTACCTCATTGAGGACTACGTAAGTCATCAGCGCTGGCATCTGAAGCAATTGACGGCTAGAGCGCCGACCATCTGACCGGTTCGAGTACCGAGTCCAAACGCAAAAAAGCCCGGCACTAAGCCGGGCCCTTTTGCTTGCCTTGATTCTTACGTTGCCGTGCTACTTGGTTGCTTTCTTTGTGGAAGCCTTCTTTGCTGCTGCCTTCTTGGCAGGAGCCTTCTTTGCTACCTTCTTCGCCGGAGCCTTCTTGGCAGTAGCTTTCTTTGCTGCCTTCTTGGCTGGCGCCTTCTTTGCTGCCTTCTTAACGGCCAACTTTTTACCTCGTTTGGGGGTTTTGCCGGCGCTCTTCTTAACCGCTGCCTTCTTGGCTACGGTCTTTCCGCCCTTTGCGCCAGCGCTGCGTTTCTTTGCGGCGGATTTCTTTGCGGCCTTCTTGGCCACAACCTTTTTCGCGGCGGCCTTTTTAGGCGCCTTCTTGGCTACAGCCTTTTTAGCCGGTGCCTTTTTAGCCACGGCTTTCTTGGCCGGCGCCTTCTTGGCTGCGGCCTTCTTTGCCGGAGCTTTCTTTACCGCTTTCTTTGCGGGAGACTTCTTAGCGGCCTTCTTGGGGGCCGGCTTGGGTGTGGGCACTTCGGCGACTATGATCACCGTCTCCTCAGCCACTGCCTCATCGTCGTCCGAGGAGGTAACAATGCTGGAGGTTTCGACAGTGTCGTCCTCTTCAAAGTCTTCTTCGTGACCGGAGCTCAACTCTGCCGGCTCCGCATCGTGGTTGCCGTCACTCGTTGCGAACATCCTGAACACTTCTTCCATCCCATTGCCTCCAGCGGCTCACCGCTGACATTGTCAGGTCATGCATTGTTGCGTTTTAGAATGCTCCGCTATACGCGCGGAAATCATTGTAACAATAGCTTGCACGCAACAGCTATCAAATGACAAGTACGTAATGAGGCTCCCACGCATTTTTGCGATCGCGCGCACGAGAATCAATGCGAGGCGTGCCTGCGGGAACGCGACTTGTGTGTGCCGGAATGCGTGCTGGAAGAGGTTGCGGACTTCTTCTTCGAAGCGGATGCGCTGCTTTTTTTCGCCTTTGCGGTGGACGCGGTGTTGTGAGACTTGCCGGCGGCGCTCGCTACTTCGCGTGTTCCAGCTTTCCCCGATGCAGCATGGCGACGATGCCCAGTGCTGGTGCGCACTATGCTGGCGGGTTCGGCAACATGCAGGCGGCGGCCAGGCTCAACTTTGACGCCGGTAAGCTTGTTCCATTTCCGCAATTGGGTAAGCGAAACGCCGAAACGGTCGGCGATGGAGACAAGCGTGTCACCTTTGCGTGCGACGTAAAGCATGGAGTGCATTGATGGGGTTGCAGCCGGGGTCACGGGCACGACTACAGCTTCGACACCCTGCAGGCTGTCGCTCTCGCCCATCTGATTGGCCGCCGCAAGTTCAGCCACCTGCACATGGTAGGCGCGGGCAACCGAAGCCATCGTGTCGTCGACGGCGACCCGATGAAAGCGCCACGAATTGCGCTTGTCCTCGGGGATGCCAGCGATACGCTGCGCATACAAGGTGGCCGTTCCCGCGGGCACATGCAGGTCGAACGACGTGTCGGGCGGCGTGACGAAGCGAAGCAAGCTGGGGTTCAGAGCCATCAGCTCGTCTACGGGGGCACCGACCAGGTCCGATACCAGGCGCAGGTCGACGGAGTAGTTGACGGTCACTGTGTCGGTGATGACCGGCGGATCAAGAGTGATGTCGTCGAATCCGTACTGCGTAGGGTGATTGGCGATGATGATGGCGGCAAGAATCTCAGGGACGTAGATCTTGGTTTCGGCGGGCAGGTTGTTGCGTTTGTAAAGTTCCCAGAAATCGGCATACCCGGTCTTTTGCACGGCGCGCTGTACATTGCCCGTGCCCCAGTCGTAGCCAGCCATGGACAGGTACCAGTCACCGAGTTGGGTATAGATGAATTTCATGTAGCGGGCGTAGGCGCGAGTTGACTTCTCGGGGTCGAAGCGCTCATCCACATAATTGTTGCGTGTGAGGCCGTAGTTGCCATACGGCATGAACTGCCACATGCCGCCCGCACGGGATTTCGCATTGATGGCTCGCGGCTGAAAGCCGGACTCGGCTACGGCGAGATAAATCAGGTCCTGCGGCATGCCTTCTTCGCTCATGACCCGCTGAATCATTGTCTTGTAGCGGCCCGCGCGCTGGAACGAGTGGAGCAGCGTGTTGTGGCCTTTCTGAGTGTTGGCAAAGAAGTTGATGTACGCTGCAACGTAGTCGTTGACCACCAGCGGCAGGTCGGACTTGGTGGTTGCCAGATCGGTTCTGGCCTTGGCCACGATGTTGGGGTCAACTTCGAAGGTGATGTCGCTGGCCACATCGGCAGGCGTGGGCTCGGTTTTTGGAACGAAACCGTTGCCTTCCTTTAGCGCGTCCATCTCCAACCCGTTCACCGCGTCGACGATGTGGTCAAACTCGTCCTGCAATTGCGGGTCACTCTTGATATCGATGCCGCAGGTGAGCATGAGATCGACGGCGCGGTCGAACTGCATTTTGGCCTCGGGCAATTGGCCTTTGCGGTAGGCGGCTTCGCCCATGGAGTACGCCTTTTCAACTTGCTCGATGAGTTGCTGGACGCGGCGCTGTTGGGGCGTTGGCTGCGGCGTGGAAGCTGCGGGCTGCGACGGAACCGCGGGCAGCGACGGCGCAGTGGCCTGCGGTGAGGTCTTTGGGGGAGCACCGGCATCTTGTGAGGGTGTGCAGCCCCCCAGCATGAAGGCCAGCACCGAGCAACCAAGAAGTCGATAGGAAATTCTGCTCATGGGCAATGTGTGAAGCAGCCAGCCGGTCGTTATAGAACCGCGAAAGACACTATCCCGATGATAAGCTATGCGATGGAGGCATCGCGCGCTGAACGGTGCATTTGCTCTCTTTTGCCTGTAGCGTTCTCCAGTTGCTATAGAGCGAATCCACGGCAGTCGAGGGGCGTAATCCTGTAAAAGAGCCGCCCTGGATGAAGCCATCAACAGTTCCTGAGCTGGAGAATCGCGCTAACTTCGCATGGACGCACGCTTCCTTCGCAACTTCGCGATCATTGCCCACATCGACCACGGAAAGTCGACGCTGAGTGACCGTCTGTTGGAGTTGACGGGTTCAGTAACCGGGCGCGAGATGCAGGCCCAGATTCTGGACGCTATGGATCTGGAGCGGGAGCGTGGGATCACCATCAAGGCGCACGCGGTGCGCATGATGTACAAAGCGAAGGACGGCAATACCTATCAACTGAACCTGATCGATACGCCGGGTCATGTGGACTTCAGCTACGAAGTCTCGCGCTCGCTGGCTTCGTGCGAGGGCGCGTTGCTGGTGGTGGATGCCAGCCAGGGCGTTGAAGCGCAGACACTGGCCAACGCCTATCTGGCCATCCACCACGGCCTGGAGATGATTCCGGTTATCAACAAGATCGATTTGCCCTCGGCCGACGTTCTGCGCACACAGGAAGCGATTGAGCAGGCAGTGGGTGTGGACGCCACCTATGCGATACCAGTGAGCGCCAAGACTGGGCAGGGTGTAGACGAGGTGCTAGAAGCGATTGTGCAGCGGCTGCCGCCGCCTACGGGCGACCCCGATGCGCCATTGCAGGCGCTTATCTTCGACTCGTGGTTCGATGCCTATCGCGGCGTGATCGTATTGGTGCGCGTAATGCAGGGCACGCTGCGCAAGGGCCAGCGCATTCGCCTGATGTCGAATGGGAAAGCATTTGAAGTGGAGTCGATGGGCGTACTGATGCCCAAGCCAGTGGAGATCGGCCAGCTTTCAGCGGGCGAGGTCGGGTTTTTCGCGGCTACCATCAAGAACGTCTCAGATACCAAAATCGGCGACACCGTGACCGAAGATGCGCGACCCGCGGCGACGCAGTTGCCCGGCTTTGAAGATATCAAGCCGATGGTCTTCAGCGGTCTCTACACGGTGGATTCGCACGAGCACACGCTGTTGCGCGATGCCCTGGAAAAACTGCGGCTCAACGATTCGTCGTTCTTTTTTGAGCCGGAGAGTTCAGTCGCACTGGGCTTTGGTTTCCGTTGCGGATTTCTCGGCCTGCTGCACATGGAGATCATTCAGGAGCGGCTGGAGCGCGAGTACGAACTGGACCTGATTACCACCGCGCCCGGCGTGCGCTACCACATTACGCTGACCGACGGCAAAGTGCTCGAAGTGGACAACCCTTCGCGATGGCCCGACCCAACCAATATCGACAGCATTCGCGAGCCGGTGATCACGGCCAAGATTCTGACCAACGAAGAGTATGTAGGCGGCATCTTCAAACTTGTCGAGGAAAAACGCGGCAAGCAGATCAACTTCGAATACATAACGCCAACGCGGGTGATGCTGACGTACGAACTGCCCCTGAATGAAATCGTGCTCGGCTTCTACGACCGCCTGAAATCCGTCTCGCGCGGCTACGCATCGCTGGATTATCAATTGGCCGGTGAATGGGAGTCGCCGATGGTGAAGCTGGACATCCTAGTTTCAGGTGAACCGGTGGACGCGCTGTCGATCATCGTCCACCGCGACCTAGCCTACGAGCGCGGCAAGGCGCTGGTGGCAAAGATGCGCGAACTGATCCCGCGTCAGCAATTCGAGGTGGCGATTCAGGCTGCGATCGGCGCCAAGATTGTGGCTCGTGAAACGGTGAGCCCGCTGCGTAAGAATGTGCTGGCCAAGTGTTACGGCGGAGACATTTCACGCAAGCGCAAGCTGCTGGAGAAACAAAAAGAGGGCAAGAAGCGCATGAAGCGGATTGGGAAGGTGGACATTCCGCAGGAAGCCTTCCTGGCGGTTTTGCGAGTGGGAGAAGAACAGCAGAAGTAATGCCTTTCTATTGACTTGGCCCATACGCGAGTCATCATCTGTTCATCAGGGATTGTGGAAAGCTCCCTTGATTTCCCTTGCCTTGTGCCGGTAAGGCAGGCCACCGCGCACCCGGGTGGGTTCCTCGCTACTCCAACAAAAATAAGGGCTTTGACCGTCTACCAGAAGCGGTGGCGGGTTGGCAAGGGGCAAAATTCGAAATTTTGCAGCGGATTCGCGAAAGAAATCCACAAACTTTTCCACAGGGAAGCAGTGCGGGACACTGCGGTTAGTAGAAAGTCCTACTCGACATTTTCGGCGCAATCAAAGTGAATACAGCGGCCCTTGGAAAACGGGGCCGCTGTGTCCGATTGAACCGACTTTAGTGGGCTGCCGGCGTCTTGGGAGCCGAAGTGGCAGGTCTCTTAGCGGCCGGTGCGCTGGGCAGGCTGGACGGCGCGTCAGCACCGGTCTGCGGCGGAGGAGCGGGTACACCGGACTTCACGTTGTAGGCGTCAATGACAGCCTTGGTGATGTTGGTGGAGTCGGTGGCATAAAGCACGGGACTCTGCTGTTGGGCAATGTCGAGGACAAGGGTGTATCCATGTTCCTCAGCGTAGGCGATCATGACGTCGCCTACTTTAGAGGCCAGAGTGTTGTAGAGCTCCTGCATCTCCCCGTTAAAGTCGTTCTGGTCGTCCTCGGCGTCACGCTGTAGCTGCTTCTTCTTATCATCAATGGTCTTGGCCCTGCTGGCGCGTTCCGCGTCACTGAGCGTGTTAGCCTGGGCCTGCAATTGCTTGGTCAGGTTGTCGACTTCGTCGCTGAGGGTCTTGAGCTGCTGACGCTTGGGGTCGTACTTCTTTTCAAGGTCAGCGAAATTGCGCTGTCCCTCGTTGGTTTGGGCCACGGCTACCTGAAAAGCGATGACGGCGATCTTGGTTGGTCCGGCAGGCTTGGCTGCGGCGGGCGCCCCAGAGGTCAACGGAGCGGATGGAACTTGGGCGGAGGCGTTCAGGACAAAGCCCGAAGCCAGGACAACGGCTAGTGCAAGCGAGCGCTTCATTCGAGTGGATTACTCCTTCAGAATTCCTGGATGGCTGTTCACGCTCTAGCGCGAAAACAAACCTGTGCCTCCTGAGAAACCTCACGGTCTTTCTTCACTCCAGCGACCAAGGCCTGCCGGAATGGGTGCCTCCACTCAGCTTTGGAGCGAAGACTGAAACAGACGCGACGGAGACGTCAGCAGGAACTAGATGGATTATAGGAGGGCAGGATAGGGGGGTCAAACCTGCAGCACACGAATTCCGCTTGTATTGGCGGCCATGGGCTGGCGGCGTGAGATTCCAGGGGCTGAGATTAGATTAAGAAAGAGCAAAATAACAAAGGCCCCGCAGTGCGGAGCCTTTGCGACGTCGCAGCCAAGGGCTAATGAGCTGCGGGCGGGTTGGGAGCGGCTGTGGCCGACGGCACCGGTGGAGCGGGCACGCCCGATTTCACATTGTAGGCGTCAATGACTTCCTTGGTGATGTTGGTGGAGTCGGCAGCAAAGAGCACAGGAGACTGCTGCTGAGAGAAATCCAGGACCAGCGTGAATCCATGGTCTTTGGCATAGGCGATCATGACGTCGCCGACCTTAGAAGCCAGACTGCCGTAGGTCGTCTGTATCTCCTGCTGGAATTCGTTTTGGGCATCTTCGGCGGCGTGCTGCAGGTCGCGCTGCTTGGTGTCGATGGCCTTGGTGCGGGTGGCGCGCTCGGCCGGTGTCAGAGTGGTTCCCTTGGCCTGCAAGTCCTTTTTCAGGGACTCAATCTCGTCGCTTTGAGTCTTGAGCTGGTCCTTCTTAGGTGTGAATTTCTTCTGCAGGTCGGCAAAGTGGCGCTGGAACTCGTTGGTTTGGGCGACGGCCGCCTGGAAGGCGATGACTGCGATCTTGGGTGGCCCGGCAGGCGCCGCAGCGGCAGGCGCGGAAGATGTTTGAGCGGCGGCGGTCAGGGCAATGCCTGAGGCCAGAAGAATGATGATTGCAAGCGGGCGCTTCATTCGAGTAAGGAACTCCTTCTGAGTTCCTGCATGGCTGTTGGCACTTGAGCACAGGAAAATGCCTGCGCCTCGCTAGAAACCACACGCTCTTTTCGGGGGGCTCCGCGCTTGATGAGGCAGAGACAGCAAAAGACGCAGGCGGAAACGTCAGCAGGAACTAGAGGGATTATATAGGGGGGTGGGATAGGGGCGTCAAACCGGACGGCGACAGAGTCCGCAAGCTGTTTGCCGTCTTAACCTGCACGCCCTGGCGCACAAATGAAAGAGCCGCCCGGAGGAGCGGCCCTTTTGGTAGATGCGTAAAGTCCCCTCGTCTAGAAGGTGGTGGACACCGTGAGGCGGAAGGTCTTGCGCGGTTCGCGGAAGAGATTCTGCGCGCCGAAAGATTCGATCGACTCCTGGTAGGTGAAGTCGCCGGCGCCTCCGGGCGGGAACATGTCGCGGGTAATCAGCTCAGCCGAGCAGCTTTGTACTTTGCCTCCGAGCTTGACGTCGTTGCAGTAGGGACGCTCGTACAGGCGGAGCGGGTTATAGGCGTAATAAATGCGAACCGGCGCATTGATGATTGGCATGATGACGCCGATTTCGCCGCCCAGCGACATGCGAGGCACGAAGTTTGTACCCTCAATGGGGCGGATATCTTTCTGGAATCCGACCTGCGAGCCGGGGATGCCACCCTGGCACGAACCATTGTTGTAGACCGGGCAGCCGTAGAGAGGAGCAGTGAGGGTGGCAAAGCCCTCAGGGCTCTGATGCAACTGGCCCTTGTTGAGAGCAGTGTCGATGCCGAAGTCGTCGAAGAACGAGACAGTGGCCGAGCCGACGATGGGAATGCGGTACTCGATGTTGGATGTGAAGCTGGTGTCGCCGCCGATGGATGCCACGCCATACACGGGAATCGGCACCTGAATGTACTGGTTCAGCTGCGGATTGTTGGGATCGCGGGGAACGCCAGTGCCGTCCGGATTGGTTAGCTGCACCAAGACGCGGTTAGGAACGTAGCCGTAGGGCGTGGCGCCACGGATATCGAAGCCACGCAAATCTGCCTCACCGCCAGTGTAGAAGCGGTTCTGAGGCGGAGCCACGTCGCCGCCAAAGCCCTGCACATAACTCAACTGGGCGCGCATACCCAGCACATTGTGCCCGTTGGCTGAAGGCGTCAGGTAATGCATGGACCGAAAGCTCTTGTAGGCCACTGCCGGCATGACGTAGCGCACGTTGCCGTAGAGCCCTGCTATGGCAAGGACTGCCGAGTATTCCTTGCCGCTGCGGGGACGCACGGGATTGTTGATGGTGTTGTAGGAATATGTGAACGAGGCATTGCTGTTGATGATGCCCGCAAGGGCATTGGATCCCTGGATGCCCGAGCGGAAACTGATCGTCTGGAAGAAAGCTTGCGAAGCGCTCGAAAAAGCGGTGATGTTCGACTTGCTAAGAGAGTAGGTGAAGCCTACGCGCTGGAAAGCATGGCGTCGAAGAGGATAGCTGACTGAAAAGTTCAAGCCAGTGGCGGCCTGGTTGTAGTTCTGGGTCAGCGACTGCTGCGCTGCCGAAAGGTTGACGGACTGCCCGGTGGTGGCCTGATAGCTCTTGGCGGCGTTGAAATCCTGCTTGTTGTTGAAGATCTGGAAGCCGACGTTGAGCGGGCGGTTGCGAACGTATGGCTGCGAAAAACCAAAGAGGAACTGGCGACTCACGTTGCCCAGGTTGCCTTGTACGCTGAGTGTCTCGCCCAGACCGAGAAAGTTGTTTGTCTGGTAGTTTACGCCGAGGAATGCGCCTGAAAGGCCGCTCACGCCGCCGTTGAGGCCGATGGAGTTCTTCCCTTTCTCCTTAACCTTGAGGAGCAGGTCCACGGTGCCCGCCTCGGGGTTCTGATGGGCCTCGGAGTCCTGATCCACTTTAAGAGGCTCAAAGTACTCCAATTGATTAAGGCGAAGCAGACTGTACTCCCAAAGCTGGGAGTTGTAGACGGAGCCTTCATCAAGCATGAGTTCGCGGCGGATGACGCGGTCGCGGGTGATGGTGTTGCCCTGGAACTCGATGCGCGAGACGTAGAAAGGCTTGCCTTCGTCGATATCGATTTGCATCGAGACGGTTTTCTTCTGTTCGTCGTAGCTGAGCTTGGGGATGGCACCGAAATTGATGTAGCCCAGCTGGCCGTATGCTTTCTTGAGGTTTTCGAGGCCCTTGCCGATCAGGGTCGCGTTGAACCATTCGCCATCCTTGACGGCGAAAGTGGCACGCAGAGCCTTGACGTTACTGACAGCCTTGTTGCCGGTAAAGGTAATGGATGCGAGCCGGTAACGGCCGCCCTCTTCGATGGGCATCAGGATGTCGATGCGCTTGCCCTTGTTGGGGCGGAAGGTGAACCAGTTCAACCCACCTTCGTCGCGGATTTGCGTCTTCGGCTCTTCGATGGCGGCGTTGGCATAGCCCTTGTCGCGATAGGCAAAGCGTACATGCTCGGAGTCTTCGTCCAGCTTGGTGGCGTCGAAGGTCTTGGCAAACAGGTTCTCGAAGATGATTGAGTAGGGAATCCCCACCGGCTTGAGGTTCTTCATGGAGCGGCGAAGCACCAGCGCGCTAATGTGCTGATTGCCGGTAAAGTGGATCTCGCCCACCTTAACCGTGGGACCTTCCTTGATGTTGAAAATCACCTGCACCGAGGCCGGAGGAATGGTCTTGATTTCAGGCTTGATGACGGCGAACTGGTGTCCGTGCTCGGACAGGATATCGCGGAGAACCGATTCGGCCCGCTTGATGGTGGTCGGGTTATACTGACCCTCCACCGAGAGCGGGACCTTCTCTTTTTTGAAGCGGTCGAGCACATCCGACTGTGAGACTGCGTTGAGGCCCTTGTAAACGATCTCGCGGATGGTGGGCCTTTCACGGACGAACACATTCAGGATGACGCCCTTCTCGGAGTCTTCCCGTTCAATGCGCAAGTCTTCGAAATATCCCGTATTCCACAGCGAGTTGAAGTCCCGCTCGATGGAGACGGGGTCGTAGGTATCGCCGGGGTGAGTAAAGAGGCGCGCGAGGATGGTCTCTTTGGGGATGCGCCGGTTGCCGATGACACGAATCTGGTCGATGGTCTGCGACGTCTGGGCCAGGGCTGCGCCGGCAGAAAACACCAGCAAAACGGCCAGCGCCATCCGGACGGAGATCCGCGCCAAGCGGGAGATGAAAGCGTGCTTGATCTTCACCGGGTTGGAGTCCTGCGGCGAGCACAAGTACTGGTGCGGTCCAAGGTTAGGCTTCACGGGAAGAATATGCACACCCTCATTGCGTAAGATCTGATGCTGCCTCGCGGAAAGATTGATTATATTGGACCGCGCCCACCCCGCCCAAACCGCCGGGCTACTCGCCAGCACAGAAACCGTATCTTTCCCAGATTTTCCCTGCCGCGCTTTGTGTCCACGGACTCGGGCTGGCCCCGCAACAGGGCCCATCCCAGTCTAACGGACGCGGATGGGTCAGAGGGCTGTACATCTCCCGCATGTTGCGTTGCATCCCTCTTAGACGCAGACGGGCGGGACATGACATCCTTTCTGCCTAAAGGATTGTGGAAAGATGGCAGGCATTGAGAAGACCGTTTACGACTTTTCCGCTTCGCTGCTCGATGGGCGCGCAGTACACCTGGCGGAGTTCCGGGGCCGGGTACTCTTAATCGTAAACACCGCCAGCCAGTGCGGCTTTACCCCGCAATACGCAAGTCTGGAGAGGCTTTACCGCGCGTACAAGGAGCGCGGGCTTGTGGTGCTCGGCTTCCCCTGCAATCAGTTTGGCGCGCAGGAACCAGGCACGGCCAATGAGATTGGGGCCTTTTGCGAGCGCAATTACGGGGTCAGCTTTCTCATTTTTGCCAAGATTGATGTTAACGGTGCAGAGACTCACCCGCTCTACCGGTTTCTGAAGGCATGCAAACCGGGAATTTTCGGTAGCCAACGCATCAAATGGAACTTCACCAAGTTTTTAGTGGACCGGAGCGGCAGAGTGGTGAGCCGCTGCGCGCCCGCGAAGGACCCGAAAGAGCTTGCTCCCGCAATCGAAAGTCTCCTGGGCGGCAGCTAAGGCAGAGCGCACGCCCCGCCGATTTGCGAGGCAGTGGACCAATCCATTGCCATCGAACGCTAATGACGGAAGTTATGTCCATTCCCGGCTTGCCTCGTACTCATCCGCGCCTGTGGGGTATGCTTTTTCCAGTCTGGAGCGAAGAACGGCCTGCTGCCTTTGGGACGATTGGATCTGGGCGGAATTACCCTTGAAAGGGAGGAGTAGATGCGCCGAAGCCTTCCCATGATCCTAGTCCGGATGGTTGTGGGCTTGGTGTTTCTGACTGAAGGGATTCTCAAGTTTCTGCATCCTGCGGAACTTGGCGCTGGACGCTTCGCGCATATCGGTCTGCCCTGGCCCCAGTTGCTCGCGCCTTTTGTCGGCGCAGTGGAGATTGTTGCGGGCGCTGCGGTGATTCTGAATCTGTATGCCGGGGATGCGGCCGTCCTGCTGCTGGCAGTGATTGTCACGGCGCTTGTAACCACCAAGGTACCTATATTCCTAGGCCGGCCACTGGGCCAGTTCGCTCCAGCCCAGCTGAGTCACTACGGCTTGTTGAGCTTTCTGCACGAGGCGCGGACCGACTTGTGCATGCTGTTCGGCTCGGTGGCCATCCTGATTGATAGCGGTATCCGGCTGGGGCGAAAGAAACGCTGGTACCAACGCTGACCGAGTGTCATGCCTGCTGCTCACGGCAAATCCCCACTTGGCGAGATATTAGGCTTCATTCTGCGCGGCTGAGCCGGCCGTCGGCTCGCCGGCATTACCCGTCGAAGCGGTATGCACTGATGGCTGCACCCATCGGCTCATCACCAAAAATGCGTGTTCCAGGCGCGTCGCCACCGGCCCCGGCAGCCACCATGAGCGGAATCAAATGCTCCTCGCGCGGGTGAGCGTAGGCAGCAAAGGGTGCATCGCGCCAGTGGGATAGCAGGGTATCCCGCTCCGCTGCGGGCGACTGGACCGCAGCCGTAAGCCAGGAATCAAACGCGCGAGCGCGCTCCGGTGTCTCGGGGCGGAGATAGCCGCGCAGGTTGTGAAAGCTCATCCCGCTGGCCACGAGAAGTATGCCTTCATCGCGCAGGGGAGCCAGGGCGCGGCCCGCGGCTAGGTGCAGCGCGGGATCAAGGGAGGCTGCAAGAGACAGCGTGACAACCGGAATCTGCGCCAGGGGGAACGCCACCTTGAGAGGCACAAAGACGCCGTGGTCGAAGCCCCGGCTGGGGCTTAGGGCCGCGGGCAGCGAGGCCGTTTGAAGCAGCTCGGACACACGCGCGGCCAGTTCAGGCGATCCCGGGGCGGGCCAGGTGAGCTGGTAGGTGTGCACGGGGAAGCCGGAGTAGTCGAAGATCAGTGAGGGCCTGGGCGCAGCACTGGCGGTAAAGGCCAGCTCTTCCCAGTGGCCGCTGACGACCACCATCGCCCGGGGCGGAGCGGGCAGCGTGGCCACAAGACCTTCAAGGAAGTGTTGCGTGGAGTTCCAGGTGTCCGCCGGACCCCAGGTCCAATCCATAAAGAAGCATGGTCCGCCGCCGTGAGGCAGAAAGATGGCGGGCTGGCGCTGTGTGCTTGCAGTCATAGGCTTCTCCTCATGGTTTGCGGCTAGTCGCTTGGACCGGGACGATGGTTGTTCAAACAACTATTATGTAGATGCACCCGTACGGCCCAAGGATTCATGTGCGCCCGCATTGCCTCAGAGGTGCGGCCAGAGAGATGACGTGGATCAGCATTGCAATACCGATCGTGCGCGGAATCAGGCCGATCGCCCGAGCCGCTAGCTGTCTTTGCGGTAGAGGAGGTCACGGATCGCGTGCTTCCTGGCCTGATTCAACTCGCTTTCATTCTTGCGACCGACGATGTCCTTACCGAGCTTCGGAGCGGGATCCGTTTGTTCCGGTTCGCTGCAGGCTGGGCAGCGGTTGGCAAAGCCGGGTTTATCCGGCCTTAACTCAAACTCCTCTGAGCAGACGACGCAAACTTTAATAGGAAACGGCATAATCTCTTATCGTAATGGAGGTGGCGACCTTAGTGCACGATTGGGCTTAGGCTGCATTTTGACTGCAAATTGCGGTACCTTGGCTGCGAATCGAGAGTCTAAGTAATCGAGCTCCTCTGGAGACAACCGCAATGAAAGACCCGTTCTTTCTCGACCGCTTTGTAAGCGCGCAGGATGGTGTGTATGCGGAGGCGGTTGCCGAGTTGCGTAACGGCCGCAGGTGTGGTCAGTGGGTCTGGTTCATTTTTCCGCAGATGAAAGGCCTGGGCCACGCCCCGCAGGCAGCCTACTACGGCATCAGCTCGCTGGACGAGGCCACAGCTTACCTTAGCCACCCAGTGCTGGGTCCACGGCTGGTGGAGTGTACCCGGCTGGTAAACGAGGTGGAGGATCGTTCGATACAGGAGATTCTCGGCGTTCCCGAAGATCTGAAGTTCCGCTCGTCGATGACGCTGTTTGCCCACGCTGCCGAAGACGATACCGTCTTTAGAACTGCACTGGAGAAGTACTTTGAGGGCGAGCCCGACCTGCTAACCCTGGAACTGATGCGGTGAAGCAATGCGTTGCGATTCGATCCGGCTATCTCTGGTCGGCGTGCTTCTCGCCGAAGGTGCGCAGCTTGGCCAGCGTAGCGGCTGCCGCGCCGGAATCGATGGCTTCGGCCCCTTGCGCCACGCCTTGCTTGAGGTCGTCCGCCAGGCCCGCGGCCACCAACGCGGCCGCCGCATTGAGCAGCACAATATCGCGGCGTGCGCCGGGAATGCCGGTGAGCACATCGTAGAGCAGGGCCGAATTAGTCTGCACATCGCCGCCCACGAATTGGTCGAGTGTGGCGCGGGGCAGTCCGGCCATCTCAGGGGTGACGCGGGCGGCCTTCAATGTGGTTTCGCCCGTCTCGGACTCCTCAATGCGGGCGACGACAGACTCGCCCGTGGTGGTCAGTTCGTCAATGCCATCGGTGCCGTGGACAACGAAGGCGCGTTTTGCGCCCAGGGCCTTGAGAGTGCGGCCAAGGAGCAGGACGCGGCTGGGGGCGAGAACGCCGATCACTTGCGTGCGCGCACCGGCGGGATTGGTGAGCGGCCCGCAGAGGTTAAAGATAGTGCGAAAACCCAGCGCCCGGCGCAGAGGCCCGACAGCCTTCATGGCGGGATGGTACAGGGGAGCCATGAGGAACATGAAGCCGGTTTGGCGGAGGCACTCGACGGCCAGATCGGGCTGAAGGGAGATGGGTACGCCGAGAGCTTCAAGCACGTCGGCCGCGCCGCAGCGGGAGGTGATGGCGCGGTTACCGTGCTTGGCTACCCGGGCGCCTGCGGCCGCCGCCACCAGCGCCGCGCCGGAAGAGATGTTGAAAGTGAGCGGCCCGCCGCCGCCGGTACCGACAATGTCGACCAGTTCGCCGCGCTCCTCGGGTGTGAGGGGCAGCGTTAAGGCGCGTTCGCGCATCACCTGAACAAAACCGGCCAGTTCAGGCGCCTGCTCGCCGCGAGTGGCCAGCACAGCCAGCAGTGCCGCGGTCTCAACCTCCGGCGCTGCACCCGCAAGGATTTCCTCAAGCACGGCGGCTGCCTGTTCCCGGGTCAGTGCCGCTCCGTCTTCGGCCAGCGGCTTCAAAAGCTCTTTCAGCATGCCCATATCTACCTTTATGGTAAAGGCGCGTGATGGGTCGGCGTTCTGGTTATCAGCGGCATGGCTCTGTTTGCCGGTCATTCGGCCAGCAAGATAGTATTTGGATACCGCTGGCACGGTCGCGCTGGTCTGGCACCTGCGTGGTGTCGAACTGACCTTTCCAATTCAGCGGACGTGGCGGTCCCTACCAACATGAAAATTCACGAGTATCAGGCAAAGGAAATCCTGGCGAAGTACGGCGTGGCCGTGCCCCGGGGCGAGATGGCCAACACGCTGGAAGAAGCGTCGGGCGTGGCCCGCAAGTTGCTGGCCGAAGGCGCAAGCGGGGTGGTGGTGAAGGCGCAGATTCATGCCGGAGGCCGGGGCAAGGGAGGCGGCGTGAAGGTGGCGCATACCCGCGAGGACGCAGAGTTGCACGCCAAGAACATTCTGGGCATGCAACTGGTGACGCACCAGACCGGTCCCCAAGGACAAAAGGTACAGCGCCTGCTGATTGAAGAGACTGCGGCCATTGACCGCGAACTCTACCTGGGCATTGTGCTCGATCGCGTGACCAGCAAGCTGGTTTTTATGGCTTCGCAGGCCGGCGGCATGGAGATTGAAGAAGTGGCTGCCAAGGACCCGACGGCCATCTTCAAGGAGACCATCGATCCGGCGGTGGGTTTCGGCGCGTGGCAGGCGCGCAAGCTGGCGTTTGCGCTGGGACTGAAGCCCACACAGATCAATGCGGCTGTCGCATTTCTGCAGAGTCTGTACAAGGCGTTTGTGGAAACGGATGCGTCGCTGGTGGAGATCAATCCTTTCATCACGACCAAAGATGACAAGCTTTTCGCGCTGGACGCCAAGATCACGTTTGACGACAATGCGCTGTTTCGGCATCCGGCCATCAAGGCGCTGCGCGACACCGCCGAAGAAGACCCGCTGGAAGTGGAAGCCAGCAAATACGCGTTGAACTACATCAAGCTCGATGGGTCGATCGCCTGCATGGTCAACGGCGCGGGCCTGGCGATGGCCACCATGGACATCATCCAGTACGCCGGCGGCAGTCCGGCCAACTTTTTGGACGTAGGCGGCGGCGCGACCCAGGAGCAGATTGAGCACGCGTTCGAGATTCTGCTCTCGGACGCCCATGTGAAGGCGATCTTCATTAACATCTTCGGCGGGATCTTGCGCGTGGACCGGTTGGCTACAGGCGTGGTGGCCGCAGCGCGCAAGCTGCATGTGAGTGTGCCCATTGTGCTGCGCCTCGAAGGCACGAATGTGGAAGAAGGACGCAAGATTCTGAAGGAGTCGGGATTGAATTTCCAGGTGGGCGCAACGATGAAGGAAGCGGCGGAGTTGGTAGTGAAGGCCGCAGCGGGCATGGGGGCATAGGATGGCTGTACTCGTAACCAAAGAAACGCGACTCATCGTGCAGGGAATTACAGGCAAGGAAGGCACATTCCACGCCATGGGGTGCGCGGAATACGGCACCAAGGTTGTGGGCGGTGTGACGCCCGGCAAAGGCGGCACCATGCACGAAGGATGGCCGGTATTCAACACGGTGCAGGAAGCTGTCTACTCCACCGGCGCCAATGCCACCATGATTTTTGTTCCGCCACCCTTTGCCGCCGATGCAATTCTGGAGGCGGAGGACGCGGGGATTGCCCTGATCGTGTGCATCACCGAGGGCATTCCCACACTGGACATGGTGAAGGTGTGGGCCAAACTCAAAAGCTCAAAATCGCGGCTCATAGGACCCAACTGCCCCGGGGTGATTTCGCCGGGGAAAGCCAAGATCGGCATCATGCCCGGCCGCATTCACAAGGAAGGCTCGGTGGGCATCGTCTCGCGCTCGGGCACGTTGACGTATGAGGCCGTGCATCAGCTTACGCAACGCGGAATCGGCCAATCGACGGCAATCGGCATCGGCGGCGATCCGATCATCGGGACCACGCATATCGACGCACTGCGCCTGCTGAACGACGATCCTGAGACTGAATCCATCATCATGATCGGCGAAATCGGCGGATCGGCCGAAGAGGCTGCCGCGGAGTTCGTAAGGCAGAACGTGAAAAAGCCGGTGGTGGGATTCATCGCCGGACAGACTGCGCCTCCGGGTCGGCGCATGGGGCACGCCGGAGCGATCATCAGCGGTGGACAAGGCACGGCGGCCGACAAGATGAAGGCCATGACCGCGGCAGGGATTCATGTCGTCGTATCGCCCGCGGAGATCGGAGCTACGCTGGCCAAAGTGATCGGCAAGCACTAGGTTCTAGCTTCAGCTTCAAACCGGAGGCTCGCCACGATGGTGGGCCCTCGTTCTTAGATGAGAGCCGCGAAACAACTTATGGGCTCTCTCCCGATGCTGGCCCTCGAGAGCTGCTCCTCAAATCGCCCGCAGCATCCGCATCGGCAAGAAGATGATGGCCGCCACCAGTCCCAAGGCACCGCCTACCGCAATGCCCACCACCCGAAACGGCAACAGCAACAGCCACACCAGCGGATATAGCACCAGCGCCATCAGTGCGACCGGCCAGCACATCACAAATAGAATGCACCACAGTAAGAACTTCACCATAACGTCAGCGCCTCACCTCGCAAAGAACACCCGCAAGCAGTCACCTATAGATACGCATGCCTCGCAAAACAGGTTCCAGATTTCCCAGTTAGTTTTCTCACCTTTTCCGGGCCTTGGCTCTCTCCGCCAGCAGCTTCTTCCGTTCGCGAATCACTTTGGCCCGTTCCTTCTCAGGCAGAGCCAGCATGGACTTGGTTCGCTTGGGCAATTTCTCAAAGATCAGCGCATGCGCCCGCCGCAGTTCCTCTTCAATCTCGCGCGGTCGTAGCGCGTCCCAGCGTTCCACGGTCACCCACCCCGCCTTGGCCAGATAGGGCGAAGCGATAATTCCTTCGGTCTCAAGCAACTCGTGAAACCGCTCCGCGCCGCAGTGGAACCAGAGTACCCCCGTCCCCGACCCATCCAGGTCCGTCATGGCAAACATCTTCCCGCCGATGTCCCGGTCGCCCACCCAATACACCAAGTGATGCCCCCAGTTCACCGTCTCCGCCACGTATGGCAGTCCCAAACAGATCGTGCGGACCTGCTCGTTGTCCATGCCAGCCAGTTTAAGCCGGATGTACACGCGGCGGACACCAAAAACCCACCGCCAATTGCACGGACTGGTAAAGTAGCCGATGAAAAAAGTGATAGGGGTGAACCTCGACCTGACGCAGCGGATTCGATGCACAATTTCTGACCTGCGAGTGGCATCATTGAGAGTGCTGCTCCTCCCAGCGGCAGGCACGAGGCAACTGTGTTCGAGACCAAGAAGAGCGAGTCCATGTTCGGCTTCGACTTGAAAGACAAGATATGGAGCCTTGTCGCAGCACTGCTCTGTTTCGCGGCTAAAGCTCTCTTTGTCTGGCTCCACTGGACTCCAACCGTTCCTCCGTCCATGCAAGGCATCCTGACCCCTGAACAGCTCACCGACGCGATCGCCGCAGTGCCTTTGCTTGTGGCCGTCGCCCTGATTTTCGGCTGGAAAAGATGGCTGGGCAGGCGAAGACATGTGGATGGCAAAGCCAGGCTGGATAAAGTCGTCATCTACGTTGCGGAATTGGAAGGCGACGACAAGAAGGGCTCCCACCGCACCAACATCATTCGCTCCCTGCAACGCGAAATGAGTGATCCTATCCAGGTTCTTCGCTGCGGAATGGAGTTGCGCGCCGACGAGTCCGGTGACCCCTCCGAAGATGCAACTCCTGCCATCCGCAAGGCCCGGAAATATCTGAGCGATAAGAAGGCTGACCTGATGATCTGGGGGCAGGTGCTGGCGGGGCCGCCGCAGGTCATTGAACTGCACTTTACCTCGTCCGAGCAGGACGGGGCGGATGAGGCGCGTTTCAGCTATGACGAGAAGTTCCGTCTCGCCGGAGACTTTGGTCAGGAGCTCGCGATAGCCCTTGCGGCGGCCGCCGCGCAACAGGCGCTGCCCGCCTTGAATAGTGGAATCTACGTGGCAGATGTTCTGGTCCCGATTGCCCAGAAGCTCGGCGAGCTCTCTGCCAGCCCTCCTGCGGCCATGGGACCGGCAGAGCGAGCATTGCTTCTGCATTCCTATGCTCTCACCGAACAGACAATCGGAGAGGAACGCGGGGACTCCAATGCCATGGAACGCGCAACCGAGGCCTTCAGGAAAAGCCTTCAGGAGTGCAACCGCGAAGAGTTTCCACTCGAATGGGCTGCAATCCAGAACAACCTCGGCGTTGCACTGGCGATCCGCGGAGGGCGCGAGAGCGGAACGGAACTCCTGCAGGCCGCAGTCCAGGCATTTCAGTCGGCGCTCGAAGAACGGACGCGAGAACGCGAGCCTCTCGATTGGGCCGCAACGCAAAACAACCTCTGTAATGCGCTTTCGGCATTGGGCGAGCGCGAAAGAGGAACGGAACACCTGCAAGAGGCGGTTCGAGCGTATTGCGTGGTGCTCAGTGCGCAGTCACGCGAGCACGCTCCACTCGATTGGGCGAGGACAGAGAATAATCTCGGCGCGACCCTGGCCACACTCGGCAATCGCGAGGAAGGGACCGAAAGCCTGAAGGATGCAATTCAGGCCTTTAGGGCGGCACTTGAAGAGCGCACCCGGGAGCGCGTACCGCTCAAGTGGGCGATGTCGCAGTACAACCTCGGAAATGCACTCCAGTCTCTGGGACTGCGCGAAGGCGGGACGAAGCAATTGGAAAGGGCCGTCCAAGCGTATACAGCATCACTCGAAGAGCGGACCCGCGAACGGGCTCCGCTGGATTGGGCCGCAACTCAGAACAATCTGGGCAATGCACTGGCTGTTCTGGGAGAGCGCGAGAACAGAATTGAACGCCTGGAGGAGGCTATCCAGGCGTACACGGCCGCACTCGAGGAGCGGACACGTGACCGCGTTCCGCTCGATTGGGCCGCCACGCAGAACAACCTCGCCCTTGCACTGTCGATTCTGAGTGAGCGCGAAGGCAAGGCGGATCGTATGGAAAAGGCGGTCCTGGCATATCGGGCGGCGCTCGAAGAGAAGACGCGAGAGCGCGCCCCCTTCGATTGGGCAGGAACTCAGGTTAACCTTGGAACAGCATGCGAGGTGCTGGGAAGACTGGATGAGGCCGTCACGGCATACAGACAAGCGCTCGAAGTACTCACGCCCGAAGCACACTCCGAGGCGCATGCCCAAGTCTCCGGCGATCTGAAACGTGTACTTGCGGAACTGGGCCGCGGCAACGGAGTCGTCGAGCCTTAATTGCAACACTCTGGTTGTCGGCCACTCTAGAACTTTCCCTCGAATACCCTGTAACGCCTCTCCAACTCCCACTGCGCGGCGGCTTTTTCGCTGCCCTCCAGCAGGGCTTTGCAAGCGGCGGAAGGTTTCTCCCCGCCCAGCGGCTGGCCCTTGCACGCTGTAGCAGGCGTGGTGAAACCGTCCGGCACGGCCCAGAGACTCGCCCCCGGCAAAAAGTTGTGCTCCATCCCGGTGCGCGCTAGTTGCTTCAGATCCTGATAGCTCAGGTGGTAGTCCAACGCCGCGCGCGCGTACTCACGCGTAATGTCGATGCGGCTTACCCCTTCATCATCAGTCGAGAGTGCTACTGGAACATGGGCGGCCCGGTAATTCGGGAAGGGGTGCAAATTGCCATGCACACCCAGGATGCCTTCATTAGAGCTTAGGTTGATCTCCACCATCACATGTTTCGCGGCCATCTCTTTCAGCAGTGCCGCAGCGTCGTCCTCATACATCACGTCGACGCCATGACCGATGCGCTCCGCATGCCCTCGCTCCACTGCTTGACGAATGTGAAAGCGCAGCCCCTCGGGAGGGACCAAGGAGGGGGCGAGCTCACCGGCATGGAGCGAGATGTGAACCTTTGGGTAGACGGAATGGAGGTAGTCAAGCATATTCATCTGTAGTGTGTAGTCCCGCATGGATACAAAACCGTCCTCCGGCATCACGAAGTTGATGCCTACAAATCCAGGCTCATTCGTGTCCATGCTGGCCTGAATCGTCTCGAAGCCCAACAGCGCCTGGGCAAAGACCTGCTCTGGCGCCCACCCGCGCAGCACCTGGTAGATGTAGCGCACCTCCACCTGGCAGGCTGATACGGCCCCGGGGGTGCCGCAGTGTTCGATTTCCCGGCGCTGCTTCTCGGCAGTGCGGACATGTTCACGATCGGCCACGACTTCATCGCGCAGGCCCTGATCCAGCAGAGTCTGCCGGTACTGGGCAAAGGTCGGGGCCAACGGGTTCTGGCGGGCAATCGAAGCCGCATGACCGAAGGGCGGCGTCTCCATTAGCTCCAGATACTGCTGATTCTGAGCGTCAGCGCGGCGAGCCACTTCGTCGACCCACTCGCCGGTGTGGCGCTTATCCAGCCCCCCGTAACGCGCAAAGGTAGAAAAGAACTGGTCGTGGCCACTGAGGCTTGGCGTGGGCACAAAGCTGCGCATGGAAAAAGCGTCAACGAGCCGATCGTAGAGATCCTGGTCTGCCGGCGCTAGCACACCGGAGAGGTTCGTGGCGGGCTCCAGCGGTGGGGTGCAGGGGGGCTGCGCAAAGCGAAGCGCCACCGGGTCCACGCACAGCCCATCTTCGCCGGCATCTTTAATAAAAGTCTCCGCGTAAACGGCCCCGCTGAGGTGAACATGCAAATCGGCGCCTTTGGGAAATTCGGTGAGGAAGGCATTCAGGGCCAGCGGTCCGCTGCTCACCGCAGCGTCATAAGCACGCGCGGCGCGTGTTTCCGCCCCGGCAGCGGGTACTCCGGAGGATTGGGCATGGACGGCAGCGGCCGCAAAAGCGGCTAAGGCAAAACAGGCAACGCGAAAGGCTGAGCGGCTCATAATTGCTTTCCAGTTTAGAGCGTGGCTGCGATTCGAGGCCGTGAAATTTACTGGAGGTGGTGTACGTCGAGACACACCTCGCGGTTCGAACGGCGGGTGCGGTTGCAAGGATACTCATTTCGTCGCAATCTGGACAATGTCCTTTGCGACGGAGACGGATCTCAAGGCGATCCTGGGCCGATTCGGGGGCAAAACGTCAGGATGTTGCGGCGACAGAAGAAGAGTGACCGAAGGCGGATATCCCCAGCACGTGGCGAGTTTGGTCTGGGGACGGGTAGTTGGTATACTGACAAAGTTGTTGCAGCGCACTGTTCGTGGACCCGCCCTTCCTTCTCCGGCCGTGCCGGACCCCGCGCAGGAAATTGCAACCTTAAAGTCTGCACTGAGGCCAGGTAGCTCAGTGGTAGAGCGCGGCCCTGAAAAGGCCGGCGTCGGCGGTTCAATCCCGTCCCTGGCCACCATCCTTCTCGATGTCATAGAGTCTTGCGAATCACTCCGGGACCAAGGGCTGTGCGGCCGTCCTGAACATTCTCTAGACCATATGAATCTCCACTGATAATGTGACAATCAATGCTCGATTCGTTGCGCGATATTTTCAAGCGCTTGCGACGCTCCGTGGCCCAACGTGGGGTACGGAACATGCTCTATAACGTGTGGCGGCGGGCGACGCGCCGGGGCCGGCCCAACACCGGTCCTGCACGCCGGAATGAATCTGGCGGGCATGTGCAAGGCTCGCTGAAGCACCCCTTCGACGAGCAGTTTGGGGTGGAGACGAGCGGGATCATCAGTTGGCGCGAGTTGGAGGCAGGCCATGCTCACGATCTGTACACCGTCAGCTACTACGGCGTGGCCCCCTCTCTCTTTCAGGAATCAATGACACGCTGGCGGTCGCATCCGGGAAAGGTGTCGCTGGGTGAATACACTTTCATCGATCTAGGCTCGGGCAAGGGCCGCGCCGTATTGATGGCGGCAGAGTTTCCATTCAAAGCGTGCATTGGCGTGGAGTTGAATGCCGGCCTCAGCGACATCGCGCGTGAAAACATGGCGCGATGGAAGGCGGCAGGCAGAGCCCGGAGCCCCATGACCGCGATCTGCCAGGACGTTACAGAGTTCATCTTTCCGAATACACCATGCGTCGTCTTCCTCTTCAATCCATTTACGGCCAAAATACTCAAGAAGGTGGTGGGGAATCTTGCGCGAGCATTCGCCTCGCGCCCGGGCGAGCTGGATTTGATCTATGTCAATTCCGAATTCAGCAGCGTATTGGCTGCGCACCCCGGCTTTGAGACTCTCTGGGAGGAGCGGATTCCCATGTCGCCCGAAGATGCAGCGGCCGACCTGGCGCATCAACTGGAGAGCGTTGGCGAAATTTACGGCCAGACGGGAATTGAACCGTGCGGCGCATGGCGCTGGCAAGGCGTGAGCCGGTGAATCTCACGCATGAAGACGGTACATAGGCCGCGATGAGGTAGTCACCGTCTTGCGTTTCTGCCGGGCGGCAACGACACCTCTGATCGACCCATCGCACCCTGCTCACCGACACCGGCGCCCGGGCGGTCTATCATCCCCATGTGCACACTCACTATCGTCTAGGCGACATTCTGGCCAACGCCATTACCCATGGCGTGGGAGCCGCCCTGGCCATCGCGGGCGCCGTTTATCTGATTGCCGCCTCCATGCGCGGATCGACCTGGCTGGTGGTCAGTTGCTCTGTATTTTCTGGCACGCTGATCCTGGTCTACATTTGCTCCACGCTCTACCACTCGCTGGTGCGCACCCGCGCGCGCCATGTGTTTCACGTACTCGATCACTCGGCAATCTACCTGCTGATTGCGGGCACCTATACACCCTTTACGCTGATTTCGCTGCGCGGCCCGGTGGGCTGGGTCCTGTTCGGAGCGGTGTGGACGCTGGCCGTGGCAGGGGTAATTTTTAAGAGCCTTGCTGTGGGCCGGTTCGAAGTGGCCTCGGCGCTGGTGTACCTATTTCAGGGCTGGTTGGTGGTGTTCGCAGCTCACCCGCTGCTCCATGCCATCGGCTGGCACGGCTTGCTATGGCTGGGCGCTGGCGGACTGGCCTACACCCTGGGCATCATCTTCTTCGCCTTCGACCGTCTGCCCTACTTCCATGCCGCGTGGCACCTGTTCGTCCTGGCGGGCAGCGTGGCGCATTACTTTGCCATCCTCTACCACGTGGTTCCGCAGGCCTAGAGCGGGTAGCAGAATAAGCCCAGATTGACCTTCCCTTCCAAAGCAGGTAAACTACCTTAGTTTGGCGATTCCTGCCTGTCGCCGTGGAGCCTGACGTTCGCCCTGCGATTTAGCGGGCTTGAGCGTACCACGGCGCGGAAGTTTCCGCCCGAGCTATTTTCAGGAAGCATGAGCGCTCCCGCCGCGGCGGGCAGGCGCGCTGGAGGGTTTATGTACGCGGTGATTCGTACCGGTGGAAAGCAATATCGTGTCGCTCCCGGCGACGTGGTCAAGATTGAAAGTGTCGCCTCGGAGAACCAGACCGTGGAGTTCAGCGACGTGCTGGCAGTTTCCGGCGAGCCCGGAACCGTGGCCAAACCCTCGACCGCCAAGGTGACGGCTGAAGTGTTGGGCGAGGGGCGCAGAGACAAGATCCTGGTCTTCCACCTGAAGCGGAAGAAGCAATACAAGAAGATGCAGGGACACCGGCAGAACTTTACCGAGGTGCGCATCAAGGCCATTGAGGCTGACGGCGTCACCTATACCGCTGCCCAGTAGGACGCGGGAGCACAATTCAGAAGGGGATTCGGCAATGGCACATAAAAAGGGTGGAGGCAGTTCCACAAACGGACGCGATTCCAATGCACAGCGGCTGGGCGTAAAGGCTTTCGCCGGCCAACTGGTTACCGGCGGCTCTATCATCACCCGCCAGCGCGGCACGCGTATCAAGCCGGGCGTGAATGTGGGCATAGGCTCGGACGACACGCTCTTCGCCAAGGTCACCGGCAAGGTAAAGTTCACTGATCACGGAAACCGCGGGCGCTTTGCCTCGGTCGAGCCGGTGGCTACCGAGTAACAGTTCTAACTTTGATCGGATGAGGCCACGGCGCTGCCGTGGCCTTTTCCATGCGCCCTGTGGGGTATGCAGGAAAGAGACCTCAATCGCAGAAAGGGCCGGACTCCAATGGAGTCCGGCCCTTCGACTCTCAGATCAGGCAGCGGCGTCTACGATTTCGATTCGTTGCCAGCCAGATTCCTGGTCAGCACCTTATCCACGACCTTCTCCACGTCGGTAAGGAAGAAGCCGTTGGCGGGCTGCTGCACTGCAACCTGCGTTCCATGGCCCAGCGCTGAAGCGATCTCGTTCCACCGGTAGATGGTGGAGTTGGCTGGCATGACAACTGGCTCGCGGGCGGGTTCGGGCAGCGCACAGTAGGCAACCCAGGTCCCCAACGAAAGCAGAATCCCGGATTCATATGCAAACTGTAACGGCGTGGTCAGTGAGCAGTTGCCCGGAATCAAGGCTGCAAAGATAAAGTCGTTTGCGCACATCAATCCAAAGCCAAGTCCCAGGCCAAAAGCGATATCCCGGACCGAAAGGCGAAGCGCGTTCATGCACAGGCAGAGGAAGCCCAGCAGGCACAACTCAAGGATACTCACGGACCGCATGAGCGCAACCGCGAATTCGGGAATCATCGAAACACTGGGATGCGCGTAGGAGATAGATGCGAGGCTGGCCAGCACTGAAACCAGCGCGGCCCAGCGAAACACCACGGTGCCTAGTCTCTTGAGCCCGGAGAATGGCGAGAGTACTGAACGGAAAATCTCCAGAGTAACAAAGAACAGAGTTACCGCGCTGGCGATATAGACCGCCCAATATGGATAGAAGTAGAACGGAAAATATTGGTGACCCCAGGGCTGCGCCTGCAGGTAAAGGAGCCCAACAAGCACCGGCATAGAACCCACGCGCAGAGCCAGATAAACACTCATGGCCGGGAAGCGGCGGTGCATACCCTTGGTCCAAAAGAGGAAGCCGAGCACAGCCCAAAGGGCAAATTCAACTACGCTCAGCAGCGACATGGCAAAGTCTAACGGCATACAAAGCCCTTTCCATCCTGAGGGTTCAATCAGAATAGCGCCTTGCAGCCTGCAAATTCAACGGAAAAAGCACACTAAGCCTATAGCACTTTGGTGCTATGACTTTTTATTACTTGAGGACGGTGCATCCCATGCCCGGGCCGCAAGTAGGAACCGGCAATCCTGAAGTAGCCGACAGGTGACTGGCGACAGCATGTGTGGTGGTGGAGGATAGTGAAGCAGCGGCGGCGCCGGCAACTACCACAGAAAGAACGAAAAAGCGGAATGCGAGTTTCATTGTTGGTTACCCCTTGCAGAAAATGATTGACAGGAAGAACCTCTTCCTAACACCAAAATGGTAGTGCAATTTCTTGATTAAGTCCATCTTTTTCAGACACATCAAAAGGGAACATTTCACTCGGTTACTAGTGTAATATAACGCACAAGTAATCTACTCTCAGGTAACCATTTTGGTAATCGACGCCAAGGCCTTTTTTGCGCTTCTCCACGTGGTAAAATCAACTTAAGCAGATTCGTTCAAAGCCCTCGTCTATCAAGCGGTTAATCCCCTGAAGTCAAACCCGGTACCGTAGTTTGGCAGCCGCGCCCCGCGTAGAGCTCAAAGCGAAAATCCTGCGAACAGAATCCTATGGCCACTCAACTACCAAACGGCGCCCCGATGACAGAAGACAACGGCAACTACACCGGCGAAAACATAAAAATCCTTGAAGGACTCGAGGCTGTACGCCTCCGTCCGGCCATGTACATCGGGTCCACCGGCGAAATGGGCCTGCACCACCTGGTCTATGAAGTGGTCGACAACTCCGTCGACGAAGCTCTCGCCGGCTATGCAAAAAAGATCGATGTCGTCATTCACGTCGACAACTCCATCACCGTGGTCGATGACGGCCGGGGCATTCCTGTGGACATGATGGATTTGCCCGACGGAAAGCAGATGTCGGCGGTGCAGGTGGTATTGACCAAGCTCCATGCGGGCGGCAAGTTCGACGCTTCTACATACAAGGTCTCCGGTGGGCTTCACGGCGTGGGTGTCAGTTGTGTCAACGCCCTGAGCCAGGAGTTCAACGTGGAGATATGGCGCGACGGCCACACCTGGGAGATGGACTTCAGTTGCGGCCTGCCGGTCAGCGAACTGCGCCAGGCAGGCACCAGCAAGCGACGTGGCACACGGGTGCACTTTCTCCCGGACAAGAGTATCTTCGCCACTACCGAATACAACTACGACACGCTGGCCCAGCGATTGCGCGAGATGGCGTTCCTCAACAAGGGCCTCGAGATCACGCTCACCGATGAGCGCACCGCCGATCCCAAGACCGGCGAGGCTCGCCGGGCCGAGTTCCGCTATGCCGGCGGTATCGCGGAGTTCGTTAAGCACCTTAACCGCGGCAAGCAGGTGCTGCACGACAAGCCGATCGTGATGGAGGCCACGCGCGACGCGGTCGAAATCGAGATTGCGCTGCAATATAACGACAGCTACTCCGAGACCGTATTCAGTTTCGCCAACAACATCAATACCGTCGATGGTGGCTCGCACCTATCGGGCTTCCGCACTGCGCTTACGCGCACCATCAACGCTATCGGCCAGTCGCTGGGCCTCTTCAAAGACATGAAGGAGAACCTCTCCGGCGACGACGTGCGCGAAGGCCTGGTAGCCGTGGTCAGTGTCAAGTTGTCGCAGCCGCAGTTTGAAGGGCAGACCAAAGGCAAGCTCAACTCTGACATCGCCGGCACCGTGCAAGCTTTTGTCAACGAGCGCCTGGGCATGTTCCTGGAGCAGAACCCGCCGATCGCCCGCAAGATCATCAACAAGGCCGTCGAGGCCTCGCGCGCGCGCGAGGCTGCACGCAAAGCTCGCGACCTCACACGCCGCAAGGGCGCATTGGACGGAGGGGGCCTACCCGGCAAACTCGCTGACTGCAGTGAGCGGAATCCTGACCGCTGCGAACTCTACCTGGTTGAGGGCGAGAGCGCCGGCGGCACTGCCAAACAGGGCCGCGACCGCCGCTTCCAGGCGATTCTGCCCCTCAAGGGAAAGATCCTCAACGTCGAAAAGGCTCGCTACGACAAGATGCTGGGTCACGAAGAAATTCGCGCCATGATTACCGCGCTCGGCTGCGGCATCGGCAAAGACGACTTCGACGCCACCAAGATCCGCTACGGCAAAATCATCCTCATGACCGACGCCGACGTGGACGGCTCGCACATTCGCACCCTGCTGCTCACTTTCTTCTTCCGCCACATGACGGAACTGATCAAGCGCGACAACATCTACATTGCCCAGCCACCGCTCTTCAAGATCAAGAAGGGCCGCTATGAGCAGTACATCAAGGACGAGCGCGAGTTTGTAAAGGTCATGGTCAACCGCGCGTCTGAGGGCATGATCGTTCGCCACGGCGAGGCGGCCAGCCGCATTGAAGGCGTCAATCTCACCCGGTTCATGGGCACGCTCAATGAGTACCTCGGATTCGTCGAGAAAGTCGACAAGCGCCTTCGCAACGAGCAACTCACTGAATTGCTGGCGCGCGCCGAACTCGTCCACCGCGCCGATTTCTCCTCCAAATCCGAAGGCGACATTCCCGAAAAGCTCGTCGCGCTCCACGCTCAGCTCGCCGAGATGGCCGACCAGTTCCAGTTCAAGCTCAAAGATCCGGTCGAGGATGAGGAGCATCACACATGGTCCATCTGCTTTACTGATTCGCAGGGCGCCACGCGCTGCATCGACTGGACTCTTGCTTCGAGCCCTGAGTTCCGCCAGATGATGGCAAAGTACAGCCAGATCAAAGAATTCCTTGAGCCTCCATTTCTCGTCGAATTTGCTTCAAAGGTGGTGCCGACGGCGGAGCCGGGTGCAGAGGAAGAAGAGCCCGACGCCGAGGGCGCCCCGTCGCCCGGCAGCGCGGAGGTGCGTGCAGAAACCAAGGCCGGCATCCGCGGCGCGCGTGCTCTGCGCGAGCCCGTCGAAAAGCAGACCGCTCGCGAGCTATTCGCCTACATCGTCGAACAGGGCAAGAAGGACTATCAGGTCCAGCGCTACAAGGGCCTGGGCGAGATGACATCCACCCAACTCTGGGAAACCACCATGGATCCCGAGCACCGCACGCTGCTCCGCGTCAAGCTCGAGGACCTCGTCGAAACCAATGAAATCTTCACCACGCTGATGGGTGAAGACGTTGAAAAACGCCGTAAGTTCATTGAAGACAACGCTCTCGACGTTAAGAACCTCGACATCTAGGGCGCTCCGTCACGTCAGAGCTGTAATACTGAAACAGATCCTCAGCACTCTTCGAAAAAACAATGAGCGCGGTCTCAGCCGCGCTCATTCTCCATCTGTCGCTATCTTGCCGCAGAAGTTGGGCGCACCTATCTGGACGCAACAGTTGCCTTGGCCATCTCCCGCCAGCATCTCATGATGCGCTCGCCATCCGAGCCTTCAATGGGCAGTACGTTGAATAGCGCAAAGCACAGATTGGCCAGGCCGAAGGTAGGCGACCAATGCCAGGTCATCATCAGAATAAGATTCACCATGGGGCCTGCCAGAGAAACCAGTATGTTCTTCATCGGAGGTCCGGGTTCCCGCACCGTGTAAATCCCCTTCCAGCGCAAACCGACATTCTTCACCTTGATACCCACGGCCAGTGCCACGACCAAATGACCGGCTTCATGCAACGTCATCGCCAGGAGGCCGAGTAAGAAGCCTTGACCAACAGGTAAGAACCACTCCATGGTGAGAAATTGCATCGCGACCTCTCCTTTGTCTCCTTTGATGCACCTTCTTATGTCATTGGACCAGGCAGAACATCGAAATAGAATCCGAGGCTCTTATGGCACGCCAGGAGATTCATTCCGGGAACAGTTCCGCAAATGGGATTTGCCCTTAACCATTGTCTCGGCACCGCATCGTTGGCACTGAGCAACCGCCGGAAGTAGAGTTGCTTGAGGCACATAACCCGACTCTGCATCCAGATGAGTTTCCTCGTCTGTCTCGAATAGCTCGTGCTTTGAAAAATGATCCGGCGGACATGCCAAAGTTCCAGATCTGACACGTAAACTCGTTATAAATAGAGTTCTCCCACGCACTCACACTCCTGCCAAGGCTCCATGAGAACGGCGCAATCCGTCATTTTTCCCTTGCCAGGACATACGCGGCAACAGAGGCTGGCGCGTAAAATCCTTCGATCGGCCCTCGATGGCCTCTGCAACGAGCATAGAGTTCAAGACCAAGTCGGGTGGGAGTGACATAAGCGATCTCGACAGTCGAAAGGCGGGAGGATTTCTCAGTCTTCGCGATCAAGTTATGGCTGGACAAATGTCCCAGATCCATATCGATCCGGACGTGCTCGCGTGTGTCCGTGCGATGGATGATCTCCTGCACCGAGCAAGAAGGTTGACGAACGCCCGCACTCTCAGGTACCCACCTGGACTCGGCAGCTTTGGAGCAGACGATGGTAAGAATTCGAGCGTGAAGGGGAGTGAGTTGGCTGAGCACGTGCACGAGACGCAGGTTCGATGTGTCGCCCCCATCCCCAGTGCATGACGTAGCCAGGAGACAGCCCCAAAACTGCTGGAACCAATCAACCTCAGCCCACGAACCATCTTCGAGAATGCGCATCACGAGGTCTGGATGTGCGCGCATCTTTTCGCCATCTGCTGTCCGTCCCAATTGCGCTTCCGCCTTGAGCGCAATCTCCACCCCACTCAGAAGTCTGAAGTCACTCTTTCCTTTACGCAGGAATTGCGTAACTTCTTCTGTTGCAGCAGGCGAGATTCGGCTTAGAAAGGCAAAGGCGGCAGCTCTGCGGAACTTTCTGAGGATGTCTTCCGGCGTAATCGGGTCTTTCGCGATCCCGGTTTCAGTCTCCCAAAGTCGTGAATCAATCCCTGTAGGCAAAACAAAGGAGAGGCCAACGCCATTGGCATCCCACCGTACAGCCCTGGCCTTCACTGAAAACCGGTGCTCAGGACTTTTCTCGGGCGGGCCAGGCCGCTGCAACCAGAGCGAAACTACTTCATCTTGTGACCAGCGATCCTTGGTCACGAGGTAAATCCCCGTCGAACTGATATCCCTGATGCCGGCTTGCTTGGGGACCGAACCTGTGGAATGGTAGGCCGCAAGCCCAGGAGCGGTCTTCCTCTCAGGCCTTCGGCGTCGCAAAAACGGCTGTTTCTTTAGCCATTCAGCCAGTGTGGTCATGCTACCTCTCGTTGCAAAACTTCGCGCTTTTCAGTTGTCCGCTGCGAGCGGGATGTTCGGCCATTGCCGGTGCTTCAGACCCCAGGCACGTCATTTATATAACTCAACTGAGGATTGTCCCAGTCAGGCAATGAACAATGCAATAAGAAAGAAATTGTAGCGTGACTTGCCTTTGGTGCCCCATCGCGCCCGAGCGGCGATTTTGGGCAAAGGGAGGGTATGGACGCCTCCTGCAGCGCACTGCCCCGCCCTCCCCTCCGGTGGGGGAGTTGTGGGCATTTCTTTTAAGCACGTTGCCACAATTGAACACATTGTCACAATTTTGCTGGTCGTTGCAGGAGTTTCGGGGATGAAGGCACAAGGCCAGTCGGCCCTAAAAAGCCGCCACAGCATCTGCTGACATCCAGGTGATAACTACACAATCCAACTTAGCCGTGGTGTTCACCCGAGCAGCATGAAGAGCCAGTGCTCTTGGGTTGCTCATACTCTCGGGTCGGATCGACGAAATAACTGCCTTCGTACTTATCATGGTGGCGAACCCACGCCATTGAAAATTTCAGATTGTCCTCATCACGTCCCTTGGGAACCAGGTCAAGTAAGTTATAGGTACCCACCAGAATATCCAGCCCCCGTCCATAACTTGAATAGGTGTGGTAGATATCGCCGGTTGTATCTTTGACAAACACACTGGCTCCCGGCGCTTCCTCGCTGGGGAACCCACTTATGCTGTAGTTGTAGCTCACCGTGCCCTTGGCAAGCTCGTCCTTGTCAAACGACACACCATAGTCAAAGTTGAAGTCACTGCCGAAGGATGAGACCCAATGGAAGCGCCAGCCCATCCGCTTCTTGAACGCCTCAATCTGCACCAATGGAGCGCGTGAGACCACGGCCAGCGTCACATCGCGATGCGCCAGGTGAATGGTCGCGCCGTCAAAATGATCAGACAGGTACGAGCAGCTCGGACAGCCTTCGCTCCACCCCGGACCGAACATGAAGTGATAGACGATCAGTTGGCTGCATCCATCAAACAGATCGCCGAGTGTCTCCTCACCTCTCGGCCCGTCAAAGACATAGAACTTTTCGACTTTCTCCCAGGGCAACTCGCGCCGCTGCCGGCTAAGTTCATCGCGCAGCCGGGTAAATTCCTTTTCCTTGGCCAGATGCTGCTTCCGCGCCGCAAGCCACTCATTGTGCGAAACGGTCTTCGGATGCCGTAGCTCCGTCATACTGGTGCTCATCGTGATCCTCCTTCGGTTTGGCTTGCGTGGGGAATTTAGTTACATAGTTGCTCTGGCGAAACTTGCTCACGACGAGCGCCGCTAACCCGCTCGTCCCGGTTGCGCCGCCGGCAATGATTGCCGCGGTTGCGATGCAAAATGGGCACATGAATTTCTCCCGTCGGAAACAGGCAGGAACTATGCCGCCTGTGCCTTTTGCATGAATGGTGGTGGTTCGTCGGCACTCGGCCCCCAGCTTGCAGGCACCGCGATGTTGAGCAAGCGCAGGTACACGCTGAATTGACCGCGGTGTTGGTACCAGTGGCTGAACATGATGTCGCGCAGGAACTCCGCCCGGGATTGTGCCAAGATCTCCTGCTCACCGGCGACCAGCCGCCAGGTTTCCTCCATTGCTGCGTCATCGAACTTTGGGAGCAGGTCTCGGACTACGGCGATGCTGTCTTCAAATGCATCGAGCACTTCCTGACGACCTGCTGGTTGCGGAAAGTTGAAGCCCGGAGCTTGCGCAGGATTTGCCTGCACGAAGCGCACAATTCCGCCGGGCACTGAGGCTAAATGGTATGCAAGCTGTCCGGCGGTCAAGGATCTTTCGTGAGGCTTCCATGTCAATCTATCCTCCGGCAGCCGGTCTAGAAACCTGCGCGTGACAGGCGCTTGCACTTCAAACTCAGCAAGCAATGACTGTGCAATGGTCATGGCGATTCACCTCCTATTCGAAATTCGAACCCTACCGGACTGAGCCAGAATTGGAATGCGGCTGTTCCGCGTGCTTGCGAACCCGCTCGTGCATCGATGCCCAACCCTTGCCCATCCCGTCCTTATGCTCCTGAGTAAGCAGGCCCAACGCGGTGTGCCGGAACGTGATCAACGTACCATCCTTCGTCTCGGTCAGCCGGTATTGAATGTTGTTGAGCAATGGAAACGATGCGAACATGGGACCAGTGAACTCCAACAATGTAGGCCGCTTGATGGCCTGCACGTGAGCCCAAAGATGGCCGTTATTGTTGCCCAGATCGCGGTACCAGCGCCCACCTGGCCATGGCTCGATCTTCATCGGCATCGGCTTGCCTTCTGCACCCTCGTTGCTGGGTCCAATCTCTTCAAGCAACGCGTCAAAGGTCTCTTCCAGCGACGCGTGGACGTGAATCTCCTGTGCAATGTTTGTGGTTAAGTCTTCAATGCTGCGTGCTGTCTCGATCATGCATCCTCCTTGATCTCGGTTTTTGGAATTCCGTTCATCCTTGCCGCGCCGCTCTTCTTCTCGGCACGCTCCTTGATGCGATTGAGCTGGTGCTGCCAGTAGCGCTCAAAGGTCCCGGCCCACTCGTACAAAGGCCGGATTGCCTCGGCATTGGTCTGATAGAACTTCTGGCGCCCGCTGCAGCGCACTCGCACCAGGCCCACGTCCCGCAAAACACGAAGGTGTTTTGATACGGATGGCTGGTCAATTTGGAGGGTTAACACGATCTCTCCTACCGGGCGCTCGCGCACCGCGAGGTATGTCAATATTTGTCGCCGCCTCGGCTCGGCGACCGCATTGAACGCATCTGAAGTGGTAGCTGCCCGTGCCATGGGCGTACCTTACATTCCCATATAGGAATATGTCAAGAAGATTTTCGGTTCCCCGCTCGCGATCGCTCTTGATGGTAATTGCAGGCTGTAACTAAAACGTTTACTATGCCGCAATATGAAGAATTTGGCTCGTTTTCTGTCTGCGATTCTGCTGCTCGCCGCTCCGCCTCTTTTTGCACAGGCCCCAGCCGCTTCCACTGATCCATTGGCGCCGACTCTGGGGGCCAAGTCGGCCGTCGAGATCGACCGCGAATGGCAGCAGTCAGTGGCCAAGTACGACGCCGAGCGAAACCGTTTGGTCGCAGAAGCTGAGCGGCAGGCCAACGACGGTCCGTTCCGTCCCGATTGGGCCACGCTTGTGAAATACCAACCGCCGCAGTGGTATCAGGACGCCAAGTTCGGCATCTTCATCCACTGGGGCGTTTACTCCGTGCCCGCGGCGCAGAGCGAGTGGTATCCGCGCGAAATGTACCACCCTGGCGAAGTTGCATACAAGAACTTCCGAGAGCATTATGCTTCGACAGATCCGGCACAGAAGGATGCGAGGGGTTACAAAGATCTGATCCCGCTCTTCCGTGCCGAGCACTTCAACGCGGAGGCGTGGGCCAAATTGTTCAAGGACGCCGGCGCGCAATATGTGGTGCCGGTAGCCGAGCACCACGACGGCTTCTCGATGTACGACTCGGGCCTGTCGGACTGGACGGTGGTGAAGATGGGGCCGAAACGCGACACGCTGGGTGAACTGGCCAAGGCTGTTCGCAGCGAAGGACTGCACTTCGGGCTTAGTTCGCATCGAGTGGAGCACAATTTCTTCTATGACGGCGGGCGCGCTATCCGCTCCGACGTGAACGACCCCAAGAACGCGGGACTCTACGGTCCGGCACACGAGTTCATCAGCGGCGACGGCGGGTTGACGAACGACTGGACGTACGTGAGCGATGCCTGGGCGCGCGATTGGCTGGCACGCGATACGGAACTGGTAGAAAAGTACAAGCCTGAGATTGTGTACTTCGACTGGTGGATCGGCCAGCCGCTGATGCGCCGCGCAGTGGCTGAGTTTGCCGCCTTCTATTACAACTATGCGGCCGCTCACGGCACCACCGCCGTAATCAACTTCAAGGACTTCGCCATCAACCACAAAGCCGGGGTGCTCGACTTCGAACGTGGCCAGCAAGACCGCATCGTCCCCGATCACTGGCAGACGGACACCTCCATCAGCGACCAGAGCTGGGGCTACATCGAGCACGATACTTTCAAGACGCCGGCATTCCTGGTCGATCAACTGGTGGATATCGTGAGCAAGAACGGCAACTTGTTGTTGAACTTCGGACCGCGTTCCGACGGCACGATCCCCGATGAGGTGCGCGCCACGCTGCTTGAAATGGGCGCATGGCTCAAGGTAAACGGCGAGGCCATTTACGCGACCACGCCCTGGAAGACATTTGGCGAGGGGCCGACAAAAGTCCAGGCCGGCTCCTTCCACGACACCGATACCAAGCCGTATACCGCCGAGGATTTTCGCTTCACGGCCAAGGGATCGACGGTGTATGCCATCGGGATGGCCTGCCCCAAGGACGGCAAGGCGACTATCCGCTCGCTAGGCTGGGCGCACGAGGGCAGCGCACTGCCTATCGCCTCGATTGAGTTGCTGGGCTCCACAGGCAAAGTGACCTGGACACAAGGTGCCAATGCGTTGGACGTAACGCTGCCCAGCGATGCAGCCTGCAAGTACGCCTACGCGCTGAAGGTGACCCCGGCAGCGAAGTAGTTGGGCAAGTTTTTTCCTATTGCAGATTCGCGGCGGGGAGCCGGCTCACATGCTATGCTCCCCGTCATGAAATCCCTCATCCTCGCCACCGTGTTGCTCGCTGCCTGCTGCGCCTCCGCTCCGGCGCAACAGTCTGCTGCTCCGTCAACCTCCGCACAACCCGCCGCTCCGGCGAAGAGGGCGTGGTTCATCCGGCTCATCGCGCCTCGGCCTACCTTTGTACAGGACATGACCGACGCCGAAAAGAATCTCATGGAACAGCACTTCCTCTACTGGAAGGGGATGTTTGAAAAGGGTGTCTGCGTGTTTGGCGGGCCGGTGCTCGATCCCAAAGGGGTATACGGAGTTCTGGCCATCATGGCCGGCAGCGAAGAAGAAGCGCGGGCGATCGCCTCAGACGACCCCAGCGTGAAAGGCGGCGTGAACCACATTGAAGTGGCGGAAATGCGCATCGCCTTTTTGCCGCCAGTGCACCAACACCCATAAAGAGGCCGCCGATGAAAGCTCCGCTGTTTGACCGCCGTGAATTTATTGCCGCGGCCGGTTTCAGTACCGCCGCACTGTTGTTCGGTGGTCCGAGAAACCTTCTCGCCGCGCCCGGGATCGCAACTGACCTGGCGCATGACCCGCTGCGTCCCGAGTACCATTTTCTCCCGCCGCACAATTGGATGAACGACCCCAATGGACCGCTTTGGTGGAAGGGCCAATACCACCTCTTTTACCAAACCAATCCAGGCCCCGTTTCGGGCGCCAAGCAGTGGGGCCACGCCGTCAGCGAAGATATGGTGCACTGGCGCCACCGGCCGATTGCCCTCACCCCCACACCCGGTGGGCCGGATGGCGACGGTTGCTGGAGCGGGTCGGCGATTGTTTCCGACAGCGTGCCCACCTTTCTCTACGCCGCCGTGCAGAGCGCCCCACCGGAACAGTCAACAATTCGCGAAGGCAACCCCACGTTGCGTGAGACCCAGATGCTGGCTACCGCCGAGGACGACGGCCTTCTACGCTGGAAGAAGCTTCCCATCCCGGTAATTGCCGCTCCGCCCAATGGATTGGCGGTCGCCGGCTTTCGCGATCCGTGCCCGTGGCGCGAGGCCGACGGCTGGTATCTCGGGGTGGGGTCGGGAATCCGTGGCGTGGGCGGATGTGTGTTGCTCTACCGCTCTCAAGATCTGCGCCATTGGGAATATCTGCATCCGCTGATTCAAGGAAAAGCGCGCACGGTTGACTCGTCCAATCCTGTGGGCAGCGGCGAGATGTGGGAGTGCCCGGATTTCTTCCCCCTGGGTGACCGGCACTGCCTGCTCTACTCCACCGAGGGCAAAGTCTACTGGACCACCGGGGACTACGATGCGCGCGCACACCTCTACACACCCAGCCGGCAAGGCATTCTGGATTACGGCGCCTACTATGCGCCCAAGAGCTTTCTGGCGCCCGGTAACCGGCGCATTCTTTGGGGATGGATTACGGAGACGCGCCCTGAAGCGGAGTATGCCGCGGCGGGATGGGCAGGCGTGATGTCGCTGCCGCGCATGCTCGCCGTGGACGCCGATGGTCAATTGACGATGGCCGTGGCGGACGAGGTGGAGAAGCTGCGCGGCAAAGAAGAACGGCTCATGGTCAAGGCCCGCGAGTCACTCCGCTTCGGGCTGCCCACACTGCGACGGGAACTACGCCTCGGAGCCACGGGGTCGTTGCATGCGGTTACGCTGCGGCTGTTCACGAGTGGCAACAAGGCCTGGGAGTTGAATCTCGACGTGCGTGGGGGCAAAGTGCGCTGCGACGAACGGGAATTCCCGCTGCCTGCATCGAGGCCGGGCGAGCCGGCGTTGCGGTTCTTCCTCGACGGCTCGGTGATCGAAGCGTTTGTGGGCTCTTCGCAGACCATCACCAGCCGCGTGTACACAGTGAGACCAGGCCAGACCGAGCTCGAGATCGCCGTGGATGGAGAAGGTGTCCTCGAACTGACCCAATGGCCACTCGCAGCCATCTCCCCAGACCGGCTGACGACGTAACAAAAGAGCTCCCTGACGCAACGAAGTCCCGACCGCGTCTCCTCAGCCGCCGTACATGTACCATTTGTTCATGGCGCTGGTTGAGGTGGACGCGGTCACAAAAAGCTATCCCCGGCGGGTGGGGCTGCGCACGGAGTTACACGCCGTGGTGAAGGACGTGTCGCTGGCAATCGAGCCGGGCGAGACGCTGGGATTGGTAGGCGAGTCGGGCTCCGGAAAGACCACACTGGCGCGAATGATCCTGGGCCTGATCGAGCCCAGCCAGGGCACCGTGCGAGTCGACGGGATCGATGTCGCTCGTGCGTCGGCGGCCGAGTTGCGCGGCCTGCGCCGCCAGATGCAGCCTGTCTTCCAGGACCCCTATGGCGCGTTGAATCCGCGCATGAACGTGCTCGATATCGTGACCGAACCGTGGGCAATTCATGGGCTCGGCGCCGGCGGTGCAGACAACTTCCGAGTACCAAAGACGGGCGGCAAGCGAGCTCTCCTGAGAGCCCGCGCCACCCAGCTACTGGCAGAGGTGGGAATGGATGCGTCTGCGCTGGAGCGTCATCCACACGAGTTTTCTGGCGGACAGCGGCAGCGCATCAACATTGCCCGTGCGCTGGCGCTGCGGCCAAAGCTGCTGATTCTGGATGAGCCGGTTTCGGCGCTGGACGTGAGCGTGGGCGCGCAGATTATAAACCTTCTGCGCAGCCTGCAACGCGAGCACGGATTGACTTACCTGTTCATCTCCCACTCCATGCCGCTGGTGCGCTACCTCAGTACCCGCATCGCGGTGATGGAGCACGGCCTTCTGGTCGAGACGGGCGAAGCCGAAGCCCTGTGCGCCGCGCCTCGCGAGGCCTACACGCGCCAACTGCTGGCGGCCACTCCGGAACTGCCCGCCGAAGTGGCCTGAGCCGGCATCCTCGTAAATCGCCGCAGGTCTCTGGCCGCATGAGGTCGCACCCAGGTCCACCCCGACCCTGATGGTCGCGTCGACTTGGGAAGTGTACCTTCGGGACCCACCAACTCTGGTTCCGCCATAGCGCTGGTCGAAAACGCCTCACTTTCTTGTCGAACTCGCCAAAAACCCCCTCAAAAGCTACGAAAATGGGCGTTTTTCAGGGGTTTCTGTTTACCATTAAGATAATGGGGTAGCTGGCAAGCATATCCCTCATGGTATTGATTAACAATGACTTATCTCGTCTGCCGGGCCGAGATGACCCCCCGGAAATCGCCCATTTCAGGGGGAGGGGGGTGGGGGTGTCTTCTGGGTGGTACAGACCGGGGGGATATCGTACGTTTTAGACCGGGCGCATCTCCGACACTGCAAGCGAAGGGGTGAGGACGTAGAAGATTCTCATGCCTTGGAAAACGAGCAGTGTGATGGACGAG
>Ga0181520_10000719_pt1 | contig 71601 bp, 84 predicted proteins | sample PEATcosm2014_Bin_29_FD_132451 | JGI IMG/M metagenome (GOLD analysis project Ga0181520, IMG submission 132451) | Peatland microbial communities from MTU Mesocosm Facility, Houghton, MI, USA - PEATcosm2014_Bin02_30_metaG | ecosystem: Environmental > Terrestrial > Soil > Wetlands > Peat | place... | reverse complement strand
GTGTGGACCTGAAGGTGGAGCTGATCACGCCGGTGGCAATGGACAAGGGGTTGCGCTTCGCGATTCGCGAGGGCGGCCGGACAGTTGGCGCCGGCACCGTAACCGAGATCATAAAGTAGGGGCTGGTAAATCCAGCCGCGCCGGGCCGTCCCGGTAATAGGAGTAATCGAAAATGCCTCGCGAAATTATCACTTTCCAGTGCACCGAGTGCAAGAACCGGAACTATTCGACGACCAAGAACAAGAAGACCACCACGGAGCGCCTGGAGCTGAAGAAGTTCTGCCGGCATTGCCGGAAGCACCAACCGCACAAGGAAATCAAGTAAAATGAAGAGATGCTCCCCAGAGGTCCCCGGGGAGTCGGTCCAGGGGCGTAGGTTTAACGGCAGACCAGCGGTCTCCAAAACCGCGAGTGGGGGTTCGAATCCCTCCGCCCCTGCCAGACGCCTTGCGTAACCTGGGAAGTAGCGAGCGACGGAAGAATTATGGCCGAAGAGAAGAACTGGATCGAGCGCACGAAGGATTACGTCAACGACTTGAAGCTTGAGATGCGGCGCGTGAGCTGGCCGAACCGCAAGCAGGTGGAAGGCACCACGGCTGTGGTAATTGTCTCGGTATTCGCCTTCGCGGGATACTTCGCGATTGTGGATGGGATTCTGAGCAGAGGCATCGGGCGGGTCCTTACGTTTTTCTCGAAATAGGCAGGGCATGGACACCGAAGAAAAAGATCCATTCGACGAGCAACCCGGTTCCGAAGGCGAGCCGGAGGCTCCGGAACCAGTCGCCGCCGAAGAGACCGCGGAATCGGCCGCAGGCGCCGCTCCGGCCCCGGCATACGACGACACGGCGTCCAAGAAGTGGTACATCATCCACACCTACTCGGGATTCGAGAACAAGGTGGCGGAATCGTTGCGCACGCGCGCCGAAGCCTTCGCCTTCGCGGACAAGATCGGCCAGATCCTGATCCCCACCGAAGAAGTGGTGGAAATGCGCAACGGCAAGAAGGTAACCAGCAAGCGCCTGGTCTATCCGGGCTACGTGCTGGTCGAAATGGAAATGAACGACGCGCTCTGGCACGAGGTCAAGAACACGCCGCGCGTCACGGGTTTTGTAGGCGGCGGAAACGCCCCGGTACCGCTGAGCGCGGACGAAGTAAATTCGGTGTTGTACCGCCAGGCGTCCTCGGCGGAGCGGCCCCGTCCCAAGACGACGTTCGAGAAGAACGATTCGGTGCGCATCGTTGACGGGCCGTTCACGAACTTCTCCGGCAAAGTGGACGAGGTCAACCCGGAACGCGGCACGCTGCGCGTGATGGTGACCATTTTCGGCCGCGCCACGCCCGTGGAGCTGGAATTTCTGCAAGTGGAAAAGGTTTAACGTATGGCAAAGAAAGTTACCGCGCAGGTCAAGCTGCAGATACCGGCCGGGAAGGCCACGCCGGCGCCCCCGGTAGGCACGGCGCTCGGGCCGCAGGGCGTCAACATCATGGACTTCTGCAAGGCGTTCAACGCCAAGACGTCCGCCAAGGACCAGGAAGGCCTGATCATCCCGGTGGTGATCACCATTTTCTCGGACCGGTCGTTTACATTCATCACCAAGACGCCGCCCGTCCCGGTGTTAATCAAGCGCGCCGTGAGCATTGCGAAGGGGTCGGCCGAGCCTCATAAGAACAAGGTTGGCCAGATCACGCGCCAGCAAGTGGAAGAGATCGCCAAGATCAAGATGCCCGACCTGAATTGCTTCGACGTGGCGGCGGCCATGCGATCCGTGGAAGGCACCGCCCGCAGCATGGGCGTGGACGTCGTTTAACGTGGCAAAATAGATTCAGTACCCCTCGTGCGGATGTGGCGGAATTGGCAGACGCGCATGGTTCAGGTCCATGTACCCGCAAGGGTGTGGAGGTTCAAGTCCTCTCATCCGCACCAAACCTTCAGGCAATAGGCCCCACCGGCCAACCCGGTGCGGTCGCCATGCACATACAATTACGGCCCCGATTCGGCGAATATCGTCCGAATCGGGGCCGTCAAAGCTAAAGCTAAGAGCTTACCAGCGCTTACGTCCGTATCCGCCGCCGCCACCGCCGCCGGAGCGTTCCGTCTTCGGGCGCGCTTCGTTGACGTTCAGCGTCCTGCCGTCCAGGTCCGTGCCGTTGAGCGCGGCAATCGCCTTCTCGCCTTCGCCGTCGTTGGCCATCTCGACAAATCCGAAACCCCTGGGTTGCCCAGTGTCGCGGTCCGTGCAAATGTTGACGCGTCCAACCGTACCGTGCGTTTCGAAAAGCGCCCGGACGGAGTCTTCGGTAGCCCCAAAACTGAGGTTCCCAACATAAATATTCTTCATCGTTAGTTTGTCCTTTACAGATTTGAACGAAGGCTAATTGAGGGGCGGACGAAAGTAGCGGATTAGAGAACGCTAGAAAGGTCGACCTGGAATCGGCGAAATCATCAAATCGCTTTCAGTGTACCACGAGTCGGGATGTGCTACAATACCCATATTGACTTGTCCCGCCGACCTAGCCAGGTTGTTTGGCTGTCGTCTGAGCCGGCCCAAGGCTCCGGTTTGGCGTCACATCTCCGTTCGAAATGAGGCTTACCATGTTGTACGATAGCACCAAGACTTTGCTGCAAGGAATCCTGCGAACGCTCGAAACCGCCGACGATGCGGCGTGGGATGGCCAGATTGAATCCTGCAACCAGGCGCTTTACGAGATGCACCAGATGTCCGCGCCTTCCTACAAGCCGTACAAGACGGATCGTTCGGATGCCAAGTGGCCCTCGCGCGTCCCTGACTCGGAGAAGCTGGTCCGGGCCATGCCTCACGTCAAGTCGATGGCCAGCGCCATTCGACGCAGGGATCAGGCTACCGCTCTCGTAAGCGGCCGCGCCGCGCTCGCCGCTATGTAATCGGGCCGGGGGCCCGCGTCTTTCGCGGGCCCGCCTGCCCTCTTATGGCCGCCTCTTCCTGTCGGGCTTCCGCCTCAACGCTAGAATAAGGTCTCATGAAGCCTCTAGCGGTTCTCTTCATAGCCGGCCTCTGCTCGCTGGTCTTCACTTTGTCCGGCGCCGGTCAGACGGACGCCCAGCCCACGGCTCCCAGCGCTGCCATCAAAGTCGATCAGGTGGGTTATCAGCCCGGCGCTCCCAAGCTTGCGTTGGTGGCCGCGGAACGTCCGGCTGGCGATTTCACGCTGCGGCGAGTCTCTGGCGGGGCCGTTGTGCTTCGCGGGAAACTCGGCCCGGCGGTGGCCGACGCGGATTCCGGGGAAAACGTCCAGACGGCCGATTTCAGCGCGTTCCGAACAGCCGGCAAGTATTTCCTGGAAGTTCCCGGCGTCGGCAGGAGCTATGCGTTCGCCATCGACGCCAACGTCTATGGACGCGCGTTCTACCTCGCCATGCGCTCTTATTACGGGCAGCGCTGCGGCGCGGCGGTGGATCTCGGTCCCGAGTTCCCCGGCTATAAGCACGACGCCTGTCACCTGGTGGGCGCCTGGCATGCGTCCTCCGGCAAGTCCGGCCCGCGGATCTCGGCCAAGGGCTGGCACGATGCGGGCGACTACGGCCGTTACGTGGTGAACTCGGGGATCACCACCGCCACGCTGCTGTGGACCTGGGAGATGTTCGGCGATCATGTGAAAGGCGTCAACCTGCACATCCCCGAGTCTGGCAACCATACGCCGGACATCCTCAATGAGATCAAATGGAACCTCGATTGGATGCTCTCCATGCAGGATGACGACGGCGGAGTCTGGCATAAGCAGACCAGCGAGCAGTTCTGCCCGTTCATCATGCCGGAGAAGGACGACCTGGTCAGCTACGTGGTGGGGACGGGCTCGGAGCCGTTTAAGAGTTCCTGCGCCACTGGCGATTTGGCCGCCGTGATGGCCATCGCCGCGCGCGCCTACAAGCCATTCCAACCGGAGTACGCGGCGCAGTGCTTGCGCGCGGCGCGCCAGGCGTGGACATGGCTCGACAAGTACCCCAACGTGCGATTTAACAACCCCCCAGGCGTCTCAACCGGCGGTTACGGCGATGGCAACTGCGCTGACGAGCGCCTGTGGGCAGCCGCTGAATTGGCGCGCACCACCGGCGACGCGGTCTACGAACAATACTTCCTGGACCACTATGGCGATTTCAAGAACTCCATTCGCGCCACCAACCCGCAGTCGTGGGGCAACGTCGCCAACCTGGGGCTGTGGACCTACGTGCTTGGCAAGGGCGGGAACGCCGAGGCCGCCGGCGCCATTCGGGAAGCTTCTCTCAAGGCCGCGGACGAGATTGTGGCGCGCACCGCCGCCCTGGGATACCGCGACAGCATGACGACGCGGGATTACAACTGGGGTTCCAACAGCAACGCCGGCAACTACGGCATGCAACTGCTGGTGGCCAGCGCCTTCAAGAGCGATCCGCGCTACGTGCAGGCAGCCCTCGACAATTTCGGCAGGAACCCGTTTTCCATGTCCTATGTGACGCAGGTGGGCTCAACGTGGCCGGAACATCCGCACCACCGGTTGAGCGCATCCGATGGCATCGCCGAACCGTGGCCCGGCTTGCTGGTAGGAGGTCCCAACAGCGGCCGCAACGACACGGCCATGCGCGCCAAAATCCCGGCCGGCGTTCCACCCGCCAAGGCGTACATCGACGATCAGGAAGCCTACGCGGCCAACGAAGTGGCCATCAACTGGAACGCTCCGCTGGTGTTTTTGCTGGCGGGCGCTCTGAGGTAGTCAATCCAATGGCGGTGCAGTTTCGGCTTTGAGCCTCCGGCTTCGCTTCGAAACGCGCGCGAGCAGGAGCAGACATATTCCCCCGAGCGCCAACAAGATGCCTGAATGCGGCTCCGGCGTGTCCGGTGGATCGGGGGCGTCCGGGCCACCGATCCCAGGCGGGTCAAAAGTAACCGCCGCCACCGTTCCGCCCGCGCTGAACCCGCCTCCGGACAGGCTGACTTCGAGAGATTGCAAAAGCGAGTATGGCGGGATGCCGATTGGAACGTCGCCTCCCAGGTCCTGTACAACCAGTAATACCGCCGGACCGGAGAACAGTTGGCTCGAAAGCTCGGGAGTAAGCGCCACCAAGCCGGATTCCATGGTAACGGGCCCTCGATAGAGCGCCCCCTGGAAGTATCCAGTCGACAGTAGCGGATCGTTGACTGCCACGGAAACGTCGCCGTTGTAGGACTCGAGGGAAAAACCGAGGTCCATCCCGTCAAGAAGCGGGTCCGTCAACAGCGAGAAGCTCAGATATGCCGGATCCACCGGTCCGCCGAGTGCAGCCGCGTGGACCTTATAGCCCCAGGCCGAGATCGCGAACGTGAGCGTATTTCCGTTCTCGAGCGCCACCGACGACTGCGACGAAACGTCAATCGTTCCCGCATACAGAGGCGCCACGATCAGACAAACGCACCATCCGAATCGCGGAGCAACCATGCAACCATAGGGTAGCCTAGAAAAGTCGGCAGCGTAAGGCGGAAAGTACCGGTACGGCTGAGAAAAACGGCCCCATGGCAACCGGACGCCCGCCTTAAGTCGCCCAAAATAGCTGCAACCCTTGACGGCGCGGGCTCATCTAAGGGCTAGACTTGCGGGAATGCGTGTGCGCCGGGGGTTCTGTGGCAATTCTGGCAGCATACTCCAAGCCGAAGATTCTAAACCGAGAACGGGTTTGTGAGGGTGACCGATGCACATGGAGGGGTCTACGTTGACACCGGTGGAAGCGGGCGCGAATAACCGCAGGACCAAAGCGCGCTATCAAATTCGGCGTGAGTTGCGATACCTGGTAGTGGATCGGGGCAAGCCCCTCCAGTCCGGCGTCGGAAGTACCGTCGACATGGGCAGTGGAGGCATTGCTTTCCGCGCCGATCAGCCTCTGGAGCCCGGCAAGTCGGTTGAGCTTTTCATCAGTTGGCCGGCCCTTCTGGACTCAGTCTGCCCCATGCGGCTATGCATCGTCGGCCGCATCCTCAGGTCGGACGACATATACGCCGTTTGCACCATCGACAGACACGAATTCCAGACCAGGTGCATGTCGCAGACCTCCGCGCTGGCCGAGAAAGGCTCCGACGTGCAGCGTTGGCTGGTTGGACTTAGTTCCAGGTCCTCCGCGGCCAGCATCTGAGCGCGCCAGCAGTGGAGAGCCTCTGGTTGGGCGACGATCCCGCCGGTGCGCTTAACGGCTTGGCGCCGGCTTCTCGGAGGGTTTGCTATCGGCTTTGGCAGCGGGTGGCGGATCGCTCTTCGCGGCCGTCTTGTTGCCATTCCCGGAGGCAGGTTTGCTATCGCTCTTGGCTTCGGTCTTGGACGATTCTCCGTTGGACCGGTCTTTCTGCGGTAAGTGTCCACCGCGGCCGTAGTCGTTCACGTACCAGCCGGATCCCTTGAATTTCAACGCCGAAGTGGAAATCAGCTTTTCCAATTCCCCGCCGCAACCATCATGAACCAATAGCGGAGCGTCGGAGAATTTTTGCATCTTCTCAAAGGTTTTGCCGCAGGTATGACACTTGTATTCGTATAACGGCATTGATTCTATTGTAGCAGACCGTTCCGGCGCCCGATTCGCCGGGCAAAAGTGGGGCCCACCCCAAATGCACGAGGGACGCTAACCTCGCGCCGGGATCGTTCGTCATAGCAATAGAGCAAGAGGACGATGCGACGAACTTACCTGATTGGAATCGTAGCGCTCGGGCTGATGGCCGTGACATTCAGCGGCACGCCGGCATACCGCCAACTGATGTCGTCCGCCGCGAGTGTCGAACGCTACCTCGACAGCCTCAACAGGGCCGACAATTCGCTGAACCCTATCGAGCGCTTCGTGTTCAGCCTGGTACTTTCGAACTCGAAGGCGCCCCGCACCCAAAGCCAAGGTACGGCGCCGGTGCACCGTACCTGATTCGCGCGCCTGGCTACTGCGCCTTCTTCTTCACAGCGGGTTTCTTAGCTGCCGGCGCAGCGCATGGGTCCGTAGCCATGCCCTGAATGTCATCCTGATCCACGTTCATGGTCAGCATGAACGGCTCTTTGGTGAACGCGGTCGGCTGGCCATCCCACTTGATCTCGGTTCCGGCGGTCGGCTTTCCGGTCAATGGCTTGTCGAGCTTCAGCGTGATTTCCGCCGGCGGGGTGGTGGTCGGATTCTCCGGGTCGGGGACGGCCACCAGGAGCTCCTTGGACCGGCAGGCGGGGTTGCCGCTCACAATCTTACCCTTCAGCCCTTTCACCAGGGTGTCTTTCATGTTCGCGAATTGCGCGTCGCTGTCAGTCCCCGACAGCATTCCCTTGATTCCCATCCAAAGAGCCGCTTCCGGGTACTTGTCCTGGAAGGCCTTCTGCTTCTCCATGGATACTTCGCCGCACGTCTTGATCTTGAAATCCGCCGGCGGAAAAGCCGAAGTCAGCGCCAGTTGCTTAAGCTCGGCCAAGCCGTCTTCGCCGCAGTGAAAGCTGACATAAGCCGACTTCAGGAAAGCATCGATCTTGGCGCGTTGCGCTGCGTCGGGAATGCCGCCCTTGGCCGGGTCCATGGCATCTGCCCGGGCGATAAAATACAGGCCCTGCGGAAATGTGTCAGGATTCTTTTGCTGCAGGATCGCGGACCCCAGGCTATAGGCGATGCTCCAACCATCCGGGTACTGCTTCAAGGCTGTCCGGTAGCCCCCCTCGGCGGCGGGCCAGTCCCTCTTGGCGGCGGCCTGATCGCCGGCATACGTGGCGACGGTCAATAATGCCCCGTTGCCGATGTCCTCGAGTTGCTTGCGAGTGGCGGCCCATTGGGCGTCCGTCGCGGTTTTTGGTTTGTTATCGGCCTTGAAGTACGTTGGCGTAAACGCCAGCAGCGCCTTGGCCCCCTTTTCGATCGTCGCCAACTGCTCAGGCGTCGCGTTCTGGATGCCGCTCGCGCACGCCGCGGTCAGGTAATACACCTTCAGGACATCCGACGGATCCTTGATGGCGGCCGGCACGTCCATGGCAAGCAGTTGCGCGGCGTATTGCAGCGCTTTATCTTTTTGCGGCGGGTTCATGCTGGCGTAGGCTTGCAGATAATAGAGCAGCCTCTCGTTTTTCCAATCAGATTCCGGATACTTCTGCACCCAGGTATTCAGATCGGTGATGGCCTTTGCCCAGTTGGGGGTAGTCGATAGGATGTTCGTGAAGACCGCGTTGGCGATATCGTACTCGCCTTGGTCCTTGGCTTTCTTTTCCGCCGGCTGGGCAGCCGGTTGGCCAGGCTGAGCAGCCTGCTGGGCCGCCGGCGCCTGCGCGCTCGCAAGCCGTGCGGTCCCCGCCATGAGGACGGCGCCCATAACGGCCGCTACCGCGACCCCGGTCAACGTCTTAATGAGACTGTACACATGCGCCTCCTGCGACAACATTCCTTTAAGTATTGCCGATCCACCATCCGGCCCCGGCGCCCTGGCCCAGCGCCACGCAACCGGTTGGCACTGAGCGGAGTATAACCGAATCGATTTCATGGCGCAACTTTGCCGCCATCCTGTTCGACTCCTTTTCGGACCGCCGGGTTCCGAATCACAAATAATAACAGATCGGCGCTATGCTGGTGGACACTTCCCGCATGCATTTCCTCGATCTGACGGTCATTTTGGCCTACCTGGCGGGCATCACCTGGTTCGGCGCCCGGTTCCGCCGCGGCCAAAAAAGCTTGCGCGACTACTTTCTGGGCGGAAGGAGCGCGCCCTGGTGGGCCATCGCCCTGTCCATCGTCTCGGCCGAAACCAGCACCCTTACCATCATCAGCACGCCGGCGCTGGCCTTCTCCGGCAACCTGGGGTTCCTGCAACTGGTTCTCGGCTACCTGCTGGCACGCATCGTGATTTCGATCCTGTTCCTGCCGCACTATTTTCGCGGCGAAATGTTCACCGCCTACGAATTGATGCGCAGACGGTTCGGGGAGCGCATTTCGAAGCTGACCGCCTCGATTTTCCTGGTTACGAGAACCCTGGCCGAAGGCGTGCGCGTGGCTGCCGTCGCCATCGTGATTTCGGTTGTGCTGGGGGTGGGCCAAACCACCGCCATCGTTCTCATTGTTGCCCTCACGCTCTTCTACACCTTCGAAGGCGGTATGACGGCCGTGATCTGGACCGACGTCGTGCAGATGAACCTCTACGTTTTCGGAGCCGTACTCAGCTTTGCAATCGTCCTGCGCCAGATACCCGGCGGATGGGGCCACGTTTCGGCTGTGGCGTCCGCGGCGCACAAGCTTTCGGTTTTCGATTTCCGTTTTGCCCCCACGCTCGAGTTTTTCACGCGCAAATACAGCTTCTGGGCGGGGTTGGCCGGCGGATGTTTTCTGACTACCGCCAGTCATGGGACCGACCAGCTCATGGTCCAACGGCTGCTCGCCGCGCGCAACGAGCGACAGAGCCGGGCCGCGCTAATGGCCAGTTGGGTCGTGATTTTCGTGCAATTCACCCTCTTTCTGCTGATCGGCGTGAGCCTCTATGTACTTTATGCGGATCGGGGCCTCGCGCCGCCAGCCAAGCTGGACCGGCTGTATCCCGAGTTCCTCTGGAACCATCTCCCCCCGGGCGCGGCCGGCCTGGCCATTGCCGCCATTTTGGCAGCGGCCATGGCCAACCTCAGCGCCGCGTTGAACGCCCTGGCCTCCACCACGGTGGTCGATTTTTTTCGCGGGCGTTCCGGCGCCGCAAACCCAGCCGCTTCTGTAAGGTTGGCTCGACTGGCCACCGTCGGTTGGGCGGTAATCATGCTGCCCATCGCCATTCGGGCCAGCCACTCGCAATCCGTATTGGAGACCGGACTCACCATCGCCGCCATCCCTTCGGGAATGCTGCTGGGAATCTTCCTGCTAGGCGTTTTGACGAAGAAGCCGCGTGAAGGCGCAGCCGTCGCCGGCGCTGCCGCAGGTTTGTGCGGCATCCTCTACGTCTGGCTCAAAACCCCCATCGCGTTCACCTGGTACGTGCCGGTCGGAACCGTGATCACGTTCTCAGCCGCGCTCCTGGCCTCGCGTTTCGAGCGCCCGCTTCTTCCTCCGGAGGAAGAAATGCTCGTAAGAGTTCCCGCGGGCCGTCCACCGCATTTGCCGTCGCGCCACGCGCTTCCGGAAGAGTGATCGCCCCATGGAACAGACGCCGCCAATCGAACTGAAGCGCATTCTGGGGCCGTGGACGGCGGCCGCTATCGTAGTCGGCACGGTAATCGGCAGCGGCATCTTTCTGGTGCCCCGCACCATGGTCCAGGGCGTGGGAACGGCGCCGATGGTAGCGGTGGTCTGGGTGGTGGGCGGGTTGCTTTCGCTCGCCGGCGCGCTAAGCTACGCCGAATTGGCGGCGGCCATTCCGGAAGCCGGCGGCGAATATGCGTATCTCCGGGAGGCCTACGGCCCGCTGTGGGGGTTCTTATACAGTTGGACGCAAATGTGGGTGGCGAAAAGCGGTTCCATCGCAACATTAGCCACTGGGTTCTTCGTATATCTGGCGAATTTCTTTCCGCCGCTGGAAACGGTTTTTTATTCCCTCCCGCTGCCCCTCGGCCCGCATGGCGGACCGCTCGAACTGCGCTACGGCCAGGTTTTGGCGATCGTCCTAATCCTCTCCCTCGGATTGCTGAATTACTGCGGCGTGAAGATCGGGGGCAACGTCCAGGTAGCGGTCACGGCGTTAAAGCTGGCGCTCATCGGGTTCATCGTCATCGCGGGACTGGCTTACGGCCGACCCCACGCCGCCGCGACCGCACTGGCGGGGCCGCCCGCCGCGACACTGGCGTTTTCGGGCTTTGTGGCCGCGCTGGTGGCGGCGCTTTGGGCCTACGACGGTTGGAACAACGTCAGCATGGTGGCTTCGGAAATCCGCGATCCCCAGCGCAACCTGCCGCGCGCGCTGGTGTGGGGAACCGCCGCCGTAATTGCCGTCTATTTACTCGCAAATGCCGCCTATTTTCACGTGCTTTCCGCCGCGGAAGTGGGCGCCAGCCAGCGCGTCGCGGCGGAGATGATGCGGCGCATTTTCGGAGCCCCGGGCGCGGCCGCGGTCTCCATCGCTGCCATGATCAGCATTTTCGCCGCCCTCAACGGCTCCATCCTCTCGGGAGCCCGCGTTCCCTACGCCGCCGCGCGAGGCGGCTACTTCTTTGCCGCCATCGGACGCGTACACCCCAGGTTCCGTACCCCCGGCGTATCCATCCTGGCATTGAGCGCATGGGCCGCGCTGCTGACGCTGTCCGGAAAATACGACGATCTTTTCAACCTGGTGATCTTCGCGAGCTGGATCCTCTATGGCATGACCGCCGCGGCGGTTTTGGTTCTTCGAAAAAGACGGCCGGACCTGCCGCGCCCCTATCGCACCGCCGGTTATCCGGTGGTCCCAGTACTCTTTGTTTTGGCGGCGATTATTTTGATTATCTCCACGGCGGTCGAGCGTCCGCGCGAATCGGCCATGGGTATTGGGCTTATTGTCATCGGACTTCCGTTCTATTTGTATTGGAAAAGACATCCCCCACACGCGAATTAAAGTTCCATTCGTACTAGTTGATACCAGACCTCCGGGGCAGGACTGATGCAACTAAAGATTGGAAATATTGCCTTGATAATATGGGATTTTGGAGGGAGAATTAAGTCAGAGAAAGAACATCGCGCGAATGAAATGTCTGACGAGTTCGCGTGGAATGGGGGCCCCGAATGGATGTCGCTAAAATCCTGGTCGAACTGAGGGACGAAAGGCAGCAGATCCAAGAAGCGATTCTTAGCTTGGAACGGCTGGCTCATGGGCGTGGCAAGCGCAGAGGCAGACCCCCCGCCTGGCTTGCGCAAATTGGCCCCAGGCGCCGCGGACGTCCACCCGGGAGCAAGAACAAATCCGGTCCCGCCGCCGTACCCGCCAAGAACAGCGCCGTTGCTTAATGTGAGTGGGGCGGACCTCCTGGTCTGCCTTCTTTCTTCTTTGTGGCGTCTTCTCCCAGCAGTTCCATAATCTTCGCCCGAATATTCTTCCCCATCTGGTCTTGCGCCAGAAATGCCTCCTGGCCTTCGTACTGCGCCTGCAAGATCCCTTGCCTGTCGATAAAGGCGATCAGCGGCATGCGCGGCCCAACCATGGGCGGATGCTGCATGAAATCGAGCACCGGCATCAATTGGTTGTAGCCGACCGGAAAGGGCGGGTTGAATTGACGAAGGAACCCCGGCAAATCCGTCTTCGCCGCAGCTTCAACTGCCGATCCGAGCGCCTGAAAGCCGCGCGCTCCGAACTCGTTCTGGTCCTCGGCCAGGCAGCGTACGGCGCCCTGGCAATGCGGACAGGTTGTGAGGATAAAGAGCAGCGCCACGACTTTGCCTTGATACTGGCTCAAGAACATTTTCTTTCCGTCGCTCATTGCGATGGCGAAATCGGGCGCTTTGCGCGGAATGTTGGCAGCTCCGAGCGCCGTCGCGGCGGCCAACGCCAGAATCAGTACCGCCGCCGGTCTTTGCCGGCGGTGCTTGCGCGCGAATTGCGCGAATCGATAATCTGCCATTGAGTTCACTCCACGTCCGGCGCCAGTCCTTCCACGCTGGTGACTGTGGCCCCATTGCGGCGTAATTCGAAGCGGCCGTCGTCGCCAGTCCCATCGGCCGAATCGGCGGTCTGGTCCCGCAGCGTCAGTTTCTTCCATTTCTTTCCGAGCGCCTGCTTATAGAAGTCGAAATAGCTGCGCGCGGCCTCCTCGTTATCCCACTCCACGGCGTAAAGCAGCACGTCCCGGCCGGCCTTCTTGTTTTCGCGCACTTCGAAATTGGAGCCGCGCCAGTGCGGTGCAATCTCAGCGGCTTGTTCCTTGCTTCCATACTGCTCGATCAAAATGGCGTGATCCTCCTCACCGAGCGTGCCGCCCACCAGCGCCTTGTAGCCGTGCGGCAGGCGCGTCCGGGGCAGCGCCGGTTGCGTCGGCTTAACGGCAGCGAAATAGTCTTCGGGGTGGAGAATCTGATGCGTGGATGCCGGCGCGCGGCGGAATGGTTCCGCGAATCCATCCTGCCCGTCGCGCTGCACCAGGGCGTTCTGAAACAACATGCCCTTCGTGTAGGGAAAAATCAGCGATTCCCGCACGTACAGCGGGGAATTATCCAAAACCGGGTACTGCCCTTCGCCGCTCGCGCTCATCGTGCTCATCATCGTGACCAGTTCCGGCGAATCTTTCAGCGAGCGCCCCATCTTCCGCGCCAGATACTCCGACATCATCCAGGTGGCTTGGCCTTCCATGACGGCCATGCGCGCGTCCGAGCCATCGTCGTTGTCCCGCCCCTTCCGGATGAACTTCGCGAGACGGAAATGCTGGTCGGCCAGCGCGTGCGACAATTCGTGCGCCAGCACCGGCTCCTGGTTATCCGACGGCGTGGACTCGATAATGAACAGCTTTCTCTTGTCGTAGTCGTAGTATGCCGCGGCCTGTTCGGTGAGCAGGTCCACCGTGGTCTTGGCCAAGTCGAAATCCTGCGGAACCAGGCCAAACTTCCGCAGCACCAGTTCCTGGGCGCGTATGTCCTCGGGGCTGGCGGAATCCTTCACGCGCTTCTTGAGAAACTGGTTTACCTTGTCCTTGGTGATGAAGTCGCACGGCACGGGGTGCAGCAGCGTCATACCGGAAATCTCGGTGAGTTCCTTCGCGATCGCCCCGGCCTGGCCGCAGATGGCCTTCGCTTCCGGGGTGCTCTGCGCCGGCGCCGGGCCGGCAAAAAAGAGAATCGCCAGCACGGGCGCGGCGAGCGCGTTTTTTCGCATTGTCCCTTTCAGCATAATGCGCGGTACAATGAAGGATCAATTCCATCCTTTGCAGGAGATTTCCCTTGGCGGACGACAAACTCTATAAGGCCGAGTATCTGGGTAGTGGCACATTCATCATCAGCAAGCCCAAGCGCAAGAAAATCAAGGCGCGCCAATCGCAATTGAAGAACCCGCAGCGCGGCTCGCGCAAGTAGCGGCTCACCAGCCGGGCGACCAGACCCAGCCCCCTTCCGGGCGCGCGGCCACGCGGCCCACGCTGGGAAATGGGAAGTGGAACGCCATCACACGCATCTGCCCGGCCGCGGCGCGCTCCAACAGTTCCCGCCGCGTGGCCAGGGCGCGCGGCCCGTCCAGGTCGAATCCGTTCTCCCATTCCGGGTGTTCCAGATGCAGCGGATGAACCGCCGCGTCGCCGATGTTCAGCAGCGTCTGCCCATCCGACTCGATCAGGACAGCCATGTGACCGGGCGTATGGCCCGGAGCTGCCAGCACACGCACTCCCGGCGCGATTTCCAATTCCGGCGTCACCGGTTCCAGTTGGAACCGCAGCGCGGCCAGGCTATGTTTCGCCATCTCCGGCATCTGCTTCCCGACCCCTTCCGGCAAGCCAGGAGTGCGCCGACCCGCTTGCGACCCGCTCCAATACTCACATTCCAACTCTGAGACGACGTAGCGCGCGTTGGGAAATGCCGGGCGGCCGCGCGAATCCACCGCGCCGCCGATGTGATCCGGGTGAGCGTGGGTAAGAATCACCGTGTCCACGTCTTTGGGCCGGACGCCCTCCATTTCGAGACGCGCCACAATGGCTCCGGAAGCGACCGACGATTCGCCCGCGCCGGTATCCACCAGGACCACGTGCCGGCCGGTCTGGAGCAGCATACAGGTAAAAGGGCTCAGGATGCTCTCGAGCGGCTGGCGGCGCGCCTCCAACGCCTGCGTCAAAACACATGGATCGGCGTTGGGGAAAAACCACGGCGTGGGGTATGAGCAGTACCCGTCGGTAAGCACCGTGCACGCGATCGAGCCGGCCTGAAATCGGTGCGATCCCTCGGGCATCTTACAAAGAAGTACCGAAAAACGGCGGAAAAGTCAAAAAGGTTCGAAAATCCGGCTCGCTAATCTATGCTTCCTGGCTGAACGTGGCCGCCGAATAATCCGGAATTCCGGACGCCGGATACACGTGCTCCGTCTTGCGCCAGACCAACGCCCGGCGCGTGAAGCGCGATCTGCCGAACTGCGCCAGGGCCGCCACCGTGGCCGCGCAGTTCACCAGGTTGGCCCACGGCATGCGCAGAGGCGCGCAGGCCGCGAAGCGCCAGCCGTAGACCCGCGCGCTCCACCGGACCTTCAGCACAATCTGAACCACCGAAATCGAAAATGTGAGGGAATAGACGGCCTCAAGCGCCGGCGGGACCAGGCGTCCCAGGCCCCACTGGTGACCGGTGCAGGCCGCCACGGCATAACTCGCGCAACCATACAGGCACAACAGATTGGCCGCCGGCGAGAGCAGATTGCCCGCCAGCCCCTTGCGGTCGCGCCACAACCAGTAGCGTTGCCGCCAGGACGCCCGCCAGCCATGCCGTTCCCAACCCTGCAGCGCGATGCCCGCCACCCATCGGCTGCGCTGCCGGACCGCCGCCCGAAAGCCGCTCGGGAAATACTCGCGCGTGGCCACCGGATCTCCGGCCTCCATGCGAATGGGCAGGAACACCTGCCGGCAGCCCATTTCGTGCAGGCAAAACCCCGCTTCGTAATCCTCGGTCAGGCTCTCGGGATTGAATACCAAGCCGCCTCGCGCCTGCCCCAGGCGTGCCAGGGTTTCCCGGTCGAAGCCCGTCCCCACGCCGGAGGAAGGTAGGAAACCGCCCAGGCGCTGCCGGACTGGAATGTCCTTCGATTGAGTCTCCGCGAACTCGTCGCAATAATTTCCGTGCGTGAACTCCTCCCAACCCATCGACAGCGGAAGCACCGGAATCTGCACCATCTCGTATTCGCGCGAGAAGTGGTTGACCAGCCGCAGCGACTCGGGGTGAATCAGGTCCTCGGCGTCGTGCATCATCACGATTTCGAAGCGGAAGCCGTGCGCGGCCTCATATTCGTTCATCCGGCGGTAAGCGTGGTTGAGGCAATCGCCCTTGGACGTGGGTCCATTACGCGAACACATGGCCAGGTGCAGCCGGCCATGGCGCCGCGCGGCCTGGTATACGGCGTCCACGGTAGGCTCGTCGTTGGGATACACGCCCGCGAAAATATCGTAGTTCCGGTATCGTATGCCGGCCAGGTTTCGTTCGAGCATCCGCTCGATGACGCCGTCTTCACGCCACAAGGGCACAAGAATAGCGATCCGGCGCTCCGGAGTTGCGTCCAGCTCCGCTGCCGCCGGCCACGGAAATCGCTTACACCCCGCGAGAAGGAGCGAGATGCTGATAAACAGGTCGTCCAGCCCGCTGAGCAATATCCACGCCGCCAGAGGAACCAGACACGCTGCCACCCAGTTGTCAAGCCACAAGATCTTGTGAAAGCTAGATATACTGAGTGCCGGCGCGGAGCCGAACTTCTCAAGAATTTCACGCGAATTTCGAAAATAAAACGCCTTTGACTTTCGCCGCGCCTTTCGCTACAAATCGGGCAAGGGAGGTCGAACATGGACGATTTCCGGTTGGACCCCATTTCCCCGTACGATTCGTACCGCGACGACCGCCAGCCATCCGCTTCCGGCGATCGCAGGAAGCCCAAACCGCCCAAGAGCCAGACTGCCGGGGAAGACGAAGTCATCCTCAACGAGTCTGGCGCAAATGGCCCCACAGACGAAGCCGGAGCCGCGATCGAGGACTACTACTCCCCCTCGGATCGGACCAAGCCATCGGAGTGACCAATCAGTCCCCGGAAAGACGCGGACCGAGCGCGCTCAGGACGGCGTCGCGCACCCGTCTGCGCGAGATGCTGGGCACGGACAACATAGGCCCCGGGCAGGAGGTTTACTTCTCCACGATCTCGAAGATCTTGCCGTCGATCTCCTCAATGGCCACCACGAAGCGCTTGCGATCCCCAAGCTTCGCCTCCGGAACGTCGAATGTCGCGGCGATCATGCGGTCCCACGTGGCCTTCCCCGGAATGCTGTCCTCCAGGATCAGCGACTTGTTGAACTTCTGTCCCAGGATTGGCAATTGGTCGAATAACCGCTTGACATCCGGGTCGGCGATGGTTTTGCCGGCCAGCCGGGCGCCATTCTTGTCCTCGGCGTAAACCACCACATTGCGCACCACCGCCGGATAATCCGAGACGTTCCTTACCCGGAAATCGATCGCCACAAGCGAGGCGTCGTCCGAGAGCGGCGCGGTGCGGACCTTCAGAAACTGGCCGGGCAAGTCCAGATGAGCTCCACGCTGGACGAACAGGACAACCGCCACAGCCGCCAGAATGGCTATGATTCCTACTCCACCCCACTTAATTACGTTCTCATTCACGATGAAGACCTCCCCACGGTGGCGCCTCGCCACAGAACAGATTGTAATGGATAGCATGGTCTGGAAAAACAGCCTCGGCCGAAGAATCGTATTGCGGGAAGGCGATATTACCCGTCTGGCCGCGGACGCCATCGTGAATGCGGCCAATTCGTCCCTGGCGGGCGGAGGCGGCGTGGATGGCGCCATTCACCGCGCCGGCGGCCCGGAAATCATGCGCGAACTGGACGAGATCCGCCGCCGGACCGGCCACTGCCCCACTGGCAGCGCCGTAGCCACCGGCGCCGGCAAGCTCTCCGCGAAGTTCGTCTTCCATGCGGTCGGACCGGTTTACCGCGATGGAGCGCACGGCGAGCCGGAGCTGTTGGCTTCGTGTTACCGCAAGTGCATGGAACTCGCCGGGGAGCGCGGCGTGCGCACCATTGGCTTTCCAGCCATTAGCACCGGCGTGTATGGCTACCCACTCGAGGAAGCCGCGCAGATCGCCCTCCGCGAGGTCGCCTCGGGCCTTGGCCAGCCGAAAACCACCGTCGAAGAGGCCATCTTCGTGCTCTTCGGAAAGCCGGCTTACCAGGTTTATGCCGCCGCGCTCGGCGGGCTACACTGACAAGGGGACCGCCCATGAACTTCCGCCCGACACTCTTTGCGATGTTGGCCGCATTCGCTGTTTTCCTCCCGGCCTCCGCCCAGAACCCGCCGTTGCGCGCTCCCGACGTGCGTTACGAGCCATCCACCACGCTTCAAACGCTCGCCATGCTGCGGCTGGCAGGCGTCGCCAAAGACGACGTGGTTTACGACCTCGGCTGCGGCGATGGCCGCCTCGTCATCACCGCCGCTAAGGAATTCGGCGCCCGCGGCGTCGGCGTCGATATCGACCCTGTGCGCATCCGCGAATCCGTCGCCAACGCCCGCCAGGCAGGTGTCGCAAGCCTGGTCGAGTTCCGCAATCAGGACCTCTACGAAGCCGATATCCACGACGCCACGGTGGTCATGCTCTACCTCTGGCCCGAGATGAACCTGAAGCTCCGCCCGAAGCTCTGGAAGGACCTCAAGCCTGGCGCGCGCATCGTCTCCAATGCCCACGATATGGGCGACTGGAAGTCCGACAAGCAGATCGTCGCCGATGGGGCAAATATCTACCTGTGGACCATCACAGCGGAGATGAAGAAGTAATCGCCCTATTGCGGCGCTCAGGCCAAACTGGGCTACACTGGAGAGCTTGACCGGGTTATCCTTAATCGACCTTCACACCCATACGAACGAGTCCGATGGCTCCTTCTCGCCCGCGGAACTCGTCGCAGAGGCGGTGCGAGCCGGCGTCGGCGCGCTCGCCATCACCGATCACGATACGTTTGCCGGTTACGACGAAGCCTTGCCCCTTGCGCGCCAGGCCGGCGTCGAACTGATCCGCGGCATCGAGCTTTCCACCAAGCTGCACGGCCGTTCCGTCCACCTGCTCGGCTATTTCCCCGGCAATGGCGAACTGGAAGACCTTCGCGCGTGGGTGCTGGACTTGCAAACCTCGCGCCGCGAGCGCAATGTGCGCCTGGCCGCGCGCCTTCGCGAGTTGGGAATGGATATCAGGGTCGAGGATGCCGAGGCTCTCGGACGCGGCATGACCGGCCGGCCCCATTTTGCCCGCATCATGGTGGAAAAAGGCTACGTACCCAACATCCGTCAGGCCTTCGACGAGTATCTCGATGAATCCGCCAAAGGCTACGTGTACCGGCGTGAACCGGACTTTGCGGAAAGCGTTAGCCGCGTCCGCGCCGCCGGCGGGATCGCGTCGCTGGCGCACCCCACCCGCGTGGCAGGCGACGTAGCGGCCCTGCTCCCGGAGTTGTGCGCCGCCGGCCTCAATGCCATCGAGGCTTACCACAGCGACCACACGCCCGCGGAAACGGACCTTTATCTCGATCTGGCGCGCCGCCACGCCCTGAAAGTAACCGGCGGTTCCGACTTTCACGGCGCCTACAAGCCCGAAGTGATGTTAGGGACCGGCCGCCAGGGCAGCCTAAACATCCCCCGCGAAGTGCTCGAAAACCTGGCCGTGTGACGGTGGGGCGGCCCTCCTGGGCTGCCTTCTGGTTGTGCCCTGTAGGGGTCGGGCATGCCCGACCCAGGCCCGCCCGCCGCGCGCCCCCCTCAGAGCAGCGGCAAAATCGTCCGGTCCAAATCCTCATCCGTCCAAGCCGCTGCCACATCCCGGTCGAGCGACCAATGCTCCACGTGCTCCACCCACTCGCCCGGCGCCACCCGGCCGAGCGGCCCCATGGTTTCCAGTTCGAGCATGTCCTTGTTCGTGAAAATCTGGAATGAACACCCGTAGTCCGGGTACGGCTTGCCCGGCGCGGCGTCGTACCGCTTGATGAAGAGATCCCCGTGCAAAAGGTACGCGCCCCAAGTCTTGGGATTGAAATGACCGATCTTCTGCGGTGCGGCGGCCGAGGCGTCCTGCTGGAGAATCAGATATTTCTTCGTGTACGCCCAGCGTTTGTCGGAAAGGTCCGTGTACGCCCACATCACCAGCGGATTGGTCGGCGTCAGGATGTCCTCATGCGTTCCGCGCGGCGGGAATCCGGTGATGCCCACCCCGCCGGGCGCCATCACGCACGGCGCCCACGCTGCAAACTCCGTGGGAAGCAGGCCGGCATTGCGGACGCGATAGACCACTTCCACACGCGCCGCCTTGGCCGCCATCTTGACCACCATCTGCTTCTGCACTCCCACCGCTTCTTCCACCGGCGCCGTCGCAATCAACGCGCCGTCCTCGATATCTATGTGGACCGCGCTATTGTCCAGCCCGTACGTCGCCGCGCGGTCCTCGGGCGCGACCCAGCATCGCGCGCCGCCCCGGATCATCCATTCCGCTTCCCCCGACCGGCCCATCTGCTCCGCATAGTTCTTGAACAGGTTCTGCCCACCCGCGAATCCCAGCCAAATCACCCGCGGCCCTACGTCGCCCGTAACAATCAGTTCGATCGTTCCATTCGCAATCTTCCAACAATTGGTCCAACCGCAATAGTCCGTGCGTTCGATAGTGGGTTCAGTTTGCATGGCGGCTTCTCCAGACCGTTTAGGATACCCCAGGGCAGCCGGCCCCCGTTTCTCACATGCTACAATTGAGTCGAAATTCTCCCAATTTGCGAGGTTGCTTCCTTGAATATCACGCCGGATAACGATCTCACCCGCCGGGACTTCGTCAAGGCCGCCGGGGCAGTCACCGCGGTCGCCGCCACCGTCGGCGCACCCGCCATTCAAAAAGTCAGAGCCGCCAACGACCGGGTGCAGTACGGCATCATCGGTACCGGCAGCCGCGGCAACTATCTGATGAAGCACTTGAAGGACATCGATTCCGGACAGTGCGTCGCCATCTGCGACATCCAGGACGACAACATCAAGAAGGGTCTGGCGACCATCGGCGGCAGCCCCAAAGTTTTCAAGGACTATCACGAGCTACTGGCGCAAAAGGATATCGAAGCGGTCTTCGTCATCACGCCGCTGTTTGTGCACTATCCGCTCACCCACGATGCGCTCGAGGCGGGCAAGCACGTGTTCTGCGAGAAGTGCCTGGTGTTCAAGCCGCATGAGGTGCATGCCCTGCGCGCCGACGCCGCCGCGCACCCCAATCAGGTTTTGCAAACCGGCCTGCAGCGCCGCTCCAGCTACTTCTACCAGACCGTGAAGCAGATGGTGGATAAGGGAATTCTGGGCGACGTCCACCACATCCACGCGCAATGGCACCGCAACATGATCAACAAGCCCAGCTCGCTGTGGACCATGAAGCCGGGCGGCGAATCGAACATCAACAACTGGCGCGTCTACCGCTCCATGTCCGGCGGCTTGACGGCCGAACTGACCTCGCACCAGGTGGATGTCGCCGACTGGATGTTCGGCTCCACGCCCGAGTTTGTCATGGGCCTGGGCAGCCTCGATACCCTGAAGGACGGCCGCGACGTCTGGGACAACATTCAACTGATTTACAAGTACCCGAAGGGCCAGAAGCTCACCTATTCCTCCGTCAGCACCAGTTCCTTCTGCCCTTATTTCAATGGATCGCGCGCGGAGATGGCGGAGATCATCATGGGAACCGATGGCGCCATCGAGATCACCGTGGGCGACGACGTGAACCATTGCATCGCCTGGTGGTACCGCGAGCCCCCCAAGGCCGCGACCGTAACCGCCGCGGACGCCAAGAAGAAGGCCGAGCCTTTCGTCGCGGGCGCCACCATGGTTTCGACCAGCGGCGTCGTGAAGCCCATTCCGATCATGACCTCCGACCTGGAGTTCAGCAATGACGAAAGCTTCTTCGGGCGCGAAGGCAAATTCGCCCGCCGCTGGCTGATGTCCAAAGGCGTCCTGGCACAGGAGGAACAGAAAAACCCGGTGGATACCGAGCTCGAACACTTCTTCGAGGGCTGCCGCGCCGCCAAAACCGTCATCTCCCCCATCGAAATCGGTATGAACGACGCCATCGCCGTCATCCTCTCCAACCTATCGATGGACGAAGGCCGCAAGGTCTATTTCAACGAAATCGAAACCATGGGCCTGGAGCCGGAAAAGAAGCGCACGTAGGGAAGGCAAATCAAGAATTATTGGCCACAGATGAACACAGATAAACGCAGATAAGAAGAATCGAGGAATTTCTAGTTCTTGTCTTATCTGTGTTCATCTGTGTTTATCTGTGGCCATATTTCTTGTTGGTTACGTCCCTCTCCGATTCCCCCACAGCTCCACGTGCAGCCGCGGGCTGAAGCGATAGCCCTCCTGCTTGCAGATTTCCGCGAGCCACACGGAACGCTCGCGCAGACATTCGCGATCCGTGCCCTCAGGCATCAGAATCACGCGCTCGCGCTGCGCGCCAAGCTGCTCCGCCAACGCGCCGGCTTCCTCCACGTCCGCCGGTTTCTCAATCACGAACTTCAGTTGGTATTCGTAGCGCGCCATCAACTCCACAAGCGCGGCCCGTTGCATGCGCAACCGCTCGTGCCGCGCCGCCCACTCGCCCTCCGGAATGGAGTTCGATAGCTTCGGGCTGATGCTCATCAAATCGCACGCCACCGGCTCGAAAACCGTTCCCGCCGTCTCGATGGTTATGTGCCGCCCCAAGCCGCGCAGGCGCTCGGTCAAAGCCACGATATCGGGCGCAATCATCGGCTCCCCCCCGGTCACCACCACGTGCCTCGCCGGGTACGCTATCACCTCTGCCACAATCCGGTCTGGCGCCATCTCCGCGCCCTCCGGCCGCCACGACGTGTATGGCGTGTCGCACCACCGGCATCGCAAGTTGCACCCGCTGGTGCGTATGAAAACCGATGGCACGCCCACCAGCGACCCTTCGCCTTGAATCGAATAGAACAGCTCAGCGATCTTCAAGGCCGGCCTCCAGGAAGCCCTTGGCGCGCAGCAGGCAGGCGTCGCACTGCCCGCACGCGCGGCCGTCCGGTCCCGGGTCGTAGCAACTGTGCGTCAAGCCGAACGGCACGCCCAGTTCCTGCGCCAGCCTGACAATCTGCGCCTTGTTCAACCGCAGCAGCGGCGTGTGGATCTTGAGCCTCGCGCGGCCCTCCACCCCAGCCTTCGTGGCCAGGTTCGCCATGCGCTCATACGCCTCGACATACTCGGGGCGGCAATCCGGGTAGCCCGAATAATCGAGCGCGTTGACCCCGATGAAAATGTCCGAACTCCCCAGCACCTCGGCCCACGCCAGAGCGAACGACAGGAATATGGTGTTGCGCGCCGGCACATAGGTCGAGGGAATTCCGTGCCCCATGTCCGCCGTGGATCGCCCCTTCGGCACCTCGATATCCGCCGTCAGCGCCGAGCCCCCAAAAGCGTCCAGGCCAATCCGCGCCACCATGTGCCGCGTGGCGCCGAAGGCCGCCGCCACCCGCGCCGCCGCTTCCAACTCCACCTTGTGGCGCTGCCCGTAATCGAACGAAAGCGCGTAACAGGCAAAGCCCTCGCGCCGCGCCAGCGCCAGGCAAGTCGCGGAATCGAGTCCCCCGCTCAGCAGGCAAACGGCTTTCGAGGTCGAGGTGGGAGCGGCCATGAAATCCAATTGTACCCGGCCCGCCGGTACGGTAACTGGCTGGTACGATAATTGGCGTGCGCATCCGCTTCCTCACGTCCACGCCGCTCGATATCCGGCGAGGCAGCGGAACCTACGTCGGCATCAGCGTCCTGGCAGACGCATTGCGCACGCTCGGCCACACGGTGGAGTTCGAAACGCCGCGCCTGCATTTCCCCGTGTACACCCTGGAGCGGCTCGCGTACAACCGCGGCTTGCGCCCCTCGGCGGATTTCGACCTGACCGTCGGTTTCGACCTCGACGGTTACCGCATCGCCGCAGCCGACCCCTCGCACGTAGCCTCGCTCAAGGGCGTCATCGCCGACGAAGTCCGCTTTGAGCGCGGCCTCACGCGCTTGACCATGTCGCTGCAAGCCCGTTGCGAGCGCCTGCACGTCCAACGCGCCGCGCGAGTGCTGGCCACCAGCCGCTATTCCGCCGAACGCGCCCAGGAGTATTACGGCCTGGCCAAACCCCCGTGCGTAGTCCCCGAACCCATCGACCTGGCTAGGTGGGGCGGACCGGGGCGCCCACCGCTTTCGTGGGCCCATCTGCCTTCTTCGCGTTTCACCCTCTTCTTCGCCGGCCGCCTCTACCGCCGCAAGCGCGTCAACATCCTCCTGCGCGCCGCCGCGTCCTTGCGCGGCCGCATCCCCAACCTGGAAGTGCGCATCGTGGGCCACGGCCCCTGCGCCGAGCCCCTCCACGAACTATCGCGCCAGTTGAGACTCGAAGGCACAGTCACCTGGCTGGGCGACGTACCGCGCGCCACGCTTTCCGGCGAATACAATCGCGCCGATGTCTTCTGCCTGCCCAGCGTTCAGGAGGGTTTCGGCATTGTGCTACTAGAAGCCATGGCCGCGTCGAAGCCCATCGTGGCGTCCCGCGCCGCCGCCATTCCCGAGGTCGCGCCGCATGCCGCGCTGGTGGAACCGGATAATCCGGATGCGCTCGCCGCCGCCGTCGAAGCGCTTTACCGCTCGCCCGAACGCCGCGCCGCCATGGCCGCTGAGGGTGTCCGCCGCGTGGAGCAATTCGACGCCCCCCTCGTGGCAAGCCTTTTTCTAGAGGCCGCGGCAGGGTAGCTTACTCACCCCTTGTTTCCCACGCGCACCGGTTCCGGGCCAGGAGCCTCCGTCCAGGTGCTTATTGGGCCGGCCTTCAACGCCCCCGCCGGCCGCAGGAAGCGCTTTTCAACCAGTTCATAACTGAGGACCGCCATCGCAATCGACAGGGGGATCCCAACCGCAGCCGCCCGCCACATATTGAGCCCGGCTACGATGCCCGACGTCCGGGGGAGCAAATGGTAGAGATACAGCGGGTATGAGATGCGGGCGCCGAAAGCGCCGAGGGGATTATTCAGCAAGCGCCACGCCGCAGACCCGGTAGTCAAGCCCATCGCCTGCACTAGGAGGACTGCCGACAACAGGCCTTCAACCAGGTAACCGGAAATCCCGCGGGCCGCCCCCGACGGTTGTTGCCGCGCCGAGAACAACAAAGCGGCTGCCGTGAGAACCAGGAACCAGGGCGACGCACACAGCGCGGCAAAAAACCTGGAAAACCAGCGGCGGTGCAGGGCGACCGCCAACAGGCATCCCCACAAAAGCTGGTCCGCACGGCACTCGAAAACGTTATAGGCGTACCAGTCGGCCGCGGATTTCCATAACGCAAATGCTGCGATGCGCCAGCTAACGCATGCCAACGCCACGCCCAAAGTCATCCAGGCCAGCCGCCGCAGATTGCTGCCAAACGTCCGGAAAAACAAGGGCCACAGCAAATAAAACTGTTCCTCCACCGCCAGCGACCAGCCGTGCCTGATGAACGGGTGGCTCGTGTTGATCAGAGCCTGGTAATAGTTCGTGAAATAAAAAAATGTCGCGGCCAGTTGTCCCTCTCGCGGTGCGTGTCCTTCAAACACCGCAATCGCAAGCGAAATCGCCCAGAATACGTAATAGGCTGGGAAAATACGCCGTACGCGGCGCCGGTAAAAGCCGGCAAGCGACACCGTCCCGGTCTTCGCCAGTTCTTTTAGAAGCAGCGTGGTGATCAGGAACCCGGATAGAACGAAGAACATCTCAACCCCGAGATTGCCGGTAGGCAACGCCATGTAGTGGCCGATGACCACCAGCCCCACGGCGCCGGCCCGGACCGCGTCCAAGCCTGGGATTTTCGACCCCGAGACAGCACGTGCCAGACGCTCAGCGGGAGGTACCGTCGCAGCGACCTCGGATGTTTGGAACAAGTCTTGGTTCACAGGCAATTCCAGGGCCACGCGGTGGGGGGACCGGGGTGCCCGCTGGGCCCGTCTGCCTGCTTCCGATCTGTGACTTCAAAACTCTGTCTCATTCGCTTGCCGCAGGGCATATCGGAGCCGGCGCGCCGTTTGACAGTCCGTCGCGTTTTGGCCGAAACTTTATCCTCCCGCGCACCGCGTCGGACCTCGAAGCGGCTGCACTTCACTGCCTGCAGGCGGCTGAGAAGTACCTCAACCATAGACACAGTTAGCCCGGTTGCGTCCGCAACTGCAACTGCATCCCCAAGAAGTCCTTGACATGTACTAGTAAATTAATACATTATCTATCTAGATGAGTACCACGCCGCAAACCCGGACCCTCGCCTTCCGGCTGGACCTTCGCAGCGGCGTCCCCGTCTATCGCCAGATCATTGACCAGGTGATGGGCAGCATCGCCTCTGGCACGCTGTCGGGCGGCGATCGCCTTCCCACCGTGCGCCAGGTCGCTGTAGACCTGGCCATCAACCCCAACACGGTCATGCGCGCCTACCGTGAGCTGGAAATTCGCGGCGTGCTCGAAACGCAGCAGGGGACCGGCACCTTCATCGGCCATCGTAAGGTGAAGCGCGATGAGGTCGAACGCCAACGCCAGCTCAACCAACTCGTAGGCGAGTTCGTGGCGCGCGCCGGCTCGGCCGGTTTCACAGTAGAGGATTTGCTCCAACGATTGCACGATGCCCAAAAGGAGACGCTATGAGAACCAATCAATTTCCAGTGCGCGTGAGCAATGTCGGACTCGCGGCTTTCTTCATTTCCGTGGCCGTGGGCGTGGCATTATCTGTGGCCATCGGCAACCCGGCGCCCGTCGCGGTCTGCGGGGCGGTCGGCCTCTACCTGTTGTTCGCCCTCCAGGTGGCGGACCAGTGGGAGAAAGTCGCGCTCCTGCGCCTGGGCCGCTACGCCGGACTTCGCGGGCCCGGCCTGTTCCACATGATTCCCGTCGTCGATACGCTCAGCCGCTACGTGGACCAGCGCGTGCGCGTGGCCAACGTCACGGCCGAATCCACCCTCACTCGCGACACCGTCCCCGTAAACGTGGATGCCATCGTGTTCTGGCTGGTTTGGAACCCCGAAAAATCCATCCTGGAGGTGATGGACTTTGTGGAGGCCATCCAGTTGAGCGCCCAGACCGCGCTGCGCGAATCCATCGGCCGCCACGAACTCGGCCAGATGGTCGCCGAACGCGAATCCATGGGCCGCGAATTGCAGCGAATTCTGGACGAGAAGACCAACCCCTGGGGCATCACCGTCCAGTCTGTCGAAATTCGCGACGTGCGCATTCCGCAAGCTCTGGAAGACGCCATGTCACGGCAGGCGCAGGCCGAGCGCGAGCGCCAGGCCCGCATCATTTTGGGCCAGGCCGAAACCGAAATCTCCGAGAAGTTCGCCGCCGCCTCCCAGGTCTACCAGAACAACCCTGTGGCCCTCCACCTCCGCGCCATGAATATGCTCTACGAGGCCATCAAGGAGAGGGGCGCGATGGTGGTGGTCCCGTCTTCGGCCGTGGAAACCATGGGGATGGGCGGAATGCTGGCGACCGCCTCCCTCGGCGGCGCCAAGGTGCAGTGAGGCCCGTGACAAGGAAATAGAAACAATTCGCACTTGTCCTTTCAACAACTTCCGCCCATCCGCGCCGTTCCTGCCCCGCGCGCCTGTTATCGTGAAATCGGAGCAGACGCTCACGCCAGCGTCAGCCGAACTGCGTCCAACCCGATGTTTCGATCCCCAAATCCCGTACCGCCGCCGGTCTTTGCCGGCGGTGCTTTCTTTCGAGCGATTTCAGAATTGGCTTCGTTCCAGCAAATCCGCCGTCCCTTGCTGCCTGGCCGCCGAATTGGCTTCGTTCGGCGCCGTCCGATTTGGCTTCGTTCGGCGCCTCGGTACCGCCGCCGGTCTTTGCCGGCGGTGCTTCCTTTCGGGCAATCCCAGAATTGGCTTCGTTCCAGCAAATCCGCCGCCCCTTGCTGCCTGGCCGCCAAAAAATGGCTTCGTTCGGCGCCGCCCGATTTGGCTTCGTTCCGCAATCTCGCCCGGCTTCCGATTTGGCTTCGTTCGGCGCCTCGTACCACCGGCCTTTGCCGGAAATGCTTCCTTTCGGACAATCTCAAAATTGGCTTCGTTCCCGCAGATCCGCCGCCCCTTGCCCGCCAGGCCGCCAAATTGGCTTCGTTCGGCGAACCTCGTGGCCCCCGGCTCCCGGCCCCCGGCCCCCGGCTCCCGACCCCCGACCCCTGCCTTCTGGCCCCTGGCCCCCCGGCTCCCGGCCCCTGCCTCCTGGCCCCCGGCCCCCGGCCCCCGGCCCCGTCGGCCTTCAAATTGCACTATCGTAATGAATAATCATGTCCGATCCCTACATTTCCGCACGCGGCCTGAGCAAACGATACAAATCCGGCGAGGCGGAACTCGTGGTCTTCTCCAACCTGAACTTCGACGTCGAGCGCGGCGAGATGCTGGCTCTGGTAGGCGAGTCGGGCGCCGGCAAGTCCACCCTTTTGCACCTCTTGGGCGGATTGGACACGCCTTCAGGCGGCGACATTTCCTACGGCGGCAGACTGGTTTCCCAGCTTTCCACCGCCGAGCAGGCCGATTTCCGCAATCGGGAAATTGGGTTCGTTTGGCAAATTCATTACCTCCTCCCCGAGTTCACCGCCCTGGAAAATGTCATGATGCCGCTGCTCATCCGCGGCGCCACCCACGCCCGCGCCGCCGCGGATTCCCTGGCCAGGTTGGATGAGGTGGGCTTGCGCGCGCGAGCCTCGCACCGCGCCGGCGAATTGTCCGGCGGCGAACAGCAAAGGGTGGTCCTGGCCCGAGCGCTGGTCGGCGAGCCGTCTGTCCTCCTGGCCGACGAGCCAACCGGCAACCTGGACTTCCGGACCGCCGGCATGGTTTTTGACCTCCTCGAGGAGCTTCACCGCTCACACCGCCTCACTTCGGTCTTCGTAACCCACAATTTGGCTTTCGCGCGGCGATGCAGCCGCGTCCTGAGCATGGAAAATGGCGGGATTTCCACAGGATAGAGCAACTCGGCCGCATCCACGGGCCGTGAGGGAGTATCTTTAAAGTAAGGGGCGTCTCATTTTATGTTTGAGCGATACACGGAAAAAGCGCGGAGGGTGATCTTTTTCGCGCGATATGAAGCCAGCCAGTTCGGCAGTCCTTTCATCGAAACCGAACACCTGCTGTTGGGCCTGCTGCGTGAGGATAAGGCGCTGGCGAACCGGTTTCTCCGTTCGCACGCCGCCGTTGACTCCATCCGCAAGCAAATCGAAGGGCACACCACCATCCGCGAAAAGGTCTCCACCTCCGTGGACCTGCCACTCAGCCATGAGTGCAAGCGTGTGCTGGCCTACGGAGCCGAAGAGGCTGAGCGGTTGAACCACAAGCACATCGGCACCGAGCACCTGCTCCTCGGCCTGCTTCGCGAAGAGAAATGCTTCGCGGCCGAAATCCTCCACGAGCGCGGCCTGCGGCTCACCACCATCCGGGAAGAGCTGGCCCGTTCGCAGAGCGAGAAAGTCGCCTCCGCGCGGCCCAAGGAAAGTTCGCTGCTGGGCGAATTCAGCCGCGACCTCACCCAGGCCGCCATGGACAATAACCTCGACCCCCTCATCGGGCGCGATTATGAGCTCGAGCGGGTAGTCCAGATCCTGTGCCGCCGCACCAAGAACAATCCGGTTCTCATCGGCGAGCCCGGCGTTGGAAAAACCGCCATCGTGGAAGGCCTGGCCCAGCGCATCGCCGAGGGCGACGTGCCGTCGTTCCTGGCCGACAAACGCATTCTGGCGCTCGACCTTTCCCTGATCGTGGCCGGCACCAAGTACCGCGGCCAGTTCGAGGAGCGCCTCAAGACCATCATGAAGGAGTTGATGGAGAACCAGAACGCCATCATCTTCATCGACGAATTGCACACCCTGGTAGGGGCCGGTTCGGCCGAAGGATCGCTCGACGCCGCCAACATCTTGAAGCCGGCGCTCTCGCGAGGCGAGATTCAGTGCATCGGCGCCACCACGCCGGCCGAGTTCCGCAAGTCCATCGAGAAGGACCGCTCGCTCGAACGCCGCTTCCAGGCCGTCAAGGTGCCGCCGCCCAACGAATCCGACGCCATCAAGATTCTGTTCGGCATCAAGGACCGCTATGAGAAGTTCCACGCCGTGGCCTACGCCGACGACGCGATCGAAACGGCCGTCTTCACTTCCAGCCGTTACATCCCGGACCGCTTCCTGCCCGACAAGGCCATCGACCTGATCGATGAGGCCGGCGCGCGCGTCAAGCTCCGCCAGACCACCCTGCCCGCCGACCTGGCCGACATTCAGAAGCGTATCAAGTTCATCGTGCACCGCATGGAAAACGCCATCGCCAACCACGAGTTCGAAAAGGCCCGCTTCTATTCCGACGAGGAGCGCAAGGAACGCGAGAACATGCGCCTCCTGCGGGAAAAGTACAACCTGGACGATTCCTCCACCGGCTGCGTCACCAAGGACGACATCGAAGACGTGGTGGCCCGCTGGACCGGCGTGCCCATGACCTCCATCAAGGAGGAAGAAATCGCCAAGCTGCTGCGCATTGAGGATGAGCTGCATAAGCGCATCGTCAGCCAAGAAAAAGCCATCAGCGTGCTCGCTCGCGCCATACGCCGCTCCCGCGCGGGCCTCAAATCCGCCAACCGCCCGGCCGGCTCGTTCCTCTTCCTCGGCCCCACCGGCGTCGGCAAGACCGAAGTGGCGCGCGCTTTGGCTGCCTTCCTGTTCGGCAGCGAAAAGAGCCTGGTGCGCTTTGACATGTCCGAGTACATGGAGAAGCACGCCATCTCCAAGCTGATCGGGTCGCCCCCCGGATACGTGGGCTACGAGGAGGGCGGACAGCTTACCGAACGCGTGAAGCGCAATCCCTACTCCATCATCCTGCTCGACGAAATCGAGAAGGCTCACCCGGACATTTACAACATCCTCTTGCAGGTGTTCGAAGACGGCCAGTTGACCGACGGACTCGGCAACCAGGTGGATTTCAAGAACACCATCATCATCATGACTTCCAACCTGGGGGCGCGCTTCCTGGAGAAGCGCGGGAACCTCGGATTCTCCCTGCCGTCGGGCGGTGAAGGCGTGGCCGACAAGATCGAGGCGGCCGTGCGCTCCGAAGTGAAGAAGGCGTTCAACCCCGAGTTCCTGAACCGTCTGGACGACGTGATCCTGTTCAGCTCGCTCACCGACGACGACCTGATCCGGATTATCGATCTCCTGGTGGAACAGGTGAACGTGAATCTGGTCGCCAAGCAGGTGAAGCTTCGCCTCGGCCCGGACGCCGCCAAGTATATCCTCGAAAAGACCTGCGGCGATCGCAGCTACGGTGCTCGTCCGTTGCGCCGCGCCTTGCAGAAGTACATCGAAGACCCGCTATCGGAAGCCCTGATCCAGGGGTCGCTCCCCCGGCCCTCGGAGCTCGAAGTCTACCTTGGCGATACGGGCATCTACTACCGCCAGTTGAACGCGCCCGAAACCGAAGCCGTCACCGCCGGCGCCCCCTCCGAACCGGCCCCCGGCACGCTGCTCTACACCTTCTAAGGGGAGCGGGGGGCGGGCCAAGTCCCGGCCCCCTGCTCGCTTGTTGTGGCGCAAGCCGCCAGGCTTGCAGAGTCGGCTGTCGAGCCGACTTTCAAAGGCCGGGACGACTCTCGGCTCAGCGGGCGAGGCCGCCTAGGCCACCGCGCGCCGGAAATGTAGCCCTCCCCGGTCTCTCGGTTTCCCTGGCCCCTGGCCCCTGGCTCCCGATTTCCTGCTAACCGCTTCAAGCCGATACAGTCTAAACTACAGCCGGATGGAGCTGACAGACGTAGCGTACGTAAGTAAGGCGCGTACGGGCGATGCCGATGCGTTCCGCGCCCTCGTGGAGCGCCACAGCCGCACTCTGTTCGGTCTGGCGTATCGTATGACAGGCAACGAATCGGATGCCGAAGACGTGGTGCAGGACAGTTTCCTGCGCGCCTACCGGCAGCTCGGAACATTCGACGATCGAGCCAGCTTCGGCAGTTGGATCTACCGCATTGCCGTGAACTGCTCGCTCGATCTGATGCGCGCCCGCAAGCGGCGTTCCGAGCGGATGCAATCCGCCGACACGGAAATGGACGACCCCATCGCCGCACTGCCCGCGCTGGGACCCGGACCGGACCGCCTCGCGTTGAGCGGTGAGATCCGCGAGCGCTTGGATTCCGCCATGAGCCACTTGAGCGAGACCGAAAGATCCGCCTTTGTGCTTCGGCACTTCGAAGGCATGTGCATGGAAGAGGTGGGCCGCGCATTGGGCTGTGAGTCCGGCGCGGCCAAGCACAGCGTATTCCGCGCCGTGCGGAAATTGCGGCGGGCACTCGAGCCCGCGGTGAGTCCCCTGAAATGATCCACAACCACTTGACCGAAGAGGAATTGATCCTGCATTACTACAGCGAGGAGACCGAATCGCCGGACGCCGCCCGCCGCCTGGAAGAATGCGGTGAATGCCGCGCCCTTTACGGTTCGCTCCAGCGGACGCTCAACGTGGTGGATACGCTGCCCGTGCCGGAGCGTGACGCGGAGTATGGCGCGCGGGTCTGGCGGCGGATCGAAGCGCAAGTGGCCGGCAGTCCTTCGCATTGGAGTGCCTTCCGGTTGTGGCCGCGGCGGTTTCCCTGGCATTGGGCGGTGGCGGGAACTGCCTTGGCCGGGCTGTTGGTTGCGGCGTTCCTGGCTGGGCGATATTACCCGTTGAGCCGCCGCCCCGCGCCGCTTGCCGAGGCCGATTCGCAGGCGCGCGAGAGCGTCCTGCTGGTGGCCGTGGGCGATTACCTGGAGCGCTCGCAGATGGTGCTCATCGAACTGGCCAATGCCGATCCTAAAGCCGCCCTGGACATTTCCGCCGAGCAGGAGCGCGCCCATGGCCTGGTCTCGGAAACACGCCTCTACCGGCAAACTGCCGCGGGCACGGGAGACGCCGCGGTGGAAACCGTACTAGACCAACTGGAGCGCGTGCTGTTGGATATTACGCACGAGCCCTCCCGCCTGTCCCCGGAAGAGCTGGAGAAGTTGCGCGAAAGGCTGAAGGCCGAAGGAATCCTTTTCAAGATACGGGTGCTGGGTTCGAATGTCCGGCGCGAGGAAGAGCCGGCTGAACCCGCCGCTCCGCGGAAACTATGAGGAAAATCGACATGACGATTCGAATGGGTACGCTGATTTCGATTGGCTGCTTGCTGGCCGCCGTTGCCGCGGCCCAAGGCGTCGGGCAGGGCATAGGGCAGGGCGCCGGGCAAGGCGTGGCGCCGGTTCCACCTGCCGCGCCCGCTTCCACTCCGGTGGAGGCCCGGGAAAAGGCTCAAGAGAAGGCGGTGGAGGCCCGGCAGAGATCCCAGGACAAGGCGGCGGAGGCGCGGGCCAAAGCCCAGGAGAAGATCGCCGAAGTCCAGGCGAATCTCAAGGTGAGAGTGGGCGCCTTATCGACCGACGTCGCCTACGAACGGGGCCAAAGCGCCCTGGACCGTCACCGCTGGGATGAGGCTCTGACGGACTTCAACCAGGCGGCCGCGCAAGGGGGTAGCCGGGCGGATGGCGCGCTCTACTGGAAGGCCTACACCCTGAACAAGTTAAGCCGCCGTGACGAGGCCATCGCCGCGCTTGCCGAACTGCGCAAGTCCTACGCTTCCAGCCGCTGGCTGGAGGACGCCAACGCGCTTGAGCTTGAGGTCAAACAGGCCAATGGCCAGCCGGTGTCGCCGGATGCGCAGTCCGACGAGGATTTGAAGCTGATGGCGCTCAACGGCCTGATGCAGTCCGACCCGGACCGCGCCCTTACCGCCCTCGACGGCCTGCTGAAGAGCGCGCAATCGCCCAGGCTCAAGGAACAGGCCCTGTTCGTCCTGGCCCAGAACAATTCTCCCAAGGCGCAACAGATGCTGGAGCAGGTGGCGCGCGGATCGGGCAATCCCGATTTGCAGCTCAAAGCGATCAGCTTCCTCGGGCCGAAGTTGACCATCGAAAAGGAGGGCCGTCTCGTGCATCAGAGCCCGTCCAATCACGGGCAGATTCTCTTTGAGATTTACCAGTCGAGCAGCGATGTCAACGTCAAACGCGCGGCCCTGAACGCGTTCTCCGCGAGCGGCGATACCGACCGGCTGCTGCAGATCGCCAAGACCGAAAAGGATGCCGAACTGCGGCGCGACGCCGTCCGCAGGCTGACGTCCCTGAAGAACCCTGCCGCCACCGACGCACTGGTTGCGATGTACGGCCCCGAGCAGGATAAGGAAATCAGGCGCGCCATCGTCAATTCGTTGGTCTCGCAGAACGACGTCAAGCAATTGATCGCCGTGGCGCGAAACGAGAAGGATCCCGAGATGGTGCGCTACATCGTCAGCCGCCTGGCCGGCATGAAGTCTCCCGAGGCGTCCGATTACCTGATGGAGATCCTCAAGAAATGAAACTCGCGCTCTGGCTGGTTGCGTCCGCGCTGCCGCTGGCCGCACAGCCCAAACTGCTGGTCAACGCCCAGGTGGATACGCGTTCCGCCGCCGCCGGCCTGGAGCGTGAGTTCAAGACGCTGCTTGCGACGCAGCCGCAACCCGCCTGGATCGGCTATACCGAGCCGGTCCTCGACGGGCACAGCCTGGGATGCGAATTGGTCAGCCCGAATGGGTGGTGGGCTCCGGGCGTGGTACACCTGGAAGCGCCGGACCACGTGGTGATTCTTTTCCGCGTGGAATCGGGCGCCATGCAGCAGGTGCGGGCCATTTCACCGGATTGTGAAATCGACGCCGGCGGAGCGCCGGTGCACTGGCTAGCCGATGTGCGGCCCGCCGAAAGCGTCGCGCTGCTGAGCGCCACGGCATCCGGAACGGGCACGGGGGCCGATGGCGCCCTGACCGCCCTCGCCTTGCATGCCGATCCAGCCGCCGACGCCGCGCTCGAAAGCCTGGCTGCGCCATCCCAGCCGGAATCCCTGCGCGAGCGGGCGGTCCAATGGCTTGGGCGAGACAATAACGGACGCCGCATCGAGATCCTCAAACGGCTACTGGCGGCGGGAATGCCTGAAGCGGTGGAGCAGCGCGCCATTTCCGGGTTGGGCGCGGGCAAGGCGCCGGCAGCCACCGATCTGCTGATCTCCATTGCTCACGCGGACCCGAATCCCCGGATGCGGTCGCAAGCCGTCACCGCGCTGGGCCGCAAGTCCGGCCAGAAGGCTGTGGATGCCATAGTCGCGGCCATCCAAAACGACGCCGACGTGCAGGTGCAGCGCAGGGCGGTAAGCGCCCTCCAGTCGCTGCCGGACGCGGCGGGCGTGCCCCTGCTGATCGAAACGGCGAAAACCGGCCGAAACGCCGAGGTGCGCAAGCAGGCCATGTCCTGCCTGAGCCAAACTCGCGATCCTCGCGCGGCAAGCTTCTTCGAGGACTTCCTGAAAAAGTGAGCCATTTTGGCTGGCCGCGTTCCATTTTTCCCTATTGGCGTACGCGACCGCCTCGCCGTACAATGGAGGGGCGAGGAAACATGGATAAATACCTCTTAAAAACGGCTGTCGTTGCCGCCGCGGCGCTGGCGCTGGCGGCGTGTTCGTCGGCGCCCCAACCAGCCAATACCGAGCCGGCAGTCACGGCTCCCCCCAAGCCCGCCGGTCCCGTTACGGGCAAGACGGCGTTCTATGAAATGTATAAGCCCGCCCGCACGTGGGCAACCGACATCATGCCGTTGAGTCTGGCGAGCGGCGACCTCACGGGCTTCAAGAACGAAGACGGCAAGGCCGCGCTGTGGACCGCCATTTTCGTCTCGCCCAGCCTGCGGCAAGCGAGGCACTTCACGTATGCGATCGCCACTGCCGGTACCGTTCAAAAGGGAGTGACCGCGGGCGTTCCGGAGGGCTGGAGCGGCGCAACCAAGGACGCAATGCCCTTCCAGAACAGCGACTTTGCGACGGACTCCGATGCCGCCTACAAGACTGTAGCCGATAAGGCGGCGGACTGGCTGAAGGATCACGCGGACAAGAAATGCGTCCTGACGCTGGCGTCCGCGGCGCGCTTTCCGGCGCCGGTGTGGGTTGTGATGTGGGGAGACTCCCGGTCGGGCGGCTACGCGCAGTACGTGAATGCCACCACCGGAGCGCTGGTGACCAAGTAGGCAGTCCCCCTACTCGCGGACATAGGCTAGAGCGATGGCCTTCCCTGCCATCGGCGAATAGACCGAGGAAGTGACCTCGGCCGGTTTTCCGTCCACCTGGATGAGCGATCCGGGCGCCGCGGTTTCGGCGCCCGGGAGGTCCACGCGCTGAAGCTTCCGGTTGACGTGCCCGCGTGCGCGGATGCGCTCCACGATCTCCTGCCCCAGATAGCAGCCTTTGGCAAAACTCACCGCGTGCATTTGCTGCGTCTCCTGAGGCAGCGAGGTCTCGACGATATCTTCCCCGTAACGCGGCCGGCCGTTTTCGATGCGCACCACCCGGGCATCGCCGGCGCTGGCGGGCCTGGCGCCGACGGATTCGAGCCGGCGGACGAGGCCTGTCGCCGCTTCCGCAGGGCAGAAGATGCGAAAGCCGGGCTGCCCCGTGAGGCTCGCACGGGCCACCGCGCCGCCGGCCCAAGGCGCATGCGCGTAGTCTGCGAGGGGAACCGGCGCGTCCAGGGCGGCCAGCACGGCAGAGGCGCCCGGACCTTCCAGGCCGATCTCGCCGGTCCCCGCGGAGGCATCCTCAAGCTCCACCTGGTCGGCCACGATGTAGCGCCGGATGTGCGCCGGGACCTTCTCACGCAGTTCGGGTTCCACGTCGATCAGAAAATGGTCTTCGAAACAAAACAGCAGCAGGTCGGCCTGAATCCTCCCTTGCGGATTGAGCAGGAACGCATAGCAACCCGAGCCCGCCGCCAGCTTCTTCACCTCATTGCTGGCGATGCTGTGCAGCAGGCGCGCCCGGTCGCAGCCGCGCACCACAATCCGGCCGCGCGTCGAAAGGTCCATCCAGGCGGCGCCGCCGCGTAGCGCATCGTAACCTTCGCCCATCTCTCCAGTTTAGAAGATGCGCCGCAGGTAGACGGAAATCAGGACGATCGCAAACCCGGAAAAGACCGCGCCGATCGTCAGGCGCGCGCGCCGCGGGTTGTTCGGACGGACAATCAACGCGGAAACGGCGAACACGTGCGCCACCAGCAGCAGCTTGATGCCCAGCGCAATGTGGTAGCGCACCGAATGGCCCGGAGAACTCAGAATGTTGTACACGCCGGAAATGAGCAGGCCGGCGATGGCTGCGACCACTACGGGACGGAAGGCCTCGGCAGCCCTTTCGCTTAACGTTTCGCGCGCTTCCGGCGCGAATGTCCCGCTCGCCGGCGTCATCGCCAAGCGGGCATAAAGAAACCCGCCAATCAGCGCGACGGCCGACGAGATGTGCAGCCAGTGCATGATCACATATAACGCATCGGACATAAGGTGAGTATACAATCGGCGTATGATCCATGAAATCCTCCCCGTGGGGCCGCTCCAATGCAACTGCTCGATTTTCGGCGATGAACGTTCCGGAGAGGCGCTGGTGGTGGACCCCGGGGACGAGGTTTCAAGCGTGCTGGAGGCAGTGGCGCGGCACGGCCTGACGGTAAAGGCAATCGTGATCACGCACGCGCACATCGACCATATCGGCGGGGCCGCGAAGCTGAAAAAGGCCACCGGCGCGCCGGTCTACATGAACCCGGAAGATGCCGCGTTGCAGGAGATGATGGACGTGCAGGCTACCTGGATCGGAGTGCGCACGCCGGAACGGGTGGAGATCGATATCGCCGCGAAGGACGGCGGCAAGATGGTGGTGGGCGCGGCGGAATTTCACATCCTGCATACGCCCGGCCACACGCAAGGCAGCATCAGCTTGTGGATCCCGGCGGAGCAGAAGCTGGTGGCGGGCGACACCTTATTCCGCGACAGCATCGGCCGCACCGACCTTCCCGGCGGCGACGGCCGCCAGATCCTGCGTTCGATCCACGAGAAGCTGATGCCGCTGCCGGATGACGCGGTGGTGATACCGGGACACGGCGAAAGCACAACCATTGGGCGGGAAAAGCAGTTCAACTACTTCCTGCGGGAGTTGGTGTGAGCGTGGTGAAGCCAAGCGCGGAGATGAGCGTAGAAGAGCGTATTGCGGCCGGCAGGAGCCGCCGGGAAGCAGTCAGGCGGCAAGCTCATGCGAACCCCCACCCCGAGCGCCGGAAGTTCGATCCGATGGCCGTCCTGCTGGCGTCGGGAGCGGATCGCGTGCGGCAACTCCTGCCCATCAAGTATGCGCGGATGAAGGAGTCGCCGTTCGCGTTCTTCCGGGGCGCGGTTTCGATCATGGCGGCGGATCTGGCCCAATTGCCTGCCTCGGGGATCGAGGTGCAATTGTGCGGGGATGCGCACGTCCGGAATCTGGGGTCGTTTGCGGCTCCGGATGGCAAGCTGGTCTTCGACTTGAACGATTTCGACGAGACCATTCGCGGGCCGTGGGAGTGGGACGTGAAGCGGATGGCGGCGAGCCTGGCGCTGGCCGGCAGGGAGTCCGGGCACGACCGCGCGGGGTGCCGCTCGGCGGCGGAAGCGTGCGCCCGGAGTTATTGCCGCTCGATGGACGAGTTCTCGCGGCTGCCGGTTTTGGAAATGGCGCGGCGCCAGGTGCACCGCGAGGCGCGCGTCGCTCCCATCCACGCCGCGTTGCTACAGTCCGAACGGGCGCGCCCGCTCGATCTGCTGAAGAAGTTGACGGAACCGGATCGCCACGGACGCCCGCGGTTTCGCAATCAGCGGCCGGACCTTTGGCGAATCGAAAGGCAAGCCGCGGAAGAAGTCAAGCGTTCGTTGCGGACTTATCGCGAGACGCTTGCGCCGGAGCGCCGTTGCTTCTTCGGCGAGTTCCGCGCCATTGACGCAGGCTTCAAGGTGGTCGGGATCGGGAGCGTGGGGCTGCGGGATTACGTGATCCTGTTCGAAGGGAACGGCCCCGCGGACCCCATGTTCCTGCAGATCAAGCAGGAAGTCGCCTCGGCCTATGCGAAGTTCCTGCCGGACGCGGCCGGCCAGAACCAGGGACGGCGGGTAGCGGAAGGGCAACGCGCCATTCAGCCGCTGTCGGACCTGCTGTTGGGTTGGACCAGCATCGGCGAGCGCGAGTACCTGGTAAGGCAACTGAACGACCACAAGGGCACGATCGATCTCCAACGGTTGCGGGGCGGAGGATTGGAGAGTTTAGCGCTGGTGGCCGGCGAGTTGCTGGCGCGGGGTCATGCCCGGTCGGGGGATGCGCGCCAGATTCGGGGGTACTGCGGCGCGGGCGGGAAGATGGCCAAGGCCTTGGGCGACTTCGCCATGAACTACGCCGCGCAAACCGAGACGGATTACCGGGAGTTTGTCGCGGCGATTGAGAGGGGCAAGATCAAGGCGGCGAAGACTTGATTCTCTGTGCAAGCCGGTATTCGCCGGACACCGCCGGCAGAGACCGGCGGCGGTACTGGCATCTGGTAAGATTCTTCCATGGCTGACTCGAACGTCTATCCGCCCAGTTCGGAATTTGTGCGACGCGCTCATGTGCAAGGCATGGAGGGCTACCGCGAGCTTTGCCGGAAAGCCGCGGAAGCGCCGGAGGAGTTTTGGGGGGAGCTGGCCGAACGGGAGTTGTTCTGGTTTCAGAAGTGGACTCACGTTTTCGAGTGGAATCCCCCGTTCGTGAAGTGGTTCGCGGGGGGCAAGACCAACGTCTCCTATAACTGCCTCGACCGGCACCTGGAGACCCCGCGCAAGAACAAGACGGCGATTATCTGGGAGGGCGAGCCGGGCGACCAGCGGCAGATTTCCTACCAGGAGTTGCACCGACTGGTCTCGCGCTTCGCCAATGTGCTCAAGGGCCGCGGGCTTAAGGCCGGGGACCGCGCCATCATCTATATGGGCATGGTCCCGGAGTTGCCCGTGGCGCTGCTGGCTTGCGCGCGACTCGGCGTGATCCATAGCGTGGTATTCGGCGGCTTTTCCGCGGAAGCGATGAAGGCCCGCATTCAGGATCTGCAAGCGCAAGTGGTAATCACTTGCGACGGCGCGTGGCGGCGAGGCAAGGAAGTCCGCCTGAAGGATGCCGTGGACGAGGCGCTTGCGGAATGCCCATCCGTGAAGGATGTTATCGTACTGCGGCGCACCGGCGGCTCGATCGAAATGAAGTCCGGCCGGGACCGGTGGTGGCACGAACTCGACGAGGGCGTCTCGGAGAACTGTCCCGCCGAACAACTCGACAGCGAACATCCGCTCTACGTGCTCTATACCTCGGGAACCACGGGCAAGCCCAAGGGGATTGTCCACACTACCGCGGGGTACCTGCTGCAAGTCCACATGACCATGCAGTGGGTTTTCGACCTGCGCGAGGAAGACACGTACTGGTGTACGGCGGACATAGGCTGGGTGACCGGGCACAGCTACATTGTCTACGGTCCGCTCTCCGCCGGCGCTACGACCATGATGTACGAAGGGGCGCCCGATTTTCCGCAGCCGGACCGCTTCTGGCGGCTGATCGAGAAGTACCGCGTCAACATTTTCTACACGTCGCCTACCGCCATTCGCGCCTTCATCCGCCAGGGCGACCAGTGGCCCGATGCGCACGATATGTCCAGCTTGAGGCTGCTGGGGTCGGTGGGGGAGCCGATCAATCCGGCGGCGTGGGAGTGGTATTACAAGACCATCGGCAAGGAGCGCTGCCCCATCGTGGATACCTGGTGGCAGACGGAGACCGGCGCCATCATGATCGCACCCATGCCCGGCGCGGTTCCTCTGAAGCCCGGCTCGGGCACGCTGCCCATGCCCGGCATCCTGGCCGAGGTGGTGGACCTGGCCGGCAAGCCCGTGGCGGCGAACGCCGAGGGATTCCTGATTGTGAAACGGCCTTGGCCGAGCATTGCGCGCACGCTGTGGGGCGACCCGGACCGGTACCGGGCGCAGTATTGGGAGCGGGTGGAAGGCGTCTACATGACGGGCGATGCGGCGCGCCGCGACGAGGACGGCTACTTCTGGATTCTCGGCCGGGTGGACGATGTGATGAACGTCAGCGGCCACCGGTTGAGCACAATGGAGGTGGAATCCGCGCTAGTCCGCCACCCCGCCGTGGCGGAGGCGGCGGTGGTGGGCAAGCCCCACGAAATCACGGGTCAGGCCGTGGCTTGCTTCGTCACATTGAAAAAGGGCAAGTGGGACGAACGCCAACTGGCGGAAGATTTGCGCAAATGGGTGGCCCACGAGATCGGCGGCTTTGCCCGACCGGAGCAGATACGGTTTACCGATGCGCTACCCAAGACGCGCAGCGGTAAGATCATGCGGCGACTGCTGCGGGAAATCGTGACCGCGCACGGCGTCACGGGCGATGTGACTACTTTGGAGGATTTGACGGTGGTGACGCGGTTATCGGCGCAGCAGGACGAGGAGTGAGGGAGGCGTACACCGTCAGACGCTGGCAGGCTGCCCGGGTTGTGCAGCTGCAGCCGGTGGGTTCAGCAGGGCTGACCGTTCCAGTGGCTTGCGGAGGAGGAACTTGTCCATTATTGATGACACGGCATCGAAGAAGAATTCCTCGGCTTGCGGCCCTACGTACACTCCACTGATCAATTGCTCCAAATCGAAGGCGATGTGAACGCCTGATACCCCAGGCCGAAAGTCCTGATATAAAGCTGCTCGCCACTCGTTCTCGTACTTGTAGCAGACGCGCTTGTGAAAACCTAGCCGGAGGACGCTATCCCATAGGTTCGAGCTCATTGGAGTCGATCCTGTCCTAAAATCCCGGCGAATGTCCTCGCACGACTCGATATCGTCGTGATACTCGACCCGGCCGAACCGGTATTGCTCGGGGCCAAAGTTGAATTTGGCCGCCCGCTGGTACTGGCCAACAGACGACGTGACCGCAATGCCCTGAGCAAGTGAACCGTAGATCTGCCACATCGCCATCGACTCGGGTGCGAGACACCATGAATTCACGTACAGATGGTCGCGCGCATTCCTGCACGTCTCGGCCGAGAGATAGCTTAGCTCTGCAAAGAGCCGCTCAGGGGAGATCTCGATCTGACTTCCTCCCTTGAATCTGCCGGGTAAGATGGTGGGGCCAGGGCCGTACTCGTCGGACGGGAATTCGCGATGCTCGGCCTTGCAAAATCCCTCGTAAGGGTCGTCGCGGAATTCGGCGGCCTTCGTGAACCACAGATCTCTCTTGGCCAACATCCATACGAACTTTGGCAAATCCATGTATCGCCAGATCGTGGTGTCGTCACCTGTTGCATCGACGGTGGTTATGGCGGAATTCATAGTTCGGACTCCGAAGCCCACTATACCGCCCAGCAGATCGCCCTGGGAGGCTTTTTGGGGGGATCACCTGGCTGGATCCCCGTCGCGCCTTTGCTCCCCTTTTCCCTATCGATGATCACGCGGTTATCGGCGCCGCAGGACGAGGAGTGAAGGGGGAAACCGAACTCGGCGAAGCGCTAGCCGGGGCGGTACAATAAGAATCGCGATGGTACAGTCCGCAGTTGTGGCCGACCCGGATATCATGAACGGAGTGCCCTGTTTTCGTGGGACGCGGGTTCCGTTTAAGAATCTGATCGACTACATCGAGGGCGGCCATTCTCTGGGTGAATTTTTGAAGCAGTTTCCCGGAGTCACGCGAGAGATGGCTGTTCAGGCGCTTGAGGAAGCGAAGGACTCGTTGCTTGCCAGAATCGCATGAAGATTCTGCTGGACGAGTGCCTGCCGATCGATTTTCGCCACAGCTTTCCAACACATGAAGCCCACACCGCTCAATGGGCTGGTTTGAAAGGCAAGAAGAACGGCGACTTGCTGCGGGCCGCCGAGGCGGCGGGCTACGACGTCTTGCTGACGGTTGACCAGGGATTTCCTCACCAACAGTCTCCCGTTCGCCGGAGACTCTCAATCATTGTGATCCGTTCCCAAACCAATCAGATGGAAGATCTGTTGCCCCTCGTGACGACCATCTTACGGATGCTGGAGACAATTCAGCCCGGGCAGACCATTGCGATCCCATTGCCGGATTAGCGCCGTGCGGCTCGAAGGCGAAGCGTGCGTCTCTTCTGCGCGTTAAGCTGAAAGCATGGTACTCGCCGGACGGCGAAAATCCATTGCTCTCTATATCGCGCTTGGGGCGGGGCTGATTTCGGTCATCCTGCTGCTCTATATCGGCTGGGTCCTGCTCGACTGGCGCCATGGGGTTCTGTTGCTTCTGGGGGTTCTGCTGGTGGCGGTGGTGATCGCGGGCGTGGTGCTGAACACGATCTTTCTGGTGCGCGAGATCCGCCGCAATGAGCAGCACGATGCCTTCATCAACGCGGTCACGCACGAACTGAAGACCCCGGTCGCCTCCATACGGCTCTACCTGGAGACGCTGCAGACGCGGCCGGTTGAGGAAGCCAAGCGCCGGGAGTTTTATCGGATCATGCTGGAGGATAGCGACCGTTTGCTGTCCACCATCGAGCAGGTTCTGCACACGGGGCGTTTGGGAGCGTCGGGCCGGAGAGCCAATCTCACCCGCATCGACGTGAACGCGCTGGTCGAAACGTGCGTGGATCGCGCGCGAATCCTGCATAAGGCGACGGCGGAAGCGCTGCAATACCATCCGGGCGACGCGGTCTCCACGCTGGGCGACCCGGAGGAAGTGAGGTCGGCGGTTTCGAACCTGATCGATAACGCGATCAAGTATTCCGGCGGCCGCGTCGCCGTTAAGGTTGAGACCGCCAGAGTAGACGGCAAGTTTGTGTCGGTACGGGTGAGCGACACCGGCCCCGGCATTCCCAAGACCGAACTGAAGCAGGTCTTCAATCGTTTTTACCGCGTCCCGGGGCCGCTTGCGTCGCGCGTCAAGGGGACCGGATTGGGCCTTTACATCGTGCGTTTGGTCGCCAGGCATCATGGAGGGCGGGTCTGGGCCGAAAGCGAGGGTCCCGGGCGCGGAAGCACCTTTGTGATGCAACTCCCGATTCGCCTATGAGCCGTATTCTGGTAGTGGAAGACGAACGCCACCTGGCCGAAGGGCTGCGCTTCAACCTGGAGGCCGACGGTTACGCGGTGCAGGTGGCGGAGACGGGCGAGGCCGCCATCGAAGCGGTCACCTCCGCATCGCCCCCGTTCGATGCGATGGTGCTCGACGTGATGCTGCCCGGCAAGGACGGCTTCACGGTGATTTCCGAGCTGCGCCAGGCGGGCCAGTTCCTGCCCACGCTGATCCTGACCGCGCGCGGCCATCCGAACGATGTGCTGCAAGGCTTCGCGGCGGGCGCCGACGATTACCTGACCAAGCCCTTCGAGTTGTCGATTCTGATCGCCCGCATCGGCGGTCTGCTGCGCCGCCGCGAGTGGCTGGAAGGGCGCATGCGCAACATTTCGGAGAAGCCCGGACCGAAGGACGTTTTCACGTTCGGCGATAAGTCGCTGCACTTCGACGCACTGGAACTGCGCGTCCGCGACCAGGTATTCCGGCTGACGCTGATGGAGGCCAATGTGCTTTCCTACCTAGTGCAGCACGAGGGCAAACCGGTGTCGCGCAAGGCGCTGCTCGAAGACGTGTGGGGCCTGCACGAGGACACCGACACGCGCGCTATCGACAACTTTATCGTCCGGCTGCGGCGTTACATTGAAGACGATCCGACCAAGCCGCGGCATTTGCTGACAGTGCGCGGAGTGGGCTACCGGTTCATTTCATCGCCGCCCAAAGCGAAGGAACAGTGATGGGGGAGGTGGGTAGATTGGCGTTTCGGGGGGAGATTCCAGCCAAACTGGCGCTCTACACCGCGATGTTGGCCGGCAAGGTAGGGAAAGCTGAAATGGCGCGACGGCTCAACTGTTATCAGCCCCAAGTCGACCGTCTTCTGGACCTGCGCCACGCTGCCCGGCTCGATCAACTCGAGGCTGCTTTCCGGGCGCTTGGCAAGCAACTCTCCGTGGAGATCCGAGAGGCGGCCTAGCGACTATGGCGGATCACCGTGGGTATGCGCTTGTGACCGGCGCCGGGAGCGGCATCGGGCGCGCGGTTAGTTTGGCGTTGCAATCGGCGGGATATTCGGTGGCTTTGGCGGGCCGGCGGATGGCCGCATTGGAAGAGACTGCGGCGTTGGGCGAACAGGCAGGTAAGAAGGCAAGCAAGAAGGCAAGCGAGAAGGCAAGCAAGAAGGCAGGCCAGGAGGCCCGCCCCACCAAGATGCTTCCCATTTGTACCGATGTCGGCGATCCGGGGTCCGTGCGGGCGCTCTTCGCCAGGATTCGGGCGGAGTTCGGACGCCTGGATCTGCTGTTTAATAACGCGGGGACAGGCGCGCCCGCCATCCCGATGGAAGACCTGAGCTACGAACAGTGGATGGCGGTGGTGGACGTGAACCTAACCGGGGCGTTCCTTTGCGCGCAAGAGGCCATCCGGATGATGAAGACGCAGGATCCGCGCGGCGGCCGCATCATCAACAACGGTTCGATCTCCGCGCACACGCCCAGGCCCCACTCGGCGCCCTACACGGCCACCAAGCACGCAATCACCGGGTTGACCAAGTCCATTTCGCTCGATGGCCGGAAGTACGACATCGCCTGCGGCCAGATCGATATCGGCAACGCCGACACCGCCATGACCGAACGCATGGCGGGCGGTGTGCCTCAGGCCGATGGGACGCTGGCCGCGGAGCCGCGCATGGAGGTTCGCCATGTGGCCGACGCGGTGCTCTACATGGCGAGCCTTCCGCTGGACGCCAACGTGGCGTTTATGACCGTGATGGCGACCAAGATGCCGTTTGCGGGCCGGGGTTAAGGGCAGGGTTCGCGCGCGGTTTCACCTCATTGCGGTCCCTCTTCGCAACGATGTTAAGATGAGGGGCTAATCCGAAGCCAAGCCGTATGGACCATATCCTCTCGATTGTTCTGTTCACGCCGCTGGTCGGCCTTCTGGCGCTGCTTTTCATTCCTTCATCGAACCCGCGGGCCGTCAAACTGTGGGCCAACATCGCGTCCTTCGCGGGCTTCCTGGTATCTCTGCCGCTGGTCTTCAATTTCGACGCCTCGAAGGATTTTCAGTTCGTCGAAAAGGCATCGTGGATCCCCTCGATTGGGGCCAGCTACCACATCGGCATCGACGGGCTTGGGCTGCTGCTGGTGATGCTGACCACGCTGCTGGGATTCATCTCCATTCTGGCGAGCTGGAATGCCATCACCGACCGGCTGAAGGAATACTACGCCTTCTTCCTGCTGCTGCAGGTGGCCATGCTGGGCGTGTTCATGTCGCTCGATTTCCTGCTGTTTTTCGTGTTCTGGGAAGTCGGGCTGATTCCGATGTACTTCATTATCGCCATCTGGGGCGGGCCGCGGCGCGGGTATGCCGCCATCAAGTTCGTGATTTACACGCTGACTGGAAGCGTGCTGATGTTCCTGGGAATTCTGGTTCTGTACTTTCAGCACTCGGCGCAGTTTCAGACCCTCAGCTTCGATATCGCCGACCTGATGCGGCTGCAGCTTTCGCCGACCATTCAATGGTGGGTATTCTGGGCGTTCTTCGCGGGGTTCGCGGTGAAGGTGCCGATGTGGCCGTTGCACACGTGGCTGCCGGATGCGCACGTGGAAGCGCCGACGGCGGGGTCCGTGATCCTGGCGAGCGTGTTGTTGAAGATGGGGACATACGGCTTCCTGCGGTTTTCCGTGCCGCTGCTGCCGGATGCGGCGAAGAGCCACAGCGTGGTGACCGTGATGGCGGTGCTTTCCATGATCGGCATTGTGTACGGGGCGCTGGCTTCGCTCATGCAGAAGGACTGGAAGAAGCTGGTGGCGTACTCGTCGGTGAGTCACCTGGGCTTCTGCACGCTGGGCATTTTTGCGCTGAATCCGGCGGGGATTTCTGGATCGATCATCCAGCAGATCAACCATGGGATTTCGACCGGCATGCTCTTCCTCATCGTGGGCGTGGTCTACGAGCGGCGGCACACGCGCGAGATTTCCGAATACGGCGGGCTGCTGAGGATCATGCCGATCTTCACGGTGGTGTTCGGCATCGCGGCGCTCAGTTCGATGGGGATGCCGCCGTTGAACGGATTCATCGGCGAGATTACCATCCTGAGCGGCGCTTACCAGGCGTCACTCGTGTGGGCCTTCTGGGGCGCGGTGGGAATCGCGCTGGGCGCGGCCTACCTGCTATGGCTGTTCCAGCGGACCATGCTCGGCGAGGTGAAGGAAAAGAACCGGTTGTTGAAGGATCTGTCGTGGCGTGAGATCGCGATATTTACGCCGCTGATCGCGTGGGCATTCTGGATCGGCTTGAACCCGCAGCCTTATTTCCGCGTGCTGGAACGGCCGGTGGCGCAGATTGTGGAACGGGTGCATCCGGGGTACTACGCGGAGCGGCATCTGGCGGATCCGCTGGCGCCGCGCTGACTACCGCGCAGTCATGGCCTTCAGGAAGCGGTAATAAAAGTCGACGCCGTCAAAATAGGAGGCGACTCGCAGGCGCTCGTCCTTGCCGTGCGCGCGGATGTCGTCCTGGTCGATTCCCAAGCCGCCGATTCCGTAACTGGGGATGCCGGCGGCCATGGTGTGGACGCTGTCCGAGGCGCCGGTTTCCATCTCGGGAATTACCGGCGCGCCAGGCCACATTTCAGCCGCCACGCGTTCCAGGGGGCGCAACACCTCGGCGGGGGGCAGCACGGTGGGAAAGCCCTTGGAGTCCGGCGCCTTATCCGCCGCGCCAATGGCGCCGACGTACTGCACGGCGACCTTCGGATCGTCGAACACGCGGACCAGCGTCTGTTCGGTTTCCTCGGCGGAGTGGCCAGGCAGGATACGGCAGTTCACATTCGCCTGGGCGGTTTGCGGCAGTGCGTTGTTGGCATGGCCCCCGCTGAGGCGCGTGGCCACGCACGTGGTCCGGAGCATGGCGTTGTAGCGCGGGTCCTGGCTTAGCCGCGCGACGGCGGCGGAATCGGGAGGCGTCCGCAAAATGGCGTTCATGTCCGCGCGGGTCTGGGCATCTTCAAGCGGAGCGCGGCGCTCGAAGTATGTGCGCGTCACGGGGTTGAGCTCGAACGGAAACGGCGCGCGCTCCAGCCGCGAGAGCGCATCCGCAAGGTGGTAGATGGCATTATCCGGCGTGGGCAACGAGCTGTGGCCGCCGGGGTTCCGCGCGGTCAGTTCGAAATCGGCGTACTGTTTCTCGGTGGCCTCCAGATCCACGTTCACGGGCTTGCCGTTCCTGGTGGTGAGGCCGCCGGCATCCGCATTCAGCACGAACGCGGCATCCACCAGGTCCCGCCGATTCTTCAGCAGCCAATCGACGCCGTTCGACGCGCCACCCTCTTCGTCCGCGGTGAGCGCCAGAATCAGATCCCGATCCGGCCGGTAACCCTCGCGCAGGAAGCGGATGAAGGTCGTCACCAGAATGGCGTCGTCGCTCTTCATGTCCTGCGTGCCGCGGCCATAGAAGTAGCCGTCCTTTTCGACGAACTGGAACGGGTCGGTGGTCCAGTCTTCGCGGCGCGCCTCGACCACGTCCAGGTGACCGATGAGCAGCACCGGGCGGTTGGCGCCGGAGCCGCGCAACCGGGCCACCATATTGCCCTTGCGATCGTTCGGACCGAGTACCTGGACGTCCGCGGAGGGAAAGCCGGCGTCCTTGAGCCGTTTCGCCATGGCTTCGGCGGCTCGCGTGGCGCTGCCGACGGAATCGGTGGTATTGATCTCGATGAGTTCCCGGAAGATGTCGCGGCTCAACTGGCGGGTAGCGTCGTCGAGCGCCGCGCCGCACGCCAGCCCGCACAGTAACAGCAATCCCGCAATTCGCATCGGACTATTGTACCTTTGCCCGGCCGGCGCTAAGCCGGCGCAAACCCAAATGGAATTGATCATCTCAAGGCGGTCTCTTGGCAGGCGAAAGCGCCTGCCCCACTAAGCGGGCGCAAACCCCATCTGACGGAGCTTGGCCATGGTATCGAGCCAGGATTCCACCTGAATCGCTTCGACGCGAACCGCGGAGTCCTTGGGCCAATTCTCCGCGAGAACGCCGATCGCACGGTCGTTGCCGCCCGCGAACAGCGCGTCGCCGAAAAACACCACCCGCTGCGCGCCGGCCGCAACCAGCGTGGTCACCGCCTTGGCCTTATCCTGGCCGAGTACGCCGATGTCGAACGAGGTTTGGCCGCCGAGGGTAATGGTGAGGCCGCGTTCTTCGATCAGCCGCGCGAGGCGGTGTTTCAGATACTCCATCACGCGGGCCCGGTAGTTGTGGGCGCGGTCGAACTCGACGAACATGGCCCGGTTCCGCTGGGCCTCGTCCAATTCCCGCTGCGGCCTGCCGATGGGGCTGCAATTGACCATCGAGCCGCGATAAACGATTCGCTCGCCCGCGATCTTGAGGGGCAGATGGGTCTGGAACTCCGGCAGATCAAGCGTTTCGGAAAGGACCTGCATCAGAAAAGCGTAGTCCGACTCGCCCAGGAAGGCTCGGATATCGAACTCCGACACCAGGCGCAGATTCGGGCCCTCCCGGTAATCCGCGCGATAGTGTACGGCGCCATTCGAAACGAACGCATCGAACGCTCCGCGGAATCCGAAATCGAACAATGGATGGAAGAACTGTTCTTGCAGCAGCGGCAAGTGACTGCCCGCCGCGACATGGAAGGGGACCGACAGGCGGCACAAGAACCGCACCATCTCCTCCTGGATGGGCTGACGCGGAGGCGTGATGGTGCCATCGATATCCAACAGGACGGCTGTGTTCACTTTGACAGTGTACCGTTACGGCGCGCTGCTCTTCAATTGGCCGCAAGCGGCGTAGATATCCAGGCCGCGCGGCTTGCGCACGAAACAGGGGAAGGCGCGCCGAACGATCCGCTGGAAGCTCTCCACCTGCTCCGGACGCGGGGTTTGAAACGGGATCTCCGGGCCGGGATTGAGCGCGATGAGGTTCACTTTGCAATTCAGGTTGGCCAGGAGCTTCACCACGCGGCGCGCGTCGGCGTCCGAATCGTTAACGCCGTCGAGCAAGACGTATTCGAAGGTCAGCTTTTCCCAGGGGCGCAACGGGTAAGCTTTGCACGCGGCCATCAGATCCTTCAAGGAATACTTGCGCGTGATGGGCATCAGCTCGCGGCGCGTCTCCTCGGTGGATGCATTGAGCGAAACGGCGAGCTTGGGACGCACCGGCTCGGCGCCAAGTTCCGCGATTTTCGGTACGATGCCCGCGGTGGAAACCGTGATGCGACGCGGGGAAAGCGCGAAGCCCGCGGGATCGAGCAGGATGCGCGTGGCCTTCACTACGTTGGGAAGGTTCAACAGCGGCTCGCCCTGCCCCATCATGACGATATTGAGGCGGCCGCCATCCCGGCGAAGATGGTTGTCGCGGACCGCCAGGAGGACCTGACCCACGATTTCGCCGGCCGTCAGGTTGCGCTCAAGGCCCAGCAGCGCTGTCATGCAGAATTTGCAATCGACCGGGCAGCCTACCTGGGTGGAGATGCAGATGGTGTCACGCTCCGCTTCGGGCATGAGCACCGTTTCGACGGTGCGGCCGTCTTCCAGGCGCAGCAGGCAGCGGCGTGTTCCGTCGGCGGATTGGTAGACCTTGGCGATGTCCGGCAGGCCGATGGAATGGCGTTCGGCGAGGTCGCGGCGCATGTCCAGGGGCAAGGTGGAAATCTGGATGGGATCGGACGCCTGCTGGCGATAGAGGGCCTCGTAGATTTGTTTGGCGCGGAACGCCGGCTGATCCGGACCCAGGGCTTCGCGCAGCGCGGCCAGATCCATCCCTACGAGTGGTTGCATCCTGATTTCAGTGTAGGCTGCGCGGCGCGGGCGGGGCAATGGGCTTTCTATAATTGGAGTTCCTGCCCTAACTCCCGCTTTGTGATGCTAAAATAGGTCACATGGTGCAGGCCTCGGTTCGCGACCTTCGATACCGGTTCCCGGAAATCGAGCAGGCCCTCCAGGAGGGTCAGGAAATCCAGATCACCAAGCGCAAGCGCGTGATCGCGCGCCTTGTACCCGAGCAGCCGGCGGCTCCGGCGCAATTTCCCGATTTCATGGCGCGACTAAAGCGGATTCACGGCGACAAGGTGCTGAAGGTGACGGGTGCGCAACTTATCCTGGAGGAGCGGGACGCGGGATATTGACCTACGCGGACACCAGCTTTCTAGTTTCGCTCTACACAGCCGATGGGAATTCGGCTGCCGCGTCTGGGCATGCGAGCCTGACTGGGCCGCCATTCCCTCTAACGCCTTTCGGTCGTCTTGAGCTGATCAACGCGATTCATCTCCGATGTTTCCGGGGTGAGAACCCAATGTCGGAGGCCATGGCCGACTTGGCCGCCGTCGCCTCCGATTTGGCCGCGGGAGTGTTGGCGTCCGTCCCAGTTCTGCCGGCTATGTTTGAGCGGGCGCAGGCGCTTGCGGGCAAGCACACGGCGCGGCTCGGTGTGCGCTCGCTCGATATCCTCCATGTTGCCGTTGCGCTGGAGATTCAGGCGGAGTCGTTTCTCACTTTCGACCGCCGGCAAGCGCGATTGGCCCGGGCGGAAGGTCTGACGACGCCGGTCCGAATCCGGTAGCAGGTCTGCTCGTCACTTGCCGGCGGGCTTTCGGTTGAAGCTGTCGACGACGAAGACTTCGATGAATCCCTTCGCCGACTGCAATTTCAGCCCAAGCTGCTGTTCCAATGCGGCGAAGATATCCGGGGCGGGTTCGCTGTCGCTCCCGATGGCGGACTCGGCTTGGTTTGCAGGCTCGGGGCCGGGAACGCGGAGCGGCTCGGGGTGAAAGAACAGCGTGAAGTCATAGACCCCGGCCAATCCGGTCTTGTCCACCACGGGGCGGCCTGCCAGTTGCTCCAGGCGGTCGAGCAAGCTTCCGACCGATTGCATGCGCGCCACATACCGTGTGTTCCCGTTTTCAGAAGAGCCAATGAAGTTGGGGATTCCGGGCGGCAACGTGGGAACACTGTCCTTGTCCCTGGGGAGCGGCGCCCTTGGATCCGGCGGTGGCGAGCCGGCGGCCGGCTTTTCCGGCTCTCTCAATTTGGGTCCGCCTTTCGCCACCACAAGATCGTAGACCGATACTTCGCGCGACTCCCGGTGAAACTTGAGGTCGAAGCGCTCCGTGAGCAAATTCTGGATCATGACGAGGAACTGCTCCCTGGTAGCGCCTACGGGGACCTTGGCGACGATGTCGTATGCATCGTTCTTCGTCGCGGGAGGGCCAAGTAACCGGGACGGTTTTAGTTTGTAGGACATCCCGATCAGCGACTGGAGCGGAGCACCCGTGGCCGTGAACTGACCCGGGCTGGATGTGCCCGGCCCGCCCGTGATTCGCCAACCGGAGAGACTGGGGTGGGCGGCAGGCTTGACCGAGACGACTTCGAATCTCGGCGTGGATGTTGCGACGCCCGCCGATTGGGCCGCCGACCGCGGTGCGCCGATCAAGGCGAGGACGGCGGCCGTGACCACGACACGTGGCCGGGGACGGGAACTCGGCATAAGACCTAAAAGCCCGGAACTCCGTTAAGAGTTTCGGCCACTGACATACTACACCGGCGTAATCCCCGGCGTCCAGCCCCGCTCACATCAGCACATCAGCTCCGCCAGTATCCTGGCCGCTGCTTCCTTGCCGCGCTCTCCGATTTCGGCGACGGGGCCGGCGCAGGAGGGGCAGCCGGCTTCGCACGCGCAACCGGCCAGCAGTTCGGCGGTCTGCTTCAGTAGTTGCGGCGTGAGGCGGTATAGAGGCGCGCTTTGGCCCACTCCGCCGGGATACATGTCGTAAAGGTACAGATTCGGCTCGAACGCCGGCAAAGTGCCGCCGCCGGGGTTCAAACCACCGCCGGCAAGGACCGGCGGCGGTACTGCCTCACTCAGCGCCACGCCCAAGTCGCGCGCATCGCACATCAGCAGGAGCGCGGCCACGGTGCGCAACGCGTTCCCCAGACCGGCGATGCCGCTCTGCTTCTCGGTGGAGGTGAACTCCGTCAGACGGGCGAGAAAAGCGGCCGGGAAGTGCAGCCAGAACGCGGTGGTATGCATTTCCTGTTCCGGCATGGAGAGCTTTCCCGCGCCGACATTCTCCATGGTGTAGAACTTGATCTTCTTGAAGCCTACGATTTGCGTGGTGACGCGCACATCGCCATGGGCCTTAGCGGCGGCGCCGATGGCTTCGGTTTCGAACTGTTCCAGCACCTTCACCTGGGTATAGTCGATGGCGTCGGTGTAATAGTCGCAATCGACGCTCTTCACGTAGGCTTTGCGCTCGGCGTAATCGAACCGCTCGACGTGGTACTGCCGCGCTTCGTGCAGATAGATGGCTTTCTCATGGAGGGTGGTGAGCGCGGTGGGGAAGGAAACTTCGGCGATGACTTTCGGCTCGCCGGTGATATCCACCACCACGAAATTGTCGCTGCTGACGGAGCGCAGGCTGGTGGCGTCGGCGGGATAGCTCTCCGACATCCAGTGCCAAGCGCCGGCGGAATGGTGCAGGAAGCCGGCCTCTTCAAGGAAGCGGCAAAGCTCGCCGGTATCGTGGCGGCCGAACTTCTCACCGTCGCGCAGGGGCAGCTCGAAGGCGGCGCATTTCACGTGCGCCAGCAGGATTTCCAGGTTCTCCGGGTTGATGTAGGCATGTTCCGGCGAGCGGCCGAAGAAATAGTCGGGGTGCTCGACGATGTACTGGTCGAGGGGCGCGCTCGACGCCACCATTACCGCGGCGGAGGCCCCTTGCCGCCGGCCGGCGCGTCCGGCGCGCTGCCAGGTGGAGGCGATGGTCCCGGGATACCCGGCCATCACCACCGCATCGAGCGAGCCGATATCGATCCCCAACTCCAGCGCGTTGGTGGCCACCACCGCTCGAATCTTGCCCTCGCGAAGCCGCCGCTCGATCTCGCGCCGTTCCCTGGGCAGATAGCCGCCCCGGTATCCGCGGACCGACTCACTGGCGAAGGGACCGCGGTCACAAGCATCCTTCAGATACGTGACCAGCACCTCCGTGGCGAGGCGGTTGTTGGCGAACACCAACGTCTGCAAATTGCGCTCGATGAACTCGAGCGAAACCCGCAAGGTTTCCTTGATGTAGCTTCGGCGGATGCCAAGCTGGCGGTTAACCACCGGCGGGTTGTAAAAAATGAAAAACTTCTCGGCGCGCGGCGCGCCATTGCGCTCAACCAGTTCGAAAGGCTCCTCCACCAGCGCTTCCGCCAACTCGCGCGGATTGGCGATGGTTGCCGAGCAGCAGATGAACCGCGGTTTCGCGTTGTAGAACTCGCAGACCCGCTTCAGCCTCCGCAGCAGGTTCGCCAGGTGGCTGCCGTACACGCCGCGGTAGTAATGCAGCTCGTCGATCACCACGTAGCGCAGGTTTTCGAAGTACCGCGCCCATTTCGTGTGGTGCGGGAGTATGCCCGAATGCAGCATGTCGGGGTTGGTGAGCACTACGCTCGCGCGCTGGCGGATGGCTTTGCGGGCATCCTGCGGCGTATCGCCATCGTAGGTGAACGCGCGGAATTCGGCGCCCATCTCATCCACGGCCGATTGAAGCTCGTGCAGTTGGTCCTCGGCCAGCGCCTTGGTGGGAAACAGGTACATGGCGCTTGCGCCGGGATCGGACGCCAGAAGATTGAGAACGGGCAGGTTATAGCAGAGCGTTTTGCCGCTGGCGGTAGGGGTGACGATGGCCACGTTCTTGCCAGCCTGGGTCGCTTCGAAAGCCTCCGCCTGGTGCGAATAGATCCGCGCGATGCCGCGTTTTTCGAGGGCCCGGCGCAAGCGGCTGTCCACTGCCGGGGGAATGGCGGTGAATGTGGCGGCTACCGCCGGCTCATGGCGCACGGCGCGAATCGGCGAATCGGGATCGAGATGGGCGGACTGAAAGCGGGCAACCACCGCTTCGAGCGACGGATTGGGCGTTAGGGCCAAATCCAGGGGATATGGCGAGGGCTTGAGGTCCATAGGCGGTTTCGCCTTCTCTTCGCTACCTTACTATGGCGAGAGGCCCACGCACAAGAGGACTTCAGGAATTTGCGGCGCGTTCCCGGATAAACTCGTAGCGTTCGAGCGTGGCCGCGACCCGATAGCCCGATGCTCCATTGGCAGCCGGTCCGGAGTCCAAACGCTCCGCGCGCACCACCTTGCCAATGCATCTCAGGCTGATGGGGTGGGGGCCATCGCCCGTCAGGGTGATGATATATTCGATGGGGCCGCCCAGCTCCGGTCCGCGGCCCGCCGTGAACAGCACGCCGCAGGAGCTGATATTACTGGTGCGGCCAGCTACTGTCAAACGCTCGGCGCCGGAGCGAGTAACAGCAAGAGGAAGGTGTAGTGTGAAGCGCCGCGTTCGTCGCTGTTCCATGAATTGCTTCTAATGCTAGAACGCCTTGTTACTGAAATCAATAGAACTATGGTGCTTTGGAAACCAGGAAAGGTACTAGAGCGGAGGTTTAAGGCGGCTGGGGAGGGAACTGGGGCGAGCGGGCGCTCGCCCCAAACGGCGCTTAGGCCGCGAACTTGAAAACGATCACGATCTCATAGAGCGCCAACGATTCGATGAATGCCAGACCGATCAACATGGCCAACTGAATGGCCTTGGCCGCTCCAGGATTGCGAGCCATGCCTTCCACCGCACTTGCCACAGCCTTGGCTTGCCCCAAGCCGCACAGGCCGGAAGCGATCGCCATTCCGAGGCAGGCGCTAATGGGCACCCAGTGTCCGCCGGCAGCGGGCTGCGCGACTGTCTGAGCGGACAAGGACGAAACTGCGATCAGCATGATCGCCACAACCAACAACATCTTCTTTGTCATTCGATTCTCCTTCGATAAAATCGCCCTCAGGAGGTGGTTTCCGGACACCGTACAGCCGGGCTCACGCTGAGAGCGGCATAAAGCCGGTATTAATGTTCGTGCGCCACCGCGGCGCCCACGTACGACATGGCCAACAGCATGAAAATATAAGCCTGGATCGCTCCCACGAAAACGTGCAGCGCCATGAAAAGCACCGGCGCCAGCAGCGGGGTTAAGCCCAGGAAAACGAGGGTCACCTGCTCGCCGGCGAACATGTTGGCGTAAAGACGGACGGTAAGCGAGAGCACGCGCGCCAAATGGCTGATCAACTCGATGGGGAGCATGAGCCACGCCAGCCACCACATGGGGCCCAGGAACTGAAGGGGATATCTCCAACCGTTCGCGACGATCCCCATCCAGTGGTAATAAGCGAAGGTCGCCAGCGCGCAGCCGCACGTGACGGCGTAGTCTTTGGTGGGAGCGGAGAAGCACGGGATCAGACCGATCAGGTTGCAGGTGAGAATAAAAATGAAGATCGTGCCGAAGAACGCCAGGTACCGTTTGGCCGTAGGCCCGACCTGGTCGTCCGCCTGGGTCTGAACGAACTCATACACCAGTTCGAAAGTTTGCTGGAACTTACCGGGACGGTCCGCCGAGAGGCGCATCCGGAGAATGGCGAAAGTCGCCATTAACAGGAGGGCAACCAGAAGCTGCATGACCATGGAATCGGTCCACGGACGGGACTGGGCGTGAATGCCGACGATACCGAGAATGGAGTTTGCGAATCCCGCAAAATGGTCGTTAACAATGCGTGTAATCCAGATTTCACTTTCTTGCATACGCGATCTCGAATATGACCTCGATAAAAACGGCGCCTATAAAGACAAAGATGCCAGCCAGCACCGCCGTGAGACTGATTGGAGAAAACCTTAAGATAACATAGGCGCATCCAGCCAGCAGCGGATAACGGAACGCCAGCAGGAAATGGCGGCGTGGGCGCGCTCCCCCGAGCCGGTCTACGAGGGTCTTGAGCAAAACGAAATTCAGGCCTGAAATCGCGGACCCCAAGAGAAATCCGGCGCCGGACTTCCAGCCCCACACCACCCAAGCGACCAGCGAACCCAGCGTTGCGAGCGCCGCGATGAACCGCACGATGCGCCGGGAAGCGCGCTCGTAGGTCAGCTCATCGGGAGCTGTCATCGTTCGAGTCCCGCAGGATCTGCCGTATGAGTTGAACGAACCCACCGGCGCTGCCCAAAATCAGACAAAGGAGCGCCAGCCAGTGCGTGCCGAAGCGCTTATCGAGCCAATAGCCAATGGCATATCCGACCAGTGTGGAGGCCGGAAGCAGGAGCGCCAGCGACGTATACACGGCGTATTGGCCGGCGGCGGTCTTCTTCGGTGGCGGCACTAGAACCATTCTAACGGGACTTCGAGCGCGGCAGCGACGCCGGTTTTCGCCGGCAGTGTCGTTGCGTCGGCCTCAAAAGCGACCGCCGGCGAAGACCGGCGGCGGTACGAACCGGGGATCAGATGGTTTCGAGCGCCGTGAAGCGCGCAATCGACTCAAAATCGCGGTCCCTGTGCCAAACCGGGATCCCATTTCGGATTGCGATGGCGGCAATCAGACAGTCCGTGGCGGAACGGATCGTCAGTCCTTTTCTGCGCCCCTGACGTTAGATCTCCGCCGCCGCCCTGTAGGACTTCGTGCAGGACAGGCCCGCACGTCAGGACTGTATTTTCTTGAGGCGAATGACCTCTTCGAGGGCGGTATTCACGGCGCCGGAGTAGGTTTTGGCCCCCAGTACCCGGGTGGCCTCGCTCAGCAGCCTTTCGTCCAACACAAGGCTTGTGCGCTTCATGCGCATAGAGTACCGAATCCCGTGACGATGGCGGCGCAGCAGGGGGGGCAGGTGCGTGACCGTTTTTGGGGATTGCCGCGAAAGGACATTGGCAGTGGCAGGCGAAAGCGCCTGCCCCACATGGGTTAAGCCACCGGCCGCCCGCTCAGGGACGCCAGAAGCTGGGATCTCCGTTCGCAAACTCAGTCGAAACGTGGCTCAACCGAGGCTCCACGCGGAAAAGATAATGTTCGCGGCCGATTTCGATCTCGGCTTCTTTGCCGCTCACGCCCGACGACTCAGGGTCGGCGGTCCCGCCGTCCAGCACGCTCAGCGAAGCGAGAGGCGAGATCGCGATGTAGGTCCCGGCATCGTCGCCCGACACGACGCGATAGAAGAGATTGGCGTGCACCGAATCGAGCCGCTCGGCAGTCACCTTACGCGATCTGGCTATGGCGTCGAACTCACCCTCCGATCCGGGGCGAATCCGGTAAATGGTCACCCGCACGTAGCGCGCCTTCGGGAGGCTGCGCATGGCCTCGTCGGGAAGGCAACTGGAGGCCGGTTGCAGCGTCGCGATCATCGCGCGGGCGTCGGTGAGGTTGACCAGCATCGGGATACCCAGAGCCTTGTCAAGGTCTTCGATGCTGGCAAACGTCGGATGCATCTCCATCGTCCAGGTCTGCATCGTGCCGGTGGTGGCCACCAGCCCTAGGACATCGACAGTGGCGCCGGCCCTGCCGTACGGCCGCAGCGGACTGGTGGACAATTCCGGCACCGTGACAATCCGGGCGACGGGTGGCGGAACGGTGGAGCCTTGTGAGAACGCCGCGCAACAGACAAATGGCAGCGAAACCAGTAGTTTCAGGTTCATAATTCTCCCAATACGCTTGACGTGCGCCCACTTCGAATTGTGGATGCGATCGTGCGAAAAAGCAAACCGAGCCTATGGGATGGCTATCAGCAGACCGCCGCTGATTCCGAGCGATTGCTCATGCCCCCGCGCAAAGCTGTACTCGTAACCAGGCTCGAGGTACCACCCGAATCGATGCCTGGCGGAGGGCCAGAACATAAAATCCAGCACGGCTTCACCGTTGACGGAGTTCGTTGTCACGCCGTATTTCGTGGTATGGGCCCACTCCGGACCCACACCCAGCATGAACTCGGCTTTTTTCGAGAGGGTCCAAGGCTTCTTGAACAGAAGGTCGGTATCCCATTCCGTCGAGTGAGGGGTGAAAAGCGGCGCGACTCCCGCCTCAAGCTCCAGCCAGTTCTCTATGGGCGTCGCTTCAACCGCGACGGCGGGGCCGAAGCTCGATCCCCCTTTGACATTCCAGGCGGCCGATCCGCCGACCTCGATAACCGCGGCAGGCTCCTTGTTGACCGCCTGCGCGAGGATGCCTTCCGCGCAGAGCAACAAAGACGCTACGGAGACGAGTCCTGCCAGGTTCATGGTTCTCGCCACAGGTTACCGCAACGTGACGATGGTGGCGCCCCATCCACCGGCTTCGGCGGGCGCGTCGCGGAAGGTTTCGACGAAACCGGTGCGGGCCAGGATGGCGCGGACCATCTCGCGCTGAACGCCAATGCCGCGGCCGTGGATAATGCGAAGGGCCTTGTAGCCGAGGCGGTGAGCCTCGCCGAGGTATTCCTCGACAACCTCCTGGACGTCGCGCGGCGGCACGCTATGCAGATCGAAGACGTCAGTGATGGGCAGGCGGATGGGATCGCCCATTCACAGCCCCTAAAAACGGGAAAGCCCGGTAGGCTGAAGCCTACCGGGCCCAAAAACACCACACCGCAACTGCGCGCACCTGAACATCAAGCGACTTGAGACCGACCCTGGCTTATCATCGCTTCCATCTGGTCCTTCAACCGAAGCTTCAGCTTCTTCAACCGCGTCTCCTCCAATTCCTCCTCATACGTCGGATGGGGAATCGCTTCCAGAGCGTCGAGCTTTCTGGCGAACTCCGAATGCTGGACCGCCAGAGTGCGGAACTCCTCGCTCGTCTCAATCAGGCGCGCTTTTAAGTCCTCTTGCGCGTTCCGTTCCATAGATGGCATCTCCTCCCAGTGAGGCTGGCACGCCGAGTCGGTTGGATGGGAAACAAGGCTCGGTGGGTTAGCTCCCATATTCATGTTGCGGACGGCATCACCGTCCACCCGATCTCACGTTAACATGAATGAAACTTCATGACAATAGCCGCTTCTGGGGGCTCCGAGTAATAGCCAGGCCTTAGGGTAAGTTCCTGAAATCCCAAGGACTTATAGAACGTCCTGGCAGTGGAGTTCGACCTCCGGACCTCCAGAAATACCGCACCGCGAACGCTCCGCAGGAACGATTCCATCAACGCCCGTCCGAACCCCTGGCGACGAAACTCGGGGGCTATGGCCAGGTTCAGAATCTCGGATTCGCCCTCGGCGACGGTGCGGGCCGCCAGGAACCCGGCAACGCGATTTTCGGACACAGCCACGCGAAGATCGTACGGGAGGTAGTCCGCCGCGGGCCACGCCGCCGCGCCGGGGCTGGCTGTCTGGATGGCGGCGATTTCAGCCAGGTCGCGTGGCTGGCCGGGCCGGATTTCAAGCATCTGCCGACTCGATTGTCGCATGGACCGGCAGCGCGCGCATTGGCGTACGATAGGTCTTAACCATGTCCGACAAAGTTGCGGTGTTCGATACCACGCTAAGGGATGGCGAACAGGCGGCGGGAACCCGCCTCGGAAGCCGGGAAAAGCTGATGCTCGCCGGACAACTGGCGCAGCTCAACGTCGATGTGATCGAGGCCGGCTATCCCGCGTCTTCCCCGGAGGATTTCGAAGCCGTCGATCTGATTTCGCGGGAGATCCGCGGGCCTGCGATCTGCGCGCTTTCCCGGGCCGTTGCGAGCGACATCGAGGCTTGCGGCAAGGCGCTGGCTAAGGCGAAGAAACCGCGCATCCACACCGGCATCGGCGCCTCGGATATCCATATCGCCGGAAAATTCAGGGACGAGAAATACGGGTCCACTATGGGCCAGAAGAAGGCCAAGATCCTGCAGATGGCCGCCGCCGCCGTCAAGCAGGCCAGGGAATATACGGACGACGTGGAGTTCTACGCCGAAGACGCCGGCCGCGCCGACCGGAACTATCTCTTCGAGATGATCCAGGCGGCCATCGACGCCGGCGCCACGGTGGTGAATATTCCCGACACCACGGGCTACGCCATGCCGGAGCAGTACGGCGCTCTGATTCGCTCCATCAGGGAGAAAGTGCCGAACATCTCGCGGGCGGCCGTCAGCGTCCACTGCCATGACGATCTGGGGCTGGCGGTGGCCAACACGCTTGCGGGCGTGCTGAATGGCGCGCGCCAGGTGGAAGGCACCATCAACGGGATCGGCGAACGGGCCGGGAACGCAGCCCTGGAAGAAATCGTAATGGCGATCCGCACGCGCGGAGATTATTTCAAGGTGAAGACCGGAATCGACGCCCGCGAGCTATACCGCACGAGCCGCCTGGCGGCGGATCTGCTGGGGATCAAGGTTCCGCCCAACAAGGCCGTAGTGGGAGGCAACGCGTTCTCACATAGCTCGGGAATCCATGTGGACGGGTTTCTGAAGCAACGCGAAACCTACGAGATCATGCGTCCCGAAGATGTCGGTGCGATGGAGAGCCGCGTGGTGCTTACGGCCCGCACGGGGCGCCACGGATTGCGCGACCGGCTGAAGAAGATCGGCTACACGCTTTCCCAAGCCGAGCTGAACCAGGCCTACCAGAGGTTCCTGCGGGTGGCGGACAAGAAGCAGGAAGTCTTCGACGAAGACCTCATCGCCATTGTCCACGACGAAATCCATCCCGTGCCGGAGGTTTACCAGCTCGAATACCTGCAAATCTATAGTGGAACGGCCGCTATCCCAACAGCCACCGTCAGAATCCGCGTCCGCGGCGAAACGCGGGAGGGAGCGGCCATTGGAGATGGCCCTGTGGACGCCACATGCAAGGCTATTTCCGCCGTTACCCAAGCTTCGGCCAAGCTGCTGCGATACGAAATCCGCGCCGTCACCGCCGGCCCCGAAGCCATGGGCGAAGTCACGGTGCAACTGGAGGCGGACGGGACAAGAGCAGCGGGACGCGGCGCTTCTACGGATGTGATTGAAGCCAGCGCAAAGGCTTACATCGACGGCCTTAACAAGCTGGCAAGCTACCGGACTTCAGTCTAGACAGAATCCGCCGAAAGGGTCGGGCAGTGCCCGACGCCTACCCGGCAGTCAAGCTCTAAAACGCCCAGTAGCCGTTCGGGTAGGTGCTATTGGAGCCAGCGACCCCGACAAACACCTGGCGGCCGAGGAAGAACGGCAGCCCCAGATCGACGTAATCCGTCGCGGGACCCGAGCCGCTATCCCCGCCCAAGTCGTTAAACACCGCGTTGCCGGTGCTAAACAAGGCCGAGGCATTGGCGATGTTAAACTGCACCGTGCCATGGACGTTATTCGCACCATAAGGGGTGGCGGTGAACGGAATGGTGGATCCCGGACAGTACAGACCTTCGAGGTCGCCGGTACATTCGACGACCCCCTTGGAGGCAAGACTGGCTGCATCGGAAAAGAAAATGGTCTCCGAGCCGGTATCGATAAAGCTTCCATTGTTTGGAGAGGTATAAGTCACGCCATTGAAGACGAGTTGGGGAAAGTTACCGTACCCATCGATCTCGTAGACCTGCGTGGATCCGATCTCGTTGTTGGATTGGGTTCCGATGCCGAAGATCAACGACCCCGTGACGGAGGTCGCTCCCGTGGCGGCGACGGCGGGCAGAGTTAGCAATATCCCGTTGGTATCCTTGGAGGAAAACGCGGCAACCGGGTTCCAGATCTGCTGCGCGATGGGCACCTCGACCTCGGAGCACGCGCCGCCGGGGCAGGTATAGTATTGAGGCGCCAATTCCGTGGCGCAGGCGCCGCAATCCTGCGGAAAGGTACCGATGCCAAGAATGCCGTTACCGCCGAGCGCCTCCACCGTGTTCAGGTCCATCGTCTCGCCGGCAATCGGGGCGGTGGAAAGGCAACTCGTTGGCACTGCCGCAATCGGAGAGGCGGCAAGAATGTGGATGGGGATTCCCGAATTCGCGGCTTGCCCAGGAACCTGCGAAGCGGTTTCGTCGGTACCGGCGATCTGAACGCTGGCCAGCGACACCGGCCCCCAGGCGTAAGCGAAATCGGCGAACTGGACGCATTCTTGCAGCGCGTTGCCGCCGATCTGGACATTCGGCAGCGAAACCGTCAACGCGGAGGATAGGACACGCAGCCCGTAGGAGCCGGTATCCACCAGAACGTTGGGGATGGTTTCACAACTGGTGGTACTGCCGGGAGTGCAAACGACAATCGAGGTCCAGATGCCATTCACGTACCCGCCGGACGGCCCCAACGCGCCAAAACCGACCGTAACCGCCGCCGTGTTGGTCGCGGACGTGGTGATGACACTGGTTGGGCCGCTACTGCCCTCGTTGCAACCCGCCAGAAACAAGACCATCGCCGCGGCAAGAACCCGGCCGTAAGCCGCCGCTCGACCGTTTGCGCGCCTCATTGCGCCAGCCTCGGAGAAACGCCGCGAGGCACAAGGCCAGGTATGTAGGCATACCCGTGGAAGGACCGCATGTGCCCCCCGCTCTCAAACACCAACGTATTCGTCTGCACGATCAGCGGTCCCCCGCGACGCCGGTGCGTGGCGGATTGTAGCGCCACTTGAAGTTCCGCCATGCTGGATCCCAGCAGTTGCTGGAGGTTAGGCATGCGCTGGGATTGCCAGGTCACCTCGAACACCATTCCAGCCGGCGAAACGAGCTCCTTCACAACCGTGCCGTCCGGAGCTGTGATTTGGTGGATTTTGTAACCCTCACGGGCCTCTTCGCTATCGGCGCCTCGCAGGCTTTGCCGATCCGCGCTCACCGACGACTCGTACTCACCGAGCGTAGCCCGCGCCGGCGCGCCTTCCAGAATCAGAATCGCTAAAACGGCCAAAGCGGTCTTCATACGCTCCTATCCGATGACGAAGTCTCGTGTTGCAAATCTCAAGGACGGACGGTGCAGGCCGCAGGTTCCACACCGTTCGGCAAGGGATGCGCGCTTGAGTACCTGCCAAGATCTATCTTGGCACGGCCTGCGTATTGCCGGAACGATCCGCCACCAGTTCCGGGTGCTCGCGGACCATCTTGTTGGCCAGATAACAGGCGGCACAAACGGGTTGGGCGCTTGCCAGCGTCTCGGGCAGTTTCTCGGCAGGAACTTCGCTCCATTCGACCGCGACCCGGTTGGCCTGGAGCAATGCCGGACCGGCCGCGGTCCATTCGATCGCTCCGAAGACCCGGCCGCAGAAGACGCAGGCTTTGCCTTCGTACCATCGCGAGACCATGTTCCGGACCAGGCAATCCTCCGGCGAGGCGGCGATCTGGCTGAGGCACGGCTGCCCGCAGTCGCGTTTCTCGGGCCACCGGGAACAGGATGCCAGGCGCAGTTCCGCGGCGCCCTTGAGCGAACTGACTGCCGCATGGCGGGCATCCACGAGAACGCCGGCCGCTAATTGGTTTTCGGGGCAAACGATCACGCGCTGGCCGCGGTACTTCCGCCAGGCTAGCCCAAACAAAATCGCGACGAAACCCGCCGCGATCGCGATTCCGACCATCACTATAGGCATCGTAGGACGCTCCCAACGCCGGGTATGCAATGCTTGGACCAACCGGACAAGTGGCTTCATCGGGAGCTAAGTGGTTCGCTGCCATGCAAGTATGGGGTTCCGGCCGTTGCCGGGAGGCACAGCGGCTTGCGGGGAAACCCGCAGGTTTGGGTGCTTTAACCCTTAAAGCAACTGCCGGAGCTTCCGGGCCGTCTATAGCTGCGTGAAACTGCGCCGCACGATAGCCGCATTCCTGCCCCTTGCTTGGGCGCTGGCTGCAACGACCGCCGATTACCAGTCGGCCCAGCGGAAAATCGACGGGATCGAAAGCGATCGCTTGAAACCCGGCGCACGCGTGGAGCTGACGCCGCAGGAGTTGAATGCCTACGCGGAACATTACCTGCCGCCGGGCGTGCGCAACCCGCAGGTGCAAGTGAGCGCGCCGGAGGTTGCAACCGGCTCGGCAATGGTGGACTTCGGAAAGTTGCAGCGTTCCCTGGGATATCACCCTGGCTGGCTGCTCTCCAAACTGCTCGATGGCGAGCGGCCGGTCAGCGTAACGGCGCGGATACGCTCGTCGGGCGGTCAGGCTACCGTGGACGTTCAGCGCGTGCAGGTTTCGGGCCTGCAGATTGACGGCGCAACGCTCGATTTCCTGATCCGCAACGTGCTCCTGCCCGTGTATCCCGATGCCGTGGTGGGGCGCCCCTTCGAACTGGGCCATCATATTCGGTCGCTCGACGTGCAGCCGCGCGCCGTCGGCGTGCTGATTGGCCATTGAACCCTCCTCGCAAGCTGTTATGTTGAGGGGATGTTCACTGCCGGGCGCGACGGGCGCCCGTACCTCTGGCTAAGCGGATTCGTGGCCTTGTTAGGCGCTGCGCTGCTGGTCTATTCGCAGACTCTGGCGTTCACATGGGATGAAGGGTTTCACCTGCTGGCGGCGCAACTGATCGGCGCCGGGAAAAAGCCCTATCTCGATTTCTGCTTCCCGCAAACCACCTGGAACGCCTATTGGGTGGCGGCATGGATGCGCATCTTTGGGCAGAGCTGGCGGCTGGCGCACGCGCTGGCGGCGCTGGAGACCACCGGCGCCGTGATGCTCTCCGCAGACTACGTTTACACCCGGCTGCCGGAATCGCGCTGGCGCTTGGCGGCCGCGTTCTCAGCCGCACTGCTCATCGGGCTAAACAGCGCCGTATTCGAGCATGGCGCCGTCGGCCAAGCCTATGGGATGTGCCTGTTCGCCACCGTGGCCGCGTTCCGCGCAGCGGTGGCGGCGAAGTACCGGGATGGCGCCGGACTGCCGGCTCTGGCGGGTTTCCTGGCAGGCGTGGCGGCGGCTTCTTCGCTGCTGAGCGCGGCCGCCTTGCCCGTGCTGCTGGTATGGACCGCCCTGGGCAAGCGCTGGAAGCAGGCCGCGGCGTTCCTCTGCGGCGCGCTTGTCCCCTTCCTTCCCACGCTGTGGCTGTTCGCCCGTGCGCCCCGCCAGACCTGGTTCAACCTGTTCGATTATCATCTGCATTACCGCGTCGAGAACTGGCCCGACGCTACGCAGCACGATTTCGAAGTGCTGATCTCGTGGCTCGATTCGGGCCATGCGCTCCTGCTGATCCTACTGGTCGTGGCGGGGCTGCTAGTGATCCGCGGCGGAACGGAATGGCGCCCGGGCGTCCGCCGCGAGTTCTACCTATGCGGCGCCTTGGCACTTGCCATCGGGGCCGAAGTTTCCTCGACGCACCCCACGTTTCCACGCTACTACCTGCTGGTAGTGCCGTTTGCGGCTATTCTAGCGGCCGTTGGGTATTGGGGAGTCGGCACGCGCCTGAGCAGCCTGGTCCGCCCACTGTGGCCGACCCTCGCCTTCGGACTGCTGATCGCGCTCGGCTGCGCAAAAATGATCTACGACCGACGCGACGTGTACGTCTGGAGCGACATGGAACAGATAGCCCGGAAGGTGCGCGAAGTCACCCCCGCCCAAGCCCCGCTGTGGGCCGACGAGAGCATCTATTTCCTCACCCGCCACGCGCCGCCATCGGGCATGGAATTCGGATATTCCCACACCATCGCCGGTCTCACCCCGCAGCGCTCCGCCCAACTCCATGTTTTCTCCGAAGCCGAGGTCAAGCGGCGAGTGGACGCCGGCGCATACGCTACGGTCGAAACCTGCGACTTGGACACCGATTTCATCGACTCCCTGGAACTGCCCAAACTCTACCGGCAGCATGCCGACATTTCCGATTGCGGGGTGTACTGGGATAGGGTGCGGCCGTAATAGGCAGGGAATCCGCAGTATCATGGATTCGTATGAACGAGTTGGTGTTCGAGGTCGTTCAGGAGGCCGACCGAGGGTACTGCGCCGAGTGCCTGACCGATAATATCTTCAACCAAGGAGACACCTGGGAGGAGTTGCGCAGCAATGTGGTAGAGGCCGTGAACGCGTTCTTCTTCGATGCGACGGCGCCGCAACGAATCCGCCTCCGTATGGTCCGCGACGAAGTGGTTCTGGTCGCGTGAGGATACCCCGCGACGTCTCCGGCGCTCTCCTCGCCGGTGTGCTGTGCCGACGGTTTGGCTACGCAAAGTGCACCAGGCGGGTAGCCATACCATCCTGGAAACCGCTGAGGCCGTTTCAGAGCACAAGCGCATCTCTCGCGACGCAATCCTTGCCGCACTGTGAACCCAAAGCGCCCTCTGTTCGAAAGAACGCCGATAACGAAGAGATTCGGCGAGCTTTCGGGACGCGTCGGCCGCCCGGTCTGCGCTGGAACTGCCCAAACGCTACCGGCAGCATGCCGACATCTCCGATTGCGGGTGTACTGGGATTGGGTGCGGCCGTAAGGCGGCGTTGAATCGGCAGTATCATGGATTCATCGGGCGGAAGCGCTCCCGCCAAAGATCTGCTTATGAGATCTGTCTGTATCCTCCCTCTCCTGCTCTGCCTCGCCGCCGTAAGCGTACGACCCCAGCAGAGCGATACGGGCCAACCTACCCTGACAGTTCGCTCCACACTGGTGCAGGCGCCGGTCCTGGTGAAGACCAAGGCGGGACACGTGGTCCTTACACTCACGGCGGACGACTTTTTCCTCACCGACGATGGTGTACCGCAGGATCTCATACTCGATCAAGACACCGATACGGAGCCGCTGGCCTTGGCAATCGTCGTTGAGACCGGCGGCGCTGGAGCACGTCACCTCATGGATTACCGGCAACTGGATGCGATCCTCGACGCCCTGGTAGGAGGCGTGGAACACCGCATTGCCGTGATTGGCTTCGATAGCGCCCCGCATCTGCTGTTGCCTTTTACGCCAGACACAGCGGAGGCCTCCCGACAGTTGGCAGGCCTCCCGGAGGGCGATTCCGGAGGGGCCATTTTGGATGGGGTGGCATTTGCCGTGGCACAGCTAAGGGCGCAGCCCACCGGCTATCGCCGTGCCATCCTGTTGCTTAGTGAAACCATCGACCAGGGGAGCAGGACAACCCTCAGTGAAGCTCTGCGCCTGATCAGCGACACAAACACGACCATGTACAGTTTCGGCTTTTCCAGTACACGCTCGGCAGTCTCCCATGAGGCATCGAAGTTCGGCCAGATCTCAAAGGATGGCCTGGCGAGCGCGACGGATTTCGGCATCGAGCTTAAATCCAGCGAACCCGGACCCCCGCACGGCTGCTTCAGCCGCGTTGGAGCCGATGCCGAGTACGATGGCCACTACGACAAACAGGTGCTCGACTGCATCAGCCAGCTTGCCCCGCCGCTTCGGTTGGCCACCATGACTTTTATTACCGCCCGCAACGCGCTGCGGACCAACACCGCGGAATCGGTCGCAAAGCTCAACGGCGGGGAGTTTTTTCACTGGAGCGATTCCGAGGACCTGAAGGCGGCCCTCATCGCGATCTCCAACGACGTGCCGAACTACTATGTCCTGAGCTTCCGCCCGACGTCGCTCAGCCCCGGCCTCCACGCGCTGCATCTGTTGATCAAGGACCGTCCCGGATTCGCGCTCAAGTACCGAAGCGAGTATTGGGCCGATTGATAACGAACAGATTCGGCAAGCTTTCGGGAAGCGTCGGCCGCCCTACCTGCATCTGTAAATTATGCCTAATGCAGGTGAGGCGGCCATGAGCCTGCCCCGCGAGTTGGAAACCGCGCGGTTCGCGGTCCGACACATGCGCGATTACGTCGAACTCACCAAACCGCGCATCACTTGGCTCATCCTGATGAGCACCGGAATCGGCTATTTCTTCGGCCTGCGCGGCGCCCCGAACTGGTGGGAATTCCTGCGCAGCGTCCAATTTTGGCCCCTGCTCCACACCTTGGTGGGTACCGGGCTGATCGCCTCCGGGACCGCGGCGCTGAACCAGTGGTACGAACGCGACGCCGACCGCCTGATGCGGCGCACCTCGCAACGCCCGCTGCCTGCCGGCAGGGTTTCGGCGAATGGCGCTTTGGCATTCGGGATCGCCCTTTCGGTGGCGGGCTTTCTGGAGCTATGGCTCGGCGTGAACCTGCTGGCGGGGTCGATCGGGGTATTTACCCTAGCCAGCTACCTCTTTTTCTACACGCCGCTGAAGCAGCGAACCTGGTGGTCCACCACCATTGGCGCCATTCCCGGGGCCATGCCACCGATCATTGGCTACGCGGCCGCGGCCGGCGCCGTCACGCGCGAGGCCTGGGTGCTGGGCGCGATTCTGTTCCTGTGGCAATTTCCCCATTTTTACTCGATCGCCTGGATGTATAAGGAAGACTACGCGCGGGCGGGCATTCGCATGCTTCCCGTGGTGGAGCCGGATTGCCGGTCCACCGCGCGGCAAATCGTGTTGTTCGGGCTGATGCTTATCCCTGTGAGCCTGATTCCGGGTATGCTGGGAATGTCCGGCAGAATCTATTCGATAGGGGCGTTGTTGCTCGGCATGTGGTTTCTCTATTCGGGCGTGCGGGTGGCGCTGGAGCGAACTCCGGTGCGCGCACGCGGCGTGCTGCTCACATCCGTGCTCTATCTGCCGCTCATATACAGTCTGATGCTGCTCGATAGGCCTGGTTTGTGATCGAAGTTCGAGACTTAACCCACCGCTACGGCGCGCGCGTCGCCCTGAAAAAGATCGGCTTCGAAGTGAAGGAGGGCGAGATCTTCGGCTTGCTCGGGCCGAATGGCGGCGGCAAATCGACCCTTTTCCGAATCCTATCCACCATGATGGTCCCCACGGAGGGACACGCCGTCATCGCGGGCGATGACGTGGTGCGCAATCCCTCCACGGTGCGCCGCCACATCGGCGTAGTCTTCCAGACGCAAAGCCTGGACAAGGCGTTGACTGTGGAAGAGAACCTGCGCGCACAGGGGCACCTGCACGGGCTGAGCGGTCCGGAACTGCGCGACCGCATGGCGCGCGCCATGGAGCGGCTGGGTTTGACCGACCGCGGCAAGGACCTGGTGGAGACCCTCTCCGGTGGGCTGCGGCGGCGCGTGGAGATCGCTAAGGCGTTGCTACACCGGCCGCAAGTGCTCCTGATGGATGAAGCCTCCACTGGTTTGGACCCGGCGGCGCGGCGCGACCTCACGCGGCACATCGAAGAACTGCGCACGCGCGAAGGAGTCACGATTCTGCTGACCACCCATGTACTCGAAGAAGCCGACCGGTGCGACCGCCTGGCGCTGCTGCATGAGGGGAACATTGTGGCGATGGGCAGTCCGGGCGAGTTGCGGTCCAGGATTGGAGGCGACGTGGTGGTGCTCGAATCGAACGACGCAACTTCGCTAGCGGCGGGAATTGAGAGCCGCTTCGGCCATAAACCGGCAGCGATGGACGGCCGGGTGCGAGTGGAAATCGCCAACGGACACCGCTTCATCGCGGAAGTGGTCGAAGCCTTCCCGGGCGCGATCCAATCCGTGGGCCTGCATAAACCAACGCTGGAAGACGTCTTCGTGCGCGAAACCGGGGCATCCATTGAATAACTTCTTCTTACCCGCCGTCACGCTGTGGCAACGCGAATTGGTGCGCTTCTGGCGCCAGAAAAGCCGTGTTCTGGGCGTGGTGGCGTCTCCCCTGGTCTTCTGGTTGTTGATCGGCTACGGCTCGAACGACCTGGCTCGCTTTTACTCCGGCGCGCTGGTCTTGACCGTGATGTTTTCGGCAATCTTCTCCACGATCTCGATTATCGAAGACCGCCGCGAGGGGTTTTTGCTGTCCATGCTGGTGTCGCCGGCGCCGCGAACCAGCCTGGTGTTGGGCAAGATTCTGGGATCGGCGACGCTAGCCTGGATTCAGGGACTGATTTTCCTGGCGTTCGCCCCTCTGGCGGGGGTCCGCATCGGGCTGATGGACCTTTTCCCGGTGGCGGCGGCCATCTTCCTCATTTCATTCACGCTGACCGGGCTGGGCTTCGCGATTGCGTGGCGAATGGAATCCACCGCGGGGTTCCACGCCATCATGAACCTGCTGTTGGTTCCCATGTGGATGGTTTCGGGATCGCTCTTCCCCATGGCTACGGCGCATGGATGGATCAAGGCCGTCATGTGGGCGAATCCGCTGACGTACTCCATCTCCCTGCTGAACCACGTGTTGCGGATGCCATACGCCACGCCTGGCGGCATCACGAGTTTGGTGGTGACGGCCGCATTCGGGTTGGTCCTTCTGATCGCCTGCGGCCTGATGGCGGCGCAGAAAGCCGCCAAGAGCGCCGCATGAATACCAGTGGGGTGGGCCGGGGCGCCCAACTCTTTTTTGGGTCCGCCTGCCTTCTTGCCCTGCTTTCTTCTTGCGCTAAACCCCTCCCCATCCTGGGCAACGTACCGGCCTTTCAACTCGCTGCCCAATCCGGGCAGCCGTTCGACAGCCGGTACCTTGCCGGACACGTTTGGGTAGCTGACTTCATCTACACCACGTGCCCCGGTCCCTGCCCCATGATGAGCTCGCAGATGAATCGCCTCCAGGCGTCTACGGCGAAAACCCCGGACGTGAGGCTGGTTTCGTTCACGGTAGACCCGGAGAACGATACCCCGCCGGTGCTGGCCGAGTATGGGAAGCATTTTAAGGCCGAGCCCGCGCGCTGGTCCTTCCTCACAGGCGACCGCGCCGTGTTGAACGACCTGGGGCTCAATACGTTCCATCTGAACAGCGTGGATGGCAGCCTGGTACACAGCACCCGATTCACCCTGGTGGACCGGCAGGGCCACATTCGCGGCTATTATTCGAGCGAGGAAGATGGCTTCCTGTCCAAACTGCTCCGCGATCTCCGCCAACTGGAGGCCGAAAAATCATGACGCCCGTTTTGCCCACCGTGAACGCCGCGCTCAACGCCACAGCCGCCGTGCTGCTGATCTGGGGCTACGCGCTGATACGCCGCAAACGCGTCCAGGCGCACCGCAGAGTCATGACCACCGCGTTTGCGACCTCATGCTTATTCCTGGCGTGCTACCTGATTTATCACTACCAGGCAGGCGTGGTGCGCTTCCCCAAGACGGGCGCAATCCGCACGGTCTATCTGAGTATCCTGGGCACTCACACGGTCTTGGCAGCCGCCGTGCCGGTGCTGGCAATTATCACGCTGCACCGCGGACTGACCGCGCGCTACGACAAGCACCGCCGGATTGCGCATTGGACCTTGCCCATCTGGCTCTACGTGAGCGTCACCGGCGTGGTGGTCTACATGATGCTCTACCACGCCGGATAGTGTCAAGGCAAAATAGAAATGTCCTATTCCCAGCAAAGTAGAAATGTCCTCTTTACACGGTAAAGCCGAGGGGTAGGGTTTAGAGTGGATTCGTCCGCGAGGGGTCGCGCCCGAGCGGATGC
>Ga0181520_10000718_pt1 | contig 71624 bp, 58 predicted proteins | sample PEATcosm2014_Bin_29_FD_132451 | JGI IMG/M metagenome (GOLD analysis project Ga0181520, IMG submission 132451) | Peatland microbial communities from MTU Mesocosm Facility, Houghton, MI, USA - PEATcosm2014_Bin02_30_metaG | ecosystem: Environmental > Terrestrial > Soil > Wetlands > Peat | place... | reverse complement strand
GGAACTATCGGCAAGCCCTCGTTCCGGCCGCGGCCCCGATCTCCGCCCATTGATGATCGGCCATTACCCGCAGGCCCGATTGCCCTCGCAGAAAAGATTTTTCACGCTTGCCGGAACGACACGATTAACGAGCAGAAACAAGGCGCGAAAACGGGCACGACAACGGGCCATCACTGATGATGGAGCGAGGGGACAGGTCCGGTTTTGGATGGCTGCGTTGTGTCATACATTATCCATCTACTCACAACCGGACCTGTCCCCATTCACTTCCCGTTCACTCACTCGCATTCAGGCGAACGGGTTGATGATCCGCACGCCGTCGTAATTGGTTCCCGCGTCGAGGTCTTCCGTATAGAGCACATCCACGCGGGCTTGTTTGCACGCGGCCACGAGCAGGCAGTCCCAGTGCGACAATGAGAAGCGGGCGTGCAACTCAAAAGATTGGAAATAACGAGGCGTCGGGAAGTCGAAGCGGAAAGGACGCCGTGATTTCCCGAAAGCTCGCCTCGGCGTCCGCGGCCGACATGCGTCCCGCCGCTTCCCATTTGCGAAGGCAACTGAGAAACTCGCCGGCAACCTGCCACAGCAGTCCCGTCGCACCGCGATTCGCAACCAGCCGATCCAGCAATTCCTGGGCCTTGGCTTGCTTGAGCGGTTCGTCTGCATCAAAGGCGTAAACGAGAACATTCGTGTCAATGGCGTTCATGGAGCTCGTCCCGCGTGAAGTGCTTTCCGCCACCGTGGACGGGCCGCAGCCGCAGCCGCGCTTTGAGCGCCTCCCAGACTGCTTGTGGGTCCGAAGTGGACTCAACGACCTCGATCGTGAGATTGACGCGCGTCTGGTCCGGGAACGGCAGCGCCGCATCAGGGCGCAAAATGCCGTGGTCCACCGTTGCCGTCATCTGTGCCGACATTGGTCACCTTCCTTTCACTTTTCATCATCATAAGAAACCATTTTTCGGAGGGCACGTTCCGATCTTCCAAGACAATTATACAACGGTCCCGGCCCGCACAATAGCGGCGTTTCAACTTGGCTGCCCCGCGCTTTCCGCACAACCTTCCTAACCGGCACTCGCGACAGGCTTTCCGTAGATCCCGCGGACTTCGCACAAGGAAATTTGACGTATACTTTCTATGCGAGGAACCCTAAGAACACGGAGGGACGAAAGGCAAGAAAGCCCCCGGTTAGGAACATGCCAAAGATGCGAAACGAGCAAGACATTCGTCGAGGCGGCCGATCCGCTAGCCGGTGTCGCCGCGCGCCGGGCCGCTGCGGCGCGGTGGCCGTCGAGGCGGCGATTTGCATGCCCTTCATCGTGGCCATGATGTTGGCCATGTGGGAGATCGGCCAGATTGCGGAAATGTCGCGGATCGTCAAGGACGCCACCCGCGAAGGCGCCCGCGTGGCCGCGGGAGGCATCAACAATGGCTCCACGGTGACGGTGGCCACCGTGCAGACCGCCGTGCAAAACTTCCTCACAGCGGCCGGCATGCCCAGTGCGGCGGCCAATGGGGCCGTGATTACGGTCACGGACCTCAGCACTTCCGATGTTTGGACCAATCCCAGCAGCGCCATGCCTTTGGACCCCTTCAGCGTGACCGTGACCATCCCGGCGGGCACGCCCTTCAACAGCCTGCAGTTGATCGGCGCCAATTTGTGCGGCGTCACGCAATTGCAGGAGACGGTCGAGTGGCTGTCGGCCAACGACTCGCAACTCACCGTGAACACCACATTGCCTTACTGACATGCAAACGCAAATTACCCGTCGAATTAGCAGGCGCCCGCGCAGGGCCAGGGGGGCGGCGATCGTGGAAGCGGCCTTCGTGCTGCCGATCGTATTGACGTTCATCATGGGGTTGTTCGAGTACGGCCGCTATTACCTCATGGTCCACGTCTGTTATAACGCCGTCTCGGCAGGCGCGGCCTACGCCTGCAAGCACACCTCGCCGATCGTCATCAGCGGCACCACCTACAACAACGGCAGCGGCGACGTGACCAATGTCGTCAATGCCACCCTGGGGACGCAACAGCTTGCCAATCCGACCGTCAGCGTCTACCTGTCGGACGCCCTCGGCAACGCCGTTGCCGACAGCGCGGGCAATAACCCCGGACTGTTCAGCAACGCGGGCGCCGGGCAATACATCACCGTGCAACTGACCGGCACTTACACGTTCGTACCAGCCAAGATGTTGGGTCTGCCGACAACCAGGACGATAACTTTCACCACCGTGCGGCGTAGCGAGGCAAACTGATCATGCACCGACCAACACTTCGAACTCTTCGAAACAAGCACTCCGTAGGAACAATGGTCCGCAGGCAGCGGGGCAGAGCGGCCGCCAGGCCCCGCCGCGGCGCGGCGCTGGTGCTCATCGTGGTGTCGATGATTCCCATCGCCGCTTTTATGGCTTTCGCCATCGACGTCGGCATGTTGACCGTGGCACAGACCCAGTTGCGCGACGCGGCCGATGCCACGGCCCTGGCCGGTTGCCGGGCGCTGAATGGCAACACGGCGAGCAACAACAATTACGCCGGGGTCGCCCCCGCCGCGCAGACCGCACTGACGGCCAACGACATCCTGGGCAATCCGCTGCAGACGTCGCAACTCACCCTGAACATCGGACAATATGCCTACAACTCCACGGCCCAGCAGTTCCAAGGGAGCTTCCCCAGCAGCCTGACCTCGGGCAACTGGAACATGGTACAGGCCACCGTGACCACGAACCTCACGAACAGCCTGGGGTTCGGCAAGATTTTCAACTTCACGTTGCCGAATTTCACGGCCACGTCGTCGGCCACGTTCCGCCCGCGCGACATCTGCGTGATCGTCGACTTCTCCGGTTCGATGCGATTCTCCAGCCTGCTAGGACTCCCCTATTCCGGCAACAATCGCTCCTGCAACAACCAGGACACCGTAGTACCGACGTTCGGTCAGTACTCTACGGGCTTCAACAGTACGGGCATGCCGGCCGGCACACCCGCCGCGCCGTATGGTAACGCCAACATCTCCATCACCTCGGCCGACGGGCGGCCCCCGGTCATACCCGACTTTTATGCCAATAGCAGCGGCTCGGTGGCATTCACCGCCGCGCCCGCTAGCTATGCTACGACGCCCGCCGGCGATGTTCCTCCCAAGAGCAACAAAGGAACCAGCGCATCCTGGGCACAGACCGTGGCCCAGGTGCTGAACATCAACAATCCGACCAATTCGACCTACGACGCTACCTTCGAAACCAAGGGCTACGCGGGCTACAACATGACTTCGGGCACAAACGGCTTCCAGGGTTGGAAGCAAGGGCCAGGCTACTGGGGCAAGACGTTCTATTATTGGCCGCCCGATCCCACGAATGATTGGCGCACGGCGTACTTCAATTTCCCTACCGCCAGCGCCGATAATTCGAAGATGTGGGATAGCAGCGGCAACCTCCTAGTGCCCAGCAGCAACGGTTATCAAATCAACTACACGGCGATCCTGAATTTCATCAAGAGCGTGGGTCCCAGTGTTTTTCCTTCGCAGCTTCAATCGGGCCGAATAGTCTATTACACTTCGATCCCCAGCACGATTGACACCTCGGTCTGGCCGCCGGCCGACCTGAACCAGCGGTTCTGGAAAGATTACATCGATTACGTTATCGGCGTGGTCCAAACCGGTCCCAACTACCAGTACTCGATCATCAACAACGGCAATACCGGCTATACGGGGTATGGCCAGGATTTTTCATGGGGAACCGTGAAGATCACGGCCTTGAACAACCTCTCCGGAAGTCCGAAGCCCTACATGTTCTATGGCGACAACCCGCAGCGGCCTATTCTCAGCTTTTGGTTCGGTCCCATGACCATGATCGATTTCCTGGGCAACTACAACCTCTGGTATGCGGGTTTCGGCAACGAGTGTTCGCGCTTCTGCTGGTGGCCGGGCACGTGCCACGAATCGCCGACGTACGCCTGCAAGCTGGGCATCCAGGCGGCCCTCAACGACATGCAGAACAATCACCCCAACGACTTCGTGTCGCTGATCATGTTCAGCACGCCACTGACCGGTTCCAACGACACCAACGCCGACCGCTTCAATCGCGTCCGCGTCGGCCTGACGCAGAATTATTCGATCCTCACGGACTCGCTCTGGTACCCGCCGGCAACTGTAGGCAATCCCTCGGCCACCGTCACACCCTATGACGCCAACAACCTCGAAGTGCCGCGGGCCATGGGAGGCACCTGCTATGCCATGGGCCTGATGCTGGCCTACAACCAGCTCAGTTGCAATTCCGCGCTGTTGAATTACAACACGTCGACCTGGGCCGGCGTTCTTCCCAACGACGCCGGCGGCGGCGGCCGCATAGGCGCGCAGAAGATCATTATCTTCGAGACCGACGGCGATCCGAACACCACCGCATCGGCCAACTTCGTTAACGGTGGAGCCTACAATTCCTATTACCAGATCCGCTACAACCAAAACAGTCCGTCAACGAGCGAGTATCCCAACAATGTCAACGGCACCGGCGACAATGATGCTACGGTAGTCAATCAAATTACGACGCTGGTCGACCGGTTAGCCGCGCAATCCTCATCCAATGGGTACAGCACGGGGTCCAAGCCGTTGTTGTTCAATTGCATCGCCTTCGGTTCGATCATCGACGCCGCGGGCCTGCAAACGCTGCACAACATGCAGGTGGCGGGCAACGTGACCGATGGCCCGGCGAATACCTTGCCCAGTTACAAGATCCTTACGAACGCCGGCACCTACGTGACGGATCTGCAAACCGCCTTTGCCAAAATCCTTCAAGATGGAGTCCAGGTGTCGCTGATCCAATAGATGGAAGCAAGGAAGTCCCGCCATGACACGACCGGTCGCTGAATTCCAAAACGTCGGCAAGACCTACCACGTGGGCCTGCTGCAGCGGCGCGCGATCCACGCCCTCCGCGACGTAAGCTTCAAGGTCCGCGGCGGTTGCGTGTTCGGCCTGTTGGGGCCGAACCGCGCCGGCAAGACCACGTTGGTCAAGATCCTCCTGTCGATCTGCCGCCCCAGCGGCGGAACGGTCCTGCGGCTGGGCCGCCCCGCGACGGTGCGGAGCACGCTGGCCCGCGTGGGTTACCTGCACGAGAGCCCGGCCTTTCCCCGCTACCTGACGGCCCGGGCCTTTCTCGACTACTACGGCGGCCTATCGCTGCTCTCACGGCGGGAATTGGCAGCGGCGATTCCGCGACTGCTGGACGAAGTCGGACTCAGCGATCGCGCCGGCGAGCCGATCGCGGCCTATAGCAAGGGCATGCTCCAACGCTTGGCCCTGGCTCAGGCCCTGATCAACGACCCCGAACTGTTGGTGTTGGACGAGCCGACCGAGGGCATGGACCTCTCCGCCCGCAAGTTGTTCCACGAAGTGGTCCTGCGCCGCAAGGCGCAGGGGAAGACGGCGATCCTCGTTTCGCACAGCATGGCCGACGTCGGCCGTCTCTGCGACGAACTGGCCGTGCTCCGCGGTGGGCAGGTCGTCTTCCGAGGCAGTCTGGCCGACCTCACCGGCGGAGGATCGCATGGAAGCGACATCGATTCGCTGCAGGAAGCCCTCGAACCGATCTACGCAGGAGCCGCACTATGAACGCCAGAACCACTATCTCGGTCGTCTTGCGCCTAGTCAAGGACACCTTTCGCCAGTCGATCGCCAGCGGCATCTGCTGGCTGCTGGTGGGCCTCAGCGCGATCTGTATCCTGGGATGCTTGAGCGTCCGCGTGGACGGACCGCAAACGCTGGCCGCGCCGGGCGAAAACCCCGATTTCCTGCCGCGTTTCGACAAGGACGCCCACGACGCGCACAAGCTGAAGCAGTCGGGCGTAGCGGTCGCCGACGGCACCTTGAGCCTGGCCTTCGGCGCGGTGCGCGTGGCCGTGGCGAGAGACGTTCGCACGGCCGTCCACTTCTTCCAACTGATCCTGGCGGCCGGCGTGGCTGACACGCTCGGCCTGTTGCTGACGCTCGTCTGGACGGCGGGCTTCCTGCCCGGCTTCCTCGCCCCGCAGGCGGTGGCCGTGCTGCTGGCCAAGCCCGTGCCGCGGTGGGGACTGCTGGCCGGAAAGTACGTGGGCGTGCTGGCCTTCGTGTTGGCCCAGGCCGTGCTCTTCGTGTGCGGGACGTGGCTGGCGCTGGCCTTGCGGACCGGGGTTTGGGACGCGGCCTATCTGTTGTGCATCCCGCTGTTGCTCCTGCAATTCGCGGTCTTTTTCGGCTTCTCGCTGCTGCTGGCGGTCTGCTTCCGCAGCACGGTGGTTTGCGTCTTCGGCTCGATCGCCTTCTGGGGGATCTGCTGGGGCGTCAATTTTGGCCGGCACGCCGTGATGGCCGCCGCCGCCGTAACGGGCTGCGGAAAGTTCTCGACCGTGGCGGTCCGCATGGCCGACATCAGCTACTGGATCTTGCCCAAGCCGGTCGATTTGGGCTGCCTGGCCTTCGAGGCCTTGGGGGCCAAGACACATTTTCAGCCGATTCTCGAACACGGCAGCGGCATATCGCTGGGCCTTTCCGTGCTGACATCGCTGGCCTTCACGATCTATCTTCTGATTGCCGCCGAGCGGCAATTCGCGAAGATGGATTATTGAGCGGTCGATTTTAGAAATAATTTCAGGGATCCGCGCGCTCATAGATGGGACAAGATCGGGTAGCGAGCGCAGGCCCACCCTGGCCCGCGCAAAATCGACTTGGCTGAGGTGATGCGGTTTATCCCGTTTTCTTTCCATTTGCTGTCGGGCAGACTTGGTCGCGTAGCGACCGCCGATGGTAGCCGTGGGTTGAAACCCACGGCTACCATCATAGCGTCGCTACGCGACGAGTGACAGATTCTGTCTACGGAACAAAACCAGACCGTTCTACCCCTGTCATATTTTCCCCCCCAGCAACGAACTTTCGCGCAGGCCAGTCCCACCCTACGGCTTGGAACGGCACGGAGTCCGTTCCCTGCAGCGCTACTTCGCCGTCGCTGCCGTCTCCACCGGCTGGCGGTAGGGCTGATGCGACTGGTAGAGGGCCAAGCGCTCAGTCATTTCCTTCTTGCTTTTCGGGTCGGCCATTTCCAGGGCCTTTTTCTGCCAGCGCACGGCCTCGTCGAAATCGCCTGCCTCGGCATGTGCCGCGGCCAGGGTGTCGATGATCCCGTACCCCTGCCAATCGGTCTTTTGGCAGGCCCTGGTGGCCAGCGTCAACGCCAGCTTGCCATCGCGATACTTGGCCTCCTGGCAAGTCGCGCGGAACCAGGCCACGGCATTGCACGCGTGGGCGTTGTCCGGCTCCAATCGCAAGGCCGCGTCGAAGTCGGCCAGGGCCTGGTCGTTTTGTCCCTGCCGCGCACGGCAATTTCCCCGGTGCGCGTGATAACTGACCGCAAACTTCGGATCGAGTTTCAAGGCGGCGTCGAAATCGGTCATCGCCAGGTCGTAGCGCTTCAACCACTCCCAATAGCCGCCGCGGGCCGCATGCCCGCGGACCGAGTTGGGATTGATCCAAAGTGCCGTATTGTAATCGGCAAGGGCCTTGTCGAAATCGCCCCGGATGAAGCTGCAGTCCGCGCGACAAGCATAGGCGTCGGCACGGCGGTGGTAGGTCTCTTGGAAACTCGCGAACCAGGTGGCCGCCCCGCGCAGGTTGCCTTGAAAAACGAAGGACCATGTCGTCCGGCAGCAACTCCATGCCTGGGCGTCCATCACGCGGATGCTCTCGGTAAAATCGTCATCGGCCTTGTCGTAGGCGTGCAGCCGCTGCCAGGTGAAACCCCGCCCTTCGAAAGCTTGGATCGACTCGGGCTGGCGGCAGAGGGCCTCGTTGAAATCGGCAATCGCCTTCTCGTACTGCCCCTTCTCGAAACGGCACATGCCCCGGTAATTGTAGGCTTCGCAGTCGTTGGGGCTGAGCCGCAGCAGCCGCGAATAATCGCCGCCGGCCTTCGCGTAATCCTTCTGCTTTCGCCACGCGTCGCCGCGCATGCGGTACGCGTCGGTCCGCTCGGGTTGCAGTTTCAGGACCTCGCTGAGATCGGCAATCGCTTTCTCCGTCTGCTCCTTGGCAATCCAGGCCCGGGCGCGAAGTTGAAAGGCGGGGGCCGAATGCGCCTCGAGCTTCAACACCTGGTCGCAGTCGGCGATCACCTTGTCGGGCTGGTCCAAGGCCAGTTCCGCGGCAGCCCGCCCCAGGTAGGCCGCAGCGTTCTTGGGATCCTTCTCCAGCAGCTTGCTGAAGTGCGGCCCAGCTTGCTTCAGCGGAAGCGCGCAACTGGCGTCGATCCAGCCCCAATTCCTCCCCCGCGGATTTTCCGGCGCATTGATGACGGCGTACAGCCGGCCGCCCGCGCGCTGGTATACGGTCAGCATCTGCCCCAGCCGAACGGGCTGCGGAGGCGGCGCGCCGCTGTCCAGTCCGGTCTCCCGGACGACGATCACGATTTCTGGAGTCCGTTGGGCCAAGGCACGAGAACCCAATCCCAGGCAAAGCGGCAACAAGAGGGCGGCCAACAGCGGTTTCCAACTCATGTGTACTAGCCTTTCTCGATCCAGGGCCACAAGTTCTACCGGCTCAGCGCCAGCATCAGCACCACCAGTCCTACGAAGAGGAGAAATGCCGCGAAGAAGCCCCAGGCGACCCAGGCCTTGCCGGCCTGAACTTCCTCGCGGTGCAGGATTTTCTGCGTGCGGCGTTGGAACTCCACGCTGTCTTCATAGCGGAGCTCGAACGTCTGCTTGCAGGCGGGGCAACGGCCGTTCTTGCCCAGCAAATCGCTCTTGGCCGTCACCAGGTGACCCGAGGGACAGCGGATATGCAGGATCTTCGGCGGCGTCTGCGCCGCGGCGGACTCTTCCGCCGCGGCGGGAATCGACTGCAGGATTTCCGGGGCGTCGGGATCGGACGCCGACGACGACGCGAGCAACGAAGGCGCGGCAAAGTCGCCGGGCGCGGGCATCCTCGCGGGGAAAGCCGCCGCGGGCGGCGGCTGCGGAAACTCCGCTGGGGGAAACGCCGCCCCAGGCATCATCGGTGGCGACATCATCGGCGCCGGCATCATGGGCGCAGGCATTGCCGGCATATTCGGCGCGGCGGGCGACTGTTCAGCCGGCGTCTGCGACTCGCTCTGGCCGAGCAGATCGAAAGGCAGCACGGCCTTGGCGTTCGGATCAAACCCCAGATCGAACCCCGCTTTCGCCGTTTCGCTCGGCGCCGTTTGCGGATCTTGCGGTGCGGGAGCGGGGGCGGCCGGCATCGGCGCAAGGGGAGTTGGATTGAACGCGAACGGCTGCGGCGATGGCAGAGGATACGAGGCCGGCGGCATCTGGCCGGGCATCATCGGCCCCGACGCCATGGGAGCACCCGGCATCGGTCCCATAGGCATCTGGCCGGGCATCATGGGCATCGTTTGCGGAGGCGCCATGCCGGGCATTCCACCCATCGCGGGAAACGCGGGCGCGGGGGTGCTGTTGCCCGGCCATGTTCCCTGTCCCTGGAAGAAACCACCCGGGGCAACGGGACCCATTTCCGGCGGAGGGATCATGAAACTGCTGCCGCACATCGGGCACTGGAACAACTGGCCGACCTGCGACGGATCGCCCTGCAAGACATGCCCTTGGGGACAGCAGAACTGGAACGACATGTTTTCGACTCTATTTGACGGTTTGCGATGTAGGCTGTGAATCTCGCCGTGAATCCTGCCGCGGGCGGTCCTGGGCAAGGGCCTCGGTCAACAATTCCCAAAGCGCATCCAACGATTGCGGAATGACGCGGATTCCAGCCAGGGTGGGCATGAAGTTGGTATCGCCGTGCCAGCGCGGCACGATGTGCCAGTGGACGTGCCCTGGCAGTCCCGCGCCGGCCACCTGCCCGAGGTTCAGCCCCACGTTGAACCCTTCGGCTCGAATCGTCCGTTCCAACAGCCCGATCATGCGGGCAATCGTCTGCACCAGGTCGAGTTGCTCGGCCGCTTCGAGTTGGTCCAAGCGGGCGACGTGGCGCAGGGGAGCGACCAACAGGTGACCGTTATTATAGGGATAGAGGTTCAACACGGTGAGCGAACACTGGCCGCGTTCGACGACCAAACGGTCGCGGTCGTCGCTGCCGATAGTCGCCCGGCAGAGGAAACATGCCGGATCTCCGCCTGCAGGCACTTCCGCCAGCAGCGGTTTCTCCGCTTCCTGAGCGCCGGCTATGTAGGCCAATCGCCAAGGGGCCCAAAGCTGTTCGTGATTCACGTTCTAACCATCGGGGGTGAAAAAATCGCTTCAGATTACCCCCTCTAGTTTACCCTAACTGCAACGTGGCAACAACTCGAACCGCAAAGTCCCACGCAAAGTATCCGGCACACTCCATGTGCCGTTGCGCGCCGGCACAGGGAGTGTGCCGTATACATTAAAACTCCGACACTGCTAGATTCGCCGGTCCTCAGCGTGCGTCTTTCTCAACCACCGGCAAATCCACGACAATTCGCGTGCCTTTACCCGGTGAACTGCGGATACTGCACTTTCCGCCCAACAACCTGGCCCTCTGCCGAATACCCTCCAGGCCGGAAAGGCCTTTGGGCACGCTCTTCACGTTGAACCCCACGCCCCAATCCTGAATGGCGATACGAATGCGGTCCCCGCGTTGCAAGAGGCTGACCCAGAGTTTTAGAAGGCCGGTAAGGACCGGCGAATCAACAAGTGTCGTGTTGTAGGGGTGACTTTAGTCGCCCTCTTGGGCAAGAGGGTGACTAAAGTCACCCCTGCGACGTCGACTTGCGACAGTTATTGACTCGTACGTCCTACGGTGATTTCCACGCGAATAACTTGCACGGGCTTCTGACATGACCTATATAGCAGTGGCACCCATGTTTATGCCCAACGTTGTCTCATTTTCGTTGTTGGATCGTTCACGGAGTTGATCGCATGCTCGCTTCCTATGAATATCGGCCTGACCTAATCGCTACCACGCGCATACCCGGCCATTGTTTTGTGGACTGGAACTTCACGGCGAAGTTCCTGCCTCCGGCGATCTTTCTGGGCGCTCAGGCGGTGCTTGCGCCGCTGATTTACGCCAAGGGGAATTGGAATACCCTGGTGACGGTCTTTTTCGCGGTGACGTTCGTGGTCCCGGCCACCACGGCCATCCTGGGGCGATGGTGGCACGCCGCTAAAGTAGTGCATCCGCTGTTCGCCTATGCTACCTTGGTCGCCTTTGGCTACAGTGGCGGGATCGGCGGAACGGTGGAAATTGTCATGCTCGTTGGCTTGAACCTGTGGTTCTGCATCTACTGGGCCATCATGGGAGCAGGCCTGAGCGACCCCCTGAAGCGGATGCTGGAAGTGCTCGATAAGGCCCGGGCCGGCCAGTTCGCCACACGCGTCGTCCTGAACTTCCCAAGGCGGGATGAACTGGGGCAAGTGGCCGAGGGCCTGAATTGGCTCTTGGAGAAGCTGGAACGCGTGATGAACGACGTGCATGGCAAAGCGGCCGAAGTGGTATCTTCCACCGACGGCGTTACAGCGGTGACCGAAGAAATGACCAAGGGCGTTCAAGACGTGAGCGAAAGGACTGGAACGATTGCCGCCGCCGCCGAAGAAATGGCCACGACGATCAAGCGAATGGCCGATTCGACCGAAACCGTCACGGCCAACGTACGGGGCGTGGCGGAATCCATCCAGCAGATGACCAGTAGCGTTAGCGAGATCGCCAGGAGTGCGGAACACGTTTCTTCGGTGGCCTCCGATGCGGCCGGCCTGGCCCGGACCAGCAACGAGAACATCGGCATACTTGGCCAGTCGGCGAACGATGTGGGCAACGTGATCGAAGTCATTCAGGACATCGCCGAGCAAACCAATCTTCTCGCGCTGAATGCGACGATCGAAGCCGCGCGGGCCGGCGATGCCGGCAAGGGATTCGCCGTCGTTGCCACCGAAGTCAAGGAACTGGCCAAGCAGACACGAACGGCCACGGAGGACATTCGCAAGCGGATCGAGGGCATCCAAACGGCGATCCATTCCGCCATGCAGTCAATCTCGGACATTGCCAAGGCGATCGGCGATGTCCACGAGGCATCCCGATCGATCGCCTCGGCGGTCGAGGAACAGAGCATCACCGCCAAGGAGATTGCCAAGAGCGTTTCGCAGGCGACCGAAGGCGTAGAGTCCGTCGGTCATGGAATTACCGAAACCGCCACGGTCTCCCAGGAGATGTCGAAAAACATCATCGAGGTCGGCCAGGCAATCCGGCAGACCGCTGACGGAATTCAGTTCGCCCGGGACGTAGCAGGGCAGTTGTCCATGATGACGAAACAACTGCAGGATACCGTCAAGTCGTTTGAGGCGGCGGCGTAGCCAGTGATCCTGCGGCAAAACCAGATGTCGATCTATTTGAACAATGCGGCGACGACCTATCCCAAGCCCCCGACCGTGCTGGCCGCCATGGCTCAATCGCTGGCGCAGCCACCCCGCGAGGCGGGACGCTCCAGCGGCATGGACGACGTGGCAGCCGCCTGCCGCCGCGAGGCCGCCTTGCTGTTCGAGATTGCCGACGAGCGGCACGTCGTCTTGACGCCTTCCGCGACACACGCAATCAACCTCGTCATCCAAGGGTTGCTGGCGCCCGGCTATTGCCCTAGGCCGGCGCCGGTCCACGTGATCACCACGGTGCTGGAGCACAATTCCGTCCTGCGGCCGCTGGAGCACCTGCGGCAACGCGGCTGGATCGACGTGTCCTGGCTCCGCCCAGGATTGGACGGGTGCGTGCATGCCGAGACCGTTGCCGCGGCGCTGCGCGAGAGCACGCTGCTGGTCGCGGTCAGCCAGGTCTCGAACGTGACCGGGTGGATCCAGCCGGTCGAGGAGATCGCCGCCGTCGCCGCCGCAAGTGGAGTTCCCTTTTTGATCGATGCGTCGCAGGGCGGCGGCGCCGTCGATCTTTGCTATCGAGACTTGCCGGGGCGAGTGTTCCTCGCCGTTGCGGGACACAAGGGGCTGTTCGGCCCGATGGGGACCGGCCTGCTTGTCGTGCCCGACGGTTCTTGCCCCCAGACGCTGGTGGGAGGGACCGGAGTCCACAGCGAAAGCCTGTTGCACCCCGACCGCCTGCCGGTGCGTCACGAGGCGGGGACTCCAAACCTGCCGGGGATCGCCGGCCTGATCGCCGGATTGCAGTTCGTGCGGACAGAGGGAGTGGATCGCCTGGGCCGGCAGCGCAGCAGACTGGTACAGAGACTTCGCCGCGGGCTCGCGCGCCTGCCGGAGGTCCACATGACGCCCTTGCCCCAAGGCGATGGCCGGGCGGGGATCGTATCCTTTACGTTGGCCGGCTGGAAGGCCGCCGATGCCGGTTTTGCCCTGTCGCAGTCGTTCGGCATCGAGATCCGGGCTGGCCTGCACTGTGCGCCGCTGGCGCATCGCGAGTTGGCTACGGCGCCGGAGGGCAATATTCGCGTCGGCTTGGCGGCGTTCAATAACGAAGAACACGTCGACGAGCTGGTCGCAGCCGTGCAGTCGCTGGTGGAGGTCCCATGTGCCGTGTGACCGGAACCCGAGCGGTGGAGGACTGTTTCGACGGCACGCGCGTCCGTGAATTCGCGCTGGATGCTGTACTCGACGAAGCCGTCATGCGGCGACTGGCTGAAGGCGGCGAACTGGCGTATTACCCTGAATTCCCCCGACCCTATTTTCGTATTCGGCGGCGCGGCGCCTTTGTGATCCAAGGAGTGATCGGCAAGACTACGTTCCGCGTGACGTTCGACCGATCGGCGTCCAAGGAGGGTGAAACGTTCATTACATCCCAAGTGGAAAGGAGCGCAAACGAATGGGCGCAAAACTCGCGCAATACTACGCTCTGGCCGCAAAGCAGGGAGGCATGCCGTTGACAATGCGTTTGGCAATGAAGACCGGCATGGCTTCAACGAAAGCGGCGGCAGAGCCCGATTCCCCCGAAAACCTGGCCAAGTTCTATCAGGCTGCCAAGGAAATCCTTGGGCCGGACGTGCCACAACTCTAGCAAGGAGACCTGCAATCATGGCAACCGAACAGACGCTGCAATGGGTCATCGACCACGAATTCGACCGCCGGACGTACCGGCACAAGATGAACGGTTTCGATACCGTCCTGCACTGTCATCACTATGCAACGCTGTACTGCCAGCTTGCCGACGACGCCGCGCAGTTCCAGGGCCGCATGCTGCTGGTGCGGGCCGCGGAACTCGCCTTTCTCGATGTCCTTTCCACCTACTTCTCCGAGCAGGGCGTGAGCGATCTCAACGACCGCGTGGCGCTGGCCGAAGAATATTGGCGGATCTGCGGATGGGGGACGCTGCACTTTGACCACGTCGGCATCCTGTCCGCGGCCGCCCACATGGACCACAGTCACGTCGATGAAGGCTGGCTGAAGAAGTGGGGCCCCCGCAACAAACCGGTCAATTACATCGGCCAGGGCTACTTGGCGGCGGTCATGTCCGCCGTTTACGGCTTGCCGGCCGGCAGTTATCGCGTCATGGAAACCCAAAGCATTGTCTCCGGGGCGGAAGCATCGCGCTTCGGTCTCGTACGAAACTAGAGAGGAACGTTATGTCGATTAACCGAAATGCGATTATCGATGCGATGTCCAAGGTAAAGGTGGAAGCGAACGACGACGGGTTGATTCCCGGCTTCAACGTCTTCGTCAACCAGGCCCCGGCGTCGCTCTGGAACAACTTTGCCGACCTGATTACCAATTCGGTCGATCCCGAGTTGCGGCCCGCCGCGGAAGCCTTGCTGGAGAACGCCGGCCAGGAATGCGGCTATCACACGGGCTACGGCATCATCACCAGCGAGGAGTGGGACGCGGTGGTCGCGCCGATGATCGAGAAAGTTCCCGAGGACGTGCTGCACGGCGCCTTCGCCGTCTTCACGGCCTGGGGGTGGGCCAAGTCGGAAATCGTGGAACTGGTACCAGGCGAACGGATGGTAGTCCGCGCCTACGACTACTACGAGGCCGACGTAGTGGACCGCGGGAAGTCGCAGTCGAAATGCGCTTACATGATCAAGGGGGTGGCCGCGGCCTTCATGGACTTGGCCTATGGGCAGTCCTATCCCAACGGCCTGCGGACGTTCAAGTGCGTGCAGACCAAGGGTATTGAGTGCGGCGACGACTACGGCGAGTTCGTGGTCACGCCTGTCTGACAGTCTCCTGCAAGCCAAAGTGACAAGACGGAGCATGGGGGGCCGTTTCCGCGTTCGTGCAACGAACGCGAGGCGGCGCCCCCATTTGCCAATTGAGCTTGAGCCGAAGTCCCGCCGTCGGGTAAGATACTGGGATGCTCCGCCTAACCACTCTCTGCGCAGTTTTCATCCTCGTCCTGTCTTCGCCAGCGGCGGCCGAAAAGGTTGCCTTGCGAGCGGCCAACGGCCGGTTCCTCCACGTCGCCGACGACGGCGCAATTCGCGCCGAGGCGGTCTTCCCCTCCGACAAGGAAACCTTCGAACTAGTTTCGCGAGGGCCATATGAGATCGCCTTGCAAGGACCTGGCGGCCGATTCCTCGTGCCCGATTCTCACGACGGACGTGCACTTCGCCTAGCCGCCGCGGGCGTGCAACCGGCCGGCCGCGAAACGTTTCAACTCGTGCCGGCCGAAGCAGGCCGTTTTGTCCTCCGTCTGCATGGATCTAGCGTATCGATGATCATTGCGCCCGCCCCCGGACATGCTGCCGAGGGCAAGATTGCCACCGGCCCGGGACCGCGCGAAACGGTGGAGATCTATCGCGTTGGGCAATTGCCGGGCCTCCTGCAAACGGCCTTGCCGGAAGTGGTCCGCGGCCTGGCGGCGGAAGAGCTTATGGGCAAGCAGTACGACAAGACGCAAACGCACGACACGCAGAAATACATCGATCTGCCGGCCCCCACGCTCAAAGATCCCAAGCGGATGAAACGCCGCCAGGTGATCGGCATTACGGAAGAATACCGCATTCAGGCGCAGCTCGACGGCCAGCCCGACATCCGCATCCCCGGCATGCTGTTTCTGTCCAACTATGCCGACGGCGGCCCGGGCCTGATCCTGCTGGCCGTCAATGCCAACTTGCCGATCCGCGGCCGGGTAGAGGGCAAGGTGCCTGACGTGATAAGCGTCTCGACCGGTTATCAGATCACGGTCCAGCTTTCGGCCGTAGCGGAAGTAGTCGCGCGGCACGCGGGCAACTCCATGACGTTTGACCCGCCGGCGGTAATCGACCTGCACGTGTCCGTCTCCCGGGCAAAGTTCTCCAACGACCTACTGGAGGCCGCGCGGCGCGAGATCCGGCGCGTGATCAATCGTGAGTTGAATCGCAATGAGCAGCGGATCCGCGAAAGTGCGAATCGCGCGCTGCAAAAGGCGTTGGCCGCGCACGAGGTGCGCATACCGCTCCTGGGCTTCTTGCGGCTGCTGTGATTCTGTAGGGAACGCCCTGCGTAGCGTTCCGCGCGTTTTTCGGAACGCCGCGGAGGGCGTTCCCTACAGGTCCGTTCTCACTTGGCCAGTTCCACGATCAGGCTCTTCATCAGCGGCTTGGAACACCTTCTCAGAAGACGCCGTTGTCCATGCCCTTGCGGATGTCTTTCAACTGATATTGAATCAGTTTCAAACCGCCCGCTGAAGCCAAAACGTCGTCCTGCACGTGTACGATCGTGTGGCCCACTCGATCCATCTGCTGGTCGAGTCTGTCGCTCCAGTCCAAGCCGGTGGGGCGAGAAACCGCCACCTCGGGCTTGGCTTTGCCGGGGACGGACGCAAGGGATTGGGCCGCGGGCGCGGAAATCGTCATCTTTCGATTGCCACTATCGGCAGGCACATCCACGCTCTTGAGGGCCACGTCAGGATGTGCCGGCCCGGTCGCTTTCGCACTACCCCGGAGATATAGAGCCGCCGTTACCGCCAGCAACACCGCGGCCGACAAGGCAACCAACGCCAAAAGCGGCCATCGCCAGGAGCGGCCGGTGCGGGGGGGCCGCGAGACAGGCGTTGCCTGCCCGGCAGTTGTCTGGGCCGCGTCCAGCAGTTTCCCAAATGCCAACCAGGCCGCCCGCAATTCGGCCGACTCTTGATCCAACTCCACATCCGGCGGAAGATGGGCGGCAGTGACCCATTCCTGGCGTTGAAGTTCGTTCAGATCGTCGCTCATGGGCAACTCCTAGCCAAAAACAGCTTCGTTCCCTACGGGAAGAACGCAAAATCAGTCTATGGCATCCCTACTTAGATTGGAATTCATTCCGTTTCCCTAAAATATGGCAAGGCAACGGAATAAATTCCGTTCTACGTAGGGCTTTGCAGTTCTCCCATCTCCCTGCATCCAAGTTGTATAACCCCACGATCCCGGTTATTATTGCAGTCGATCCGCAGATTTTCTACGGCCAATCAGTGCAAGGAGAATTGGACAGTCCTTCGTAGCACGGAGTTTATTCCGTGGCCTTGCCCTTCTTAGGGCAAAACGGAGTGAATTCCGTGCTACGGAGGGCTGTCCCGCCAGACTTTGTAATTCTCCTGCAATCAGTGCAATAAAAATGCCCGCGGCGGTGTTTATTATTGTTAAGGGGCAATGTCGTGGGCTTGACGTGCGCGATGCATGAACATGCCAGCCAGCAGCGCGTGGAAGAATGGGCGCGTACACACCGCAACACGGTGCGTGCATTCCTCTTCGATATGGTGCGGCGTGCCGATGTTGCCGAAGACCTGACGCAGGAAGTTTTTTGCCGCGCCTGGGAAGCTAGGGAGAGCTATCAGGAACAGGGCAAGGGCCTTGCCTACTTATTGAAGATCGCCGATCACCTGGTGTGCAAATGGGGCCGGCGGCGAAAACCTGTTGTGAACCTGGACCATGAAGGCTGGAAGTGTCACGAGCCTGCCACCCCAGCGCTCACCCCGCCCGAGACGGCCGCAACTGCGGAACAGGTGGCCCTGTTGGCTCAGGCGATGGAATGCCTGTCGCCCATCCAGCAGCGGGTGCTATTGCTGCGGTATCATGGGCAACTGAGTTTTGCCGAGATCGCCGAGATTACCGAGAACCCTTTGAGCACCACCCTGAGCCATTGCCGTCGAGGCCTGGAAGCCTTGCGAAAGTTGTTAGGCCCGGATTAGTAAAAAGTTGTGGAGGTAGAGTGATGTCTTTGAAGAAGCTGAGTCTTACGATATTTGCAGGAGTCGTGGTGGCGTGGTGGTCGTCGGGAACTGCCCTGGCGGATGATGCGTCGGCCAAGCCTGTCAAGCCACGCAGTCCGCGATCGACTGCGGCCAGCACGGCGCCGAAGGCAAATCCCGACACTTTACCAGCCCGCGCGCACGGCGGTGGCCTTTGGGAACCGCCTCCCGATGGCGGGCCTGACGATGGGCCGCCGCCTCCCGATGATCGTGGCGGCCCGCCGGGTCCGCCCCGCGATGGCGGTCCTGACGGCGGCCCCGGCCACCGCCCGTCCCACGCACTGCCCGATCGCGGCGGCCCGCCCGAACCGCCCCCCGACGGCCCGGGACGCGGCAATGGGGAACCTGCCGGTCCGCCATCTTCCACGCGCTGGCCTTACAACGATCCGGAATCCATGCGCACCAGCGATCCGGAAATGTACAAGCTGGTGAAGGCCGACGAGGATTTGGATCGCCAGTCGCAGGATCTTGCTGTGCAGTACCGCCAGGCGGCACCGGAAAAGCGCAAGCAGATTCGGCAGCAAATCGAACGGGTTGTGAACAAACACTTTGAGGCCCGCCAAGCGCGGCGCTCGCTGGAACTGAAGCGACTCGAAGAGGAACTCCAGAGTTTTCGGGACGCCATCGAGCGCCGCACAAAGGCCCGCAAAGAACTGGTCGAGAAGCGGATCTCTGACCTTCTCGGTAGCGAAGAACGCCCCAAGTTCTGACCTTCAGACGAAATGTTCAGGGACGGCGGGCCGCCCGTAAAGATAACCCTGGCCCAAGACAAAGCCCATCTGTCGGCACGTTGCATCTTCGGCGATGGTTTCCACACCCTCGGCCAACGTCGCGATGCCTAGGTCGCCCACCATCCGCACCAGCGTCGCCACGATCTGTTGCCGCTGGGCCGTGGCCCGGTCGATGTTGTGGATCAGCGACATGTCGAACTTCACGCAGTCGGGAGCGGTCTCGACCAGTTCTTTCAGCCGCGACTGCCCGACGCCGAAATCGTCGTAGGCCAGGCCGATATCCAGTTCTTTCAGGACCCCGCGCAATTCCACCAGCCGCGCGCCGTCGTTGATTGCCGATTCGTGGATCTCCAGCGTCAAGGGCTGGTCGGGCCAGCGCTGGCGGAGTGATTCCAGCGAACGGGCCAGCGTCGGACTGGCCAACTCGCGCGGATGCGTGTTCACGTAAAGGTGGGGCGGCTCCGCCAGGGCCAGGCTCGCCCGTACCCCTTCCCACCGCATCATCGCGCTAAGCTCGACATCCAGGTCTAATTGCGCCGCAACGCCGAACATCTCGCCCGGCGTTTGCAGGCCGAAGAGCCGGCTGCGGGCGAGTACTTCGTAGGCGACCGTGTCGTGCGATTGCATATGCACGATCGGTTGCAAGTAAGGCGTCACCGTCCGTTGACTCATCAACTTGTCGAACTGCACCAGGGCCAATGCCTGGTCGCAAGTGCTCGCCAGGACCGTATGAGGGCTGTCCTCGCCCGACTGCTTGCGGACGCGGAACGGCATGCAGGCAAACTGCACAAGGTCGCCTTCGGCCAACCTTACCGGTCCGGTCGCGCGGCAGCCGTTGACGTACGTACCGTTCGTGCTGCCCAGGTCGCGAAGAACGAGCGAGTGGTTGACTTCGGTGATCTCGGCATGCAGCGACGAAACCTTGTTGCACGAAAGCGCCAGCGGCAAATCCTGTCGCCGCCCGATTACGAACGGAAAGGCGAAGATCGGCAAGGACCGGATCGATCCCGCCTCATCTTGGGGACCAACGAGGAACCAGAACGTGCTCGACGCTGTGGCTGAAGGTGACGACATTTTTTTCAAATCAATTCCTGGCACTAGAAAACTCTACCTTGACAAACGCACCATGGGAAATTCATAATCTAAACTCTCAGGTCTCACGGGTTGCAGGGTTCCCGAAGGAAACACTAACGGCGAGTTTGGGCCTAAACGCGAAAAATCCCCTGTGTTTATTTAAGCCGATGTGTGCCGACGGTTGTCTGCGGCCTCGGCATCCACTAGTTGATTATTTCAATCGCACCCCATTATACAATTGGTGGCACTTGAATAGATGGGTGTATTTGTGAGTTCTTTCCGCGGCAGGCACGAGGAGTTACCCCATGGCAGGTGAGACCGTTTTGATTGTCGAGGACCAGGAGCCTCTCGCCAGACATTTGCAGGAAGTGCTGCTCGCGTTGGGATATGTGATTCCAGTACCTTTATCGACTGGCGAGGCGGCACTGGCGGCGGCCGCAGTCAAGTCGCCCGACATCGTGCTGATGGATATCGGCCTGGCCGGCAAGATCGACGGGATCGTCGCCGCCACCGAGATCCACGCCACCTACGGCATTCCTATCATTTTCCTGACCTCGCACCAGGATGACTCGGTGCTGCAACGGGCCAAGGCCGCAGGGCCTTACGGTTACCTGATCAAGCCGGTTTCCGACCGAGAACTCGTGGTAACTTTGGAGATGGCCCTGCACCGGTACGAACTGGACCGCCGATCGAAGAACGGCCAGAGCGCCGATCCTGCCGAGCGCTGGCATGATGAAGAGTTGTCCGTGCTTTCGCCCCGTGAACAAGAGGTGTTTGATCTCTTAGTGACGGGAATGCCTTTGAAACGCATTGCCGCGACTCTCCACGTTTCCGTGCAGGCCGTCTGGAAGCACGAACAAAGCATTTTCCAAAAGCTCGGCGTGGACAGCGTGGTCGGATTGGTGAGCCGCGGGTAGCATCAATAGGAGCGATTCTTATGAAGTGTTTATACGTGATATGGGTGGTTTTGTCGTGCAACGCGGCGGCTTTGGCCGCCGAGACGCCGCAGATCCTCACGCCGCCGCCGGCGGCTCAACCGAGGATTAACGGGCCAACGGTCTTCGGCGTGCGCCCAGGCTCGCCTTTCCTGTATACCATTCCCGCCACCGGCCAGCGCCCGATCGAGTTCAGCGTTGACGAACTGCCGACCGGGTTGACCATCGATTCGGCCACCGGCCACATCCAGGGGATGTTGAACAAGGCCGGCGAGTACAAGGTCGTCCTGCGGGCCGTCAATTCCCACGGTTCGGCCCGGAAAGCCTTTCGTATCATTGTCGGCCAGCGGATCTGCTTGACGCCGCCGCTGGGCTGGAACAGTTGGAACTGCTGGGCCGAGGCTGTCGATCAGGACAAGGTGCTGCATTCCGCCCGGGCGATGATCAAGTCGGGGCTGATCGATCATGGTTGGACCTATGTGAACATCGACGACACTTGGCAAGGCCCACGGGGCGGGCCGTTCAACGGCATCCAGGCCAACAAGAAGTTCCCCGACATGAAGCGGTTGTGCGACGAGATCCACACCATGGGCCTGAAGCCGGGAATCTACTCGACCCCCTGGATCACCTCCTACGCCAAGTACGTGGGCGGTTCCAGCGATGACGCCAGCGGCGCCTGGTCCGAAAAGCAGGCCAGCGACAAGTGTTGGCGGCACGGCAAGTATCCGTTTGCCGTCAATGATGCCCGCCAGTGGGCGGCCTGGGGATTCGACTACTTGAAGTACGATTGGAATCCCAACGACGTGCCGCATGTCGAGGAAATGAGCAAGGCCCTGCGAAATTCGGGACGCGACATCGTCTACAGCCTCTCGAACTCCGCACCCATCGCCCAGGCGACTGACTGGGCACGCCTGGCCAATTGTTGGCGGACCACGGGCGACATCTGGGATTACTGGGACCACAGCGACGCCGAATGGCGCTATAGCGTGTCGGAAATCGCCTTTACGCAGGACCCCTGGGTCCCCTTTGGCGGCCCCGGCCACTGGAACGACCCGGACATGCTGGTGGTGGGCTACGTGGGCTGGGGACCGCAATTGCACGCAACCAAGCTGACCCCCGACGAGCAATACACGCACATCAGCATGTGGTGCCTGCTGTCGGCGCCGATGCTGATCGGCTGCGACATGGACCGTCTCGATCCCTTCACGCTCAATCTGTTGACCAACGACGACGTGCTGGCCGTGAGCCAGGACGCGCTGGGCAAACCGGCCAGGCGCATGGCGGCGCTTGGGGCTTTGGACGTTTTTGCGAAGGAATTGGAGGACGGCTCGCAGGCCCTGGGCTTGTTCAACCGCGGCGACAAAGAGCAGAAGTTCGTCTTCAACAAACTCGCCAAGGTGGGGATCAACGGCAAGCAGCACGTGCGCGATCTCTGGCGGCAGAAAGATCTGCCCGACGCGACCGGCACGGTGGAAGTCACCGTCCGTCCGCACGGCGTGGCTTTATTGAAGTTCTCGCCGGCCCAGCGTTAGGAGACCGCTAAAAAAGTCGAGGCGGAGACAAGATATAGTACTGAGTACTTTGCGTTGTGTTCCCGTGAGACTTTTTCAGCGATCTCGCAAGGCGGGGGAAGGCAGAGCACGAACGAACCCAAGGAGAGAAACTCATGCACAAGACAACAGTAACCCTTGCTCTTGCGGCCGCGGTCCTCGCAGGGCTGCCGTCGCTAGTCCGCGGCGATGAGGGCTGCGGCTGCGCGCCACTGGAAACTAAGCAGTGGACCTTCGACAACAAGGAAGCCCTGACCGGCTGGACTGTGACCGGCGACGTCGGTATCGACAACGCTAAGGGCCGTGAGGGCCAGCAGGGCACACTGCGGATCGGTCCCGGCGGAAAGGCCCTTATCAAGCTCCGCGACAAGGCCGAATCGGGCAAGTTCGAACTCTGGGTCTTCGACGACGGCACGACGCCCAAGAAGGTCAAGGCCGCCCGTGTCGGTCCACGCTGGGGTCTGCTGGAAAACAACTCCAAGGTGCTGGCCGCTGGCATCCTTTACAACAACTATCTGGGCGGCGACGAGGGCTACACCGCCACCCTCTACGACGGCAAGTCGTGGTTCAACAAGTTGTTCTGGCTGGGCGTGAACCGCAAGCCGGGCTGGCACCACTGGACCTTCGATTTCGATCCCGACGGTGGCCTGCAGGTCTCCCACGACGGCAAGGAACTCAGCGCCGTCGATCCCGCCGAGGTAGACCTCAAGGGATTCACTTCCATCGCCATCTGGGGCGACGAGGGCGGCAGCCCGGGGCAGACCATCTGGGTTTCCAATGCCCGTGCGACCTTGGGCGGCCCAGTCAAGGTTGCAGCCACCGGCGGCCAGGCCGATCCTTACGACGACAAGGCGGTGGCAGCCGCTGCGGCCACGGCTTGGCGGGTGACGCTCTACAGCAAGGACAACCCGCCGCCCACTCCCAAGCTCGACGATCTGCCGCTGGCGCCCAGCGTGTCGCAGTACGGCATCACCTGGACCTTCGAGCAGCCGGCCCGCGTCGGCCGCTTCGTCAACGGCGACTGGTACGTGGTCGGGCCGGCGATGGTCAAAATGATCGATCCCAAGCCGCTCTATGGCAAGGAGATCCCCAAGTTCCAGTTGGACCACATGGATAAGGAGCGGCCGGAGGCGGCGCGGGTCCGCAACGGCTTCATGATCAATCCGCCTGCTGAGATGAAAGTGGCCTATGACAGCGGCGTGCGGAACTTCTTCGATCCGGCCCTGGTGCAGAAGTTGCCCGCCCGGCTCAAGCCCGGCGATTCGCTGGTTGCGACGATCAGCATGCCCAAGGGCCTGAAGCTTCGCGCCCCCTTGTGGCAGAACGTCGAGCGGGGCGTGGACGATAGCAGTCCCGTCCGCACGGCTGCCGTGTTGACCTGCGTGGCCCAGCCGCAGCCGGCCGACGCCATCCGCCCCGGCTTCTGCGACCGGCAGCAGAGGATCTATCTCTCACGGAACCTCAAGCGGGAGCTGCTGCCCAACGTGGCCGCGGTCAAGGGCATGCCCTTGCTGGAGCGGTTCGTGCGCTTTACGCGGCGGCCGTGGGTGGGCACCGGCTTCTTCGGCTTCGAGGCACCGGTGGAGAACATGCCGCAGTACGGGCGGGACTACGGCCGCGTGGCGGGCATCTCGGCCTTGCTGCTGTGTACCGATCTGACGCCCGCGCAGAAGGAGCCGCTGCTGATAAACTACGTGCAGGTGGGCATCGACTTGGGGGCCATGATCCGCGCGGGTCACCCGGGTTGGACCGGCTTCGGCGGGCACGGCAGCGGGCGCAAGCTGCCCATTGTCTTCGCCGGCCTCATGCTGGACGATCCGGTGCTGGCCAACATCAACAAGTCGTTCCCCAAGGCGAGCTTCGGCGAGGACGAGCAGACCGCCTATGCCGATTGCTGGACCGGCGCCAAGGTGGTCTTTGCCGGGCACTCGGCGATCGACGCGGCCACGGGCGCGGCCCGCTCGCGGGGCAGCAACTGGGGTCCCTACGAGCACATCCCGCCGGCCAAATGGGGACCGGGCCAGAACACCAGTGAAGCCTATCGCCGCTGCTGCACCTCGGTGGCCTGGGTGGCCCAGGCCCTGGTACTGCGGCTGATGCATGCCGAGAAGGCATGGAACCACGACGCCTTCTTCGACTATGTCGACCGCTGGATGTTCGAGAACGACGCGGGTTTCGTGAAGACCATCAAGCAAGCCACCGGCAAGGACCACAGTGCGGAGTGGGCCAGGCAAGGTCAGACGTGGGAACCGTATGTCAACGAGTTATGGTTCAAGTACCGGCCGACCCTGGCCGCGCCCTGCGACGGCTGGAAGCAGCCGCACGACGAGAGCTATTACCGCGCGGCCATCGAGAAGCTGCAGTAACGATGACCGTAGGGAACAAGGGGGGCCGAGACAAGTAGGGTGGGCCGAGGGGCACCATGTACTCATGGTCGCGAGTCCCACCGTATAGAAATCCGAAAAACGAAGCAGGAAATCCAAGACAAATCAGAAATCGCAAAGAACAAAACTCAAAACAGCCGTTTCCTGCCTTTGAATATTCTGCTTCGAATTTGTTTCGTATTTCGACATTCGTATTTCGTATTTTTTTCCCCTGCGGTGGGACTCGTGTTACTCGGCCCACCCTACCCCCGCTTTTTCACCCCGTACGAGATTCTATCATGCAAGTTCTTTTCCCATTGCTCTGTCTGGCGACCATCTCCGCATCCGCGGCCGAAAAGCCCTACTGGGTCGAGCCGATGAAGACCGTCCACGCGGGCTTCCACGGCAACGCCGGTTATGTGGCCCAGTTCGGGGATTCGATCACCTACTCGATGGCCTTCTGGACGCCGATCGGCTGGGACGAGCCCGACACCTATCTGACCAAGGACGACGGGCTGCCCAAGCGGCCCAAGGAAAAGCGCTGGCGCGACACACTCCAGGGCTTCCGCGATAAAGGTGGCGAGGCGGGCAACTACTCGGGCTGGCGCGTGGGCGACGTGCTGGGCGTGATCGACGCCGTGCTCAAGCGTGAGCGACCCGAGGCGGCCATCATCATGATCGGCACTAACGACATCTCCGGCGGCAGCGTGCCGGCCGACTATCGCGCGGGACTCAAAAAGATCGTCCAGAAGTGTCTCGACTCCCATTGCGTGCCGATCCTCAACACGATCCCGCCCAAAGCCGGACAAGATCGTGTGGTCGAGGAGGCCAACCGCGTCATTCGCGCGTTGGCCCACGAGTGCCAGGTCCCGCTGGCCGACTTCCACGGCGAATGCTTGCGGCTGCGCCCCGGGCAATCTTGGCAGAAGACGATCATCAGCGACGACGGCGTACACCCCAGCGGCGGCAAGACCAACGTCTACACGGACGAGAACATGAAGGTCTGCGGCTACGCCCTGCGCAACTGGGTCGATTTCCTCGCCGTGCGGGAAGTCTATTTCCGCGTGCTGGCGGCAGAATAGCGCAACTGCAAGCTCTTTTTCGTGGAGAGCGAACCGAAGGGTGGCCCAGTGAAACGCGTTCCACCAGTGTAGAAATCCGAAATACGAAACACGACATCCTAATTAAATTCAAATGAAAAAACTCGCATGACCAAAAACCGTTTTGCGATTTTGTCATTTCTCCTTTGAATTTGTTTCGGATTTCGACATTCGTATTTCGAGTTTCTTCCTTTGTGGTGAGACTCGTGTTGCTCGGCCCACCCTCCGCGCTGCAATCTTCACGTTCCTTCGTCCTATTGCCCCGTGCCCGCGCTACGCTAGGATTCAAGCAAAGGGGTGCGGGGGATCTTCAAGTAATTCAATCCGCTAGTTTGGAACCTGAAGGAGACGTTCACTATGGATAGTCTAAAGAGAATATGGGCGATTGCCGCAATGGCATTTTTGAGCTGCGCGGCGATTGCGCAGGCCGGCCCTGTGGAACTGAAAAACGTGGCGGCCGACGCCAAGTGGTTGGTACACGTCGACGCGGACGCCGCCCGCTCGTCGAAAGTAGTGCAGGCATTCGTTCAAGAGGTCGGCAAGGAGTGCCCCAAGGCACACGAGCGACTTCAACACCTGGGCAAGAAGCTGGGCCTGGACGATTGCAAAGATCTGCATGGCGTGACGGTCTACGGCACGAAGATCGGGCCGGCCCACGTCCTGATCGTTTATGGCAAGTTCAATAAACAAGCCTTGGTGGAAAGAGCCGAGAAGGCCCCGGGGCACAAGGTCGTCGAGTACGGCGCGTACAAGATTTGCACGTGGAAACCGCACAAGGGCCATTGGCACGGATCTGCCTGGCATAAAGGCCACAAACATCCTTGCTTGACAGCGGGCATTCTCTACAAGCCGGACGTGCTGGTGTTAGGGACCTGCGCGGATGTGGTGAAAGCCGCCCTGGACGTCTTGGACGGCAAAGCGGCGAATTTGAGCGGCAAGGACTCGCCCTTGGCCCCCAAGGTCCGCGATGGCACGATCGTCCTGGCCAGGGCTGATGGGCTGAGCCAGTCGGAGGCGGCCAAGCACTGCCCGCTGCTCCAGTCCGTCGAGGGTTTCTGTTACGCCAAAGGCGAGCACGCCGGCCAGTGGTTCGATGGTGTCGCGATCGCGGCTAAATCGAAGCCCGTAGCGGAAGACCTGAAGAAGGTCTTCGAGGGCTTCTTGGGATTCGTTTCCCTGTTTCTCCACGACGAACCGAAACTTGTCGGGCTTGTCCACCACGTTCAGGCCACGGTAGACGGCAGCAAGCTGACGGTGAGTTTCGAGGATTCGGCCGACGCGGTGGCGGCCGAAGTGCCTGCCATCGCCAAGTTCCTCATCAAGCACGTCAAGATGCACCTGCACAAGATGCACAAAATGCATGAGCGGATGATGATGATGCACCACTGGCGGCACGGCCCGGGCTGTTGTCACCACCACAGGCACCATCATCATCACGGGATGTGCCCGATGATGGGGCACAAGCACGGAGAGATGGGCGGGAAGTGCCCGGCGACTGATGGGAAGTGCCCAGCCGATGGGAAGTGCCCAGCCGATGGCAAGTGCCCGGCGGCGGAGAAGAGCAAGGGGCCGGAGAAGGAGAAAGGCAAAGGGATAGAGAAAGAGAAGAAGGAAGTGAGCTGACGGCAAAGGGATTGTTGCGCCGTTGGCGGAGCCTCTCTGATAGCCGCGAAGCGGCGGCGGGTAATAACCCGGGCGTCAGCCCCCGGACAATGTGGAACGACACCGTTGGCGGCCCCGATAGGAGCGAAACTCTACACTCAATCTACTCGACGGCCTCCAACTTTCGCCGCAGAGCGTCCGGCAGCTTCTTTTCCTCGTGCGGCATGCGGCGGTCGAGTTCCAAGGCGGCGTGCGCCTCTCGGCGATAGTCGGCCTCGTCGCCGGAAAGTTGATAGATCTCCGCCAGGGCGGCACGATCCGCGCCGCTGCCGGGATACAGGTCGGTAGTTTGCCGGGCAATCTCGATCGCCTTCTCGATCGCGTGCGGTTGCAGATGGCGCCCTTGGGCGTCGGTCTTGACAAAGGCCCGCCGGTAGCGATCGGCTGAGGCCCTCCAGATCGGCGCGGCAGCGGGCGCTGTGCGGCGGGCCAGGGCGTCTTGGGCCTCGAAGGCATCGTAATCGGCCGCATCGAGCATCGCCAACCATGCGTCCAGATAGAGTTCGGCCAGCAGGGTATGCGCGTCCGATGAGTATGGATCGGCGGCAGCAGCCCGCTTGGCCAGTTCGAGGGCTGATTGCCCGTGGCCGTCGTGATACTCTTGCTGGGCCAGGCGCAGGGGACCTTGGCATGACAACACGCGCGTGTAGGAAGTCTGCTGGCAGGTAACCGTCAGCCCAAGTCCAACCGCCAGCAACGCGGTGGCCATGGCCCGCGGCACTTCGCGGGACCAGGCTCCGTCTAGCCCCAGGGCCAATAGCAGCCATAGCGACTGGGCAACAGCAGGAAAGCCGATACCGCTGGTGGTCAGCAGATCGACCAGCAAGACGGCAACGCCCACCCCCGCCAGGGCCAGCGGAAACGTTCCGCTGCGGACCCAAGGGATCAGCAGCAGCATGCAAACCACCGCGACGGGCAGACCGATCAGGACCGCGGCGATGTTGGGCGGCGTGGCGAGGAACCGGCCCATGAGGAGCGACAAGAGAAAGCCGCCAATCATGCCGGCGAGGACATGCCACCAGGCGCATTTCCAGTCGTCGGGTGGCAGATCCTCGAGTTTGCCAAGGGCTTGGTCCCGCGGTTTCCACGCCCATCGAGACCGCTGAAAAAGTCTTGCAGGAACACGACGTATAGTGCTCAGTACTGAGTACTCCGTACTACATCTTGTATCCGCCTCGATTTTTTCAGCGGTCTCCCATCGCCGGAGGCTCTGGGACGTGCCACCCATGACGTAAAGGCCAAAAAGGCCGAGTATTCCTAGCAAAATCAGCATAGCCGGTGTGCCGGCGGTGGCCCAGACCTCCAAGAGAAAATTATGCGGATCGGCGACCTCTTCGCTGGCCTCGGGCAGTTTGTATTGCGTGTAAACGTCCTGGAAATTTCCGGGGCCGCAGCCCAGCCAAGGCCGATGAGCAATCAAGTTCGCGGTAGCCCGCCAGTATTGCACGCGGTAGCCCAGCGAGGCGAGATTCGGTTTGGCGAAACTGGCAAACGTTGCCGCAGCGGCCAACAAAGCGACAAACGCGGCGGCAATCGCAAGTCGCACCGCGGGCCGACGGTTTCGCCACCCGCCGCGCAAGGCCAGCCAGAGAAAGCCGACGGCCGCCGCCGCATATCCGCTGCGGCTTCTGGTCAACAGCAGGCAAATGGCGACGGGAACGAGGCAGATCAACATTCGCCAGGCAATCCGCCGTCGCTCGGGCCAGGCCGCGGCGGCGATCCATAGCCCGATTACCAGCCACGGCGCTAATGCGGCCGCCAGCGAATTCGTCAGCGCGAAAGTGCCCGGCGGCTCGCGATTGGCCAGCCGCCGCTCGAACATCTCGCGGACCGGCGTGCCGGGTGGATAGTTCAATCCGGCCTCGCGCAACATGCCTTCCTTGTCGGCCAAATATTGGCTCTGCTGCGCCGGCAACTCGATGGCGTACTGATAGATACCATAGGCGCTGATGGCGGTCATCAGGGCGATCATCGCCGCCACGACCGCCCGGGCGGCGTGCGAGTCGCAGATGAACTGCCGCGCGAGGAAAAACACCATGCCGAGTCCCGCCCATTCCCAGAGCATGTTCAAGGCGGGCCGCGGGCTGCCGTGGCGGACCGCGTAAAGGGCCGCAAGGCACTGCCAGGCCACCAGCACCAGTACGGCCACGTCGACCGGCCCGAAACGGAGCGTGAAACGCTTGCGGCCAATCTCACCCAGCAGCCAGAGAACGGCCAGCACGAGCCAAAGCATGACCGTCGGCAGGCCGTCGCCTTCCGCCGCCGATTCGCTGGGGAAGAGCGAGCGAGCGACGAGCAGGGCCGTCATGCCGCCCAGCAGCCACGGACGAAAGCGACCCACGGGGGGCGGGGCCTCGTCTGAGGTAACTCGCATATCTTTTCGATGACCTGGCATGCTTGGTTTCTGTTCCGAAAGATGTTGGAGTCCCGGCTTTAGCCGGCTAAAGTCGGGACTCCAACATGGGTCCCCAGCCTTTCGGAATAGACTCTTAGATTTTGGATTATGTCTTTGTTTCGGATTTCAGGTTTCGCACATGGTGCTTTCTTCCCGCGTTTTCCAGCACCGCCACTAGCAGCAAGGTGCAAGCGACCAGCAGGAGGATCAATGTCGCGCCGATAGTATCGACTTCGTGGAGCAATAAGGCCCCCAGGCCGCAGGTCGCCGTGGCGAGATAGATTGTCAACACGGCTTGCCGTTTCGTCATGCCCAGATCGACGAGTCGATGGGAGAAATGGCTCTTGTCGCCCACGAAGGGGCTGCGCCGCTGGCGCAAGCGAATGATGACGACACTGGCCGTATCGTAGATCGGTACGGCCATCACGCACAGCGGCGCCAAGGCCCCCGGGTAACCGCTCGCGGGTGGCGGCAGCCTGCCGCCGGCGAAGGTGGCCGTGAGCGTGGCCATCGCCAGCAGGTAACCGACCAGGTAGCTGCCGGCATCGCCCATGAATAGCCGGGCCGGCGGCCGGTTGTGCCAGAGAAACCCCAATAAACTGCCCACGATCAGCAGCAGAAAGCCGGCGACGAAAAGTTGTGGTTGGTGATTGTCGGGCCGGGGCGACAAGAGGGCGGCCGCCGCAAGAATGGCCGCAGCGATCGCCGCCACGCCGGCCGACAAGCCGTCCATGTTGTCCAGCATGTTGAACGAATTCACCAGGCCCACGATCCAGATGACACTGGCCGCAAACGCCAGCCAGGGTACGTCCCAAGGCAGATGGGCAGACCATCCACAAGCAACCATCGTTGCGGCCACGGCCGTCTGTACGATCAGGCGAAATCGCCAGTCCAATCCGCGGCGATCATCGGCCAGCCCCAGAAGCATCAACACGGTGCCCCCGCCCAGCAATAGCCAGAGCTTGGGCGACTGCTGCCCAAGACCGGGCAAGTGCGGGCCAATACCAGTGATCGCGAGGAGTTGCGGCAAGGTCGAGGCCCAAACGGCGGGAGGGTTGGACAAAGCAGATGACCCCTCCCGCAAAATCCACAAGAGACCCTGCCCCAACCCTAACGGCACGATCAGGCCCAACCAGATTGCCAACCCGCCGCTGGTAGGGATAGGCTTGTCGTGAATTTTCCGCGCGCCCGGCCGATCGACTAGGCCGGCGCGCGGTCCGAGTCGCCGTACAAGCCAGGCGGTTGCCCAGCAGAAGCAGGCGCTGGGAACGATTGTCCCGAGAACCAGCCACGGTAGCATGTATACCCCTCGATCGATATTGTATTCGCAATGGATCATTGGTTATTCTAGCAGGGCCGGAAGCGATCGTAGTACCTGCTTAGAACCGGAATCCGCAAGATTTTCGCCTCGGCGGGCTACTGTTTCACTTGCCCTTGCAATTCGCTATAATCGTGACGGTTGAAACAAGAGAGTTCACGCCTTCAGCCCCGTATTGCACCGCGTTACAAGGATTGTTAACTGTGTCCAGTCGGATTGACATGCAAGAGGTCCTCGCCGTGATCCTGGCCGGCGGCAAGGGGTCGCGGTTGGAGCCATTGACCCGCGACCGTGCCAAGCCGGCGGTGCCGTTCGGCGGTATCTATCGGATCATCGATTTCACGTTGTCGAATTGTCTCAACAGCCACATTCGCAAGACGCTGATCCTCACGCAATACAAGGCGATGAGCCTCGACCGTCACATCCACGTCGGCTGGCAGGATTACCTCTGCCGCGAGTTGGGTGAATTCATCGACGTGGTGCCCCCGCAGCAGCGGATCGACGAGCATTGGTACCAAGGCACCGCCGACGCCGTCTATCAGAACATCTACACGATCGAGAAGGAACGGCCGACGTACGTGGTGATCCTGGCGGGCGACCACATCTACAAGATGGACTACATGAAACTGCTCGAGCGGCACATCGAGACGCACGCCGACCTGACGATTGGGGCCTTGCGGGAGAATCTCGTGGCGGCCACGCAGTTCGGCGTGATGGAGGTCGACAGTGACTACCGGTTGTTGGGCTTCGAAGAGAAGCCGAGCCATCCGAAATCGATCCCCGGCGATCCGGAACATGCCCTGTCTTCGATGGGTATTTACGTTTTCAACGCCCGCTTTCTCTTCGAGCAGCTTTGCTTGGACGCCACGCGGCCCAACAGCAAGCACGATTTCGGTCGCGACGTGATTCCGGCCGTGATCCACACGCACAAGGTTTTCGCCTATCCGTTCCTGGACGAGAACCGCAAGAAAGACGCCTACTGGCGCGACGTGGGCACGCTGGAGGCCTACTACGACGCCAACATGGACCTGATCTCGGTCGATCCGCTTCTGAATCTCTACGATCGCCACTGGCCGATCCGCACCTACCAGCCCAACTATCCGCCGCCGAAGTTCGTCTTTGCCGAGTTCGGTGACGCGGCCCGCCGCGGCCAAGCCCTGGACAGCATCGTCTGCCAAGGGACAATCATCTCCGGCGGGCAGGTGGAGCGGAGCGTGCTGGGACCGAACGTGCGGATCAATAGCTATTCGCACGTCGCGGAGTCGTTGCTCTTCGAGGGCGTGAACGTGGGCCGCCACGCCAAGGTGCGGCGCGCGATCATCGACAAGGAGGTCGAGATACCGCCCGGCATCGAGATCGGTTTCGATCACCAGGTGGACCGCAGTCGCGGGTTCCTGGTCACGGAGAGCGGCCTGACCGTGATTGCCAAGACGCACGGCGTCGAACACTTCGCCATGCGCTAATGTGGCGGGCACACTCCCTGTGCCGTCCGCCCATTGCGGCATGTAGCGCGAAACACGACGGTGCTCAGAAATACAAGTCCCGCGATCCGCTCTCGCGGGTTCTTTGCAACCGCTCGCCCAGTTCGGCCTTCCGCTGGCCTTCCGGCATGCGCTGCAATTCCTGCTCGATCAGCCGCAGGCCGGTGGCGCGGGTTTCCGGACTGGCGTAATCGATGAGATACTCGGTCAGCGTCGTCAAGGCGTTGGGCGTGCAAAGATTTTGAATGAAGCCGGGGATGGCGAACTCCATGAAATGCTCGCCCGTGCGCCCCAGGCGGTAGCACGCCGTACAGAAACTGGGCACGTAGCCGTCGACCATCAGTTCCTGCATGACTTCATCCAGCGAGCGGATGTCGCCCAACTGGAACTGCTCGCGCTCCATCACCTGGGCGTCGCCCACCTCAGTGTAGCCGCCCAGTTCGATGCGGCTGCCGGCATCGATCTGCGATACGCCAAAGGCCAACACCTCACGCCGCAATTCGGCCGGCTCGCGGGCGGTGAGAATCAAGCCCGCATACGGAACCGCCAGCCGCAAGATGGCCACCAGTCGCTTGAAATCGCGATCGTCCACCAAGTATTGCTCGTCGATATCCACGCCCTGGGCCGGGCGCAGCCGCGGGAAGCTGACCGTGTGCGGGCCGACGTTGTAATGTTTCTGCAAGTGCAAGGCATGGGCCACTAGTCCCAGCACCTCGAACTTCCAATCGTGCAGGCCGAACAAGGCCCCGATGCCCACGTCGTCGCAACCGGCCTCCATCGCCCTGGCCAGGGCGTCCAGCCGCCAGAGATAATCGGCCTTGCGCGTCTTCGGCGGGTGTACCTGGGCGTAGGTGGCGTGATGATAAGTCTCCTGGAAGATCTGGTAGGTGCCAATCCCGGCCGCCCGGACCGTGGCATAACCGGCGTGATCCATGGGAGCGGCGTTGACGTTCACGCGGCGAATCTCGCCGTGGCCGACCTTGACCGAATAGACCGTTCGCACGCACTCGGCGATGAACTCGGGACTGTACGACGGGTGCTCGCCGAAGACCAGGATCGTCCGCTTGTGACCCTTCTGCTCCAGGGCTGCGACCTGGGCCCGCAGATCGTCCGGGCTAAGCGTGCGACGGACGATGGCCGGGTTCGAACGGCGAAAAGCGCAATACAGGCAATCGTTCTTGCAACTGCTGCCCACATAGAGCGGCGCAAACAACACGATGCGGTTGCCGTAGATGTCGCGTTTCAACTGCCGGGCGGCCTCGAAGATCTGCTGGCAGCTTTCCTCATCGTCGGCCGCCAGCAAGACGGCCGTGTCGGCCAGCGAAAGCGCCTCCTTGGCCATGCTCTTGGCGATCACCGCGGAAAGCTCTTCCCGTCCGCTGCGGCAATCGAGCAGCGTCTGGAACTGGGCCTCGTCGATAAAGTCGCGGGCGCTTTGGCTGAGCTTGACGGGTTCGATCGTAGTGGACATGCGAATCAATCGTTTCCTGAAGTACTCCTCACGCTCCATGTGAGGCAATCGCATCACGCGGAGCGTGATGAGTACGGGTGTCTATCGGGCGACAAAGTTGGGCGAGTCTCCCCGGCCGCTGCCCCGCGTGCGGCCGATGCTCTCGATACGGACTTCCATGCAACGGTGACAAAGGCCCGCCGATTCCTGGATGCAGGCCTTGTTCGGATAAATCTCGTAGTGGACGCGGTATTGCGGCGGCGTGAGATTGGGCATCACGATGTTCGCCCCGCGCACAAGCCCCAGTTCGCGGCCGTTCCGCTTGTTCAACGTGGCCAGCGCCGTCGTACTGGGAATATTCGCTCTGGGACAGAGCAAACGGGCCAGGGCGATCACCTTGTAGGTCATCAACTCCGTGGCCGGCGCCTGCTCGTCCGCCGGCGCCTCGGGCCGTTGCTGGGGATCGGCCAACGGTGTCTCGGGGTGCATGAGGAACGGGCCGACGCCGATCATGTCGAGATTCAGTTCGCGGAACAACTCCAGGTCGCCGGCCAGATCGTCGTAGGTCTGTCCCGGAATGCCGATCATCACGCCGCTGCCGACTTCATAGCCCAGCTCGCGCAACATGCGCAGCAGGGCCAGGCGATCGGTAGCCTGACCGGGACGGGGCGGGTGGACCCGCTCGAACAGGGCGCGGTTGGAGGTCTCGAATCGCAGCAGGTAGCGGTCCGCGCCCGCCTCGCGCCAGAGGGCCAATTCGTCGCGATCCCGCTCGCCCAGGCTCAAGGTCACCGCCAGCGGTGTTTCCGCCTTGATGCGGCGGACGACGTCGGCCATCCAGTCCGCGCGGATGCCCGGATCCTCGCCCGCCTGCAGCACCACGGTGCCGTAGCCGAAAGCCAGGCCTTCGCGGGCACAGGCCATGATCTCGTCGGCCGTCATGCGGTAACGGGGCAGTTCGCGATTGTCGACCCGCAGGCCGCAGTAGCCGCAGAGACGGATGCAGTGGTTGGAGATTTCAATCAGGCCCCGCAAGTGTACTTCTCCCCCCACCGACTGCTGCCGGATCAGGTCCGCGCGACGCCAAAGCTCATCCAGCCGGGCCTCGTTGGTTTCGCGAAGCCAGGCGACGATTTCGGGGCGCAGAATAGGCGGGCTGAGAATCTCCATTTCCCAATTATAGCCTTACCGAGGCAGAGAGGGAATGACCGGAGAGGATGGCAAATTCAGCCAGCGCTCCGCCCGCTGAGCACGTCTCCCAGCAGCCTCTCGAATGTGAACTTGCGGATTGCCGGGCCAGCGAACCAACATGTCGTCGAGTTGAGCCAGCGCGGCATCGTATTCCTTTCCGGCCATCAGCGTCTGCGCTTTGGCCAGTTTCTGCTTGAAAGCTCATGCATGGTTCATGGATGTCGCTATCTTGCGGCATGTCATTGTCCCGATAGGCGTCCCCGCAGCGCCGGCTGCGAGGCACCGGCGCTGCGGGACAATCCTAGTCCTAAATTTCAGATTTCAGATCTCAAATCTCAAATTCGATCCGTTAACAACGGAATAAATTCCGTACTACGAAGCCGCTTACAACTTGCAGCCGATCTTCTTGATGAGGTCGACGGTGCGGCAGGAATAACCCCACTCGTTGTCGTACCAGCTCACAAGTTTGAAGAAGTTCTTGTTCAACTCGATTCCGCTGCCGGAGTCGAAGATGCTTGAGTGCGCGTCGTGAATGAAGTCGGTGCTGACCACTTCGTCGTCGGTGTAAGCGAGGATGCCATGGAGGTAGGTCTCGCTGGCCTTCTTCATCGCGGCGCAGATCTCGGCGTAACTCGTGTCCTTCACCGTCTTGACGGTAAGATCCACCACGCTCACGGTCGGCGTCGGCACGCGGAACGCCATGCCGGTAAGCTTGCCCTTGACTTCGGGCAACACGAGTGCGACCGCCTTGGCCGCGCCGGTCGTGGAGGGGATGATGTTCTGTGCGGCAGTACGGCCGCCCTTCCAATCCTTCTTCGAAGGACCGTCGACGGTCTTCTGTGTTGCCGTGTAGCTGTGGATGGTCGTCATCAAGCCTTCCGCGATGCCGAACCCTTCCTTCAGCAGCACATGCACGACCGGCGCGAGGCAGTTCGTCGTGCAACTCGCGTTGGAGATGATGTTGTGCTTGGCCGGGTCGTACTTGCCGTCGTTAACGCCCAACACGATCGTGATGTCTTCGCCCTTGGCCGGGGCGCTGATGATGACTTTCTTGGCACCCGCGTCGAGGTGGCCTTTGGCCTTCGCCGCTTCCGTGAACAACCCGGTGCTCTCGACGACGACGTCCACGCCCAGTTCCTTCCACGGCAACGCGGCGGGACCCTCCCTGACGGCAAGGCATTTGATTTCCTGGCCGTCAACCACCAGAACATCGTCCTCGGCCAGGTCTGCTTTGGATTTCTTGCTTGTGACCGTGCCGGGAAACTTGCCTTGGGTTGAGTCGAACCTCACGAGGTACGCGAGGTTGTCGGCCGGAACGATGTCGTTGACGGCGATAACTTGAATCTCCTTTCCGAGCAATCCCTGATCGCAGATTGCGCGGAACACAAGTCGTCCAATACGGCCGAAGCCGTTAATACCAACACGAATCGCCACTGTCATTCTCCTTGTAAGTGCTAAGGCTTCCGATCCCGCCTCACCTCTGCCGAAGGTTGAATTCCGGCAAATCACAGACAGGTCGGGTTCTAAAAAATCCCCATTTTCTGGGGCCAAAATAGGTTTCTGCGCCAGGCATCGAGCCTGGTAGCTAGGGAAAGAACCAAGGATTATAGCGGCTATGGCCGCCGCCCGCAACGGTTCGGCGTCTCCCTCCCATTTCCGAAAAATCGTGAGATAGCAGTTGACAGCCATCCAAGATCGGTTAAACTATAGATAAATCTTTATCGATATATAGATATCGATATTACTTGATTCATTTGCAGGAGTCGACCATGTCAGACCAGCCGATTCGGCCCGTGCCACTTCCCACCGTGCGCCGGCTTCCGGCCTATCTGCGACTGCTTTACACATTGCAAACCCGCGGCCGGGATGTTGTTTCCTGTACCCACATTGCTGACGAGCTCGGACTGGTCAGTATCCAAGTCCGCAAGGACCTCGCCGCGATCGGCGTCGTAGGCCGCCCCAAGATCGGTTATCAGCTTCCGGTCCTGATTAACGCCATCCGCGATTTCCTGGGGCAAAACAACGTCAGCGAGGCATTTCTCGCAGGGGCAGGGTCGCTCGGCGCGGCACTACTTGGCTACGAGGGTTTTAAGGAATACGGCTTGAACATTGTGGCTGGGTTTGACGTCGATTCGGCCAAGATCGGCATACCCATCCACGGCAAGGAAATCCTTCCGCTGGAGAAACTCCCCGATCTGGCGCGACGCATGCACGTATTGATCGGGATCCTCACCGTGCCCGCGGCGGTTGCCCAGGATGTGGCCAATTTGATGGTGCTTTCCGGGATGCGGGCGATCTGGAACTACACGCCTGTGGAACTGGAAGTGCCGGACATTGTGATTGTCGAGGACGTCAAGTTGGCCGCCAGCCTGGCCGTGCTGTCCAGCCGGTTGGCTGCCTCATTGCGAAGAAGCCCGGCCCAGGCGGATACCGACGACGTGGCGCCGGAGGCCGAAGACCTCGAAGGGCTTGCCGCGGCCGACGATCTTTCGGAGTTGCAGACTACCAAGCTCCTTATTACCCCGGCACGGAATATCCTCACGTAGGTCAGGCCTTCCAGCCTGACATGCCTGTTCCGTCAGGCTGGAAAGCCTGACCTACTCTCGTGCGGGGTAATACCGGTAAGGTCTAGAAGCTGTTTCGAACATAACCGCCCCAGCGTTCTCACGCGAATTTCGTTGTTCATCATCAGGAGAGTTTGATTCATGGAAACCATAACACCCGATCTGACGGAAACCCTGCCGGAAGCCGCGGCCAAGCCGCGGCCGTTTGCCCGCATTTGCGAGATCCTCGATCAGCACCAGCGGAGTCCGGCCCGCTTGATTCCCATCCTGCAGGCGGTCCAGGAAGAGTATCGCTACTTGCCCGAGGACGTTCTCACGTTCGTGGCCACGTCGCTGGGCTTGCCGCCGGCGCGGGTCTATGGCGTAGCCACCTTCTATTCGCACTTCACGCTCAAACCTCGCGGCAAGTACACGATCCGGCTTTGCGACGGCACAGCGTGCCACGTGCGGAACTCCATCCCGATCCTCGACGCCCTTTACCAGCGGCTGAAGGTCGATGCCGCGCACAACACCACTCCCGATCTGCTGTTCACTGTGGAAACGGTTTCCTGCCTGGGTGCCTGCGGCCTGGCGCCGGTGGTGGTGATCAACGATGAGGTCCACGGGCTGATGAATCCGGAAAAAGCCGTGGAACTCGTCGACGCGATCTTTGCCAAGGAGACTGCCCAATGATGATCCGTGCCAACACCTTGTTACCCCCCCCGATCGATTTGGTCGCCATCGGCGGCGAGTTTGCCGATGCCCTGGAAAAAATCACACGCCGCGTCATTATCTGTGCCGGCACGGGCTGCATGGCTGGCGGCGCCAAGAAAGTCTACGAGGCCTTCGTCGAACAGCTTTTCGATGCCGGCCTGCCGGTAGAGACGAGCCTGGAAGTCGAGGGCGGCCGGCATCCCCAAGGAACGTACGTCTCCAAGAGCGGCTGCCAGGGATTTTGCCAAATGGGTCCCCTGGTGACGGTCGAGCCTGATGGCATCCTCTACACTCGGGTCAAGCCGGAAGACGTGGTCGAAATCATCGAGACCACGCTCAAGAATCACGAACCGGTCGAACGGCTACTGTACGAGGATCCCGTCGGCGGCGATCGCTGCCGCGGGCAGGCCGATATTCCCTTTTACAAGCAGCAGCAACGGACGGTGTTGAAGTTGTGTGGCCGGATCGATCCGGACGACATCCGCGAGTACATCCACAACGGCGGCTACGCGGCGGCCAAGCGGGCCTTCCGCGACCTCACCCCCGAGGCGATCTGTGAAGATATGATCCGTTCCGGTCTGCGCGGCCGCGGCGGCGGCGGTTTTGCTACGGGGAAGAAATGGGAGCTCACGCGCCGCCAGCCGGGCGAGAAGAAGTTCGTCATCTGCAACGGCGACGAAGGCGATCCGGGGGCCTTCATGGATCGCAGCGTGATGGAGGGCAATCCGCACAGTGTGGTCGAAGGCATGATGATCGCCGCCCGCGCGATTGGGGCCGACGAGGGCTATGTCTACGTCCGCGCCGAGTATCCGCTGGCCGTCAAACGGGTCCGCGGCGCGGTAATTGCCGCCGCGGAAATGGGCCTGCTGGGCGACAATATTTTCGGCACGGGCCTCAGTTTTCGCGTCCAGGTAATGGAGGGCGCGGGAGCCTTCGTTTGTGGCGAAGAGACGGCCTTGATGGGCTCGATCGAAGGCAAGCGGGGCATGCCCCGGCCCAAGCCGCCGTTCCCCGCCCAAAGCGGACTGTGGGGCAAGCCGACGGTGATCAACAATGTGGAAACCCTAGCCAGCGTGCCCCTGGTGATCCGTGACGGGGCCGCCGCCTTCCGCCAGGTGGGCACCGAGAAATCGCCCGGCACCAAGACCTTCGCCCTGACAGGCCATGTGGCCAACACGGGCCTGATCGAAGTGCCCTTCGGCGCTACGCTGCAGCAAATCGTCTTCGACATCGGCGGCGGCGTGATCGACGACCATGGCCACCGCACGGGCGAATGCTTCAAGGCCGTGCAGATCGGCGGGCCCTCGGGCGGATGCCTCACCAAAGAACACCTCCATCTGCCCATGGAATTCGACTCCTTGCAAGGTGTGGGAGCCATGGTCGGTTCGGGTGGCCTGGTAGTGATGAACCAGCGGACGTGCATGGTGAGCGTGGCCCGCTTCTTTATGCAGTTCACCCAGAACGAATCCTGCGGCAAGTGCGTGCTCTGCCGCGAGGGCACGCGGCAAATGCTGGCCCTCCTGGACGACATCATCGAGGGTCGGGCCGACGCCCACACGCTGGAACTCCTCGATCAACTGGCCCGCGCCGTGCGTAAAGGCTCGCTCTGCGGACTGGGCAAGACGGCGCCTAATCCCGTGCTCTCGACGATGCGCTACTTCCGCGCCGAGATCGAGGCCCACGTCTTTCAGAAGCGCTGCCCGGCGGGCCGCTGCAAGGCGCTGCTCTCACCGGAAATACTGGCCGAGCGTTGCAAGGGCTGTACGGTGTGCGCGAAGAAATGCCCCGTGGGCGCGATCCAAGGCGAAAGAAAAACTCCCCACACGATCAATGTCGAGAAGTGCATCAAGTGCGGCGCCTGCGTCGCAGCGTGCAAATTCGCCGCGATCGTTGGGGTCTAAACCACCTGAACTGACAAGGAACCACCTCATGGACAACCAGCCGACACTGACGATCGACAACATGGTCGTGCCGATCGAAGGCGAACGTAATCTCTTGGACCTGGCCCGCAAGGCCGGAATCGACATTCCCACCTTCTGCTACCATTCGCAACTGAGCATTTACGGCGCTTGCCGGCTCTGCCTGGTGGACGTGGAAAGCCGCGGCGTGGTCGCTAGCTGTTCGACGCTGCCGGAGGCCGGTCTGCGCGTGCGCACGCATACCGACGAGATCCGGCAGATGCGGAAGATCGCCTTGGAATTGATCCTGGCCAACCACGAGCAGAACTGTCCCACCTGTCCCAAGAGTTCCGCCTGCCAACTCCAGGACCTGACCCGCCGCCTGGGAGTCGACCAGGTACGGTTCCGTCCGACACACAAACCGCAGCCGATCGACCGCACCAGCCTCTCGTTGCTCCGTAATCCGAACAAGTGCATCCTCTGCGGCGATTGCGTGCGGGCCTGCGAAGAGATCCAAGGCGTGGGCGTCATCGATTTCGCCTTCCGCGGCGCGGCAGCGACTGTCATTCCCGCCTTCGGCAAGAACTTCAAAGACGTGGAGTGCGTGAACTGCGGCCTCTGCGCCACGGTCTGCCCCACCGGCGCGCTCACGCCGCGGTGGGAGATCGAAGAGGTCTGGCAGGCCCTGAACAACCCCAAGAAGACCGTCGTGGCCCAAATCGCGCCGGCCGTGCGCGTGGCCTTGGGTGAATCGTTCGGTATGGCGGCGGGCAGCGTCGAGATCGGGCGGATTGTCGCGGCCCTCAAGCGGATGGGTTTCAAGGCGGTCTACGACACGAGCTTCGCCGCCGATCTTACCGTGATCGAAGAGGCCAACGAGTTCATTCAGCGGAAGCAGAAGGGCGAGCACATGCCGCAGTTCACCTCGTGCTGCCCCGCCTGGGTGAAGTTTAGCGAGCAGTTCTGTCCCGACATTTTGGACAACCTGTCGAGTTGCCGTTCGCCGCAGCAGATGTTCGGCTCGCTGGCCAGGAAGATCCTACCCGAGCGGCTGGGCGTAGCCCCCGAGGACCTGGTCATAGTTTCGATCATGCCTTGCACGGCGAAGAAATACGAGGCCAAGCTGGGCAAGTTCGTCAGCGACGGCCGGCCCGACGTCGACCATGTCCTCACCACGCAGGAACTTGCCAAGATGATCGACGAGACGGGGCTGCGATTCCAGCAGCTCGATCCGCAGTCGCTCGATCTGCCCTTGGGCTACAAGACCGGGGCGGGCGTGATCTTCGGCGCTAGCGGCGGTGTCACCGAGGCCGTGCTCCGCTACGCCGTGGAGAAGCTCCAGGGCGTTTCGCTCGACGCGGTCGATTTCCTCGAGGTCCGCGGCGAGGCGGGAGTCCGCGAGGCAACTCTCACCGCCGGCGGCATCGAGTTGAAACTGGCCGTAGTCCACGGCCTGAAGAATGCGATCGGCGTCGTGGAAAGCATCCGCCGCGGAGAGTGCCAGTACGACCTGATCGAGGTCATGGCCTGTCCAGGCGGGTGCGTCTGCGGCGCCGGCCAGCCGGTCACCCGCGATATGGAGGCCGGCCGCCAACGCGCCAAGGGACTGTACACGGCCGACAAGATGATGCAACTCCACAAGTCGCAAGACAACCACATGGTGGCCGAGTGCTATGCCAAGTACCTCGAGCAGCCCGGCAGCCATACGGCCCACAAGTTGCTGCACACCGAGTATCAGAACCGGCGGCGGATTTTCGGCGAATCGCTGGTCGTATTGGACGACAAGAGCGAAAAGAACCAGCCGAAGCTGGCCGTGTCGGTCTGCGTTGGCACGAGTTGCTTCCTCCGCGGCGCGCAGACGCTGTTGAAGACGCTCGTCCGCCACGTGGAAGACCAGGGGCTGGACGACGCCGTGGGCATCGAGGCCACCTTCTGCTTCGAGCGTTGCGATTGCGGGCCGACGATCCACGTCGGCGACGAAACGCTGCACCACTGCACGCTGGACATGGCCCGTGAAGCCATCGGGCGGCAGTTGGCCAATGCAGGAACTCGGCCATGAGCATCGCCTCTGCCGGAACCGGCCCCGTGGTCTTCACCAACAAGGCCCGCTGCCGCGACTGTTATCGCTGCGTGCGGGTTTGCCCGGTAAAGGCCATCCGCATGCACGAGGGCCAGGCCAACGTGGTGCAAGCCCGCTGCATCAGTTGCGGGACCTGCGTGCGCGAGTGTCCGCAGAGGGCCAAGTCGTATCGTCACGACCTGGGCCGGGCGCGGGAGCTTTTCCTGCCGGGCGTGCGCGTGGCTGCCAGCCTGGCGCCGTCGTTTGCCGCCGTGTTTCCCGCCTGGCAACGGCGCCACTTGCCCTCGGCGCTGCGGCGGCTGGGGTTCGCCTATGTAGGCGAGACGGCCATCGGCGCTTACCACGTGGCCGTGGCGACCGCCGCAGCGGTCGCGGCCAAACCGCGCCAAGCGCACATTTGCACCGCCTGCCCCGCCGTGGTCCGCCTGGTGGAGCGCTACCACCCACAGCAGGTGACCAATCTCGTGCCGGTGGTGTCGCCCATGCTGGCCCACGCCCGCCACATCCGCCAGTCACAGCCCGACAGTGACGTCCGCGTCGTGTTCATCGGGCCTTGCGTGGCGAAAAAGGCGGAAGCCGATCGCCCGGAACACGAAGGGCTGGTGGACTGCGTCTTGACGTTTCGAGAACTGGGCGAATGGTTCCGGCAGGAGAAAATCGATTTGGCCGCTTGCGAGGAGAGCGATTTCGATGAATCGCCCCAAGGCGCCGCACGGCTGTTTCCCTTGGAGGGCGGCAGCTTGCGAACGTCCGGCTGGGCCGCCGACATGCTGGCCGACTCGGTCGTCACCGCCAGCGGCTATGAAGATATCTGCACGGTCCTGGACAGCATCGCCGAGGGTAACGGGCCGCAGGTTGTCGAGCCGCTCTTCTGCCTGCAGGGTTGTATCAACGGTCCCGCTATGCCCGGCGATCACAACGTGTTTTTCTACCGCCAGGAGGTACTGGGCTACGCGGCCGACGCCGCACCGGCCGGCGAGGAGCAGACGCCGCCCGCGGACCTCGCCGCCCACTATGCGATCGATACCGGCGACATCGAGCCGCCCATCACCGAGGAACAGATCCGCGGCGTTCTGTTGATGACCGGCAAGGCGCGGGAGGAAGACCAGCTCAATTGCGGCGCCTGCGGCTACGCTTCCTGCCGCGACAAGGCCGTGGCCGTGATCCGCGGCATGGCCGAGCCGGAAATGTGTATCCCCCACATGAAGCGGCTCGCCGAACAGCGCGTCGATCGGATCATCGAGACCAGCCCCAACGGCATCGTGGTCCTCGATGAACACTTGAGGATCCTGAACATGAACCCGGCCTTCCAGAAGTTCTTCATGTGCTCCGAGGCCCTGCACGGACAATCGATCGCCTGCCTGATGGATCCCGAGCCGTTCCAGCGGCTGGCCACCGGCCAGGAACAGCGCGTCGAAATGACGGTCGAGCACAAGAAGTACGGTCTGGTCTGCCACGAAATCCTTTACCCATTGCGCGATGAACAGCAGTACGTGGGCATCATGGTCAACGTCACCCATCATCAGGCCAGCCAGCAGAAGCTCGACCACCTCAGGGCGCAGACGGTGATCCAGGCCCGGGAACTGTTGGAACATCAGATCGAAATGGCCCAGCGCCTGGCCCAATTCCTGGGCGAGAACACGGCCAAAGGCGAGGACCTGGTGGAAAAGCTGCTGCTGCTGACGGAAGCCGGCGAGGGCAACGGCAACGGCAAGACTGCGGGGCAAGACGTGCGCCAGGTTTATGGAGCCGGCAGGCACGGGGGCAAGTGATCCCATGGCGTCGGAATACGTACATGTCGAGCTGGAATCGGCGCAATCGTCCAAGCGCGCCGGAGCGCCATGCGGCGACGTCTTCGCCTGCGACCGCACGGTGGTCGCCACAAGCGTGATCTGTTGCGACGGCATCGGCACGGGGGTCCGCGCGTCGATCGCCGCCAAGATGTGCGCCAGCCGCCTGCTGGAGCTGCTGCGGCTGGGTTTTTCCCTACGCAAGGCCTTTGCGCGGGTCGTGCGGACGATGCAGCAGAATCGCGATCCCAGCCGCCCGTTCGCCGCCTTCACGCTGGCCCGCATCCTCAACGACGGCACCACCAGTGTGCTTTCCTACGACGCCCCGCCGGCCGTCTACCTCAGCCGCCACCACGCCGCGCCGCTACCCACCCGCTCGCTGGAAATGGAATCGACGATCATCGCCGAATCCGACTGCTGGCTCGAGCCGGGCGACGGGCTGCTGATGATGAGCGACGGCGTGACGCAGGCCGGGCTGGGCTGTGGGCTGCCGGAAGGCTGGCAAACGGCCGGCGTCGCCCGCTATGTGAGCCACTGCCTCAGCGGCGGTTACCATCCGCGGGAGATCCCCGCCTTGGTCCACAAAGAGGCCCGCCGCCTCTCGCCCCGGGGCGGCGACGATTGCACGGCCCTGCTGGCCCTCTGCCGCCGCGGGCAGGTGGTCAATCTGTTCTCCGGTCCGCCACATACGCCCTCGCGCGATCGGGAAACGGTCCGCCGCTTCCTCAACGCCCAGGGCCTGAAAATCGTCTGCGGCGGCACCACCGCGGAAATTGTCGCCGGCGTGCTGGGGCAACGACTGGCCGTCGAGCAGGATTCGCAGAGCCTGATGGCCCCGCCGCGGTTCGAACTGGAAGGCATCGACCTGGTGACCGAAGGCGCCGTAACGCTCAATCAGGTCTACAACGTTTTCGACGAACCGCTGGATAAATTGACGGAAGACAGCGGCGTGACTGAGCTTTGCACGTTCCTGCAGCTTGCCGATCGCGTGAACATCTTCCTGGGCGGGGCAATGAACCGCGCCCACGGCGATATCAGTTTCCGGCAGCAGGGCATTCTCACTCGCGACCGTATCGTGCCCCTGATTGCCGACAAACTCCGCGCGGCGGGCAAGCTGGTTGTGCTGGAGCAAGTGTAATGACTTGCGCCTTGCCGTCCGCCATGGCCTTTGCCTCGTGACACTGCGGCTCACCCCAGAACTCCCGCAGCGTTGGGCCGTTACGGACGCGGTTCTCGCGAAAGAGAAAATTCCAGATTTCGGTGGGCCAGACTCGCCATCCCAGGGCTGTGTACCAACGCATGGCCGGGCGCAGACGTGGCTGCGGATGCACCAGTGTGCGCCACAGCGCCCGCGGCCGCAGTTGCACCACCGCTTCGATGAACTTGACCCACAGCAGCACGCGCCAGGCCGCCAGGCGAGTTGCCAGCACCTGATGCTTGTAATCCCACCAACGCCGGTCCAATTGGATAACGCGGCGACGCGTTGACTGGTCATAAAAGGGAGTCCAGCGGTGCGGCGTAGCATAGACGATGCTGATCTGATCTGCATCCAAGACCAGCAGTTGCCGCAATGCCCGCCAGTAATCCCGGTCGGTTTCCTCTTCCAGTCCCACGACAAAGGTGGCCAACGACAAGATACCGTGCCGGCGCAAGAGGCGGACCGCTTCGCGGTCCGTGGCTGTGGAGCTGCCCTTGGCGATCTTGGCCAGCGTTGCCTCGTCGGTGTGTTCGGTTCCCAGCAACAACCGCTCGAAACCGGCTTTCTTGTAGAGGTGCAGGATATCGGCGTCGCGCACGATGTCGTCGGCACGGGTTGATCCCACCAAGGTCAGGGGCACGTTTTCGGCAATCAAGGCGCTCAGAAAAGTCTCCCACGCCCGCCGCGAGGCGCTGGGGTTCTCGTCGGCTAAATTGACGATGCGCACGCCATGCTCGCGGTACAGGCGGGCCAGTTCGGCAGCAAAGCGGCGCGGGTCGCGGTGTCGCCAACGCGTCCAGAAACCGTGTTGCCCGCAGAAGGTGCAATGGTGCGGACAGCCCCGCGAGAACTGGGCGACCACGGCGCACTTGCCGCCCCAATACGTGTAGCGTCGATGTTCGATCAGTTCCCACGCCACGCGGTAGGAATCGAGATCTCGGATCAACGGCGCGGGCGATGCGCAGTGGATCTGCCCGCGCCGACGGTAGGCGATGCCCGGCACGTCGTCCCAGGAGCGGCCCACCGCGAGGCAGGCGACCACCCGCCGGCAGGTTTCCTCGCCCTCTCCCCGAACGATCAGGTCAATCTGCGGTTCTTCAGCCAGAATCTCGCGCCAGTGATAGGTCGGAAAAACGCCGCCGTAGATCATGGTTACTTGTGGCAGGCGGTCCCGCAGGCGGCGACTGAGCGCGGCGATCACCGCATGCGCGGAGGTTGACCCCGAATGCCCGAAAAGAATGACCTCCGGCGCACAGGCCACCGCCTGGTCCGCCATTTCAGCTTCCGACATCGGCCCCAGTTCACCGTTGATCAGCCGAACCTCGTGACCGTCGTCGATCAGCGGCCCGCCGATCGAAAGCAATCCCAGTGGCGGCAAATGATCGGCAATGCTGCTGCCAATGGAAGGGTGGTGGACATTGAGTAATAGGATTCGCATGCGATTCGCCTCCTTCCATCCTGTTCCTGGAGAGTTGCGATGCAGTTACCATGCCAAAGAGCTATTCTCGCAGAGATTGTCCCAACTCATTGTAGCATATGGACTGATGATAAATCGCGTGAGGGCAGAATTATCCACAGGTGTATTGTTTCGCTGTATCAGGATGGCACTATTCCGTCTGCCACTTCACGGCGGATTCAAGCTGAAACAGATCTTCTTGCCTGGCACGAACTAGACCTTCCTCAATCATGCCATGTACTACTTTGGTATATTAGATGTTGCCGAAGGGGTGGCACGGCAGCACCTGGAAGGCCTTGATGAGTTCCGCAATGCCCTCTTGCAAGCCGCGGCGGGCCTTGAAACCGGCGGCCTCGATCTTCGCGTTGGAGACGATATAATCGCGCTTGTCGGGGTCCTGCCCCAACGGCGACTCCGAATACTGGAATTCGGGAATCTGCCGGCGGATCTCCTCGCATAGTTCCCGCTTGGAAAGGTTCGCCTCGGAAAGCCCCAGGTTGTAGGGCTGATCCTTCAGTCGCTCGAAATTCTCCAGGGCGAAGAGGAAGGCCTCGGCAGCGTCGCGAATGTGCAGATAATTGCGTTTGAAATCGGCCTCGAAGAGCACGACGTAGCGGTCGCGCACCGCCCGCAAGACGAAATCGTTCACCAGCAGGTCGGTCCGCATGCGGGGGCTGACGCCGAAGACCGTGGCCAGGCGGTAGGTGACGACGTTGCCCGCCTGCAGCAGGATTCCCTCCACCTCGGCCTTGATCCGGCCGTAGAGGCTGATGGGGCGGAGCGGCGTTTCCTCGGTGCAGAACTTGCCCTTCTCGCCGATGCCGTAACCGCTGTTGGTAGTCGGATAGACGATCGGCTGATTGCGCGCGCGGTGCTTGAGGATCGCCTTCGCGCCGTCGACGACGATGGTTTGCGCGCCCACGGGATCGCGGTTGCACAACGGCGCCCCGGTCAAACAGGCCAGGGGGATTGCCGCGTCCACGCGGGCCATGCAACTGGCAATCAGGTCCCCGTCGCGGGCGTCGCCGCAGACGATGTCAAAACAGGGGTGGTTGCAGCAATCCAGCAGCGTCACCTGCCGGTACATGAAATTGTCCAAGGCCAGGACCGAGTGGCCGGCCTGGAGCAAGCGCGGCACTAGGATGCTGCCCAGGTAGCCAGCCGCGCCCGTTACCAAGATTTTCACAGTCGTACTCCCTTTACAAACTCATTTCTCGTTGTAATAATCGCCCCATTCGACGATGATCGTGCTCTGGCCGTCGGTCCGCGTCAGGGCCTTTTCATAGGCCGGGAATATCTGCTCCGGCTCGTCCAGGCGTATGACTTCGATGTTCCCGCACATCAGCCGCAGGGCCTCGGTGTAGTCGCCGACATGCTGGTGCTGCGGGTGCAGCGGCCGTTGGGAACCGATCCCCGTGCGGATGATCACCTTGGGCCGGTAACGCCCCGCCGACATCAGGCAGAACTTGTCGAGGTGATTGACGATCTGGTTCATGGCCAGGAGAAGGAAGTTCCAGCGGGGGAAAATGCTCACCGGCACGTGCCCGGCAATCGCCAGCCCGTTGGTCATTCCCATCTGCAATTCTTCGTCCACGGGCAGTTCCAGGAGCTTCTCCCGGGCGACGTCGGCGAGCGTGTTGGACATGGCCGTTCCTGCGCAGGCCACGGCCTGCCCTAGGAAGACGACGCGGGAGTCCGCCGCCAGGTAATTCATCGATCGTTTCAGTTCGTCGAAGTACCGCATATCAGAATTGCACCCGCTTGCCGGCGCCGGCGTGGGGGTAGTGGGTCTGGTACTTGTAATAGGTAACGCGAGCGTTTCTGGCGTTCTCGTAGGTCAGCGTGCGGGCATTCCAGACCTCGCGGGTATCGGTACAGACCGACTTGCCGTTGTCCTCGACGATCCAGTGGACGGGTAGATCGTGATTTTGGCAATACTTGATGCACTCGTGCGCAACGCCCGTCTCGGAGGTCATCTCACCCATGAAACAGAAGACCCGGTTGCTTCCGCCGCTGCGCTTGATGGAGAGCGCGATGCCAACCGCGATGGGCAACACGCCCGTGACGATCGCCGAGGAAAGCACGCGGTATTCGGGGAAACAGAGCGAGATCGACCGGCCGGCCATGATCTCGGCTTTGAGAACGCCCTTGGGAACGCCCTTGAGCAGGCACTGGTAATGGCTCCGCCAGGAGCAGAGCACCCAATCTTCGCGGAGGATCTGCCGGAAGATCTCGATCATCGGCTCTTCGTTGCCGCTGTACAAGTGGACGGGCGCGAGAATCTTGGCCTGATTGAATTCGGCCGCGATATCGGTTTCAAAAGCGATCAGGTCGTCTTTTGTGAGCGCAGGGCAACAAGACGAATCGACTGCGGGGGGCGCTTCCCGCCCCCCCACTGATAAGGCGGTTGAAGTCATTCCGTTGGTACTCTCGGCGAAATCCGTTATGCCCGGAACGATTAGCATAGCACGCGGCGAGTTGTCGTACAAGGCTGGCAGTTTCGCCGCTGGTTTCTTGACCGCCCCTCGCCGGATCCTTATACTCCAATTTCCCGCGGATGCCGCAAGAATCGGCCGTTTGGTTCCGTAGGCCGGAACAAGCCTGCGCAGTTCCGGCAAAATCCGCACAGAACCCTGCCGGAACTGCGCAGGCTTGTTCCGGCCTACATGGATGCGAGCTTGCCTAACTGCGCAATGCGCTGTAAGTCGCGCGGGGAACCCGGAGATTTCAATGCCTACGAGCACGCAATACGTTGACGCCCTGATCGTTAACCCCAGCGCGCTGAACCAGATCTATCAGAACTTGAGCCACGATCTGGCGGCCATCGAGCCGCCCATTTGGGCCGCACTGATCGCCAATCATCTCCGCGCCAAGAACTATGCCACCGACATTCTGGATTGCGAGGGCCTGGGACTCACGGTTCCAGAGGCGGTAGCCAAGATCGCCGACTACGACGCCCGGCTGATCGTCATCGTCGTCTATGGCCAGCAGCCTTCGGCGTCGACTCAGAACATGTACGCCGCCAGTGCCCTGTGTGCGGCCGTCAAGGAGGCCATGCCCGGGAAAAAGATCGTCTTCGTGGGGGGCCACGTCTCGGCGCTGCCCGAGCGTACGATGCGCGAAGAACAGGCGGACTTTGTCTGCCAGGGCGAGGGTCCCGCGACCGTTGTCGGCTTGCTGGAGACTGCGGATCTCGATAGTCCATCGCAGCTCGAAAAGGTGCCCGGCCTCTGGTTCCGCAAGGACGGTATGCCGATGTTTTCGTTCGCGGCCACGGTTATTCCACAGGCCGAGTTGGACCACCAGCTTCCGGGCATGGCGTTCGACCTGCTTCCCATGCCCAACTACCGCGCCCACAACTGGCATTGTTTTGACCGGATCAACGAGCGCCAGCCTTATGCTTCGGTCTACACCAGCCTGGGCTGTCCCTTCCGCTGTTCCTTCTGTTGCATCAACGCGCCGTTTGGCAAATCGAGCTTCCGCTACTGGAGCCCGAATTTCATGATTCGACAATTCGACACGTTGGCCACGCAGTACAACGTGCGGAACATCAAGATTGCCGACGAGATGTTCGTGCTGCGAGAGTCGCATTTCCTGGAACTTTGCCGCCTGCTGAAGGAGCGCAAGCACGGTTTCAACATCTGGGCCTATTCGCGCATCGACACGGTGAAGCCCCAATATCTTGCCGAGCTCAAGGCGGCCGGCGTCAACTGGCTGGCCCTGGGGATCGAGTCCAAGAGCAAGTTCGTGCGCGACGGCGTGGCCAAGGGACGCTTCCAGGACGCCGACATCTTCCGCGTCGTGCGGGAAATCAAGGAGGCCGGCATCCACGTGATCGGCAACTACATCTTCGGCCTGCCGGACGACAACTTCGAGACCATGCGGGAAACGCTGGACATGGCCTTGGAAACGAACTGCGAGATGGCGAACTTCTATTCCGCCATGGCCTATCCCGGCTCTCAGCTTTTCGAGATGGCGGTCCGTGAGGGCGTGGCCCTGCCGGAGTCGTGGCTGGGCTACTCGCAGCACGCGTTCGAATGCCTGCCGCTGGCGACCAAGCACATTTCGGCGGGCGACGTGCTGGCCTTCCGCGATTGCGCCTGGACCGAGTACTTCACCAGCACCAGATACCTGGACCTGGTCAAGGAGAAGTTCGGCATGGATACGTTCCACCACGTTGTGGAAATGGCGACCCGGGTGCTGCCGAGAGAACACACCGCCAAGGTACCTCGCCGGCCCGGCTTGAGAGAAAAATAGGGCATGGTTCAAACCACGGTAAGACTTCCGCCGGCCAAAATTCTGTAGGGAACGCCCTCCGTGGCGTTCCGGTGGCCCTGGAACGCCGCGGAGGGCGTTCCCTACAGTGCTACCAAACGGCCCGCAAATTGAACCATGCTAAAAATAGAGTTGCCACAGAGGCCACGGAGAGCACTGCGGGAGGGTGGTTCGGCCGAAATCGATTTCAATAGCCCGATGTCACGCCTGCGACGGACGAACTGTTTAACAAATATGGTCCAACCGGAATTTCCTATAAAGCCGCCGCGGCCCTTGATCGCGCGCCGAACTTTGCATCATGTGGGATGATGAACTTCCGCTCTTTGGCGCGCGGAATTTGCAACAACCATCGCCGCACGTCCGAATCTTGGCTCGCTCTGACGCGGGGATTTTAACGATTCGGCCCCCGGATCTCCTGTCGAGCGCGCTGAGACCGTATGCATTTTTTGCAACAAAGTGTTGCACTTGTTTTATGCCGCCAAATGGGTGAGTTCACAAATATCGCACGAATCTGGGGCACATGGTCAGGCCGGCGCCCTCTATTTTGTGTTGCAAAATAAGGGTAGCGGCCGGAGAAAACGGCGCTGGGACTGTATTCAAAATTTTCGACAGATTGTTTCACTCATATCAGCCCACCCAAGAGATGAGGTTTGAAAAATGATTCCGAGCGCCAGCCATGCCGGCCTTGATCGCAACCTTGCCAACTGCTAGCAATGCCATCCGCTGGCCAGCTCCCGATCAAGGCTGCCGTGTGCAAAGGGTGGCCTTTTCTTTCGTTGCTAGCTTCCACAGAGCTTCCACAGAGCTTCCACAAAGCTTCCACAGATTGTCCGTAGACAGATTTGTAGCGGCGCGGGAGAATGAAAAGCGTAGCTTGAGGAATGATTTGAGTTTTGCATCGCGCGCCGTTCCTCGCTATGTTTGTTTTCCGTGGCGGGTCCGTCGTCGTCGGCAGCGTCGCGTTCATGCCGCGCTCTGTGGGTGCGGATAAGATACGTTCAGGGTTGCTTTCATAAGGAAAATGCAAATGTCTGACAAGACGATCTCGCGAAGTTCAATGGCATCAACGGCACCGACGGTCCTTTTAGGGACGGTTCTCGCGGGCTTCAGACGACTGATTCCCTTCATGGGGCTTTTTGTTTTTCTCCAGGTATTGCACTCGCCGGCTGCTAAGGCAGGAGAACTGGTGGTGACTGTTTCCGGTGTTTCTGGACCTTGGGAATGGGTCAATGGAGGTCTCAATACGCAGTTCCCGTACGGCCAAACCGCCCACGACTTTGCACCACCGACAGTGGTGACAGCAAATCCATCGGCCGGCATCCCCTTCACTGTCGGCAATCAACTCACACTCGCTTACGTCTCCGGACTATGGGACATCGGCGACGGGAATTCGGTCGATGCGAATGGCGATCCTGCGCAGGGTGTCATAACCTCGTACGCAGACGCTCAAAACCCCTACTGGGGACTTAATCCGAGCTACTGGTGTCTGTCTTCTGATTTCCCTCATTATCCTATGGCGTTGATGGGAGTTTTCACGGACTCGTCCGGAAGTATTATCGGAGTCCCATACGTCATCGGCGACAACCGTACGCTTATTGTTCCGGCCGGGGCAACCCAGTTGCAGTTGGGAGCGGAAGACAGTTATTTCGCCGACAACAGTGGATCTGTGAACATTAGTGTCACTGAAACTCCCGAACCCTCGACTCTCGTCCTATTGTGTGTCGGTGCGGTCGGGCTGGTCGGCTATGGCTTGCGGCGGCGAAGGGTAACGAGAACTGCCAAGCCAACGGCTTTCGATCAACAAGACGATCCGCCAATCCTGGCCTTCCCTTCGGAGTCGCGTCCAGCCAGCAGCGGGGCACGACGGGCAGCTTGATCGGGCGTGGCAGACCTGCCACCCAGCCATGAATCGACACAGCCGATACTCTGTGTTTTCTTGGGGGGACGGCGAGTATCGAACGCGCGTAAATTGCGCAATCTTCCATCTTTTCCGGCGGTTACTTCAGCAGTCGGGGCGTGCTATACTAAAGTATTCGTAACTGATTAGCGGAATGGAGGAGCAGACCCCAGCCCGCTTGCGGTTAGTCGATTTAGTCAGGAGACGGCCTCTCGTCCCCGCTGGGCCGGGTACCCCGGCCCAGCGGGGGCGGGATTAAATCGACAGACCGCAAACTGGCAGGGGTCGTCCACTTCGCTACGCTAAGATTTGGCGGCTCTCGAAAGGTTGAGATGACTAAGGTCGTTATACTCTGCGGCGGGCTGGGCACACGCTTGCGGGAGGAAACCGAGTTCCGACCCAAGCCCATGGTGGAAGTTGGCGGGCGGCCAATCCTCTGGCACATCATGAAGACCTATGCCCATTACGGCTTCCGGGAATTCGTGCTCTGCCTGGGCTATCGCGGCAACATGATTCGCGAGTACTTCCTCAACTACGAGGCGATGAGCAACGATTTCACGATCTCTTTAGGCGCGGACGGGCGGAAAATCGACTACCACGGCGCCCATGATGAGCAGGGGTTCCGCGTCACGTTGGTGAACACCGGGGCCGATACGATGACCGGCGGGCGGGTCAAACGCGTCGAGCCTTTTATCGATGGCGACCTCTTCATGGTGACCTATGGCGATGGACTGGCGGACATCGATATTCGCAAGCTCCTGAATTACCATTGCGCGCACGGAAAGATTGCCACTATCACCGCCGTGCGGCCCATGTCCCGCTTCGGCGTCCTCGAGATTGACAACTCGGGCCACGTGGAGACTTTCGCGGAGAAGCCCGAACTCGACGGTTGGGCCAGTGCCGGCTTTTTCGTCTTCCATCGACGTTTCTTTGAATACCTGGACGGCGGCGACGGGCAGATTATGGAGCAAGAGCCGCTGACTCGACTGGTCGCTGACGGCCAACTTGCCGGCTTCCGCCACGAAGGGTTCTTTTACGCCATGGACACGTACCGCGAGTACGAGGCCCTCAAAAAGATGTGGAATTCCGGCCAAGCACCTTGGAAGGTCTGGCAATGAGCGCGGCGGTTTTCTCGGCTTTTCGCGGTCGTTCCGTGTTCATCACTGGGCATACCGGCTTCAAGGGATCGTGGCTGTCGATCTGGCTGCATCGGTTGGGCGCACGGGTAACCGGCTATTCCCTGGCTCCGCCGACCGAGCCCAGCAACTTCATGGTCTCCGGCGTGCGCGATTTGCTGGCCGCACACCACGAGGCCGACCTGCGCGACAGTGGACGGCTTGAGGCGGCGCTGCGGACGGCTGAAGCCGATGTCGTCTTCCATCTTGCGGCGCAATCGCTCGTGCGGGAAAGCTACGCTCGGCCGCGCGAGACATTCGACGTCAACGTCATGGGCACGGTCAACATGCTGGAGGCCGTAAGAGGGCTGGGCCGCCCTTGCGTCGTGTTGGTGATCACCAGCGACAAGTGCTACGAGAACCACGAACAAGTTTGGGGTTATCGCGAGGTCGATGCCCTGGGTGGCCACGATCCCTATAGTGCCAGCAAAGGCGCCGCGGAAATCGTCGCCGCCTCCTACCGGCGTTCGTTCTTCCCGCCCCAGCGGCTGCAGCAGCATGCCGTGAAGCTGGCCACGGCGCGGGCAGGCAACGTGATTGGCGGCGGCGACTGGGCCAAAGACCGGATCGTCACCGACATCGTCCGCCACCTGCGTGTCGGCGAGCCGGTCCCCGTTCGCAGTCCCCGCGCCGTGCGTCCCTGGCAACATGTCCTGGAACCGCTCAGCGGCTACCTGACGCTGGCCGCGCGGATGCTGCAATGCGAGGAGCCATCCCTATGCGACGGCTGGAATTTCGGTCCTTTGCCGGGCGAGGAGCTTTCCGTCGGCCAACTGGCGGAACGTTTCATCCAGGCCTGGGGGGCGGGAAGTTGGAGCGACGTGAGCAATCCCAGTCAACCGCATGAGGCGGGCGTACTCCGTTTGAGCATCGATAAGGCCATCCACCACCTCCCTTGGCGTCCGCGTTGGGGAGTGGCCGAAGCCGTCCGGCGGACGGCCGAGTGGTTCCGCTGCTTTTACGCAAGTCCTTCGCCGGACGCATTGGCCGCCTGCCGGCGGGATATTGACGCCTATACGAATTCAGACTAAGTTTCACTGTTCACGTCCCGGAAATCCAAGTCGGAAATCCGATTTTCGACGAGCCGTAGCAAGTTTCCCATGAATTTATTCGAACTGAAGACTGCGTATCAATCAGGCGTCATTTCGAAACAACAGTACATCGACGAGATGCACTGCCTCCATCGCGCATTGTTCGACTATGTGGCGTTCATGCGCGACACCGACATCGCCGAGATCGTCATCACGGGCGAACAAGTCACCATGACCACCAAGGCGTCCGGTATACGGTTGGCCTGCGATCCCGCCGACGCGCGCATCATTCCCATTGAAATACTCAATTTCGGCACCTATGAGAAAAACGAACTGGACATAATCGCGCGGCTGATGGAAAACGACTTCACGGTTTGGGACATTGGCGGCAACGTGGGCTGGCACGCGATCAATCTGGCAAGGTCCTTCCCGAAGGCCCACATTTTGGCCTTTGAACCGATTCCTTCCACGTTCGAGCAGTTGACGAAGAACGTGGCAATGAATGGGACGCCAAACATTCTCCTCCATAATTTTGGGTTCTCGAACAAAAGCGAGGTTTTGACCTTTTACTTCTATCCCGAATGTTCGGGCAATGCTTCGATTGTGAATCTTTCCCAGAAAGCAAGCGTGCGCACTCTCCCCTGCTCCGTGAGGACTATCGATGAATTTTCCGCGGAAAAAGGCCTGAAAGTGGATTTCATCAAGTGCGATGTCGAGGGGGCCGAACTGTTTGTTTTCCAGGGAGGTGTTAAGACCATCTCGCGCGACAAGCCTGTCATTTTCACCGAAATGGTGCGCAAATGGTCGGCTAAATTCAACTATCACCCCAACCAGATCATCGAGCTCCTGCGCGGCATTGGCTACCGTTGTTTTCGCGCGGAGGGCAACGCACTCGTTGAGTTCCCTGTCATGGACGAGAACACGGCGGAGACCAATTTCTTTTTCCTTCACGCCCTCAAGCATGCGGGGCTCATCGAGGCCGCGGGCCGGAGCGGGAAGGAAGTGGAGGCCAGGTGAAACGATGGCATTTCCGCGTTGGGTCGCTTATGTGCCCGCCGACGTGCCGTTTGTGCAAATTGACGGCTGGGATGTGGCGATGCTAGCTGCCGTGAAAAAGAGTCAACGTAATGAACAGCGACGAAAATAATAAGCCTGGTTCGATGAGAGTCGCCCTTGTGAACGCTCCCGCGTATTCCATCGGCGGAGCCTCCCGCCGGACGGTCTATTTTCCCATTGGCTTGCTGTCGATTGGCGCAACGTTGCGCAAGCACGGCCGTGCGGTCCGCGTTTTCGACCTCAACAACATGCAGATCGATGCGTTCGAGCCGCATCTCAATGCTGTTTTCGCGCTATGGTTGGCCGAGTTCAGGCCTCGGGTTGTTGGTATTGGCGGCCTGTTTTCCGGGGCGTGGCCCTTCCAGAAGCAGATTGCGCAATGCGTGCGGCGGGTGCTGCCGGAGGCTGCAATTGTCTTGGGCGGTATTCATGCGACCATGTTCTCGCGTGAAATCCTCGATCGGTATCCGTTTATCGACTACGTTGTTATTGGCGAAGGCGAAGAAACGATGCAAACTCTCCTGGAACGGCTTGAGGCCGGATCGGACCTCGCCGACGTGGACGGGTTGGTCTATAGAACGAATGGCGCCGTTCAGGTTAACCCCAAGACGAAGTATTCCAACCTCGATTTCCTGCCCCCACCGGATTACTCGCTCATTGATGTCCGTGAATACCAGTTCCAGTCTGAGGATTGGTGGTCGCCCCGCAAGCTACCGGTCGGGCAGCCGTTTCCGATTCTGACCAGCCGGAGTTGTCCCAAGCGTTGCTCCTTCTGCTCGATGCATTTGGTTCATGGACCGCGAATCCGCTTTTGTGATCCCGTGTTGATTGCCGATGAAATAGAGCGCCTCCATGACTCCTTTGGCACAACCTATTTTGAAGTCATGGACGACAACCTCACGTATAGCCGGGAACACGTCCTGAGATTATGCTCGGAAATCCTGCGACGCAAACTGAGGATCCAGTTTTGCACGCCGAACGGGGTTGCCGTCAAAGGATTGGACAGCGAAGTGGTTGGCGCAATGGTCGAAGCCGGCTTGGTCCGCATCTGCCTGGCTGTCGAAAGTGGTTCGTTGACGATACGTAACCGGGCTATCGGCAAAGGGTTGAGCGACCAGGACATTTGGGCGGCCATCGAGGCCTGCGTGGAATATCCAGAGCTGTTTGTTGCCGGATTCTTCGTGCTCGGGATGCCGCAGGAGACGCGCGAGTCGCTGGCCGAAACGGTCCAACTCGCCTGCGCCCTTCCACTGGACAAGGCTTATGCTTTCTTTGCCACGCCTTATCCGGGCACAGTGCTCTATCGCTGGTGTACTGAAGGCGAACTTATCGAGGCCGGCGATCTTCTCGAGAGTCCCGGCCTCAAGTGTGATGCGGAATTGCCGCATTTCGTTCCCGTCAATGTTTCGTTATCGGATCTGGTGCAGGCGAGGGATGCCATCATGAGCCATTATCGAAGCAAGCGGGCAGCAACGAGAGTCGCGGACAACCGGCCGTTTCGATACGTACAAGAGCGAAAATGACTTGCATAACAGCGAACCCGAGACCAGATCGGAGCGAAAGACGATGATGAAGACCAAGATTCTCGACTGTACCATCCGCGACGGCGGGCACTTGAACCAGTGGCAGTTCGACCCCAGTTGCGTCAAAGCCGCTTACTACGCGGCCCTCAAGAGCGGCGTCGACTACTTCGAGGCCGGCTACCGCTATCCCGAGGGCAAGAAGAAGTTGGGCTGCTTTGCCCACAGCACCGATGCGCTTCTGAACGAACTGTTCGTGGCTTCGGCAGACTGCAAGCTCTCGGTTATGGTCGATGCCGGCAAATGTGAAACCTCGCAGTTCCAGGAGTGCCGGCCGGAGAAAACGCCGCTGCGGGCCGTGCGGGTGGCGGCCTATCCCTACGAATTGGAAAAGGCCACGCGGATGGTCGAGGAATTGCACGGCCTGGGTTACGAGACGTTCATAAACCTGATGGCGTCTTCGGAATTGTCCGCGGAAAACTATGGTTTTCTCGAAGCCTGGAGGAAAAAAGAACTCCTCGCGGGCATTTACTTCGCCGACAGTTTCGGCTCATTCATTCCGCGCGATATCTCGCGGCAGATGGAGAAACTCAAGACTGTGGGCTTTCAGCGGGTCGGGTTTCACGCCCACAACAACCTGCAGATGGCCTTTGCCAACACGCTGCAGGCCATCAAGGACGGCGCGGTATGCGTGGACGCATCCATTTACGGTATGGGGCGGGGAGCCGGGAATCTTCCCATTGAAATTCTGCTTGGTTACCTGGAGAAGCTGGGCGAAAGCGACTACAATACCGTTCCCTATTTGGACGTTATCGAGCGATACTTCCTCAAGTGCTTTCGCGAAATCGGTTGGGGCTACAGCCTGGAATCGCTCATGGGCGGCTTGGCGAACATCCATCCTTATTACGTCGAGAACCTGTTCAAGAACAAGCTCTACACGGTTGACGAGATATGGAACGCCCTGCAACTCATCAAGGAGCGATGCCCCATTTCTTTTTCGATTGACAAGCTGGGCGAGGCCCTGGAGCGTCGGTTTTACACGCCACTCACGCCAGAACGGACCGAGACGGTTCATCGCGCGCTCATCAACGAATTGAGTATCATTCCGGCGGCGGACGCCGTGCCCGTCGATAGTTTCAAGCTAAAAGATCAGTTCAAGGGCTGCAAATTCATGGTCATCGCCACCGGCCCTTCCCTTTTGAAGCACCAGGAGCAAATATTGGAGTTCAAGAAGCGGGAGAACTGCGTCGCCATCGGGGTGAACAATCTTCAGAACCTCTTCGAGCCGGAATTCCACCTCTTTGTCAGCCGCAAGCGTTTTCGGCAGTACGCCGCCCAGGTGGCGCCTTCGAGCACATTGCTTGTCCCTTCCTTCTTTGGGGCGACATTGCTCAATGAGAACTACAAGGGGCCGTATCATTTCTTCGATGTTCACGTGCCCTGCGAACCGGAGTTGCCACCGATCATGGACTCCAAGCAGTACTGCCTCAGCCTCAATGTCGCCGTCTCGGCCATTCTGCTCGCCTATTCCATGGGGGCGAGCACGATCTACGCCGTGGGCATGGACGGCTATGTTGACGAGTTTGACAAGAACCTGGTCTACTTCTATAACGAGGACAGCCGCATCGAGGACAAGGAAACGGCGAACTTTCGCTACGAAAAACTGGTCCGGGAACTGGATCGCGTGAACGCTTTCCTGCAGACACAATCCGTGCCCTTCTTTATTTCCACCCCGACTTCACACAAGAAATATTACCGTGCGCTCAAATAGCTCCGCTTGTGGCAAGAGAAAGAACGAATATGATTGATTTTCATGGCAAGACGGCATTGATCACCGGCGGTTCGCGCGGCATTGGTCGCGCCTGTGCCCTCACTCTGGCCCGCTACGGCTGCCAGGTGGCCGTCAATTACCTGAGTAACGAAGCGGCGGCAAACGAGGTCGTCGAAACCGCGCGCCAGGCTGGAACCGTGGCGCGGGCTTATCAGGCTGACGTGACTCAAGTGGCACAGATCCAATCGCTGGTGCAAGCGGTAGTCAGAGATTTCGGAAGCATTGACATTCTGATCAATAGTGCCGGGATCGCCCAGATCGTCGCCGTGCAGGATCTTACGGAAGAGGACTGGGACCACATGATGAGCGTCAATCTCAAGGGTGCCTTCTTTTGCTGCCAGGCGGTCCTGGCACAGATGCAGATTCAGAAGAGCGGGCGCATCGTCAATGTCGCCTCGACCGCCGGTCAGATGGGCGGGTTTATCGTAGGGGTCAACTACTCGGCTTCGAAGGCCGGGGTCATATGCTTGACCAAATCGCTCGCTAAATATGCCATTCCGTATGGGGTGGCCGTGAACTGCGTCGCCCCGGGGCTGATTGACACCGAAATGACCGCTTCCTATCCGCCGGAGCGGGTAAAATCCTTGGTTGCCTCCATTCCCATGGGACGGATGGGGTCGGCCCAGGACGTGGCCAACGGAGTCGCTTTCCTGGCCTCCGACGCCGCCGGGTATATCACCGGAACAACTCTCTACATTAATGGCGGAACTTATTTGGGATAGGAACGAATATGCACTCTCTATTTGACATTTCCAACAAGAAAGCAATTGTGACCGGCGCAGCCGCCGGGCTTGGCAAGGCCATGGCCGAAGCCCTCCATGAAGCGGGCGTTGAAGTCGCTATCATTGATATTTCCCCGCAAGCTGCGGATGTTGCCGCCCAGATGGGAAAGTCCGGGCCACGCGCGCATGCGGTGCAGGCGGACCTGAGCAAACGCGACCAGCTCAAGGGCGCTTTTGACGAGGCGCTGCAAAAGCTCGGCGGCGGCCTCGACATTGTGATCAACGATGCCGGTGCGATGAAACGCCACAAGTGCGAAGAGTTTCCGATTGAGGACTGGGATTTGGTCCTCGAGGTCAACCTGACGGCGGTTTTCCAGTTGTGCCAGTTTGCCGGGCGAGTGATGCTCAAGCAAGGCCGTGGAAAGATCATCAATGTCGCGTCGATGCTCAGTTTTAGCGGCGGCCTTACCGTGCCTGCCTATGCCGCCAGCAAGGGCGGTGTGGCCCAACTCACCAAAGCCCTGGCCAATGAATGGGCGGGACGCGGCGTGAATGTCAACGCCATCGCGCCGGGCTTCATGGCCACGGCGTTGACGGCGGCGCTGGTGGGCAACCCCAACCGTGAGCCGGACATTCTCGCGCGTGTGCCCGCGGGCCGATGGGGCACACCGGCAGATCTTAAGGGATCCATTCTCTATCTCGCGTCGCCCGCGTCCGATTTCATTCACGGCATCATTCTGCCCATTGACGGCGGATACCTGGCGCGGTAGCCCGCTTCCCCAAGAGAATAAGCCAATGATCAAGGTTTCCGATTACGTTATTGACCAGGTGGTCCGCGAAGGCGTCAAGCACGTGTTCATGGTGTCCGGCGGCGGCGGTATGTTCTTGATCGAATCGCTGGGCTTGCGCAAGGACGTTGAGTTCGTCTGCAACCACCACGAGCAAGCTGTGGCCATGGCTGCCGACGCCTATGGACGGGTAACCGGTAATTTGGGCGTGGCGCTCGTGACTACCGGGCCCGCCGGCACCAACGCCCTGACCGGGCTGATGTGCGCCTGGACCGACTCCGTCCCCTTGCTTGTCCTCTCGGGCCAGGCCAAGACCACGTCGCTGATTGGCGACACCGGCCTTCGGCAGCGTGGCTTTCACGAAGCCAACATCACGAAAATCGTCGCGCCAGTCACCAAATATGCCGTGACGGTGCTTGATCCCCGACAGATCGCCTACCATGTGAGGAAGGCGATCTTTCTGGCCAAGGAGGGACGGCCCGGCCCGGTCTGGGTCGATATTCCTCTTGATGTTCAGGGAGCCGCGGTTGATCCGGCGCAGCTCATTCCCTTCGAGCCTGAAAAGGAATTCCCCGCCCCCGTCGGCCCGGCGCCGGCTGCGGAGATCGCCCAAATCGTTGACCGCTTGGAGCGCGCCAGGCGTCCCATTATTTTGGCCGGGCACGGTATCAAACTGGCGAACCGCAAAGAGGCCTTCCTGCGTTTGGCTGAGACGGGCAAAATTCCGGTTGTCACTTCGCGCAATGGCTTTGACATCATCCAGCACGACCACCCTCTTTGTGCCGGTCTGATTGGCAACTTTGGCCAGCGCGCCGCTAATTTTGCGGTACAGAACGCCGATCTCCTCCTGTGCCTTGGGTGCAGGCTGGCCCCCACCGCGGTCGGCTACGAAACCGACTTGTTCGCTCGGCAGGCAGTTAAGATCGTCGTGGATGTTGACAAGAACCAGCTCAAGCACGCGGCGATCCGCGTTGATTTGCCCGTACATGCCGACCTGAGGATCTTTGTAGATCAGCTCCAGTCCGCCTTGAAGAGCGAAGCCTTGCCCGATTTCGGTCCGTGGCTGGCTACAATCCATCATTGGCGGGAGATTTTTCCCAACGTGCCGGCGGCGATGCGCACCCAGGAGCGCTATGTCAATCCCTACTATTTTTACGAGGTCCTGTCCGAGGAAATGTCGGCGGCCGACACGCTCGTATGGGATCAGGGAGCGGCGTATCATTGCGCCGCGGTTGCATTCAAGACCCGGCAAGGCCAGCGCGCATTCAGCGCCGATGGCTTCACGCCGATGGGCTACGGTCTTCCAGCCGCGATTGGCGCGTGTTTTGCCAGCGGCAAGAAGCGTTTGGTCTGCGTACATGGCGATGGCGGCCTGCAGTTGAACGTTCAGGAACTGCAAACGGTTTGGCATCACCAATTGCCCATCAAGCTGTTTGTGTTCAGCAACCAGGGCTACACCAGCATTAAACACACGCAGCGACAGTATTTTAATGGGCATCTCGTGGGCAGCGACCCTGCCAGCGGATTATCCTGTCCGGACACGCTCAAGATTGCCGCTGGCTTCCGATTGCCGGCTACTCGCGTAGAAAACCATACGGGCCTGCGCGCGGCCATTCGAGAAGCCCTCGCTACGGAAGGCCCCTTTGTCGTGGACGTGGTCCTCGATCCTTTGCAGCCCATCGAACCGCGCATAAAATCCGAACGATTGCCGGATGGACGGATGGTTTCCAAGCCGCTGGAGGACATGTATCCCTATCTCGATCGCGAAGTATTCCACAAAGAGATGATCATTCCTCCCATCTCCTAGCAAGCGTCGGATGCAAGTGCGGATATGCGCGGTGTGAAATGTCGATGCCCTTCCTCTTGAAGAATGCTATCTTCGACCTCGACGGAACCTTGGTGGATTCGTCCGTTGACATACTCAATTGCCTGGCGTCCGCGTATGCCGCCAACGCCGTTGAGGGCATCGATGCGGCCGCTATCGACAAATCGGTTATCGGGCCGCCTCTGTGGCAGTTGATCCGAAACCTCTCCCCGGAACTCGCCGACGATCGGATTGCGCGGATCGTGACTTGTTATCGAGCGGCCTATGACACGTGTGCCATGCCGGATACTCATCCTTGCATCGGCGTTCCAGAGCTCCTGCGGTATTTGCGCGCCGCCGCCGTCAAACTCATGGTGGCAACCAATAAGCCAAGCTTGGCCACGCGGAGGGTTTTGCAGAAAACGTCGCTGGCGGATTACTTCATGGACGTGATCACGGTGGATACGGCGCCTGCAAGCGATAGGAGCAAGCATGGCATGGTGTGTCACCTCGTTGAAAAGTGGCGGTTGGAAAAGGAAACCACTTGGGTCATCGGCGATGGCGTCGGCGATATCGGGGCGGCCCGCAGTAACGGCCTTCACAGTATTGCCGTGCTTTCGGGATACGGGAAACCCGGCGAATTGAGGGAGAGCGGCGCGACAGTAATTCTCGAGTCATTGAACGATCTTCTGAGTTGCGGGCAGTTTTCCGTTCTCAAGTCCGAGTCTTGCTAGAGGGTGGTCGATGTTGCCAGGCGCTTTGAATATGCTATATTAAAAGGTTCGTCTGAAAAGGCTGACATGAGCAAGGTCGTTTCTCTGGGAAACCGGCCGCCGCCAGCCGAGAAGCCTGTACCGTGGACATCCCGTCGTACTGCCAATCCCTATGAGACATCCGGTTGTGGAAGAAGATATGCGCAGGATTACGGCGGCAGACTTGCCCTGGTCGGCCCTGGGCGGCAAGACCGTGCTGGTCACGGGGGCCAACGGTTTTGTGCCGGCCTACCTGGTGGAAACGCTGCTTTACTTGAATGAAACGCGGCCAAGCCCCAAAATCCGGATTGTGGGGCTGGTGCGAAACGCCGAAAAGGCCACGGCCCGCTTCATGTCCTACCGCGGTCGTACGGACCTGGAATTCGTCGTGCAGGATGTCGCCCGGCCTTTGCAATTTGCCGATCGCGTCGATTACATCATTCATGCCGCCAGCCAAGCCAGTCCCAAGTATTTCGGCAACGACCCGGTCGGCACCCTGCTTCCCAACGTTCTGGGTACGCACTACCTGCTCGAGCGGGCCCGAGACGACCGCGCCGCCGCCTTCCTCTTTGTCAGCGGGGGAGAAGTCTACGGCCAGGTCGGCGAGGGGCAGATTCCGACCGATGAGCAGGCATTCGGCTGCCTGGCGCCTACCGAGGTGCGGTCCTGTTATGCCGAGAGCAAGCGGATGGGCGAGACGATGTGCGTCTGCTGGCATCAGCAATATGGCGTGCCGGCAAAAATCGTGCGGCTTTACCACGCCTACGGGCCGGGCATGAGTCTCAGCGACGGCCGCGTCTTTGCCGACTTCGTGGCCGACATCCTTGAGGGCCGTGACATCCACATGAAAAGCGATGGCAGTGCCCGGCGGGTCTTCTGCTACCTGGCGGATGCGGCCATCGGCTTTTTCACGGTACTGTTGCAGGGCGAGCCGGGGCAGGCCTATAATCTGGGGGACGATCGCGAAGAGGTCAGCATTCGCCAATTGGCCGAACGCCTGGCGGCATGGTTTCCCGAGAAGAATCTGAAGGTCGTTTGCGAGCAGCGCGCAGAAGGCAAGTCGTATTTGGCTAGCAAGATTGCCCGCCATTTGCCGGACGTGCGGAAGATTCGCGCCTTGGGCTGGTCGCCGGCGACCACCTTGGAAGAAGGCTTCCGCCGGACCGTACGGAGTTTTCAATGATCCTTGCCGAATCGGAGCATCGATGTGAAGACGATTAGCATCGTGACGCCCTGCTACAATGAAGAGCTCAGCATCGAGTACTGCTACGCGGCCGTGAAGCAGTTGTTCGAGAAGGAACTCTCCGGCTATGATCGTGAGCACATCTTTTGCGACAATAGTTCGCATGACAAGACTGTGCCCATGTTGCGGGAAATCGCCGCTAGAGATCCGCACGTTCGCGTAATCCTGAACGCGCGGAACTTCGGTGGATTTCGCTCCATGTTCAACGGCATGATGGCCGCCTCCGGCGACGCGGTGATTTGTTTCCTCCCGGTCGACCTGCAAGACCCGCCGGAAATCATCCCGCAATTCGTGAAGAAGTGGGAAGAGGGCTACGACATCGCCTACGGCATTCGCGCCGAGCGGGAGGAATCGTGGCTGCTGCGGAACATCCGCGGCGTCTACTACCGACTGGTCACCAAGCTCGCCGACTTCGCCATCCCGCGAAACGTGGGGGAGTTCCAGCTCGTCGATCGCCGCGTCATCGACGCCCTGCGGCAGTTCGACGATTACTACCCTTACGTCCGAGGAATGATCGCATCCTGCGGCTTCAAGTCGGTCGGTATTCCCTACAAGTGGCTGGCCCGCAAGCACGGCGTATCGTCGACGAGTCTCTACCGGTTGATCGACGAGGGTCTCAACGGGCTGATCTCCTGCACCAATGTGCCCTTGCGATTGTGCATGTTCTTCGGTTTTGGCGTGGCGGGCTGCAGTATTCTTTACGCCGTGGTGGGCTTCGTGCTGGGGGTGATTTTCTTCAGGCAATTGGCACCGGCCGGCATACCCCTCTTGATCGTCAGCTTGTTCTTCTTTTCCGGCGTGCAACTGTTCTTCCTGGGTGCGATCGGCGAGTATATCAGTGCCATCCATTTTCAAGTCCGCAAGCGGCCGTTGGTCATCGAGCGGGAGCGGATCAACTTTCCGCCGCTGCATCCTTTTCCGTCGGCCACCGAGAGCGCAGCGGGAAGCGGACCGCGGGTGGAAACGCCAGCCCACCCGGATGCAAACGCCTTGCAGTAGGATTGTCCGGCGAGCAAGAGAGGCCACCCCATGAATTCCGGCAATTCGGCCCAATATTGAGGTGAAAGGTGATGCCAAGCTCGGAAGAAATTCGCCGCGAAATCCTTAATCTGGTTGCCGAGTACCACCAGGCGGCTTTCATTCCGCGGCCGTTCGTCCCCGGCGAGACGCCCGTTCGCTACGCCGGCCGCGTCTTCGATGCGGAAGAACTGCAATTGGCCGTCGAGGCCTGCCTCGATTTCTGGCTTACGGCCGGCCGTTTCACCGAACAGTTCGAGAGCACGCTGGCCGAGCGGATGGACCGCGATACGGCCCTGCTGGTCAATTCGGGATCGTCGGCCAACCTCGTGGCTTTCAGCGCCCTCACGTCGCCGCAACTGAAAGACCGCCGCGTGCGCCCCGGCGACGAAGTCATCACCGTGGCCGCGGGCTTCCCCACGACCGTCAACCCCATCATCCAGAACCGGGCCGTCCCTGTCTTTGTCGACGTGGAACTGGCCAGCTACGTGCCCACGGTCGAGGCCGTCGCCGCAGCCATCACGCCCAAGACCCGCGCCGTGATGATCGCCCACACTATGGGCATTCCCTTCGACGCCAAGGCCGTGGCCGAACTGTGCCGGCAACACGGCCTGTGGCTGATCGAGGATTGTTGTGACGCGCTGGGGGCGAAGTTGCACGGCCGGCCGGCCGGCACTTTCGGCGATTTGGCAACCTTGTCGTTCTACCCGGCCCACCAGATCACGATGGGCGAAGGTGGGGCGGTGGTGGTGGAAGACGAATCGCTGGCGCGGATCGCCCGCTCCTTCCGCGACTGGGGACGCGACTGCTATTGCAGCGGCGGCGAGAATAACACTTGCGGCAAACGCTTCAGCCAGCAGTTCGGCACGCTGCCCTTGGGCTACGACCACAAGTACGTCTATTCGCATGTCGGCTACAACCTGAAGGTGACCGACATCCAGGCGGCCATCGGTTGCGCGCAATTGAAGAAACTCGACGGCTTCATCGCCGCGCGGCGGAAGAATTGGACCGCGTTGCACGGAATTCTATCGCCCTACCAGGACCGACTCCTGCTGCCGGAGACCCCGCCGCATAGCGAGCCGTGCTATTTCGGCTTCGTGATCACGGTCCGCGAGGATGCCGGTTTTGCGCGGAGTGAACTGGTCAACAGCCTGGAGGCGGCCAAGATCGAGACCCGCAACCTTTTCTGCGGCAATCTCATGCGGCATCCGGCCTACGAGGAAGTCGAGTACCGCGTCAGCGGCGATCTGGGCAAGACCGACATTATCATGAACAACACGTTCTTTATCGGCGTCTATCCGGGCATGACGGACGAGCATTTGGCCTATATCGGCGAAGTGTTCCAGCAATTTATCAAGGGCAAATAGTCCCCACGCCGTGCGGCAGAGCGTGGCAGGTAGTCCCGTCTCCCTCCGGGAGAGGGTTAAGGTGAGGGCAAATTGACAAAAGGGAATTGACATGCCGATGCCGGTGAAATTTGCGGCCGAGGTAACCAGAGTCCTTCGGCATGGCGACGACGTGGCGACCTACGAGTTTCGCTGCCTCATGCCGCGGCCGCGCTGGAAGCCGGGACAGTTCCTGCACCTGGCCCTGGATGCTTATGATCCGGCCGGGCATTGGCCGGATTCGCGATGTTTTACCATGGCCAGCGGTTCGCTGGAGAAAGACCACGTTCGGTTGACGATTGCCACCAAAGGCCGCTTCACGCGCCGCATTCTTGCCGAATTGCAGCCCGGCCGACGGGTCTGGATGAAGGCGCCCTACGGCGAGTTCATCGTTCGCACTTCGCTGGAGCACGATGTGGTGCTGATTGCCGGCGGCACGGGAATCACGCCCTTTGTAGCCTTCATGGAGGATGCCCTGGTCAAGGGTTTGGAAGGCAAGGTCTGGTTGCACTACGGCGCCCGCAGCCAGGACTTGCTCGTCTTTCGCGATTTCGCCGAGCGTTGCGCGCGGCAGTTTCCCGCGTTCCGCCTGCAATGTTACGCCGAAACGGCAGCTACGGGGGCGACGATCGCGGGCCGGATCGATCTTGACCGCGCCGTGGCCTGCGCCGGCCCAACGGCCGCGTATTACTTATGCGGTCCCCAGGAAATGATCAACGCCTTCCGCGCGCGCTTGCTGCAAAAACACGGGGTCCCTCAGTCAAGCGTGAAGATCGATGCCTGGGAATAAGGACCGCCACGGAAACAAGTGTCGCCTCCAATGTAGTAGGCACACGGCATGTGCCTGCTACAAATTTTCTCGCGCGGGCAAGTCGTTAACCGCGCGGCCGGACCGGCACGGCGGGTTCCAAGTTGCCGCCAGCTTGCGGCTGCAGTTTCCAAAGGTCCATGCCGTATACTTGCTGTTCCAGTGAATAACGTTGCCGAATGGCGGAAAGCACGGGAAGGTAAATATCGTCGGCGGTGGTGTTGAAAAGGGTTCGCGGCGATTCATGTGGGCAGACAATATAGTCCGGCGGATTTGCCAGAATCTCTTGAATCAGGCCGTTCAGAAGCTCCTTGGTCAACAGGCTTGCAATGAGCGGGCAATATCGGTACCGGGGGGCAATATCCGCCTCGACAAGGTAGGAAGTTTCTCGCAGATCAATCATCGCCACCTTGGTGTGACCGTCGGCAGTCAACTTCTTCAACAGCGATGTCACTGCGCGGAACTGCGTAATGAAGCCGTCGGCCTCCTTGGGCAATAGCGCATCGTGGCGAGACTCGAAGAGATAGTTCCTGTTGTCGGTCAGAACTTCCGGCGGCACGCCCAGCATGTACGACTGGTAGCGCCCGGGGTACTGCTGGAAGGCGGGGTTCGCACATAAAGCCGTTAACACCGCGAAAGCCGCCGCTGCCGGGAACATTCTCAGCGACATATCTACCGCCGGTTGCGGCGGCGCATCATGCGTTTGCACGTAGCGAACGACATTTTGATACAAGCGGGCGACCACGCTTGTCGCCAGGATGCAGGCGGGCACCGATACGTTGTTCATATAGACCGGGTCCGATCTGCCGATGAACAACAGGAGGGTGGCCATGCCATACGCCGCCACGAGGGCGAGGACTACGTCCTCGGCGCTCATCCGTCGTGTCAGCCACTTGATGAACGACGCGGCGAGAGTGCCCAGATAAAAACCCAGCAGGAGCGTCAGGAGCACGTAGTTGCCCCATGTGGTCATGGTGGCGGCGATGGGCAAATCGGAAATCCCGCCGCCATAGCTGATGACCCCTTCGAGCCAGCCCGTCCAGAACTTGCGCGTCAACAAAGTCCCACGACTGGCAATGGCGAGTCCGCCCAGCAGGACTACCAAGAATCCGGCGAGCGCGGATGCGGTCAAGACAACCATGCCGCGCCGACTGCAGCGCGAGGCAGCCATGCGCGGGACTGCGGCGAGGTACAGGAAAAGGCATACCACAATATACAGGCCGATATCCGTGGAGAACAAGAGCGCGAGCCCCGTAATCCCGCCGAGGACTGGTCCAAACCATGCCTTTCCGCTGCGGGCGTGGAATAAGCAGGCTGAGAAAAAGAAAATGTCGATGCTATATCGCATCACCGTTCCCTGCGGAAGGGCCCAGAGGTGCGAGCCCATCATGCCGCCGAAACCCTGGATCGCCAGCGTCAAGAACAGTCCCAAGAAGGCCCACGATGCGCGGCCGAGGAGATATCGCAGGAACAAATACAGGGCAATATAGTAGACACAGCCCCAAGTTGTGGCCATTTCCAGCGCCAGGTGGTAGCTCAGGGCCGTCCCCTGGGAAAGCCAGGCCAGGACGATCGGCCAGGCCACCCCGTACTGCGTATAAAAATCGGTACCCAGCGCCATGCCGTGCCGGTAGGCCAATGCCGGCCCCATCACGTAGAAGTCCCAGTGCTGATAGGTGTCGAGGAGAAAGGTCCGCCCCGACAACTCCGCCAGGCGAGAAACGCCCACGAACTCGATCACGATCACAGCGGCCAGAACGGCGGCCACAACGCTGCCATAGGCCTGCGTGAACTTCTCCAAGCCGTGTGCCAAACCCGCAAGACGATCATCGCAAACGTACGCGGCCACCAGGAACAGGAAGCCGAAGACGGCGGCCAGAAGATTCAACGTAGGCGACCTCATCCACAGCATGGGCAGCAGAATGATCGCGGCCGCGACAGGGAAATGCGCGAACAGCACAACCCGCACGAACTGTGGCGACTCGCCATTGGACGAACGCAGACGCCGTGTCCACAAGAAGCAGACCGTTAGGGCCAAGAGTATGCAGAACAAGGCGCCGCCCAAATAGATCGGTCTGTCGTAATCGAGCTGGAAGAGCTGCAATGCAATCGACGTGTAGCGTTTCAACATCTCAGGATCCGGCGCCCTTTTCCAGTAGGTCCGCCATAACCAGATCATACTTTCCACGCTTGCTATCGTCGCCAACAGGGTCGGGCCGGCAATCCAGGCCTCGCTCAGGCGCAGGCCAGGCGCGCCGGCCTCAGCCGGCTTGGAATGTTCCAGAGCTTGCTGCCCGTCTTGTTTTTGCTCGCGTCGTTTCGACATCCTCTTATTTCCTTCGGAAAACCATGATATACGGCAGCCGCCAGTAATTCTGCACGCTGGGCACGTTGGGAAACGGCGTCAATTTCCAGTTAATGTCTAATTCAGTCGGCTTGGTCGGCGGCACGTACTTCGCGATCTGGTCGTCCCAAAGATGAGCCGTTTCCAAGGGGGAACGCGGTTCGAGAATTCCGACCACTCGATAGTACTTGTCGAGATAATCCCCCGCCCAGCGGAGAATCTCCGTCTCCGAACTGGGTTGCGTCAGCCACGAATAGTGGACGTTGGCAAAGACAAAGTACTTTGGCTCTGACTTTTCGATCTCCGCGATCATTTCCTTCTGCATCTTCAAGGCCAACGGCTGTGCTTCGACGAGACCGTAAGTATAGATGTAACCCGTGGCCGAATGCCGTTGGGCGTCAAAGAAGATTTCCGGCTCCGAACCGAGCACGGCGATCGTATCGTCCGCTTCCGTGCGAGCTTTCAAGTACTCGGCAATCGCCGGGCACTCCAGGAAAGGGTTGCCCAAATAGGTCAGCCGGCAGGCCTGGAGTGGCTTCCATGTAAAGAAGAACGCGCTCTGCGCCCATACGGTCCAACCCACCGCCGCCAACACAACTAACGCCATCGACGCCGGTAAGGGACCGAATCCGCCCGCCACGGCCGGCGGCGGCTCGGGCTTGCCAGGCTTGGTACGCCCCCGCTTCTGCCGCGCGGCCGATGCCGGAGAATGACTGGCAACCGCGGCAGGCTGCATTGTATCTCCAGCCCAGAAGCGGCCGCAAGCCAAGTCCCAGAGCAGCCGGCAACCGACCCCGACCAACAACGCCACGGCGGGGAGCATGGTGATGAAATAGTGCTCGCGGAAGTAGAAGCCCGGGCAGACGCAAAAGAACGAGAAGACCAGCCATGCGAACACGAACGACCGCAGACCCGGCTTGC
>Ga0181520_10000717_pt1 | contig 71642 bp, 61 predicted proteins | sample PEATcosm2014_Bin_29_FD_132451 | JGI IMG/M metagenome (GOLD analysis project Ga0181520, IMG submission 132451) | Peatland microbial communities from MTU Mesocosm Facility, Houghton, MI, USA - PEATcosm2014_Bin02_30_metaG | ecosystem: Environmental > Terrestrial > Soil > Wetlands > Peat | place... | reverse complement strand
AGGCCAGCACCACCGTGGCGCGGCACAGGTCCGACGTCTGGGCCTCAAAAAACTTTCTGCGCACGTGTGCCCAACATAAGACTTCGGTCAGATCCTGCTTGCGGTCCACGAACATCGCGTCATGGAAATCGGGGAAATCGGGGACAGACGAAATATTTTCCACGCTCTATCGCCACACGACATACTCCCCCCCCTAACTTCGCGGGAACATTCCGGTCACGGTAGGGACGGTCATCGCTGATCGCCCCCCGCACAGATCCGTGCGAGCGGAACTACCGCACACGGCTCCTACCTCGGATGAATAGCGTCAAAGCGTACGCTGGGATACGGATGCAGTGCGCGAGTAATTCGGGGACAGTCCGCTCAATTTCTGATATTTTAGTGGGCCATGGCGCGATTAGCACGAGTGATCGTGGTTGGGGGCGTTCACCACGTTACGCGATACTTCATGGGGTACGGTTATGATTGGCTCGGTTTAAAAAAACCTAAAAAACCAGGGACGGGCCGTAATCTATCAATTGCCGGTTCGCCTACGGGTCTCACTCGATGCCGTTTCTCGTTTCACCTTGAAGAAACCCGTTTCCACAGTATTGCCTTCCTCAAGAAGCTGAAGCAAAATCAACTCCGATAGCTGGTGGCGTCGCGGTCGCCCGGAGTCACCCGCTCCCCTGAGGCAAAACCTCCGCGCCCCCGCGCCCCCGCGCGAGATCCGGGTTTGGCAGCATGAAACGCAAAACGAGAAATTGGTGCATTGATGATCCCCTCCGGAAACATGATCCCCTTGGCCTTGGGATCATCTAGGGGGCTAGATAATCCTGCACGGCAGGCTAGATGATCATGCCGTGAGGCTAGGTAATCATGGGAATTCAGGGCACGCCGAAGTTTCGGAAGTTAACCACGGAATACACGGAAACGTGGGGCCATTGCCGGCGTGGAACGGGGAACGAGAAAACTGGAACGAGCACAGCGCCCGCGCACCCAGGCCCTCAGGCCAGCGGGGACGGCTTCGGAAGTTTAACCACGAAATACACGAAAAACACGAAAACGACTCAGCGTTTGGAGAGCCCAACGAGAAACGTGAAACGGAAAACGTGAAACGCCGCCAGCCGGGGCAGCCCTGTCTTGGCCAACGTTTCTGTTGCTGCCCTATCGGGGATATGCGATCCTTATTTTCTTCCTAAGGTTTTACTCTTAATTCAGTCTTAGAATAGTGTGGGCCAAATTTGGGGCCAGTGGAGGTGGTCAATGCGGCGCTACTCCCTCGCTTTTTTCCTCATGGCGATCCTGATCCTGCTCTGTGCTTGCGGCGGCGCGAAGTCCGCTTCCACTTCATTCAACAGCGCCCCTGCGCAAACGGCGGAGGAAGGCGTGCCCTACATCTATACCCTGAGCGCCACCAATGCCGCGGGAGAGACGCTCCAGTACATGCTGACCACCGCCCCGGAAGGCGCCACGCTGCAGGGCGACACTATCACCTGGACCCCAACCTGGGCACAGTCGCGCCAACCCAACCCATTCACGGTAACGGCCACCGCCGGCGGCGTGTCTACGACTCAATCCTGGACCGTCACTCCCAGCGGCTCGATCCACGGCAGCTTCGTTGACACCTTTTGGAGCGCGCAAGGCTCGGCGCCTTTTTCCGCGAGCATGGCGAGCCGATTCGCCGCCTTGGTGCCGCAAGCCGACGGGTCACTACAGACAATTCAGGCCATCGGCGCGGGGGCCGGCGCCTTCACCATTCCCAATGTCCCCGCTGGTTACTATTGGATGCAAACCGGCATCGGCAACTACCGCTACTGGACCGATAGCAGTTCCTTCGACAACGGTGCGGATTGGATCGGCCAACCGCCCGTTTTGAATACTTCCCTTGCCCTCACCTTCAATGTGAGCGGACTCGACCCCTGGAACGGTGGTGACGTGCTGACTTTTTTCAGTCCCAATCTGGCAGCGTATATGGGCCTGACCGATACCAGCTACTCCTCGGCGGGCGGTTCCATCGCGCCGACTCCGCCGCCCACCGACGGTACCACCTACACCGGAACCGTTCCCTGGGAGCAAACCGCCATCGATCCGTCTCAGAGTGCAAGTTACGTTCTGCAATACGAACCCGACAACTCGCCCCAGATACTCGCCAACAACGAGATATCCGGCTATGTCTTGGGACCATCTCTCCAACTGACTTCGGCCGACATCACCGCGGGCAGTACCATGGCCATCACCGGCAACCTCGGCTCCGGGCCCGTACAATCCGTGGACCTCAACGTACTCGGTTCCGCCTGGGAGCAGCTCTATACACAACAGACCGGAGCGCCGGAGCCCAATGATGGCTTCAGTTTCCTCTCCATGAGCCTTTCCCGGCAGCCTTTCGTCAGCGACCGCGTGCTGGGCCTTCAGTACATGGAGGAAGACGCCCCACTGGCTCCGATTAGCGACCCGGTTCACGACGCGCAAGTCCCGTTGTTTGCCCTGGCTGCCGCCTTGCCGGTGACAACTGACGATTTTGGCTCAGTGCAATTTCAGGATCCTTTCCCGGCGAACTGGCTGCCGGTGTTCACCACGTACGCACAAACCTGCACCATTCTGGTCACCGTCGGCACCGAGTCGGATTACGCCTGTGGCACGGACTTCTCAGCCCAACCTTCGGCGCCCGCCAGCTCTATTGCTCCCCTGATGTCCTCCGTGCGGGCCCCCTTGCTCAACGGCGTCAGTCTGTTTACCGCTACCGCGGCGCCGACCACGACCCCGACGCTGAGCTGGAGCCCGCCCACGGGCATTCAACCCTCGGGCTACGCGGTCTTCATCACCGGTTACTCATATAGCACCCTGCCTTCCGGGGGGATTGCGAGTTCCTCCTCGTCGGCGGGCAGCCTGTTTACCACCGAAACCTCGCTTACCGTGCCCTCCGATCTGCTGACCAGCGGTAAGACCTATTGGTTCACCATCGAGGCTATCGCCAATGGCCGATCCGATTTCGCCAGCGCTCCCAACCGCGCAATTTTCCCCTTCGCTACCTCGCAGGCTGTCTCGCACCTGATCACGGTCGGCTCCGCTTCCAGTTCAGCCGTGAGCACAACGTCTCAGGCAGCCTCATCGCAGCCCGCCTCCCGCCGATTGCATTTCGTGGATTCCCGCGGCCGCCTGCATGAAGATAGTCTGGTCGAGGGAATCCATAGGCAACAGGGCTATTAGTGGGGCTCAAGGTTGAAATTCCCACTGGCTCAGCTGCGTACGTACACATGCCATAGGCTGGCGCGACTCGGAAAGAATCCGCACCTCAAGTTCATCCTCCGGAGAAATGCTCTTCGCGGGAACTTCCAGCTGGTAATGGCAATCGGACGGACCCAACTCCCGCCAGGGCTGGCACAGAAGCTCGGACTTCCATTCGCCCAAGTCGCGGGTATCCGCGCCGCGCCACCGCAGCTTGAAGCGCAGGTGCGTAAACTCGGAAGGCATTTGCTGCGGCAGAATTCCAGCCGCCGGCTGGGGAAATCCCCACTCGGGGCAGAGCGAGACTTTGGGGTCGACCTGCAGGACCAAGACGCCGGCAGAAGGCCTATCTTCCGGTCCGCGCTCGGTTTTCTCCGCCGTGCCATTGGAGGCGCGATAGAGAAGCGCACTAAACGAGACGCAGCGATCCAGTTGCCGGAATGATACGGAGCCGGCGGTGCAGTTGAGCCTGCGGGATACGGCCTCGGCTGCGGCAAGGGCAGCGGAAATCGAACCCTGGCGGACATAGGTTTCCGTCCTTTTCCCAGCAAGCGTTCCGTGAACCGCCAGCTCATATTGGCGTTCGATCGTGAGCGTCTTGGCGTCCGCGGACAACGTCCATACTTGTTCCACGGTTCGCTTATGGTCTGGGCCGGCGGGATCTGTTCCCATCTCCGACTTGATGGTTAACGAATTGTTATCCAGGCGGGCGCGATCGATTCTCTGCTGGCCGGAATAACTCTGGTTGACCGAGGGCTCGTTGTCCAGATAATACGCGGTGGTAGAGGCGCCGTTCTGAAAGGAGGTGACTTCAAGGCCGCTCTCCTTTTGCCGGACTTCCAATACAACCGGATCCGTATCGGTGCTCGGCGGCGGATCCGCCGCTTGGTTCATGGAGTGGCTGGCAATCGTCGTGCGCAGAAAAACGCCGGAGAAATCCGGGACCTTGCTTGCCATCAATCCAGATTGGCATAGAAAAATAAAGCCGATCAACACGCCGATCGCTGGGCGACGGCTCATAGATCTATTCCTCCCAAGATTTCTCCTAGACTGGCTCCGCTATGCCGGGCCGCACAAAATAGAGCAGCGTCTCCGCCGGATATTTGCCGGTAAGCTGCCTCACCGCATCGCGATACAGATCGAGTTGGGCGCGATGCGCCGCAATGGCCTCCGGCAACTGGGCCGCTTCGATGTCGTCGGTTTTGTAGTCCACCAACACCAGCCGCTCGCCTTCGGCAAACAATAGGTCGATACAGCCTTCCCGGATCTGACCTTGATAAGGAATACAAAACGGAACCTCGCGCCATACGCGCTTGGCATTGCGGGCGCGAGCCAGCAATGGCGAGGCCAGGGCGCGCGTGGTCCAACTTTGCAACAAGGTGGAACGGGCCGGCAGGCCGGCGCGGGCGGCGGCGCTTTCGATGATGGTGGCCAGCGAGGGATCGTCCGCGCGTAACACTTGACTCATGATGCTATGAAACGCCGTTCCCAAGGAGGTCGCGGTTTGGGTCGAAGGTGTAGCGCCGGCCTCCCGGCCGGGGTCCCCGGCAAGCCCGTTTTTGGCTTGCTGGGGTGGGAGACCGGCTGTCGCGGGGGCGTCCACGCCCGCGCTTGGAGCAGCCATGAGTTCGAATCGACCGGCAAATCGAGGCTTGGCGCTACCGATATCGTCAGTGGCAACACCTACGCCCAGCGCTTCCAATCCCGCTTTCCATCGCTCCCGTTCGGCAAGGATCGCGGATACGCGTTCCTCCTCGGGCGCCAGGGCGCCCACATCGTGGAGAAACACCGTGGACGAATCTTCAACCGGCGGCAAATCCTCGGCGCGGAAGCGCAGAATGCCCTCTTCACAAATCGTCTGCTCCGGCCGGGAGCCGTACACATCCAACGAATTTTGGAAGTCAAGAAATCGCGTAGCGCGGATACTCTCCGGCGCCAAGCGCGGAACCACCAGGCAATCTTTGGCGCGAGTCGCGGCTACATAGAACAGACGCAGATCTTCGGCGCGGCCGCGTTTTTGCTCTTGCTCGGCAAGTGGATCGAAGCCGGCGGAGCTCAACTTATGCTCCCCGCATTTGAAGGACAGGGCGATTCGCCCACGGTTGTGGTCCACCACCATGTTCTCGCCGTTTCGCTGGCTGCACGCCATTCCGGCCAACGCCACTACCGGAAATTCCAGTCCCTTAGCGGCGTGGATGGTGAGCAGATGCACCGAATTTTCATGCTCGTCGCTCATGCCGGCATCGGCTTCAGCCAATTCCGAGTCCGCACGCTGTTCCAGCCAGTGGGTGAACGAACGCAGACACGCGCCCGATTCGCCCTCGAAGCGGCGCGCCAATTCCACAATCCGCAACAGATTGGCTACCGCCTGCTCGCCCTCGGGAAGCAACAGGAAGAACTGCATTACGCTGCTTTCATTCAGTACCGTGTCCACCAAGGCCGCAAGGGTAACCTCGGCGCGGAGTTGGCGCCAGCTCCGCAGTTGCTTGAGGCTTTGTGTCATGCGCGGGAAACCGTCGGCGCCCTTGCGCAAATAATGCAGGCTGCCGCCGGCGTGGCGATAAAGCAACAGGTCCGCGTCCGACAGGCCAAAAAATGGCGAGCGCAAAGCGGCGGCCAAGGCGAGGGCATTTTCCGGATCGTCAATGGCCGTCAACACAGACATCAGATCGCGGCTTTCACGGCGTGTATAAAACTGGCGGCCGGCGTCGATCTGGAAGGGCACCCCGTGGGAGCGTAGCGCATCTTCGTAGTACGCCAGGCCTGAGTTCACGGGAAACAGCAGCGCGACATCGGCGAAGGTGGGTACGCGGACTTTGCCGCTCGTCTTATCCCATATTTTGACGGGACTCTCGGGCGAGTCGCAGATATGCCGGATAAAGCCGGCGATCAACGCCGCTTCCGCCTGCCAATAGTCGGCCATACTCCTTATTTCGCGATCCGCCGGCGGAAACAGCAGCGCCAAACCCGCCCCCGCGTTGGGCCGTTCGGGTCCCGGCTCCAAAGGAACATAAGCCGCCTGATATTCGTCGGCTTCCATCTGCGCTTGGAACAGATGGTTAATCGCGCCCAGCAGCCACGGAGAGCTGCGGAAGTTTTGCCGGATCACCAGCGGCTCATGCAGCGCGCTCAACATGCGCTTGGCGGCGCCGTAGATTTGAATGTCGGCACGGCGAAAGCGATAGATCGATTGCTTGGGATCGCCCACCAGAAACAACTTGTCCGGCGCGAGCGTTACCTGGCGCCAATCGGTGGCCGCGGCTTTCCGCTCCGCCAGCAGAAACACGAGTTCGGCCTGGAGGGGATCGGTATCTTGAAACTCATCCACCAGCAGGAAGCGTATGCGTTGTTGAAAATAGGCGCGGACTTCCAGGTGGTCGCGCACCAGATCGCGCGCCTTGAGCAGCAGATCCTGAAAGTCGAGCACACCCCGTTCGCGCTTCTCTTGCTCCACCGCCTGCAGAAATCCTTTGAGCCATTCCAGCACTTCCGCCGCCAGACTCGGCCCCAGTTTCGCCGGCGCGCTTTTGAGGAGGTCCTTAATGCGCTCGCAAATTTCCTTTTGCTGAGCGCACGTGCCGGGCGACCACTTGGCGCTGGCGCCGGACTTGGGATTTACCTTCAAATCCAACAGCAGCGCCCGCTCCCGATCCAGCTCACTGGCGCCCGTCTGCGCCACCAGGCTCTTCAAACGCTGAATCTGCATGTAGCCCAGATCGTCGATGTCGCGGCACGAACTCTCCAGCACCTGCAATTGCCGAACGTCGGCGGCCAACTCATCCCAGATTTCGCGGATCGGATTGGGAAACACCACGCTTGCCGGTAGCATGGCAATATCGCGATTCTCGAGCAGCTTTCCGGCCAGCGTCCGCATTTTGTCCAACGGGATTTCCAACGCAAACAGGCGGCGCAGGACCGGCGGAGGACTGGCGAGTTGTTCCTGGTTCCAGCGCTGCCAGACTTCGTCCAGCAACAACTGGCTTCCCATTTGGTCGAGTTGCTCGAAGCCTGGGTCCACTCCCGCTTCCACAGGCCGCTCGCGCAGCAGCGAGGCGGCAAAAGCGTGGATAGTCGAGATACGGGCGCGATCCACCTGCTCCAACGCCCGGGTGACATTCTGGCGCTGTTCCGGATCGGGGAGGTTCCGGCGCTGCTCTTCCAACTTTTCGCGCAGGCGTACTTTCAGCTCAGTCGCGGCCTTTTCGGTGAAGGTGATGGCGGCAACGTCGTCCAATTCGGCATGGCCTTCGCGGACAATGGACAGCAAGCGCTCGACCAACAGGGTAGTTTTGCCGGTGCCGGCCGCGGCCTCCACGCAATAGGCCTGGGAGAGGTCATGCGCCGCCAGTTCGCGCTGTTCCTGATCGACCAGGGTATGTTTGCTGCTGGCCATGGCTATTCCACCTCCCGCATGTGGAGGAACGGGGCCAGGCGCGGGTCCGTTTGCTTGCGCTCCCACAAGACTTGGCGGCGAGGATCGCCGATGCGGGTGAACTCGCAATTCCGGCAACCGGTGGGAGACTTCTCATCCGGACAATGGGGAAACACTCCTTCTCGACAGCCATCGATGATGGTGCGCAGCAGAGTGGAAAGTTCCTCTTGCTTCTCCGCCAACGCCGCGCCCGGGAAGACGCAAGTCTTCCACTCGCCGCGACGCGTGATATAGCAATACTCCGCCGTCGACTGGCGAAGCTCGATGCGGCGATAGAGACTGGCCGCCGCCAGCAGATAGAGCGGCAACTGCAGAGCCTTGCCCCCGAGCAGCGAGACTTCCAGGTTGTACCGTTTCTTGCCCGATTTGTAATCGACTACGCGGATGGCCGTGCGATCCGGACTCAGGTCGATGCGATCAATCTGGCCGCGGAGTTGAATGGCCTCGTCGCCGATGGGCAGTTCAAAGCCGGGGAAATCCTTCATGCCGAAGGCGCGCTCGAAGTCCTCGGGCAGCCAATCGCTACCCAGTTCCGAGCGCACATGACGTTCCAGATCCTGGAGAATGAATTGCTGCTTCAGCGCCCAAGTGGCCGGCGGACCGGTTTGGCCTTCGCTCTCGACCCGCCGGAAGTGCTCCTGCGAGATGGCCGCGAGCGCAGCGCGGTAATCCTCAAAGCGTCCGGGTGCCAGAGGCAGTTTCTTCTCGGCCTTCATGGCCGCGTAGAAATCGCGAAGAATAACATGCATCAACTCGCCCTTATCGCGGGCATCGATTTCGTCGACCAGCTCCGGCTCTTCCAGCTCCTGCAAGCGCAGCACATCGTGGAGAAAGAAACGATACGGACATGCGGCATAGCGCTCCAACGCCGTGGGGGCATACACACGCTCGGCGGAAAACAATTCGCCGAGCGCGTGCCGGCATTCCGGGGTAGCCAGCAGTCCGTCGTAAACGGTGAGCCCATCGCTCCCCCATTGCGCTTGCTCGGCTTCCACGGCGCGCGCGAGGTTCGAAGATCCCTGCTCCAGATAACGCGCGTCAGCGGGATGTTCGGAGGCCAGCAGGGCGCGGGCGAAGCGCAAATCGAACTCGCGCGAGTCGAGGGCACTATGGCAATCATCCGCCAGCAGCGAGGAGTTGCGGATGTACACAACGTGCGCCGGCGCCGCTCCCGGCGATTGCAGAGCGGCCTGATGAATCGGCCGGCCGGCCAGGCATTCCACGGATTGCAGCAGGTAGTGCGAGGCAATCTTCTCGGCGCCGGAAGCGGCCTCGGCGCGGGGCATGGTCAGAACGATGTGTTCTGTGGCCGCCTCCAACGCCAGCCGAAACAGGAACCGCTCTTCCTGCGGACGCGTACTCTTAAGCGGCAGGACCGCGCCGCCTCCCATGGACAGTGCCCGGCGCTCCTCATCCAGAAGAATCGGGTCCTGACGGCCGGCCACGGGGAAACTACCCTCGGTGAGGCCAGGCACGAATACCGTGCGAAAGCGCGTATGACGCGCGGCCGCCAGCGACATCAGATGTACGCCGGTTTGCTGGAAGACGCCCCGCGTACGGCTGACTCCGGCCAGCGTCTGCTCAGCGGCGGCGATGAAGCCGGCCAGGCTGGCGGGCTGCCGCAGTCGATCGAGCTCCCGTAGCGAGGAGAGAGCGCTTTCCACCCGGTCACGCTCGCTGGTTGGCGGGTGAACACGCCGCAAGAAAGCGCAGGCGGCCTCCGCCAGGGCGCTCCAGGTCTGCTGTTGCCGGCAGTGGTTGCCGAAGGTGAATAACTGCCGCAGGAAGGCCAACAGGTTCTCAGTCTGTTGCGCGAGGTGATCGAGTGCGGCTTTGCGGTTCTCCGTGCCCGCTTGGGCTTGCGCTTGATAGGCGCGGGCTTGCACCGGCAAACGCTCGTGCCATTGCACTTCACCCTGGACGACGCCGGCGTCGGCGCTGATGCGGTCCCAGAGCGACATCGGCGCTTCCGTTCCGTCCGTGGTCAGTGAGCGCGTATCGATGGCGCCCGAGGTCAGCCATTGCATCACGTCGCCGCGGCGATAGCCGCTCTCCGGCAAGCATAGCGCGGCCAGAATGCTACGCCCGGGCGCGGAGGAACTCAAAGGTAAACCTTCGCGAATATAGAAAGGCACGCCAATCTGCTCGAAAATGCCGGCCAAAAGCGGTAGATAGGTAGCCGCGTCCCGCGCCACAACCGCCATCTCGGAGAATGGAATCCCCCAGTCGCGCTTCAGGCGAATAGCCTCACGGGCAATCTCGCGCGCCTCACTCACTTCGTTCGGACAGGAAAGCACTCGCACACTGCCGTCCGATGCGTGTTCCGAATAATTTCCGGTAAAGACGCCGGCTCGCAGCGTTGCGAGATTATTGGTGGGGGCTCCACTGGTCAGAGTATCTTCGGCGCCTGCCAGCGCTTGCCACCACTTGCGCAAGGTTCTTGAGCCTTCTCCGGCCAACAAGTATGCGGTCAGGTCCAGGTTGCCCGCGAGCCGGCTCAGCAATTCCCGTTGCGCGCCCGTCATCTCATAGAAGCCATAGACGAGTAACTTATTGGTTCCAAAACGGATCGAAAAGTTTTCGGCCTGCCGTGCCGCTTCCGCCAGCAAGCCGGCCTCGGTGAACAGGCGATGAGCGCCGGCAACGGATGTCTCGCCTGTATACTGCCGGTACAGTTGCGCCACTTCGTTCAGCTTGCGCCGCGCATCCAGGGCTAACCCGCTCTCGCGCCGTGCCGGAAGCGCTTCCACCGCACGCTCGAGATTGATGCGGCTATCTTCAATATCGGTAAAGGTGGCGGACAGTACCTGGGGAAGATGAGGCTGATCCTGCACTTGCCGGAAATAGCTCTCCGGCGGCAGATTGCGAATCAGCTTGCGGGCAATCAATTCCTTGCCGCCCGCGGGCACCGGTAACGCTTTTTGGGCGCGCAGGGAGGGTCCGGCCAGCGCCTCGGCGAGTTCGTTGCAGGTGAGAAACGAGATACAGGCGTGTGGCGATCCGCCGCGGGCCAACTCGCGCGACAGGTAGTGTCCCAGGAAGCTGGAGCCGCACAGCACCACCACCGGGCGCAGAGCGTCGCCCTGCTTCTGTTCCATGATGCCGCGGAACAAAGCCGCCTCGAGCCGCAAAAGGGAAACGCTGGTGATCAGCCGGTGAGTTGCCATGGAGATCAGTCTCCAGTGTAGCCGGACCCATGGAAGTTCCGCACAAGAATCTGGCTCACGAAAACCCAGCTCTTCGCTTCCGCATCAGTTTCTCGAAATGTGGACCTTGAGGAGACCCTCGGATGCGGATACTTTCGCTGCCCTTCCTTGTTCTGGTGTTGTGCCTGCTGACGATGCCGCTGTTTGGCCAAAATGCGCCCGTCCTTTTTTATTCCGATCTCGATAGCGGCCCCAATGTGGGGGGAGAAGGCGGCAGCGATGGGACGTTTGTTTGCGTCTATGGGGAGAACTTCGGCACGGCCCCGGGTAGTTTCACTGTCGGTGGCATTGAAGTGGCCGTCGACAAACTCTGGGCCGATCCCGGCCAACCCTATGTACCGGGGCATTATGCCAAAGCGTGCGGTCAGATCAACCACCTCACCGCGGACGGCGCGCAAACGATTCAACTTACGACCGCAAGTGGAGCCAGCAATCCGCTGCCGTTTACCGTGCGCCCGGGAAAGATTTATTGGGTTGAAACTACCGGTAGCGATTCCAGCGGACAGGGGACAGAGGGCAGCCCTTGGGCCACGATCACCAAGTGCAATAGCCAGCTTGCCGCCGGCGACATTTGCCTGATTGGCCCGGGGGTGAAGTTAACGACGACCGGCAACTTCCACATCGCACTGCAGTTGAGCTCGTCGGGAAAGGCTGGGCTCCCCAAAACCATTGTGGCCTATCCCGGTGCGGCGGTGGCGGTGAACGTTAGCTCGATCAATGGCGGCAGAGCACTGGAGTCCTACTTGGACGGAGCCAATATCAGCTACTGGACCATAGCGGGAATCACCTTCGATGGCGGCAGCTTTACCGTGGAATTCAATCGGGGCAGCCATATTCGCTTTATCGATAATGATGTAATGTGCTCCGGCGCAGGGTGCATTTACGGCAACGGCAATGGCGGCGGCTTTACGACTACGGGCTATCCCGGCAATCCCGCTCCGGGCGACGGCGATGTGGCTTACCTCTGGGTCTATGGGAATCGTTTTCATAGTATAGGGAGCCAAGCCGCCGGCAAGAAATACCACAACGTCTATTTCAGCTCTTCGACCAATCACGTCTGGTTTGGATGGAACACGGTGGACGGCAGCCAGGGCGGCGCCTGCCGGGGGGTACAGTTCAATAATACGACCGCCAATGGCAATGCGGGCATCGGGCAATGGGATCTACACGTCTTCAATAATGCGATCCACAACACCAAGTGCGATGGAATCAACTTTGCCACGGTGGACCCGTCGAAGGGGGCCACCAATCCGCTCACCGGACTGCCCGATCCTTCGCATTATGGAGTAGAGGCATACAACAACGTGATTTACAACGCCGGCGATGGCCTTTCCTATCCTTACAATACAAGCGGAGAGGCTCATTATTCCTGCATCTATTCTCCGGGAGCGGCGTCCGCCGGCAGCGGAAGCATCCGGATCTATAACAACACTTTGTACAACTGCGGCAATAACCCAGGAGCCTTCTATAGCGGCGACAAAGTCGCGGTAGCGGCCGACGGAAGCGCCGTACGGATGGTGCTAACCAACAACATCATCGTGCAGACCACCGCCATCCCGTACTTTGCCGCCACCTCCAAAGGGGCGCTCAGCGGTTCCTACAACGACTGCTATGGTAACGGGAGCTGTTCGTCGACCTTCGGAGCAACAACGTTGGAGGTGAACCCGGACTTTGTAAATGCCAGGGCCAACGACTTTCATTTGCAGAGTGGCAGCCCCGTGATTGGCGTCAGCCCCGCCACTCCCGCACCGGTTACGGACGGCGACGGCTTGCTTCGCTTTGCGCCCTACACCTTGGGGGCCTACGATTTTCGATAAACCGGAATCTCGCGCAGAGACGCAGAGGTTTAAAACTCGAGGGCTGGTCCTCCGCACCAGATTTCACCCGTTTCACCCGTCTCGCAGCGAAAACGACACCCTGGGTCGTCTGGACTACAATCAGAGGAGGAGGCAGACGTGACCGAGAAAGATGAAGCGCCCGAACGTCAGCAGCCGCCCCCGCCGCAGAATAAAGTACCGGAGCGTCCCCGCACCCAGCAGGGCGAAGTGCCCGACCGTCCCCGTCAGCGCAAGCATTGGATTTGGCCGGTAGGCGTAGCTGTGGCCGGTCTGGGTGGAGTCGCGGCCTTTATGTTGCGGGGTTGTTGGCACGTCCGCATGGGCTGGCCCATCCGCTTCGACGACGAATTTTCCTACCAGGTTTGCGTGGACTGCGCCGCGAAGCGCCTTTTCGATGAAAAGACGTTTCGCGCCTATGGTCCCTACGGCTATGACCTGCACGACCTGATCGCGCGTGAGCGCACCGAGCGCCGCCGCCGCGCCCGCAAAACCGAAGAAGCCGCGGTCGCCGCCCGCGCCAAAGCCGAGAAGAAACAGGGATAGCTCGTTCCCTTTTCACCGCAGAGGGCGCGGAGGACGCAGAGGAAACAGAAGCAAACCCTTTTTAGCCGCAGATCAACGCAGATGAACGCCGATCAAAAATAAACCAGCAACACCTGATCCCCCCGGGTTTTTATCTGCGTTGATCTGCGTTGATCTGCGGCTGCGGGTTTGTTGTTTTTCTTTCTTCCTCTGCGTCCTCCGCGCCCTCTGCGGTGAAATCCGATCACTCTCCGCTATAGACTTTCGGTTCGCCTAAGCTGCCTTTGGCCGGCAGGCGGCGAATGTACTGCACGATGGACCAAATTTCGTCGTCATTCAAAATCCCCTTGGACGCCGGCATGCCGGAAGGGCCAATGCCATGGTCGATGATCCATTTCAATTGCCCATCGGTGTACGCCTGCACGGCGGGTGAATTGAGCGGCGGCACCGGAGGATACATACGGTCGGCAAACGGCACGCCCGTGTTCTGACCATCCAAGCCATGGCACACCAGGCAGTACTGCGAAAAATTCCGCTGGCCGGTGCTCGTGGTTTCGGCACTGTCGGGCAGAGGATTTTTATCGGATCTTCCCCCCACCGTGAGCCGCCGCTTCACCTGATTGGCCAGGGAAGTTTCCACCCGGCCCGGCGGCTTCGCCTGGCAGCCAAGCAGCAGCAACAGCAACAGCAACATAGCGGCAAACCAATTGATGAGCTTCATCTATTACTCCCCAGGAACTTGTAGCGCCGGAGTTTCTACATTTTCAAGTGAATTTGGGTACGAACCGGTGGAAGCACCGGGCTTCAGCCCGGTGAATTACCGGCATCAATCTCTGGGGCTTTAGCCCCGGCCGCCCGCGGCTAAAGCCGCCATTTTTCGCGTCCTAAATTCACCGGCCTAAAGGCCGGTGCTTCCACCCAACTCCAGTCGCATTGAACCTCTTCGTGAATGATGCAGTACCTGACTTACTCTTTCTCTAAATGCAGCTTATCTCGGCGAAACGCCGGCGCTGCATCGTGCGGAGTTTCTGGCCCGGCCCCTAACTACTAACTCCTAGCTGCTAGCTAACTGCTACTCCACCACAATAGTCATATTCATGTTGCCATGCCCGGAGCCGCAGAAATGGTCGCAAATGGTCAGATAGCGGCCGGGATTCTGGGGCGTCAGATTGACGCGCGTGGTTTTACCCGGTTCGATCACCTCGTCGATACCCAACTTCTTCATGTAGAAGCCGTGGGTCACGTCTTCGGTGGTCAATTCCAGAACCACCGGCTCGCCTTTTTTCAGGGTGATTTCGTTTGGCGTAAAAGAAAATCGCTTGGCGGTAATCTTGATTACGCGCGGGCTGGCCTGCGCGGCGGCCTGGATGCCAATTGCCATGGCAATCAACATAGCGAAGGTAATAGAAGTAAGCGCGAGTTTCTTCATGGATCCTCCTGTAGTGCTGGCCAGCTTACAGGCTGGGCTCTTTCAAAATTTGTTGCACGCCATTAATGCCGGAGTACTCGCGCAACGTGAGTTCCACATCCTTGATTCCCGGACGCTGTTCCGGCGTTTCGCTCACCACTCGTATGCCGAGGTTTTGGAAGGGGTGATCCTTATCAAACGGCACGGGCTTCTTCTCGGAGACTTTCTCCGGGTCGGGAAAAGCGAAAATCAGCGATCGCGCGGCGTAGTGATGGGCATGGCCGATTTCATGTTCGTCATCGCGATGGATATGGCCATAGAGCACGGTCAGATTCTCGTAGGGCGCCAACACGTTCATGACATCGTCGCCATCACTGGTAAACCATTCCCATTCCGGCTTCAGGTCGAACAGGGGCCGATGCGTGAACACCACAATAGGCGCGGTCTTGGGAAAGCGCGCCACGTCTTTTTTCAGCCAGGCTATCTGCTCGGGGCCAACCTCCGGCTTAGCCCGGGACACGTTGTCCAGCGCAATGAAGTGAATGCCGCGATGGTCGAAGGAATAATTTGTGGGTCCCCAGAAATCGCGAAACATCGCGCCGCCATCGAGGCCGGCATCGTGTTCTCCGGGAACGCACATGAGTTTGGGGATTCGCAGCTTTCCGGCGATCGCCTTGAACTGCTTCATGCGATTCGAGTGGACCGCTTTGTCTTCGCTATCGTGAGTCAAATCGCCGGTGAACAGAATCAGGTCGGGAACCTGCGGCAGGCTATTGATATTGTCCACCGCGGTCTCGAAGGCCTTGGTGCCCAATGGGTCGGGTGGGCCGCTGAAACCCACGTGGGAATCACTCAATTGAATAAAGGTAAAAGGCGTGACGGTCTCGCCATTCTTCTTACCCAAAGTGTCCATCATTTCCCGCAAAGGTCCTGCGGTGGCGAAAGCCGGCGCCACCTTATACAGCGTGCCAATGCCCAGCGACAAGCCGGTAATCTTCAGAAACGAGCGCCGATCCAATGGATCTTTCATCGGAGTTCTCCTTTCGCAGCGGGTCGCTGCATGGAGTAGAACCACGGGACGGGTTTTTTATTCCCAAAATATTTTTGGCGATGCGGGAATAAACCTCGCCGGAAAGAGTTAATCTAGTGAGCCATGACAGAGGCGAACAGCCACGGGAACTCTTTCGAGGCGTTGGCCATGCCGCTGTTCGCCTCACTCTATAACTTCGCCCACTGGCTGACGCAGAATCGGGAAGAAGCGGAGGATCTCGTGCAAGAGACCTACGTCAAAGCGCTGAAAGGATTCGGCTCGTTTCAGCCGGGCACGAACTTTCGCGCCTGGATCTTCCGCATCCTGCGCAACACGTTTCTGACCTCGCGTACCGGATTGAAGGCGAGCCCGACGGTTCCGCTGGACGAGGAAGAGAATGAGAGCATCCTGCCCGCCACCTCGGAAACTCCCGAGTCGCTGCTACTGGCGCACGCCAGCCAGGAACTGCTGCAGGCCGCGCTGGAACAGGTGCCCGTGACATTCCGCGAGGTGGTGGTGCTGTGTGATGTCGAGGAGATGAGCTATCAGGAAATTGCCGACACGCTGGCTATCCCCATAGGCACGGTGATGTCTCGCCTGGCGCGGGGACGGAAGGCGATGCGCGGGTTTTTGCAGATCAAGGTTCAGGGAGTGGCGTCATGAGTTGCGCTTGGCAAGACAAAATCGAGCGTTATGTCGATGCCGAACTGCCGGAGTCTGAAACGGCGGAGATGGACGCCCATCTGCGTACCTGCTCCCTCTGCGCGGCCGATGCGCTGGGACGTTTGCAGCTGAAGCGCATGACCCAAACCGCGGGGCGCCGCTACACGCCCTCGCCGGAGTTCCGGCTGAAAATCGACAAGATGATGGTCAAGCAGGCGCGCCCGGTGCGGCGCTGGGGTTGGAGTTTCGGCCTTTCCACCGCGGCCGTAGCCATTGTGCTGGTGCTGGGGGCGCTCGGGCTATGGCGGCGCAACTCGCAACGGGAGCAGGCCCTGGCGGAATTAGCCGATCTACATGTGTCCACGCTGGCCAGCCCCAATCCGGTGGATGTGGTCTCGACCGACAGGCACACGGTAAAGCCGTGGTTTGCCGGCAAGTTGCCGTTCACCTTCAATTTGCCGGAGCTGCAAAACTCACCATTCAAATTAGCGGGAGGACGGGTAACGTATTTTCATCAGAACCCCGGCGCGCAATTGCTCTTTGACGTGCGCAAACATCAGATTTCGGTGTTTATCTTCGAAGATCGCCCCGAAACCCGGCTGGTCAGCAACGGATCGGCTACCGCCACCAAGCTGGCGTTCACCATTGAAACCTGGTCCGAAGGCGGCCTGCGCTACTACGTTATAGGCGACGCCGGCGCAGCCGATATTCAGGCCCTGAGCGAATTGCTGAAGCAGGCGGCGAAGTCGTGACTTTTCACCGCAGAGAACCCGCAGTCTAGAGTTGCGAGTTGCGAGACCAGGACCGGTCACTCGCAACTCGCAACTCACAACTCGCAACTTACGCTTTTCCGACTACGCCAATGCACTCTTCCAGTACATCGAGTCCGATGTCGGCTTGTTCGCGCGTAACCGTCAACGGCGGGCAGATGCGGATGGTATTGCTTCCCGCTCCCAGGAACAATATGCCGCGCTCGAAGGCCAATTCGACAATCCGGTCGCGTTGCGGTCCCGCTATCTTTTTCGTCCGCTTGTCGGCGACGATTTCAACTCCGATCATCAAGCCCAGGCCGCGCACGTCGCCCACCAAGGCATGCTTCTGCGGCCAGGCGCGGATGCGATCCATGATATGGCCGCCGACGACGCAAGCATTGTTGATGGCCTCGCGTTCCAGAATGTCGAGCGTCGCTAACGCCGCCGCGATCGACACCGGATTGCCGCCAAAGGTCGAGGCATGCGAACCGGGCACCCAATCCATGATGCCGGCCTTCGACATCATCACCGACAAAGGCATGCCGCTGGCGATCCCCTTGGCGATGCACACAATATCCGGCTCGACGCCGGCATGTTGAATCGCCCACCACTTTCCGGTCCGTCCGCAGCCCGACTGCACTTCATCGGCGACCAGCAGTATGCCGTGCTCATCGCAGATGCGGCGCAGCTCGCGCAGAAATTCAAAGGGCGCCACCAAATAGCCGCCCTCACCTTGCAGCGCCTCGACGAAGATGGCGGCCACTTCTTCCGGCGGCACCATGGTGGTGAACAACTTTTCTTCGATGAAGCGCGCCATCTGCCGCGCGTACTCCACCGGATCGCTTCCTTCCGGACGGCGATACAGGTTGGGATAAGGTATGTGCTCGACGCCGGGCATGAGCGGAGCGAAGCAGCGCCGCTGCTGCGGCTTGGACGCGGTCAGCGAGAGCGCGCCGATGGTGCGGCCATGAAAGGCGCCGTAGAAGGCAATGATGGTTTGCCGTTTGGTGTGATAGCGCGCCAGTTTGATGGCGCCTTCAATGGCCTCGGCGCCGGAATTGCCATAGTGGACGCGATGCGGCCCCGCCATGGGCGCAATGGCCGACAGCCGCTCGGCCAGCGTCACCATGCTTTCATAATAGAAATCCGTGCCCGACATATGGATCAACTCGGCCGCCTGCTTCTGGATCGCCGCCACCACTTCGGGATGACAATGTCCCGTCGAGGTGACAGCGATGCCGGCGGAAAAATCCAGGAACTCGTTTCCGTCCACGTCTTCGACGACCACGCCCCGTCCCCGCCGGGCCACCAACGGATACGAGCGAGTATAGGAAGGCGACACGAATCGCTGGTCCCCTTCCAAAACGCGCCGGGCATTCGGCCCCGGCAGCTCGGTGCGGATGTGCGGACCCCCACTTACCATGGTTGCCATTGGAATCCTCCTGACTAATGTTGAAAGAATGCGGAGATAAATCGCGACATCAAGTCGCGCTCGCGATGGGAAAGGGACGGGGAATCAGTCGCAGCCGAACAAATTAGGACGTGCCTGCGCCGGTCGCGTGGCCAGACCCACGCGCGGATACGCCAAACGAAGGCGCAGCAAAGTCGGAATTACCAGATGCGCCGCCTGCCGCATTTTGTACCTCTGAGTGATCCCCCCGTGCGGGATCACTCAGGATTATAACCCCGTTTATGGCGGCGGTCTCCAGACCCCCGTCAGGGCTGAACCAGGGCACGTGCGGATCGTTTCAACACCAGAGAACGCCGGCTACACGCAGGTTTGCAAGCCGCTGATTACGGATTACTTACATTCTGCTAGCCAAAAAGGGTGTTGTATTTTTACTCAATTGGACTGTACCCTGGCAACGATTTTCAGTTGACACGGTTCAAGGTAAAGTTACAATTACGGCACGAAATGGGTGAAAGCCGCTGGCCAACGGCGGCGATCAGCATCACGTATGACTCCGAATCTACCGCCAGAAATATCAGCCACCCCAGCCCAGAGAACCAGCATGCCTAAATGCAAACATCCTCGTGTGCAGATTGTGTCGCGCGACGAAGATTCCGAATTCGTGGAATGCGTCGAATGCGGCGAAGTCTTCGAATCCAGCGAGTTTAAGGATATGGCCATCGAAGAGCGTACTCCCTTGGAAGAAGTCTGAGCGCCCGCCCGCTCTCCCTGACCGCCCAATCACCACGGTGATTCTTTGGGGCGGCGGAAGGATAGGTCTGTTCATGCCATCCAGCCGGGGTCAAACTGGATTCCAGCACCATGCAGGGACGAGAGCGGACCGGTTTGGCTAATCGCTTATTGCCTTTTGCCGTTCTGCATTGCCGGGCGGCGGGGGATTTGATAGCTTAAGCTTTCCGGGTAGGACAACTGATTAAGCCTTGGGAATTCCCTGCGCTCCGATACTGCGCGTGCGCACGGAAGGAAGGTTTTGATGCCGAGGATAGCGCTAGTAGTGGACGACTCCATGCTGATACGGCACACCATTCGCCGTTTTCTGGAGGAGCGGGGCTTTCAGGTGGAGTCGGCAACCAACGGGCGCGAAGCCTTGGAGATGATGAAGCGCATCTCGCCCTTCATCATCATTACCGACCTGCAGATGCCGCTGATGACCGGTAGCGAATTGATCACCGAACTCAAAGCGCACCCCGATACAGCGGCGATTCCTATCGTTGTGATTGCCGCCCGCAGCAGCACTCGCGACGCACAACCGGAAACCCGCGCCCAATTCGTAATCTACAAAGACATCGATATCGAGGAACAGTTGGGCAACGCCATCGCGGCCTTGCAGTAGTGGAGACCTTAACCACGGAATCCCAGAAATGCAGCAATAAGCAATAAGCAATTAGCAACAAGCCAGAGCCTTAGGCGGGCAATCAAATCGTCTGGGAGCGCAGCCTCCGTTGCTGGCTTGTCGCATATTGCTAGTCGCTTATTGCTCAGGTTTGGATGGCACCCTTCCGGCTAAAATAGAAAACAATGAGCGACGTTTACATTCTCGGGATTGAGAGTTCCTGTGACGAGACGGCGGCGGCGATCGTGCGTTCGGGGGAGCAGATCATTTCCAACGCCGTATATTCGCAGATTGCCACCCACCAACCTTACGGTGGCGTCGTGCCGGAGTTGGCCTCGCGCGAGCATCTTCGCGCCATTGTTCCCGTCGTGCGGCGCGCGCTAGCGGAGGCTGGCCGGGACTATAGCTCCCTTGATGCCTTAGCGGTGACTAAGGGGCCCGGTCTGGCCGGGGCGCTGCTGGTCGGGGTGAGCTTTGCCAAGTCCCTGGCGTATGCGTTAGACAAACCGCTGATTGCGGTGAACCACCTCGAAGGCCATATTCACGCCGTGTTGCTCGATGAACGGCAAAGAGGCAACTACGATCTCAAGTTCCCGCTCATGACGCTGGTGGTTTCCGGCGGCCACACTCATCTCTATCTGGCGAAGTTGAACGGTTCGGGATGGACCTATCAAAATGTGGGACACACCCGGGACGATGCCGCGGGGGAAGCTTTTGACAAGGTAGCGAAGTTGCTGGCTTTGGGCTATCCGGGAGGCCCAATCATTGACGGTCTGGCCAAGCATGGCCGGGCGGATGCCATCAAGTTTCCGCCGGCGCAGATGAAGCATCGCCAACGCGGAGACAAATCTCCCGAGCCTGAGCAGCCGCATTTTGATTTCTCCTATAGTGGCATTAAAACCGCGGTGCTGCGCTATGTTGAGACCCATGACATGCAGCCCGCCATTGAGCGGCGCCGGATGGCGCTGGCGGAACTTGCTCAGCCCAAAACCGCCGATGTGCTCACCGTCTGCGATCAGCCAACCCTGGATCTGGTGGCTAGTTTTCAGCGCGCGATTGTAGAGGACCTGGTGGGCAAAACTCTGGCCGCCACCCGCGAGTATGGCATCAACACCTTGTTAGTCAGTGGCGGGGTGGCGGCCAATAGCGAATTGCGGCTGGTCTGTGAGCGGCGGGCCGCCCAGGAGGGTCTAGCGGTGTTTTTCCCCTCGCGCCCACTCTCCACCGATAATGCCGCCATGATCGCGGCGGCCGCCTATCCCAAGTTTTTGGCCGGCGAGTTTGCCGCCATGGAATTGTCGGCGGAAGCGTCGCTACCGTTGCGATAAGAGCGCCACCGCGAAGCGGTGGCGCAGGTTTCAAGGTTTCAGAGTTTCAAGGTTAACCCCGGTCGTAAAACCAGCGCTAAAGCCCGGCGCTTTCACCGTGGAGACGAACCCACACCCAATGACTCTTCGCGAACCAGCGATCGAGATTGTGCGCACCTTGCGGGCGCGCGGATACCAGGCATATCTGGTGGGCGGCTGTGTGCGCGATCTGCTGCTGCAGCGCGAACCGGCCGACTACGACGTAGCCACCGAGGCCTCCCCCGAGGAAGTGATGCAGGTATTCCCGCGAACTTGGGCGGTCGGCGCGCAGTTTGGGGTGGTGCTGGTACCGGTCGATGGGGCCGAAACCGCAGGGGACGAGGCGCCGCACAAAGCCATCGAGGTAGCCACCTTTCGCAGTGACGGCCTGTACACAGATGGCCGCCATCCCGACGAAGTGCGCTACACCAAACTTCCCGAAGAAGACGTGCGCCGCCGGGACTTCACCATCAACGGGTTGTTACTCGATCCGCTCGATGATTGCGTGCTGGACTTTGTCGGCGGGCGCCAGGACCTGCACGACAAGATCATTCGCACCATTGGCGATCCCCGGTTACGTTTTGCCGAAGACAAACTTCGACTGCTACGCGCCGTGCGATTTGCCGCGCGTTTCGATTACACCATCGAATCCCAGACGCTGGATGCTATCCGCGAACTCGCCCCGCAAATTGATTTAGTGAGCCGGGAGCGAGTGCGCGACGAACTCACCAAGATGTTGACCGAAGGCCGTGCGCGTCGTGCCTTCGAGTTGCTGGATCTCACGGGCTTGCTGCCCGAGGTGCTGCCACAGGTGGCCAAGATGAAGGGCGTGGCTCAACCTCCGCAGTTCCATCCCGAGGGAGACGTATGGATTCACACGTTGCTGCTGTTGGAGATGTTGCCGCACCCTTGCCCCCGTACCCTGGCCTGGGGAGCGTTATTGCACGACGTGGGCAAACCCCCGACCTATCGGGTCGCGCCGGATCGTATCCGTTTTGACGGACACGTGGAGGTGGGGGAGGCGATGGCCCGGGAGTTGTGCCGGGATCTGCGCATGTCCAATGACGACAGCGAGCAGATTGTTGCCCTGGTGGCCAATCACATGCGTTTCGCCGACGCTCCGCGCATGAAACAATCGACCTTGAAGCGCTTTATGCGCCTGCCGCGCTTCGACGAACATCTGGCTTTGCACCGCATCGATTGCCGGGCCAGCCATGGCGACCTGACCCTCTACGATTTTGTGCGTCAGCATTACGAGCAAACTCCGCCGGAGCAAATCCGGCCGTTGCCCTTGCTGACCGGCCACGATCTGATTGCCCTGGGCATGAAGCCGGGCCCGGAATTCAGCCGGATTCTGGCGGCGGTGGAAGATGCGCAGCTGGAAGGACAACTTGGCTCCAAGTCGGAAGCCCTGGAGTTCGTGCGGCAATTCCCGTTACACGGCAAATTTTAGGTTAGAATCAAGCCATCTTGAGCGCATATATGGAAAAGGCCGGCGCCGGATTGACGCAGATCATGGCGGATCTATTGCGCGGAGCCGCGCCACAAGACGCGCCGGTCTTTGCCTGGCCGGTGGTTTGCGGACCGGTGGTAGCCGAGTGTACCCGCGCCCTGTTGTTTGCCCGCGGCGTGTTGCAGGTGGAAGTGCTCGATGCCGGCTGGCGGACACAGTTGATCGAGTTGGAAGGGCGATACCGGGGCGAGTATGCGCAGCTTCTGGGCGCCAATAAAGTAAAGCATATCGAGTTCTTAGTGAAAGAGATCCCGCAATGAAGGTAACTGAGCACGATGTCGCCTATGTGGCCGATTTGGCCAATCTGGAACTGACCGAGTCCGAGCGTGGCCGTATGCTCAAGGACATGAATTCTATTCTGGAATACATCGATCTGCTGAACGAGTTGGATACCACGCAGGTCGAACCGATGGCCCAGACCACGGACCGCTATGGCGTCGATCCGGCGAAGAGCGGCACGGCGCGTTTTGCCCATGCTATGCGCGAGGATGTGGTCGGGGGCTTGCGCCCCTCCCTGCCGCGCGAACAGGCGCTACAAAATGCGCCCCAGACCGATGGCACGTTTTTTCAGGTGCCCAAAGTGATTGAGCGGTGATGGATGGCAATTAATCCCAACGAGCCAATTGAAGGCAAACTGCCGGATAACGCGGTCGAACTCCTGCGGGCCTGGGTGATCGACGGCAATTTGCATTGCCAGTTGAACATCGGTCCGGCCGATGAGGATGCTTCGATCATTTTCGGAATTTTACTTTCGGATGTAGCGCGCCACGTGGCTGAAGTGGTGCAGAAAACCCAAGGGGTCCCGGCGGAGGAAACGCTGACGAAACTGCGCCAGCACTTTAACGCCGAGATGAATTCCCCTTCTGCCGACACGAAAGGCGGCTTTGTCTGCTGATATGGATCTGAACCTACTGACCATTGATTCCGCTCGTACCGCCATCCAGGAGCGACAAATTACCGCGACGGCTTTGGCCGAGGCGTTTCTGAAAAAGATCGACGACGACGATCCTAAGATCGGCGCTTATCTTTCCACCTGCCGGGAGCGCGCGCTGGCCAAAGCGGCCGCCATCGATGCCCTGGCGGGCCGCGGCGATCCGCTGCCGCCCATGGCGGGCGTTCCCGTCGGCATCAAAGATGTACTGCTGACCAAAGGACTGCGCACCACCGCCGGCTCGAAGATCCTGGAAAATTTCATTGCCCCGTACGACTGCACCGCCGTGGCGCGCTTGGAACAGGCCGGCGCCGTGGTAGTCGGCAAGATGAACTGCGACGAGTTCGCCATGGGTTCGTCCAACGAGAATTCCGCCTATAAGCAAGTGCATAATCCGCGCGATCTGACGCGCGTACCCGGTGGATCTTCCGGTGGTTCAGCCGCCGCCGTGGCGGCGGGAACCGCCGTCGCGACGCTGGGCTCCGATACCGGCGGCTCCATCCGCCAACCGGCCTCTTTCTGCGGCGTGGTGGGATTGAAGCCCACCTACGGCCGCGTCTCGCGCTATGGGCTGATTGCCTATGCCTCTTCTTTGGATAATATTGGTCCGCTCACCAAGTCGGTAAAGGATGCCGCCATTGTTTTGCGGCAGATTGCCGGGCGCGATCCCATGGATTCCACCTCCGCCGAGGCTCCTGTTCCCGATTATGTTCAGGAATTGGATAAGCCGGTTAGCGGCTTGCGCGTGGGCATTCCCAAGGAATATTTCGGCGAAGGGCTGGACGCGGAAGTACGCGCCGCCATCGAAGCGGCGATTCAGAAGCTCGCCGCTCTGGGCTGCGAAGTCGTGCCGGTCTCGTTGCCCCATACTTCCTATGCCGTGCCGTGCTACTACATCATCGCCACGGCCGAGGCCTCTTCCAATCTCGCCCGCTTTGATGGTGTCCGTTATGGCCATCGCGCCCAGGATGTACGCACCCTTTCGGAGATGTACCGGCGCAGCCGCAATGAGGGCTTTGGCGCCGAGGTGAAGCGCCGTATCATGCTCGGCACTTATGCTCTGAGCGCCGGTTATTACGACGCTTACTATTTGAAGGCGCAGAAGGTCCGCACTCTGCTGGCCGGCGACTTTGACGAGGCATTTACCAAAGTCGATGCTATTGTGACCCCCGCCGCGCCTACGGCCGCCTTTCGCCTGGGCGAGAAAGTCGATGATCCGGTTTCCATGTATTTGGCCGACATCTATACAGTCACGGCAAACCTGGTCGGCATTCCCGGAATCTCCGTCCCGTGCGGCAATACCAGCAGCGGTCTGCCGGTGGGCTTGCAGATTCAGGGACGCCATTTCGATGAATCGACAATCCTGCGGTTGGCTCATGCGTATGAGCAAGCGGCATGAAAGCCCGCGTTGCGGGCGGAAAATGGTAGCCCCAGGCGTGAGCCTGGGGAAATAAGATTTCCGCGTAGGACAGAGCCCGCGTAGCGGGCGTAAGAATTACGGCGTCCTCGCAATGACCTTTCGATCCGTTGTGCGTGAGCGAGGGGCGGTTCTCTTGACTGCGAAAACTGCAGCGTTAATCGGCGGTGGTGTCGGATTAGTAGTATCGGCAGCCGTGCTAGCTCTTCTGTGGTTTGGAGTGGCAGGTGTTCTTGGTACTATTGGCCAAACTGATTTGATGTTCGTATTATGGCCATCATCCTTCATCTTGCTTGTCGGATGGCATAGCACGATTCGAGGAATTATGATGACCGTTTTCTCAGTGGCTACCAACTGCCTGCTTTACAGTGCCATTGCCCTGCTGTTGCGAGCATGCATCCGCCAAGTCTTGCAGCGCGTAGGCTTGCTGGTGGAACGATAAACGGTCTCAAAGAAGCCCTGATTCGCTGGCCTAAAGGCCAGCGCTTCCACCGTTTTCTTCGTGCCAAAATCCTTTACGAATAATCCATTCCCACCACTCACGTGGTGGGCTATCATCTGCCGTCCCGGAGAACCGGGACTCCGGTTCCTAACTCCTAGCTACTAACCACTAGCTACTGCTCCTGGTAATACCGCTCTCCCGCGCATCCCCGGCACAGCAACCGCCCATCCTCCTGCCGCACTTCGCGATGGAAATTAATGCCTTCTCCGCACTGCTCGCAGACGATCCGTTCGCCCTTATACCCGGGCAGGTCTTCGGGCGCCAGTTGGACCCGCACCCATTGCACACTGAATAAATCGTCATCGGACATTTCGCGGTAGGCGAGCATCTGTTGCCGGTTTTTGTCGTCAATTTCCGGATGCATCTGGCGGGCGAGTTGTTTCGACGATTCGCGAGCGGATACGCGCACGGCACGACCGCTGCCCTGGTCTACAAAGGTGGCGGCGACTTTGCCCCAGTCGCGAAACTTCAACGCCCGCTTGCCCAAGCGACAGCCGGTCACCAACGCGACCGCATCGGTGGCGCAACGATCGATTTCGACAAAGGTCACCAAACGCTTCCGGTCTTGCCCGTGAGGATCGTCAATCCCCAATTGGCGTAAGCCCAGCATCGCCAAGCGCACGCCCAGAATTTGCCCGGCACAGAGGTGACCGTGAACCTGCGCGGCATCGGCCAGATACTCGTCTAGTGACTTCAATTCTCTTCATCCTCAGGTCGCGCCAGCTCGGCGCCATGACCATGCAACTCAAAGGTCTGCTTGTGGCCGTCTTGCAAGGCGAAGGTTACGCGTAGCGGGTCGCGCTGCCATGTGGGCTGTCCGCAGGGCGATTCGGATTCGGCGCCGCTGACCGCCTGCAACGAATTGTGCAACACCGGTTTACGCGCTCCGATCTGCGCCACCAGCGCGAACAGCTTGTCTCCCGTATCTGAGATGCCGCAGTAGGCCGCGTAATCGCGATACCAGGCCACCTCGGAATAGAACGCGTCGAAATCCGGTAAGCGAAGCGGCGCTACGTGGCCGCTGGATCGGTCCACCAGCAACCATCCGCCGCGCTGCCAGCGCCACTTGGGAAGCTTGCGTTCCTCTCCCGGAAGCGAATCGTTGACCCGATACACGCGTTGCACCGCAAACTGGCGTTCGGTAATATCGTGCGCCTCTCCGGCCGTAAATTCCTTCAGTTTGCCATCCACATAGAGAGGGCGCGCTTTGACGGTCAAAGATCGAGTATCATCATTACTTAGGAACAATTTCGCTACAATCGGTTTACCAAAGAAAACGACGTGCTGCTTGACGGCGGCGTGCATCATTGCCGCCCAAGACAGCATCCAAATAAAAGTCGTTAGAGTAACCTTTCGCATGCGGAAAGCCTAATCCTGGAACCTTTGGCCCGCAAGTCCCGAGAATGCCAACGGGCCAGGCTTTCCAAGTTTCATGCATCCCGGGGCCTAAAGTTGGCAAGCAACCCGAGTTGCTAGATTGCACGTCCGATGGGGATAGTGGCTGATATCGTATACAACAAACGCCGATCACCGTTGATTCTGGTTGTGGACGACAACCCGGACAACACCCTGCTGATGCGGGAACTACTAACCTCGCGCGGCTACCGGGTGAATACCGCCGGCTCGGCCGAAGAAGCCGAGGACAGGGTCCGCGAACAAATCCCCGATCTTTTGTTACTGGATGTGGTCATGCCGGGCCGTTCCGGTTATGAGCTTTGCCGCCAGCTTAAGGACGATCCCGATACCCGGCTTATCCCCATTGTTATGATCACCGGCCTCACCGACCGCGAGGACAAAGTGCGCGGCATCGAGGCGGGCGCCGATGACTTTCTCAATAAGCCGATTTTCCCGGAGGAGATGTTTGCCCGCGTCAAATCTCTATTGAAACTCAAAGAGTTTACCGACGAACTGGACAATGCCGAGGCGGTGCTGTGTACCCTGGGACTTAGCGTGGAAGCGCGCGATCCGTACACGGAAGGTCACTGCGAGCGGCTGGCGAAATTTGCCGCCGAACTGGGAGTTCATCTGGGATTGGACAACGAATCCCTGCTGGCTCTCCGGCGTGGCGGCTATCTGCACGATCTGGGCAAAATCCGGGTCCCCGACGAGATCCTGAAAAAAGGCAACAAGCTGACGCCGGAAGAGTGGATCATCATGAAACAGCATCCGCTGACCGGCGAAGCCATCTGTAAGCCATTGCGTTCGCTCAAGTTGGTGGTTCCCATCATTCGCCATCACCACGAGCACTGGAATGGCGAAGGCTATCCGGACGGCCTGGTGGGCACCGAAATCCCTATACTGGCCCGCGTCTTGCAAGTGGTGGACGTATATGACGCGTTACGCACCGCCCGTCCCTATAAGCCCTCCCTTACCCATGAGGAATCGGCGCGCACCATGCGCGAAGAAGCCCGCCGCGGGTTATGGGATAAAGAGCTGGTAAGCGAATTCTTCGTCCTGCTCGATCGCAAAGCCCAAGTCGCATAATTTCAAATTTGAAAATTTAAAATTTCAAATTTGCCCAACCGCTGACTGCTCTCGCTCAAGTTAGTGGCGCCAATCATTCGCCATCACCACAAGCATTGGAATGGCGACAGGTGGGCTGGCGGGCACCGAAACCCTCCCTCGGCTCGTACCATGCAAGGGGAAGGCCGCCATTTTCAAATTTGAAATTTGAAATTCCCAAATGCACTCCTTGGTTTACGCTGACCGGAAAAAAGCAGAAAATACAGGTACCGCATGCAGTGCGGTGAAGAGCGCCCTGAATGCAGAAGATCGCAATTCTTTACGATGCCAGCCAAGCCGTCCTGTCGACCTTCGATCTGGACGAAGTGCTGCGTCGAATTCTGGCGATTCTTCACGATTACTTCCAGATCCCACATTCCGCCGTATTGCTGGTGGACGAGGACAGCGGCGAGCTTTGCATTCGCAGCAGCCTGGGTTGGCCGGCGGACCGGGCGGCCATCTGCATCCCGATCGGCCGCGGAATTGCCGGTGAGGCGGCCCGGTTACGACGTCCGATCTATGTGCCGGATGTGAAGACCGATCAACGCTATCTGGAATTCATTCCCGGCACGCAATCGGAGCTGGCGATCCCCCTGATGGTGCGCGACCAAGTGGTGGGCGTGCTGGTTTGCGAGAGCGAGAGCAAGAATTTTTTCGATAACGATACGGTCGATCTGCTCATATTGTTTTCAACCCAAGCCTCCATTGCCCTGCAGAATGCCACCTTGCACGCACTGGAGCGCCGCCACGCCACGATCCTGGAGGCCATCAACGCCATTGCCCGCCAGACCACTGCGGTCACCGACTTGGCGGAGTTGCTGTCGCGTACCTGCAATCTGCTGCTGGAGGCGTTTGCGGTTGATCATGTGGCCGTATTGCTGCTGGAGGAACACCGCCTGGTGCTGCGCGCTCATGCCGGCCATCTGACCTTGCGGCTCAAGGAAGGCGCGGATTTGCCGGCAAGCGCGGGGTTGGCCGGACGCGCCCTCAGCTCCCGCGCTCCGGTGCTGGTCAACGATGTGACGACTGAACCCGAGTACGTGGCCGCCCTGCGCGAGGCGCAGTCGGAACTCTGTCTGCCGCTGGTTTCCTTCGGGCAAGCGGTGGGTGTCCTCTCGCTGTCCAGCGCACGCAAAAACGCCTTTCGCTTAACCGATATTGGATCCCTGGAATGTGTTGCCGATATAAGCGCCGCCGCCTTCCAGAACGCCATGTATCTGGATCGCGTGCGGCAGTTAGCCTACCGCGACGGTCTGACCGGCATCTTCAATCGTCGCTTCTTCGAAATGCGCATTCTGGAAGAATTGGAACGCGCTCGCCGCTATCATTTGGCCCTGACCATCATGATGATCGACTTGGACGGCTTTAAGTCGTTGAATGACGAGTTCGGCCATCTGTTGGGAGATGAGGCATTGCGGCAGATGGCGGCTATATTTTCCGAGCAAATGCGCAAAGCCGACGTGGTATGCCGTTTCGGCGGTGATGAGTTTGCGATCCTGCTGCCCGAAACTTCCGGCCAGAACGCTCAGCGCGCCGCGGAAAAACTGCGCCGCACGGTGGCTGGCTGGTCCTTCCCCGGCGTGCCCCGTCCTATGACGGTAAGCGTCGGTATTGCCAGTTTCCCGGAACACGGCGCCTCCCGCGACGAATTAATCAAAACCGCCGATGACGCTCTCTATCGCGCCAAACAAGAAGGCCGCAACCGCGTAGTGCTTTCAGCCGTGGCCGCGGTCAAGCAGAGCTCGGGCACCTAGTAAGAGCGTCCCCCGTCCCCGGTCCCCCGTCTCCCGCCCGAAGGCCGTTTCACGTTTTTCGTTTCGCGTTTCACGTTGGAAACCCGCACACTACTCTGTACAGCCACAGTAACAGTTGATACGATTCTCCCGCTGGTCAATCACCATGAAGAAGTGGCTAAAAGGCGCGATCTATTTGCTGGGCGTGTTTGTCTTCTCTTGGCTGGCGGCCGGCTTCGCGCCGGAAATCGGGGGTCTCGCATGGCATTTGTGGAACGGCAGCAAGGCTAAGATCGGCAGCTACGTGATGCCAGTCCCGCTGCTCTCCTGGGCTCTTTACAGCGACGACCACGCGAGGATTGCGGTTGTGACAAGTCCCGGTGAAATCCGCTCTTCCCACTTTGGCAGCCGGGATTGGGCCTTCATGGATTTCTCGACCTCCCTTCAACCACACTCGACAGAAGGGGACATCCTGCGGGATGCGTCGGTTATGGAACAGAAAGCGGGGCTAAAGATTGTCGCCCTGCAAAAACTGTCGCTGGCAGGCCAGCAGACAACCTGCTCCCGGTGGAATTGGACGTGGAACAAAACACCTGAGTGGGCTAAGGCGACGGGTTTGATTGAAGTTGAATGTGTCCCTGACGTGGACAAGACAGGGTTCAGGGCCAGTTTTTCGGGCAGTCCCGCACTCCTGCCCCGCTTCTTCGATATGCTTCGCGCTGTGACGAAAAGGTAACAACTGTCTTCTCGTGGGCGACTGGGGCCGGCCCCCAACGTGAAACGAAAAACGTGAAACGGCTTTGGGCGGGCGACGGGGAACGGGTTTTAACGGGGAACGTGAAACGAAAAACGTGAAACGGTATTTTGGAGGCGCGGGGCGGAATCGAACCGCCGAATAGAGGTTTTGCAGACCTCGGCCTTACCACTTGGCTACCGCGCCCCGGGGGGCAAAAAGAACAAAACCTCGCGGAGTGCGAGGGCCGAAAGAATCATGGAGCGGGAGACGGGATTTGAACCCGCGACTTCGACCTTGGCAAGGTCGCACTCTACCACTGAGTTACTCCCGCTCAGTGAATTTTGATTATAGCGAATACAGGTAAAAACCGGCAACAGGATAAAGCAGGGGGCGTTCCCCGTCTCCCGTCCCCCGTTCCCCGCCAGCGGGAACGGCCGTTTCACGTTTTCCGTTTCACGTTTCACGCTGAAAACCCGTTCCCCCGTCTCAACTCCCCGCTTATCCGCCAAAACAAGGCGAGGGACGACGATGGCGCCGACAGAAATTGTTAACGGGAAACGGGAAACGAAAAACGGGAAACGCAGACCGTGAAACGGTCTGCTAAGATTTCGCTGAAATGCTCGAACTGAATACCCCCATCCAATACGCGAAAGGAGTCGGCCCCCGCATTGCCTCGGTGCTGGCGGAAAAGGGCATTTCCACGGTCGAAGACCTTCTCTATTATTTGCCCTTTCGCTATGAGGACCGCATTAATCCGCGGCCCATTGCGCAGTTGCGCCCGGGGGAGATGGCCAGCGTGATTGGCGAGGTGCGCGGAAGCGGGCTCTTTCATACCTCGCGTTCGCATACACCTCTGTTTTACTTAACGGTGGCCGATCCGGGCGGCCGGGTGGCGATGAAGTGTATCTTTTTTAACGCCAGCTACCTGCAAGACACCTTCAAGGCCGAACAACTGGTGGCGCTTTATGGCAAGGTGGAAGCCGATCCCTATGGCCGCGGCAATTTGCAGATGATCCAGCCCCAGTTCGAGCGGCTGGATGGCGACGACGCCGATCCCGAGGTGGCTGCCGGGGAATCCCTGGAAACTGGGCGCATTGTGCCCGTTTATGAAACGGCGGGGCACGGCAAGCTGACTTCCAAGTGGTTTCGTCATGTGATTCATGGCATTTTGGAGGATTTAGCGTCCGATATTCCCGACGGAATTCCGCCGGCTATCAGCGAGCGGCTACACCTCTTGCCAAGGCGCGAAGCTTTCTGGCTCGCACATTGGCCCGATCCGGGAGAAAGCTTCGCGGACCTGCAAAATGCCCGTACCCCCGCTCACGCGCGGTTGATTTTCGAGGAATTGTTCTTTCTGGAGCTGGGACTGGAGCTTAAGCGCCGCCGCATGAAGGCACAAACCGGGATTGCCTTTGAGATTGGCGATCGGGTTCGGCAAACCATCAAGAAAGTGCTGCCTTTCCATCCCACGGCCGCGCAAAAGCGGGTTTTGAAGGAAATTGCCGACGACATGCGGCAACCCTCGCCCATGCGCCGCCTGCTGCAGGGCGATGTGGGCTCAGGCAAGACAATTGTTGCCTTGCAGGCGGCCATCATCGCCATTGAAAACGGCTATCAGGCCGCGCTGATGGCGCCCACCGAGATCCTGGCCATGCAACATTATTTGTCCGCCCGGCGCGTGCTGGAACAGGCGGGCTACCGGATTGTGCTCTTGACCGGGTCGGTGGAACAGGGTCGCAAACGCGATATTCGCCGCCATATCAGCCAGGGAGACGCCCAACTTGTTATCGGTACCCATGCCCTGATCCAGGACTCGGTGGAATTCTCCCGCTTGGGCCTGGTCGTGGTCGATGAACAGCATCGGTTTGGCGTTATGCAGCGTTTTAAATTGATGAAAAAGCCGAGTGAAGGCGCCACACCAGCGGAATCAACCATGCCAACCGAACCGGATGTGGTGGTGATGACGGCTACCCCCATCCCTAGGACGCTGGCCCTCACTTTGTATGGCGATCTGGACGTCAGCGTCATTGATGAGCTTCCTCCAGGGCGCACGCCCATCGTTACACGCCGTGTTTCCGACGAAAAAACCGGGCAAGTTTGGGATTTTGTGCGCAAGCAGGTCAAGGCCGGGCACCAAGCTTATGTGGTGTATCCCGTCATCGAGGAGGCCGGCGCCGAAGACAGTGGCGAGTCACGAGTCGCGAGTCCCGAGGAACCCGTTTCCAGTCGCGAGTCCCGAGCCGCGAGTCCCGAGCGACCCAAACAGTCGAAACTCACAACTCGCAACTCGCAACTCGCGACTCGCAAAAAGCGTCCGCAACAACAGTCGCTCTGGTCGGGACTCAAGGCGGCGGTTCAGATGTATAACCAGCTCCGTCAGGAGGTTTTTTCGGACCTGCGCGTCGGGTTGCTGCACGGACGGCTAAGCGCGGAGGAAAAAGAAATCGCCATGGCGCGATTTCAGCGCGGCGAAACCGACGTATTGGTGGCCACCACGGTAATCGAAGTGGGCGTCGATGTGGCGAACGCCAATATCATGGTGATCGAACATGCCGAACGCTTCGGTCTTTCGCAGTTGCATCAATTGCGCGGACGCATCGGCCGCGGCGCGGCCAAATCATTTTGCATACTGATGACGGGGGGGAAAGTCACCGACGATGCCGGCATGCGTCTGGATGCCATGGTGCGCACCACCAACGGCTTTGAAATCGCTGAACTCGACTTGCAATTACGCGGTCCCGGCGAATTTTTCGGCACCAAGCAGGCGGGAATGCCGGACTTGCGTGTGGCGAATCTCATTCGCGACCGGGACCTGCTGCAGACGGCCAAGCGCGAAGCCGCGGTAGTCGCCGCCGGCCCCACCCCGGAGCTTCCTGGTGACGATGTCGCCCGCGCCCTGCTCCACCTCCGCTCCCATTGGCAGCGGAGGTATGGACTCGTAGAGGTGGGATGATGAATAGTCGCGAGTCACGGGTCACGAGTCGCGAGTGGCCGGTTTGGGCTCGTGACTCGCGTCTCGTGACTCGTGACTTGCGTGTGGTCTAGAATTTCCCTAGGAGCAATTCATGGCAGACGATCATTCCAAATTGCCGGACGATTCCTCCCCCGGTTTGTCGCGGCGCGATTTTCTCAAATTGGGTGGGGTTACGTTGTCGGTGCCACTGGTGGCCGGCGCTCGTGTGATTGAGGTCGGCGGCAAACCGGTAGAGGTTCATGGCCCGGGCACGGCGTCCATCACTCTTTCGGTGAATGGCAAGCAGCTCACGGCCGAACTGGAGCCACGCGTCACCTTGCTGGATGCCTTGCGGGATCATTTCCAACTCACCGGCGCCAAGCGCGTCTGCGACCGGGGAGAATGCGGCGCCTGCACCGTGCTGATGGATGGCCGCAGCGTCTACGCCTGCAACATATTGGCCATCGATGCGCAGGGAAAACAGATCACCACCGTCGAATCGCTGGGCACGGCCGAGGCGATTAACCCCATCCAGAAAGCCTTTGTGGAAAATGACGCGCAACAATGCGGCTTTTGCACTCCTGGTTTTGTCATGGCCTCCAAAGCATTGCTCGACAAGAACCCGCATCCTTCGCCCGACGAAGTGCTGCATGGCTTGAGCGGGAACTTCTGCCGTTGCGGGACCTATCGTGGACTGCGCGCCGCCGTGCTGATAGCCGCCGGACAACCGGTTCCCGAGGAATGGAAAACGCTAGCACGGGGCGAAAACAGTGGCGAGTTGCGAGTGGCGAGTGGCGAGCCAACCGGTTCCGGACTCGCAACTCACAACTCGCAACTCGCCACTGGAAAGGGCTTTCTCGCAACTAGCAACTCGCAACTCGCAACTCCTGGGGGTTCCGATGTCTGAATACTCCTGGCCCGATGCGCAACATCGTACCCTGCTCGGCAAGCGTATCAATCGCGTGGATGGTCCGATCAAAGTCACCGGCCAAGCCCAGTACACCTATGACTTCAATCAGCCCGGCATGCTCTATGGCGCCATGCTGCACTGTCCCTATCCGCACGCCAAGGTGATCAGTGTGGATATCACGGCAGCCCAGCGGATGCCGGGGGTTAAGGCGGTCAAAATCATTCAAGGCCCGGGCTCCGAAATTCATTGGGCGGGGGATGAAATCGTAGGCCTGGCGGCGATCAGCGAAATCATTGCGGAAGACGCGCTTCGCGCCATCAAGATTCACTACGAGCCTCTGTCCTTTCTGGTCTCCGATGCCGAACCGCCGAAGAATGTGGCGGCCAATGAAGGGCCGCTGACGGAAGAAGACCTGCGCTCAATGCTGTCGAATCAAATGCCCAATGCGCAGATCGTGGCCTATATCAAGCAGAACGGCGTGACCGATGACTTCGATCCGGCAACGCTGGAGGCTCTGGCAAAAGAGGAGATTCCCGCGCCTATCCTGATCGCCATTCGCGGCGCCAAGGTCCGGCCGGAAGCAGCCCACCATGGACCGCAGTGGTACAAGAAAGCTGCCGCCGCCGTCCAGGGCGATCCCGATGCGACGTTTCGACAAGCTGATCTGGTTACCGCCGAAGGCGTTTATGGCATTCCCGTCATCACCCATTGCTGCATGGAAGCGCATGGCGCGGTAACGGAATGGAAGCCCACCGAGTTGAACGTGCACATCTCTACCCAGAACCTCAGCGGGATTGCCGTGCAAATGGCCGAGCCGCTGGGAATTCCCACGTCACAGATACACGTGCATCAGGACAACATCGGCGGCGGCTTCGGCAGTAAGTTTTCCGCCGACCGCTGGTCGGTGGTAGCCGCGCAGCTTTCCAAGCTGGCGGGAGGAGCACCGGTCAAGATGATGCTACCTCGCCCGGCCGAGTTGGAAGTGGCCGGTGCGCGGCCGTCCGCTTACGCTCGCGTGAAAGTCGCGGCGCAAAAAGACGGCACCCTGGTGGCATGGCAGCATGATGGTTGGGGCACCGGTGGACCCGGTGGAGGCGGTTCGCCGCCGATCCCGTATGTCTTCGATATCCCGAATCGCCGCACGCAGTACACGGCGATTGCCAACAACATCGGCCCCTCGCGCGCCTGGCGCGCGCCCAACCATCCGCAAGCCGCCCTTATTACCATGGCGGCTCTGGACGATCTATCCGACAGGCTGGGCATGGACCCGCTCGAACTCTTTACCAAGAATCTGGAGCTGACCGGCCCACGCGCCCGCTTCTACCGTGACGAGTTGCCAATTGCCGCTGAATTAATTGACTGGAAACACAAATGGCATTCGCGCCGCGAGAACGCCGCCGGCAGCGATCCCGTGAAGCGCGGCCTGGGCCTTTCGCTGCATACCTGGGGCGGACGCGGACATGAGAGCAATTGCGATCTCACCATCCATCCTGATGGACGCGTGGAGATTAAACTGGCCACGCAAGATTTGGGGACGGGAACGCGCACCATCATCATCCTGGTGGCCGCCGAAACTTTGGGCGTGCCCATGTCGCAATTCGATCTGCTGATCGGCGATAGCCGCTATCCGATCTCGGGAGGTTCCGGCGGCAGTACCACGGTGGGCGGCGTCAGCTCCTCCACTCGTCACGCCGCGGTGGATGCGCGTGACGAATTCCTGGCCAAAGTGGCGCCGGCACTGGGCGCCTCTCCTGAACAGATGGAAATTGTCGATGGCATCGTGCGCGTGAAGGACCAGCCCGATAAGATCCTCACCTGGAAACAGGCTTGCGCGAAGCTTGGGGCTATGCCGCTGGCCATTCATGGTAAAAACCCCGACCGAAGCAAACCGCCCGACCTGACCAATAGCGGGGTCGGCGGCGTACAGATGGCGGAAGTCAGCGTGGATACCGAAACCGGCATCGTGCGGGTGGAAAAGATGGTGGCCGTGCAGGACTGCGGGCTGGTCCTAGATCTGAAGACCGCCGAATCGCAGGTTTACGGAGCCTTGATCATGGGCCTCAGCTATGCGCTCTACGAGGAGAAGTTCATGGACCCCACGACCGGCCGCATGCTGAACCCGAACATGGAGTTCTATCGTCTGGCCGGCATTGGCGACATTCCCGAACTGGTAGTCCACATGATGACCGGCAAGGGCTACGACGAACGGGGCGTTATCGGCTTGGGTGAACCGCCGGTCATTTCGCCGGGTGCGGCTATCTCCAACGCCGTGGCCAACGCCATCGGGGTGCGCGTGCCCTTTCTGCCGCTCACGCCTGACCGCGTGCTGGCCGCACTTCATCCCGGGAGGCGCGCATGAGACCGTTCGATTATGCCAGTCCCGCGGATCGCGATCAGGTTACCGGCTTACTCGGTCCGCAATGGGGCGCCAGTGCACTGCTGGCCGGCGGCACCGATCTGCTGGCCTTGATGAAGGATGAAGTGGTCACCCCCACCCGGTTGATTAACGTCAAGCAAGTGAACGAACTGCAAGGCGTAAAGCACATTCCCGGCGCGGTACTGATCGGCGCGGCCACGCTGATTCAGGACGCCGCCGACAGCGCGACCATTCAGAAAGACTATCCCGCCTTGGCCCGAGCCTGCTCGGAGGCGGCCAGCCCGCAGATTCGGAACATGGCCACCATGGGCGGCAATCTTTGCCAACGCCCGCGGTGCTGGTACTTCCGTAATGGCAATGGCCTGCTGGCGATGCAAAACGGAAAATCGCTGGTGACGGCAGGGGACAATCGTTATCACGCGATCCTGGGCAATCATGGGCCGGCGAAATTCGTGTCGCCCTCCTCGATCGCGCCGATTCTGATCGCCTACGATGCCTCGGTGCTGATGTATGGCCACGGCAAACACCGCACCGTCTCGGTGGAAAAGTTCTTTCGAATCCCTCAGGCGGAAGGCGAGCGGGAACACGATCTGGCCTCCGACGAACTCATACTGGGAATCATCTTGCCGGGTAAGCACACGGGGGGCACGGTGAAAGCGGCTGTTTATGAGGTGCGACAGAAACGCACCTTCGATTGGCCGCTGGCCACAGCCGCGGTTTCGCTCACCCTGAACGGCAATAAGGTCGAGGCCGCCCGCATCGTGATGGGCCATGTGGCGCCGGCGCCATGGGTTTCGCTGGAGGCCGCGGACATGCTGCTCGGCAAGTCGCTGACTCCGGAAACCGCGGCAGCAGCGGCCGACGTTGCCGTCGCCAAAGCAACGCCCCTATCGCACAACGCTTACAAAGTTCAACTCGCACGCGTAGCGGTGAAAAGAGCACTTTTAGAAGTAGTTAGTGGCTAGTAGTTGGTAGCTAGGGGCCGGGCCGGCTGTTTCACGATTAACGGTTATGACGATGCGGCCTGGCATAAATCAGGTTCAAGGGTTGCGGCGGAAGCCTTGCCCTCGCGTTGTGAACGCATTTTATCAGTGGCTGTAGTTTAGAGGGGGTTCGGTCCCTAGCTACTAACTACCAGCCACTAACTACTGAGGTAATCAGTGACCAACGATCCGGAACGCTTTAACATTCATCATCCCGGCCTGTGTCCCGCCTTGCGCTGGAAGGGGCAATTTATATTGGCCGAACGCGATCCCTCGGTACCGGAAACCAATGACGGCCTGTTCTGGTGTATGCATACCCAGACCTGTATTGGTCCCGACGGGGTACTAGCCGAGCCGGGCAATTGCAGCTCGACCGTGCGCTCCTGTCACCGGGGGCCCACGACGGAATAGCTGTGCCAAAGCCCAGAGTTGCGAGTTGTGAGTTGCGAGTTGCGAGTCCGGAATCGGCCTCTTGTATCTCGCACCTCCCCACTCGCAACGCGCTTCATGCGCTCTGGAATCGCATTTCGTCTTTCGCCACTCGCCGCTTGCTTCACGCGTCCCAGGCTCGCACCTCGCTTCGTGCGCCCAGAACTCGCAACTCGCAACTCGCAACTCGCAACTTGCTTCTCCTCTGTGTCCTCTGTGGTAAATGCCTTTTCGCCCAGGAACACTCCGCCGCCAACCTCTACCGGCAATTGCAGACGGTAACCCTCGATCAGGCGCATCTGTATCGCATTCGCGATGCCCAGATCGAGCGCGAAGATCTGCACCTGTCTTTAGACGAAGGAGTGATTGCGTTCACCTATGCCATTGATGGCCGCGTGACCGGCGCATTTTTTCAAGGGGCGGGCGAGGTGTTGCTCTCACCCCCGGACCGGGTCGAACGCGCGTCGCTGGAGCTATTCACGGGGGCGGCCATTCTTGACGAGCGTTTCACCACCGCCTACCTGCGCTTCAACGACGATACCAAGGCCGAGTTAGAACCCGCTTTGCGTACGTTTAATCCTGCGGAATGCGCGAGCGAAGCGCCCGAGGAGAACGGCTTCGATACCCAAGCCTTTCTCGATCTGGGAAACGCCACCTCCACCTCGTTGGCGCCGCTGTCGTCGCTGCGCATGCTTACAACCTTTGTGAATGCGGAAACGATGTTGCCGGACGGCAATATGCGCTGGCAGCAACCGGAGAACGATCATTTTCTGCACGCGCGCGTGGCCGGGGGACGGCTGGGGGTCTTCGATCTATTCTTCGACTCTTTGGCCTCAGGATTCGATACGTTTTCGCTCGATCAGGTTACCGTTGCCCACGATTACGACGTATGGACCTCTTTCCCGGCACGCTCCCTCCGGGCGCGAGTGCAGGCTACGAAGGCCGGTGCGCCTCCCAGTCTGACCGCCCGGACACAAGCCGCCTCGGAAGCCGTGGCCGACCCAGTCGCCATCTCGAATTACCTGATTCACGCGCGGGTACAGCCGCCCCGGCGCCTTTCGGCCGAAACCACGGTGGAATTGCAAACCTCGCAGCCGGGAACCCGCATATTGATCTTCGAGCTTTCGCGTTATCTCCAGGTGCAGGAAGTCACCGCAGATGGCCAATCGCTCGAAGTAGTGCAGAACCAGGCCTTGGAGGGTACCGCCTTGTCCCGCCGGGGCAATGATCTGGTTGCCGTGGTCTTTCCCGCGGCGCTGGCGCCGGGCAAGATCGCGCATCTGCGCTTTGTCTATGCCGGCGAAGTGCTCTCCGATGCCGGCAGCGGATTGCTGACGGTGGGAGCTCGCGGTATATGGTATCCAAATCGTGGCACCGCCATGTCCGGCTTCGATATGGAGTTTCGCTATCCGGCAGGCTGGACGTTGGTCGCCAGCGGCGAACCCGCGCCCGGGGAACGCGGGCAGCCTGCCCGCACTCCGGCGCCTGCCGCCGATCCTCAGCCCTCCACGGAACAGGTCATTCGCTATGTTGCCGAACGTCCCCTTCCTTTTGCCGGATTCAACCTGGGCCGCTATGTGAAGACCACGCTCCAGAGCGGGAATGTGCTGATCGAAGCGTATGCCGCTGCCGGCGTGGAACAGAGTCTTCCCCGGCCCGAGAGTCTCGCGGTTACTCCACCGCCGATTCCGTTCTCCTCCCACAGTCCTCGGATTCCAACCGTCGAAGCCATTCCCGCTCCCCAACCGCAGCCGCAGCTGCAGGCCAAAAAGCTGACCCAGAATGCGGCGGCCACCGTTGGTTTTCTCGCCAGTCATCTGGGTGCGTTTCCTTACCGAACGCTGGCCTTAACGCAAATGCCGGGCTTCGACAGCCAGGGTTGGCCGGGCCTGATCAACCTCTCCAGTTTGTCTTTTCTCTCCCGCGACGAGCGTGTGCGCCTGCGCGTCAACGATCCTTTTCTGGAATTGCTGTACAGCCGCTTGATGCCGGCGCACGAGGTGGCGCATCAATGGTGGGGCGACCTGGTGACCTGGAAGAGCTACCGGGAGCAATGGCTGGTGGAGGCCCTTGCCAATTACTGCGTGCTGCTCATGATCGAGCAACAGGAACCGGCCGCCTTTCGCGTGGCCATGGAGCAATACCGACACGATCTGCTGAAACACAATGCAGACGGCCGGATCATCTCCGACGCCGGTCCGGTGACCCTGGGCCAGCGTCTGAATTCGTCGCATTTCCCAAAAGCCTATGAAGCCATCAGTTATGAGCGTGGAACGTGGCTCTTCCACATGCTCCGCGCCATGCTGGTGGATGCGCAAACCATGGAACATAATCGCGGCGCGGTGGGCGATCAAAACAATCCAGCGAAAGAGGAAGATCCATTTTTTGCCGTATTGCGCAGCCTGCGCGAGCACTACGCGGGCAAAGCGATCAATACCCGCGATGTGCAACAAGCGTTCGAAGAGGCATTGCCGGAATCGCTGCGCTATGAAGGCCGTAAATCGCTGGAGTGGTTCTTCGATGATTGGGTAAACGGTTCAGCGGTTCCCACGTTCGAACTGATGGGAGCGAGAATCGTTCGTGGAGAATCCGGCACAACAGCCACCGGCAAGGTCATTCAGAAGCTCGCGCCTAAAGATCTGGTGACCTCGGTTCCGCTTTATGCCGATATTCCCGGCCAACGACCGGTCTTGCTGGGCCGCATATTCGCCGAAGGCGAAGCCACACCCTTCCACTTCAAGGTCCCGCCACAAACCCGCCGCATCCTGCTTGATCCGTACGATGCCATGCTGTCCCGGCCTTAAACGATCCCTGCCTGTAACCACGGAAGGCACGGAAGGCACGGAAAAAGTCGCGCCACATATACGCCCAAGCTTATGGCGCTGCTCGTGAACGATTTGTTGGATCGCCGCGTACACCCATCCGGTGGCGGTTTTGGTATCCTCCAGAACTTTTGCCCGTAGCGCCGCCGGTAACCACCCTCTGATCTTGGAATTGATTTCCGGGGTAATGCCATCCTGTCCGAGCGATCTGAGCGCGTGCACGATCAGTCCGCTCTCTCGCAGTTTGAAGCCGGCCTCCTGGAGGGCGGTATGCTCGAAAACCAAGCTGGTGTTGCCGATCTTGTAGCTCCGGTCAGGGCCGTCGGACAAGTAGACGGTGCGGGCTGGAACTTGGGTTGATAGTCCCAGCAGATTCAGGGCGGTTGCACCACTCGACTGAATGCGCGCCAGGACACGGGCCACTTGGTCGATGTCCGGGCTCAGTGGCTGTTTCAGCAACTCGCTAAAACGCGGATAGTCGTAGATTCCGCGAATGACACGGCGCAGCTGTCCTTTGTGCATTAGGCGATGCAGGGCGGAATCGATGGTTCGGCGCCCCCCAAGATCCAGGAAATCACGCGGTGAGAACGACCAACCACTGCCGGTTTCTCGGATGCGGTTAATGATTCTATTTTCAGATGATTGCGCCATATTAACCTTGCCACTCTTGCAAGAAAAAATCTCACTTTTTTCTTGCAATCGCAACGCCCTAATCGGGCTGAGGAGGGGAGCGGTTGAACCACACCGGTTTGACGTAGCGCAGTAAGGTCAAACTGTAGACGGGTCGCGCTTATAGCGAATAGATTATTGCGAATAGATGTTGACAAGCGGTAACGGCATAGCGACAATCAGGTTGCAGTTGTAGCGATTACAGGAGAGCCAGAATGGCCACGCAAACGATTTCTATAAGCCCGCAGGAGTCGGAAAAGCAGCAGATGGGCAGGCTTTACCGCATGCTGCTTCATGACGGCATGCCAGCCCTGCTCGGTCCATCCGGAGAAAAAGAAGAGCTGACGGAATCGGTGTACAAGTTGCTGCGCGGTGTACTGGGCTCGATGCAGGAGGGCAAGGCCGTTGCGATTATTCCTGTCACAGAGGAACTGACAACCCAGAAGACGGCTGACCTCCTGGGCGTTTCCCGGCAGTTTTTGGTACGACTCTTAGACAACGGAAAGATCGATTACCATCGCACCGGTACTCACCGCCGGATCTATCTCAAAGATGTGCTCGATTATAAGAAGCGCCGTGATGCTCAACGGCAGAAGGGCATCCGCGAGGTTGCCCAGAGCGCGCTCGATGCCGGCGACTACGGCACATTCATTCCGCCCGAGAAATAGATGACAGCCGACTTTCCCGTCTTGCTCGATGCATGCGTGTTGGTGCAAGCCTGTCTCCGCGACACGCTGCTTCGTCTATTTCAGAAGCGGTTGTTTCTGGCGCGCTGGTCGGACGACATCATCGAAGAGGTCTGCCGGACCTTGCAAATGAAACTCCAGAAGTCACCGGCCCAAACGGATCATTTGGTCTTGCAGCTTCGAGAGTATTTCGCCGATGCCTGGATCGAAGGCTATGCCGACTTAGTGTCCCCGATGACCAACGACCCGAAAGACCGTCACGTTCTGGCGGCCGCCATCCGCGGCGGCTGTGAATCCATTGTTACCTTCAACACTCGCGATTTTCCCGCATCGTCAACCGATCCTTACAACGTTGCCGTCTATCATCCGGATGAATTTCTGATCGACCTCTACTACCTGGATGCAGAGCTGATCGTGCATGTTCTCCATGAACAAGGTTCGGACCTCAATCCGCCTAAGAGCCTGCAAGAAATTCTGCGGCTCTTGCAGACTGCCTGTCCTAAATTCGTGCAGCTCATTTGCACGAACTTGGACATCTCGCTCGAAACGGCCGGAACCAACTAGGCATCTGCCGGAGCATTACGTAGCCCTATACCGAGAATCGGGAATCAACCTAAAGCGGCCGGTCGCTTTTCTATTCTTCGCTCCTGAAACCGTCAGCGCTTTGATTTTGGCAAGGCGGCGGCGGTGGCTCATCCGCTCATCCACGCTAGGCGATGGTGTTCGGCGCCCCGGACATTCCCGACAAGCGGCTACCGCTGTCGCGAAAGGCCTGCTCGACTTGCTTGGCCTCATCATCCGTCAGTTGTGCGAACTCCTTCGAACGCGCGCGCGACGAGAGCGTACCGTCGTTCTGCCGCAGGAAACGCCAGAGCAAATCGAGCTTCGGTTTCGGCATGTCCACCATACTCTCAACGGCTCCTACGAAGCGGTCGTAGGCCTCCAGGTAGCGGACCTCCTGCGGCAGATCGTGCTCCACCGTTTCGGCCACGCACTGGTAAAGGAACTCGGCGTGCCGGGTGGCGTCGAAAAACCGGTAGTAGTCGGCCGTGTCATTGAGCACTTCGACGTTGCCATCTAGATTGGGCCGCCAGTCAATCAAGTTCAGCAACGGCTTGGAATAGGACTCCAGCACCTTCCGATACTCCTTGATACGTCGCAAGATCACGGCGCTGATCGGGAAAACCACACCCGGTGGATTGAATCCTCCACGCGCCAAGACGTGATGAATGAGCCAGCGGTGCAGCCGGCCATTGCCGTCCTCAAAGGGGTGAATGTAGACAAAGCCGAAGGCCACTGCGGCGGCAGCAACAACCGGGTCCACACCACCGTTGAGCGATTGCTTCTTCGTTTCGACCAAGCCTTCGACGAGGCTCGGCAGATCAACCGAACGCGCGCTGATGTGGTCAGGAATTGGCTCACCAGAGCGGCGGTCGTGTTCCCCAATGAAACCCCCGACGGTTCTCAATCCCAAATGAAGAAACCTTGCATCGCCGATAAGAATTCCTTGGAGCCGTTCCAACTCCTGCGGACTGAGGTGTGCTTGACCTGCTTCGCTGATGGCCTGTCCCCAGCGCGCTATCCGCTGGGCTGGCGGCTGTTCGCCCTCAATCTCGAACGAGGACTTGCTGTCGCTGAGCAACAGAAAAGCCGCGGCCCTGGCAAGAATGTCCGGGTGCGTTCGCCCGGAGATCTCGCGGGCACGGTCCTGGAGTTTTGCCTCATGAAAGCGCTCGAGTTGCGGCGTACGGCGAACCAGCGGGCAAAAGGCGCGTGTACCGGGCAGGTTGTTAACTATCTTCTGGCGAGCCACAATTGACCCGCCCGTCAGTCCGTACTGCAACTCCTCGTCTATTACCGGGATCGCTTTGACTTTTCCGAGAGGCGGCAACGGCAGCTCTCGTCCGGTAATCCACTCGTACAGAAACCAAAGCCGTCGAGAATATGCCCCGGTAGGGCTGGCCGACACGACTTCAGAAATGACGTCCGGCTCGACCGCTTTGAAGAGGGCAGCAAGCACGCCAAGCTGGACGCCTTCCCATTTCAACGCAAACGTAAGATGTCCGCCCAGGCTGGCTACAGGTTCGTGGCGTGGGCCGAAAATTTGCCATTCGTCGGTGGCGATCTTCACATGCCGCTTGCTGATGAACGCAAGCTGCGGCGGCAAAGGAACCCGCAGATTATACCTGTCGACTACGGCAGCGTACCCGACTGGCTTCCCTGGTTCCGGCAACCGTCGCCCGTGAAAATCATTCACCGCGTCCGAATAGTGCTCACTTTGCGGCCTGTCCATGAAATCGGCTCACCTTCGTCTTTACTGGGCAGATCCTTGAAAACCTGTCACCCGTCATGAAATCTTATCACCATTTAGGCCTGTCGTGAAAAACAGTCACTCAGCTGGGCAAAGAGATCGATGAAGCCGGCCGCGCAGTGCGAAAACTCCGAAGATGACCTTTAGCCTAAGCCCGCGGCGAACCAGCGTTTCCGCGCACGTTCGAGAAACGACGGTTTTTCGTTGTGCCCGCGGCCAGCGACGATTTGTTCGAAACCGCCGATGAAGCTGTACTTGCGATGATGGTGGCGCCAAACTTCCTCGACCACCGCATTCCACTTGCTGGATCCCCATCCGGCAAAGAAACCAATCCCAAAATGTCCGCAGTTTCCGGGCTGAACCTCCGCTCCGGGCACGAGGAGACTCGAACTCCTGACCTCTACCGTGTCAAGGTAGCAATCGCAAGCTGCCAATACAAAATCTGAATCCCGTTTGAGAGCATATTGATCGTGAACCATAAAGGGTGAGGTTATGAATCGCAATTTTGAGAACTTTGAACCGTCGTGTTGGCTGGACGAAGATGACTGGCTTTGCACGACTGAATTTCTGCCAACCGATGACGCGGAGTTTCGCGGCTATGCAGCGGACGCAATCGGATACATGTTTGGCTGCGCGCATCTGACCGACACCCGCATGGTCGCGCTAATCGCGGATCCGGAGGCGGAGGCTTACGAACTTCTGTTTTCTTTTGCATCTCCCGAAGGAAGGGCGCAATTTTTCGATCTCCTCAGACGAAATGAGGCCGTCTTTGATTCTTCTTCATCCGACCAATTCATCGGTCCTTCCTCCGAGGAAATCAAGTTGGCCCGGCCCTTGGCGATGGTTCTGCCCGAAGATGCTCCACGCCCATGCCCCAGATTACCCAGTCACGCTGTGATCGGTGGGATGATGCAAATGAAGGTTGCGTTCTGACGGATCCTTGCCGCCTCGCCCGCTTTCGCGCAAAAACTCGTTTTCCAGCTGGGGGATCCTCGCCCCTGACCCGCGACAACTCCGGACTGGTTGCCCACTCGGAGTTGCGGCGCGTTTGACGCAATCTCAGATTGGGGTTAACACCATCCTTGGCAGGGAACTGCTGTCTGCAGCCGCCCACCGCATCCGCGTAGGTCGGAAACCGACGAGTCTCTGAGTGAATGACGATGGATGTCAGGATGAACTACCAACAGGAGGTAAGGAATGATTCAACCTGTTCGATATCAAAAAGGCCATTTGTACGAGGATCACGGAGCGTGGTTTGTGCGGTATCGGCTGGAAGTCCGGCAGCCCGACGGTTCGGTGAAGTGCAGCGCATGACCGAGCGCCTGGGGAGCGTGGACGATTTCGCGACCAAGGCGGAGGCGGAAACGATGCGGCTGACGCTCATGCAAAAGGTAAATGCGGCGCAGTCGAATCCGCACCCCAGCATGACGCTCACCGAATTCGTCGAGCAGTACTACCTGCCGTGGGTGAAAAGCGACCTGCGCGCCAGCACCCATAAAAGTTACCGGGATATCTGGAACCTTTATCTGAGCGCGCGTGTAGGTAAGATTCGCCTGCGCCGGTTCCGCACCGTGGATGCCAGCCGCATGCTGCGGTCAATTGCCGAAGACTGCGATCTGACGAAGACGACGCTCGGGCACATCAAGTCGGTGCTCAGCGGCATCTTTACCCACGCCAAAAACGAGGGCGCATTTGATGGGCAGAACCCGGTCGAAGGCGCAAGACTCCCCCGGCAGGCACGCGAGCCGGGCGAGACTTTCGCCTACAACCTGGTCCAGATTCTGCGCATTGTCGACTTGCTGCCGCTGCTGCCGAAAGCGGTGGTGGCGACGGCGGCCTTTGCCGGCTTGCGTGAGGGCGAGTTGCGCGGCGTGGAGTGGCCGGATTTTACCGGCGACACTCTGGCCGTCAAACGCTCGATCTGGAAGACGGTGGTGAACGAACCCAAGACCACCGCCAACCGGCAAGCGGTGCCCGTGATTCCCGCGTTAGCCAAAATCCTGGACGAGTATCGCGCGTCCATGCAGAACCCGCGCACCGGAGTGATGTTTCATTCCGGCAACGGCGAACGCATGGACATGGACAAGTTAGCCCAGCGCGTGATTCGTCCGGCGGTCGAGGCCAGCGGCCTGCCCTGGTATGGCTGGCACGGATTCCGGCGCGGCATTGCGTCCAACTTGTATGAGTTGGGCGCCAATGAGAAAATCGTGCAACGGGTTCTGCGCCACGCCAAACCGCACGTCACCAAAGATCGCTATATCAAGGCATTTGATCCGGCGGTTTTGGAGGCGATGCAGCGGATGCAGGCGGTGGTGGAGGGGCTGGGAAAACGGGTTGGCCAGCAAGTGGCCAGCAATTAACCAGCAGACGAATTAGAGGGCACGTGGTAAGATATTGAAAGTAAGCGTTCCCGCCTTAACGGAGAGGTGGCCGAGTGGCTGAAGGCGGCGGTTTGCTAAACCGTTTTAGGGGCTAATACCTCTAACGGGGGTTCGAATCCCCCCCTCTCCGCCAGATTTCTAAATACCCTCAACATAAGCACTTGCTGTTCGGTTCGTCTAAGCCTGGTATGTCACCAGCGGTCGCCGAAGACTTCCGAGGTGCATATTAGGTGCATTTTCCAGCGAACGCATCGCCGCTACCGCGTCGGCGTCCGCCGTCTTGATGTAGCAGTTCTGCGTAACCGCTACGGTGGAATGGCGGAGAATGCGCTGGATGGTTTCATCCTGCACTCCCAGCCGGTGCAAATTGGTCGCCAGCCCGCGCCGGAAGGCGTGCCAGCCGTGCCACTGAATACCAGCCTTCCGCAAGGCTGGTATCACCACGTCGGTTGAAAGAGCATCCAGATTTAGCGGCTTCCTTGCCAGGCTTTGGAATATCAAGCCGGTGGCCGGATTTCCCACAATCTCCCGATGCAAGTTCAAGCGCTCGGCAAGCTGGGCGATAACCGGCACGGGCGCGCGGCTCTTGCGAGTCTTAGGCCCTTGCCGGTGGCTGCGCCAGTACGACTGCGAAATGCGAATTTGTTCGCCGTCGTAGTCTTCCCAGCGAAAGCCGCGTAGCTCGCCCTTACGCGCGCCGGTGAACGAAGCCATGGCAACCACCGTTGCCGCCGGTTCTGGCAGAACCTGGAGCATCTGGGTGATCTCCTCCAGCGAATACCTCCTGGGCCTCCAGCGTTAGCTCCTCCAATCGTTCCCGCCGGTTCTGTAGGACGGGCGAGGCGTCACGCAATGGCCGGGGTCGTTCCGGCCGCCGCTCGCGTACTCCCTCGATGCTGCCGGCCGAAATGCGGAGATGTCCGCCGGGCGTGCGAAAGCTTTCCAGCCTGCCTTCGGCCACCATGCGTTTGAGCGTGGGCGTCTAGATGCCCAATAGGGCTGCGGCCTCGGTGGCGCTGCAAGAATCGGTTTCAGAACGATTTTTCATGATATTTTTCGCGGTTCTTCTTATTGGTTTGTGACGGTTTTTCCGTGTTTGGTAAGCTGCCGGACTGTGACCGCGCCAGCCTTGACACCGTTTTTTGCCGCCCCCATACTTCTAGCCGGGAGGGTATTCCATGAAATGCAAGTCGCGCTCCGACTGGATGACCTACGCGCTGCTGCTTGGCCTCTTCCATTTCCATCCCAGACTCTCTAAGAAACTGATACTTCTGTTGGGTGCGGTGCTTTTGCTTGGCATTTGCTGGCCGATATTCGCCCCTCCAAAATGAGCCGGCAGGAGTCCGCGTTCCGGAAACCATAGAGCCGCTTTCGCCTCCGTTCGGCGCGATTTGTGTCGGTTGTGCTGACGTGTGCATTTCCTGCATTCTTAGAATGGCGTGCGGCGGTCGGTTCCCCGAGCGCGCCGCCTCCGCCAGATTTCGGCGGCAAACTCCTGGCGCTTTTCCTTGGGAGTGTCGTGGATGATCTCGCCGCCGGCGTCGTACTGGCCTCGGCTGTGCTGGGTTATGGCGTCCATGTAATCGGGGAGAGTGAGCGCGCCGGGATTGCACTGCCGGGTTCGCCTTCCGATGCCGGCGCGTGCCATGGCCAACCCAAGGCGGGTATTGCACGACTTACAGAGCCACCGGAGGTTATCGGGCGCGCCGTTCCATTCGTCGCCGTCCTGGTGATCGACCACGACAAAGCGGCGGGAACCGCATAAGGCGCACCGGCGCGGCAAGGGCGGGCAGCACCCAGGCGCATTGGCTCGGTAGCGCTTGGCCCGGTCGGTAATCTGGTGTACTGGTTTCCTCCATGCCGCGCCGCACACCGGGCGCGCCGCTATTCCCCCGGGTATTCGTCCTCGCCTTCTTCTTCGTCTTCGGCTTCGTCACCATCACCGCCGGTAACGATATCCGAGATTTCGTCAATGCGGGACTGCAAGTCTTCGTTTTCCGATTCCAGTTCCTTGATTCGGGTTTGCAATTCACTTCGAGTTGGTACTGGCATAGATTTGCCTCCTGCCCGGCAGAGTACCTGCAACGCTGGGAGCGTTTCTAGCCACGAAAATTGGGTGGAATTTTGACTTCGGTAAATCGAGGCGGATTATTTGGGATATATCGCGTCTTGGGCGCGAATCACCGCCGCCCGGCTAATCGGCTTCACGCAGGCGAGGCTCCCCACCCTGTTTGCTGCCTGGCGAAGATCGAAGTCGTTCTGGAGCCCCATCCAGAATTCACCTGATATACGGAAAAACTTCCCCAAGCGCAAAGCCAGATCGGCGGTAATGCCACGCTTGCCACGGATCACTCTCTGAATCGCCGTCGAAGAAAACTCGAGCCTAGCGGACAAATCACGCGCAGTGAGTCCCAGGGGTTCCAGAAACTCGGTTTGCAGTATCTCCCCCGGATGAATCTCGCATAGGGGGCGGTTGCGGTTATTCCTGAGATCATCGAGAACGCCGCTCCGCCGTAAAGATTTGCGTTTCTTGACCATTGTCTTTCGCCTTCCTGCAATTCCGACATTGTAAGCGTGATCATTGCCCTAAACAATTCCGGCGGAAACCGCCCAAAATACATGTAAGATTGTTTCGCCCCTCGCTTTGGAACTGCCAACCTCAGGGGCCATCAAATGGAACGTTCGGATTTTGTAATCAAGGAAATCTTCTGGTGCAAGGGACAACGGTGGCGGTGTACGGACATCGGCACCCGCGTCATTATGGCAATCAGACTCTATTTTGATTATGAGGAAAACCGGCGCTGGTACGCCGGAACCCCATACGGAGTGCCCGAAATCGTGTTCGACGAGTCGGACATGAAAACGTGTACCGCTAAGCCGAAGGGGCGCATTAGCAAAGCCAGGATCAAAATCGTTCATAGCACTGGCCGGAATATCAAGATACCTCCGGAGACGCCCGCTCAACGGGAAAGATTCCTGAAAAAGTGCATGCTTAGGCCGGAGCCGGTTGGTATGAGACGCCAGGACTTCGAAATCGGGGGAATTTTCCGATGTGGTGATCGCTGGCTGCGGTGTAACGATATCGGCACGCGCACCGTGGTTGCAACAGAAATCGACCATTTGGATGACGACCGATTACCGGGGAACCCGCCGAATGCCGCCGAATACGTGTTTGATGAGAACGATGTAAGGGGATGCACCGCCGTTCTCATAGTCGAAGAACAAGTACTCGCGTGGCTGCGCAAGCAAGGTCCCGGCGGCTATCAGACAAAATTGGAAGCCATACTGCAAGCTGCGATGTTGTCGGAGAAGGCCGCCACCACAGCCAAGGGTATTAGCGTCCGCAAACATCGAGCGGTGCAGCGGGAAGGAACTCCAGATCTCGGCGATAGCAAGCGCGATCCCGGATTTTCGCATGAGGAGTTTCGCAGGATTCACATGGAACGGGCAAAAGCGAAAGCAAAGCGGCCCTAGTCAAAAGCAACTTTGCGAGGCCGGCAAGGAAAGAGCTCCGGCTGAGCGCTTGCGGCAGGAATACGGGCATGAAAGGGGGGATGCATGATGAAACGCTCGCGCGCCCACGCCGCGTAATGTGTGGGCGGCAGGAGAGCATAAATGCATCATCCCCGTTCGCGAGCCGAGCGGCGGCGTACTCGCGCCATTTTCGTGGCGCGCCGTCGCAATATTCTCAGCCTGTCTTACGATCCGAAACACCCCGACGAATTGAAGCCGGAGGACAACGGCGCATGGAATCGTTGCTCCAAGTGGAATCTGAGCTGTAATTGTTGGCTCTGCCTCGCTGCCCGGCATAGGGTCAACCGCCGGGTGCGCCGAGATCAACTCAAGCGCGACGTTGTAAACAACCTGGACGAATGGGGCATGGGCACGGAGCGTTAGTTTTTGCTGGCGTCCATGCAGGAATGCTTGCGCCTGCGCGTGATTGCCGTGCGGAGTCCTTTGTCCGCTAAATATCGCCCGTAGCTGTCCAGTGTTTCGAAACCGGGGATTTGCAGCCGCAGTATTTCTTTGACGCTCTTTCCTTGTTCGATCATTCGGACGGCGGCATCAATGCGCGGATCGTTTGGCCGGCCTCGCCGTGGGGGAAGATGGCGGCGCACGACTCGCAGCACAAAGGTTTTTGTCCCCTTCGGGTCGCGGGCAATTTCCTGGGCAAACTCGCGGCGGATTATCTCGGCAAAATCGCCGGCGAAAACATCGAGTCTGGCCATCATGTCGCCTTGTTTTTTGCGCTTGCTTCCTTGTCCGGTCCGTGCAAACGTGAGCACGTGGCGACCTTTTGAGCTTGGCTCCGCACCAGGGTGCATTTTCGGGTGAATGACTACTGTCGAACTGGCCTCTTTGGGCTTCAGTCTTGCGGCTGTTTTAGCTTCCTTGACCGTTGCTGACCGTCGCTCTGGTAGGTGCGTATCCGGGTGCATGTTCGCCGCCGAACATGCTTGTTTTGCCAGAATCTGGCCGAAAACCGTTGCTTCAACGGTTCGAGGATTTCTAGCTCGCGCGGCGCTAAACCGGTGCATATGCGGGTGCATAAAAGTCTCCCAATGGGCTGATTTCACCCGAACAGGAGCACTTATGCTGAGGCTAACTGGCTGATCCTACGGCAACAGGAACAGGGCGGTCTCAATTGCTAAACCGTTTTAGGGGCTAATACCTCTAACGGGGGTTCGAATCCCCCCCTCTCCGCCAGAACTACCGTTTCCCATTCCCCGTTTTTCGTTCCACGTTGCCCGCCCGAGTCCTTCGATTTTCGTTGCTAGGAATTTGATCACTCGTCATGAACGCGCCACTATTCGTCGCTTTGCGCTAAAGTTCCCTTGTGGAAATCAGGGTCAATATCCCGCAGGAATTTGCGGAGCAGGCTCAGGCACGGGGCTTGCGGCCTGAGGCTTATGCCGAGCAGATTCTGGCGCGACAGGCCAAAGTGGAATCGGCCGAAGTCCGGCCACCGCGTACGCCACAGCAGATCCGCGCCTGGCTTGACTCACTGGCCCAGTTCTCCGGCAAATTTCCGGCACTGCCGCAGTCAATCTCGCGCGAGTGGATTTACGAGGATCACGATTAGATGGCCATTGGCTCGTGCGTGGTCGATTTTGGCGGCGGCGATGTACGTACATAACGTGTCCCACATTCTGACCTTGAATGTGGGGGATTTCAGCCGGTTCGCCGGCCTCGTGGCGCTGCATCCGAACAGCCTATAGGGTGCCGTTACTGAGCAGCAAATCTCCAAAGTTGAACCCGGCAAGCGGATTGATAGATTACTATGCACCTGTCCCCGATTTTCTAAGGTATTTTTCGGCGCGCGTCAGAGCCACATAGAACAATCTGCGCTCGTCTTCGACTGTACCCTTGTAGCGATCCACGTTGGAGACGAGCGTGTCTGGAATCACGTGCCACACCGAACGGCCGCCATGTGCCTTGGTTGGAAAGCGGTTTCGCCGGAGACAAGGAACAAACACTGCCGGCCATTGCATACCCTTGGCTTGGTGCACCGTCATGATCTGAACGGCATCGGGGCGAGCATAACCGGCGTCCTCAGCTCCTTCCGGATAGTAATCAGGTGCTTGGAAGAACAGGAACCTCGCGAAAGACGGGTAGAGGTCTGCGGGCGATGAGTTAAATTGGATCTGTTCGTAATCCGAAATCACCTGGCTAAACTTGCCGAGATTGTAGTACACAACTTCTCCGCCGCCCTTGCCCTGTGCATCGTCGATCTGTTCCTCACGGATTTGTAGTGCATCCAAGAAATCTAGAAATACCCGTTGAAGATATAGTTCGGCGTCCATACGGCTGCCGATCTTGGCCTTGCGTTCTTCTAAAAACTTTATTCCGTTTGCGATTTGCTTTGAACTGAGCGCCATTCGGCAACTGGCAAGTTCCTTCTTGAGCATGGCCGGCGTCAAGGGCTGCCCGTCGGGGCTGAACTCTCCAAGGAAGAAGAAAACGTTACGAATAGCGGCGATCTCGGGTGTGTCAAACAGGCGGTTCATCCCGCCGACAACACATCGAATCCCCGCACGATTCATTGCTTCAACGATCGGGCCGGCGTCGTGCCGCACGCTTCGCAGGAGAACGGCGCAATCGGAGTACACCAAACCGCGTGGGACGGCCGAGGCTTTGTCCCGATACTCCGTGCCATGCAGGGCCTGAACCCTTTCAGCTATCCACGCGGCCTCTTCTTCGGGAGTGTTGAACGAAAGCGCGAGCACGTCTCCGCGCTGATACGGCTGGGCTTCCGTGCTCTCCATCTTCTTAACGAGGCGTTGCGGGTTGCGCTCAATTACTTGGCGCGCTGCCAGAACGATGCCCTTGCTGCTGCGGAAATTCTCATTCAGCGAAACCGATTTCACCGGGCGATACCGTTTCGAAAAGCCGATGATGTTCCGGACCTCACTACCCCGCCACTGATAAATCGTCTGGTCGTCGTCTCCCACAACGCACAGATTGGCGCCCAGCTTTCGCAGTTCGCGGATCAGATCCTCCTGGATGGGGTTCACGTCCTGATATTCGTCAACAACAAGGTACTTGACTTGAGCGGCAAGACTCGCCCGCAGACGCTTGTCGCCTCGAAGTGAGGCAAGCGCCTCGGTGATGATCATTGTGTAGTCGAAATATCGCTTCGAGTGCAGCAGTTCGCGATAATCTTTGATCGCGTCCGTTACGGCGGCAGGCAACTTTGCTGGATCCAGCTTGCTCTCCCCGCAAATTCCCAACAGCTGCTGGTAAAGTCGGGAGTCCTTCCATCGCGCGAGACTTCCTCCTGCCAATAGCGGCACTCGACACAGACCACTCTTCTGACTATTGCGATCGATGAGAAGACGCTGCTGGACATCGTTGAGAACTTGGTACTTGAGATATTTATAGAGCGGCGGTGACTGCAGCAGATTGAGGCAGTAGGCGTGAATCGTGCCGACAAACATCTCCGCCAATCCGAGGTCGGATCCCAACTCTTCTTTGCACAGGCGATGGATGCGATCTTTCAGTTCGGCAGCAGCCTTCTCTGTGAAGGTGAAGGCGACGATGTTGCCAGGTTGAATTCCGGCCTTTTGCTTCGTCTTGAGAATCTGCACAATGCGTTCGGAGATGACCTGGGTCTTTCCCGAACCGGCACAGGCAATGATTTGCAGATTGTCGTCGACCGAACTGATTGCATTGCGCTGGGACTTGGTGTAATCCACCGTACGCTCCCCGCCCGAACGGGCTTAACTGCGGAAGTGGCAACAACTTAATGAATACGTGAAGCGCCAAGAATAGTCCTGAAAACCGCTCAGATCAAGGCCAAAGGAATCTAACCGGTCAACGGAAACTGAAGATGCAACAGGCCAAAGGAAACGACCGAACCCTGGGTGAAGGAGGGCGGGAACAATTGTCTATCCCTGTTGCCTTGCGTGGTATGCCCTGTTGCTGGCAAATTCGCTAGCTGGCAACGACCCGACGGAGTGCGTCGTGGCACGGTAACGCCTCAATGGCGCGGTCCATTTCGCATTCGATTTGCCATTCAGAGACAGGCGTCTCAAGAATGAGCGGAACGTCGTCTGGGATCAAATCCGCCACCTCCTGAAAGGCCAGTATGGAAGCAAGAGATAGGGGATCATGTTTACTGCGAGTGTTCACCTCGCTGACATGGACTTGCTTCAATCGATTCCCGAAGTGCTTAAGAATGAAGTGCGCCTCTGTCATTGTGCTGTCGACCTGCCTGGCATGTCCGATATCGAAGCAAAATGAGGCGTCCGGCAACTCCTGGAAAATCAGAGAAAGCTCAGAGGCTGTTCGCCCAATAGGCTTTCGCTTGTCCATGTTCTCGATACAAAGAAGAGTTCCTAATTCTCGCCAGGCAGAATAATCGTGGACCGCGTCCGGGTGCAGGATTATGGGCCAACCACGCCGGCTAACCGTCAACAACATGTTGACGATCAGTCTTTCATCGGCTGCACTGAATTCACTCGGAGCGTGCACGGCTATGTAGTCAAATTGGTCAAGATCCAGCTCATCGAGGCTGTCAAGCATCGGGCGCAATTCGCCCTGACGCAAAGCAGAGAGCTCCACAGCCTGGACGGCTTTGCCATGAAGCATCCCGACACCCCGCCGAAAATTGGCGTAAGCCAATGCCCCGGAGGAAAAACCAATTCGCCGCATTAAAACACCCCATACATCCTGGTAAGTTCGTACATTCCTGACTTGTCGTCGAAAAACAATTCCAAAAGGCCATCTCGAAAAAGATGGCTCAATTCTCGAGCTTGCTGAAAGATTTTATCAGTCTCGCCCGGATCGGCCTCAAGTTTTTCGAGATGATCTCGGCTCTGCGGGTCGGCTAGTATTCCCAGAAACTCGTCATAGGAATCAAAAAGTCGGCGTGCTGTTTCATCAATGTGCTCAATTTCGTACAGGGTGCTTGCTAGGACCTCCAGCGGCGTTCGCTTCAAAGATTCCATCAAACACTCAATGCACTCGGGCGAACCCGCCGGGGTCCGACAAGCAAGGGAGTTTGTCTCGCCGAGGCCAAGATGGCAATTGAAACAGGTTAACAAGCCGGACACATAAATCAATTTGCGGGACATGCGCAGCTTAATGTTTCGCATTGCTGCCCCCTGGCCAAACCGGGCTCTCTGTTTGTAGGCAAAATCCACAGCAACTGTGCGCCAATAGCGGGCAAAGTCATTCAAAAGAAAACGCGGAACATGAAATCGCGCACTGCGATTTAGAAACCCACGGTCTTCCGACAAATAGCGCTGAAGGACATTCCGAACGACTCGCTCGTATGCCTCGGGACGCCCAACGGGGCATGATTCCAACAGCAAGAGAATGCGGCGGGTGGTATTCCGATTCGTGTCATCCTCACCGCCGATCTGGTGGATCAGGTTGTGGCTGAACGATAAGCTGCCGAAGATTCCTTCCCTTCCTGGCGACTTTGCCGCAGCGTCGCTTATGACATTCTCCGCGTAGTGAGCGAGTTCGAGATGTTGGGGATCAGCAGAACCGTCTACGAGAAGCGTCCAATCGATGTCGCTTCCAGGTGTAAACTCGTTCCTCGCTAAAGACCCAAAGACCACGATACTCGTGTCTTCGGAATCAACCCGCTCAAACGCTGATCTAAGCTCTGCACGCTTTTCTTGAGAATACGTCTCCGCCTGGCGAATGTTACTCCAAGCGGCATCAAGCCGCCGTTCTAGAAGCGTGATCTTCGATTCTCGCTGTTCCGGAATAAGGTCAACCATCCTGTGCCTTCTCTTACATGCCCGCCGTACAGCCTTAAGGAGACCCTTTTTTCGGTTCGGGCTCTCCCCGCAGCCAACTTCGTCAGCTCCGTCAAAAACTTACTTTACCCTGAGCAAAGTGAACACGCCAGCACCGTTTAAGTGGTTCACCGGATAGATATGGAAGGTGCCGATGCCTTTGCGGCGCTACGGTCTGCAAGTACATGAGGTTAGAGCAGTTAACGACGGCCCCAAAAAACCAATCCCCCTGTCTGGACCTGTTGGCTTCCAAGAATTCGAGCCCAGGCGCAACAGAATGTGATAAATTTCGGAACTCACATCAATTGGAGGCGCAGATGCTACGTCACACGTTTCTCCACGTACCGGGCCTCGGCCACACAACGGAGCAAAAGCTGTGGTCAAAAGGAATTCATACCTGGGAGGACGTGGCCGGGCTGATCGGCGGATCACCGGACGGCTTGGACGGCGTCGTCCGCAAATTGAAGCCTTACCTGCCGAAGACCTTGCGAGCATTTGAGGAACGTGACGCATCGATCTTTGACCGCCTGAGCAGATTTGGAGAGTCGTGGCGGCTCTTCGGCGAATTTATGAATGAGTGCGTCTACGTTGACATCGAGACCACCGGCCTTTCGCGCGATTACGACGATCTGACGGTAGTTGGCACGTACGACGGCAAGAAGTTCAAGGCCTTCGTGAAAGGCATTAACCTTGGCGATTTGGCTAGCGAACTAAAGAGGTACCCAGTCGTGGTGACCTTCAACGGAAACTGTTTTGATCTCCCGTTCCTGCGCAAGCGCTTCTCGGCCTCCTTGCCGAAAGCTCACATTGATTTACGCCCCACGACGCACAAATTGGGGTACAGCGGCGGTTTGAAGAAGATCGAGCCCAAATTTGGCATTAGGCGGCCAACGCAGATTGCGTCGATCGACGGGTTCGAAGCCGTGGTCCTCTGGCGGCGCTACTGCAAGGGAGACAAGGCCGCACTCGAAAAGCTCATCGAATACAACGAGGCTGACGTCACAAACCTGGAGCGGATCATGAGGCAGTGCTATGAAAGGTTGGCCGAGCAGCACGCCAAGTTCTTTGCCAAGAAGCAGAGGTCAGCGGCGGCGGCCCGCTAGGACAAGAGCGTGAATACATTGATTTCCCCGGCATCAGCCGAAATTTCCGCCTGCGGGCGGTATCGTTACTCTTTGACCCGATGCTGGGATAAGAAAAGGCCTTTTGTGGCCTTCATCGGGCTGAATCCTTCCACAGCAGACGCCGAGCTGGACGACAACACGATTCGTCGATGTATCCAATTCTCCAAGGACTGGGGCTTTGGCGGTTTGTTGATGCTGAACCTGTTTGCGTGGCGTTGTACAAAGCCAGAGGAACTTAAGACTGTTCCTGACCCGATCGGCCCGCTTAATGATTTCTCTGATCTGATCGCGCAAGCGCAGCGCTGGAAATGCAAAAAAGTTGTCGCCGCCTGGGGGAATCACGGTCGCAAACGGGGGAATGAGGCAGTCGCATTGATTCCGCGTCTGGATTGTCTTGCCAGAAACCAGAATGGGACACCCCAGCACCCTCTTTACGTGCGTGCGTCCGCGATACCGGCGCCCTACAATTACTGAAATCGAGTTGCCTCAGTAGTACTGCCGTATGTACGCGTAAGCCTTATCGAACAGCTCCTGGTCGGTGTGGAGTTTGTACTTAAGCAGGGTACGGCGAAGCTCCTTTTGAACCAATCGCTCGCCCTGGGTGGTGTGCTGCCAATCGGGGAAGCGCACTTTCTTAACGATATCGTCGATGTCGGCGACAATACGCTCGACAATGATGTGCGTGTTTCGCCCTTTGGCGGAGGTGAACAATTCCGTCAGGGCCTCTTTAGCCCGATCGCGCTCCTCATCGGGGGGCACTTCCTTCTCCGCCGCAAGAACGTCTTTGGCAAGTTCAAGGATCGACTTCAGGAATTCCAGACTGCTGAGGTAACCGTACTCGTGGCGCTCCTTGAGTTCTTCCAAACGCTCGCCCAGCTCGGTGAACTTGGGATTGCCCAGATGTTTGCGGAGACGCGCGATCAGTTTGATTTCGATTTCCTTGCCTTTCTTCTCCGGCTCGGCGGCTTCGAGAATCTCCTCCAGCACCCGCGCATCCATCACTAGCGTATCGAGATCATCCCGTACCGACTCAACGTGGACGTTCTCGTTGATCAGCTCCACGGTTTTTGCCCCCAGGGCGTGCCAGAGGAGCTTGCCGTTGCCGCTGGGCGGCTTCACCGATTCATAAACTTGCGTCAGCCAGCGGTAGTCCTTCTCGTAAGGGCTCAGAAGCGGGTCGGGAGACAACGCCTCCCAAATCTTCCCGAGCAGGGAGTATTCCGCGGCGAACTTGTCGCGCACTTCATTACTTGGCAGGCACTGCTGTGCCGCCATCAGGCCCTCGTAGCCGCCGATGCTTCGGTCCACGCCGGCAAAGAAGGCGAGGCACTTCTGCATTTGCACGGGCAATTCCCGGCGGAGTTCGTCTATGTTCGACACGACCTGCTGTACGGCTTTCTCGTCAAAGTCAAGGGCCTTTGCCACGTCGTCGAATATGCCGATGTAATCTACGATCAAGCCGTGCGTCTTCTCCTGGCCAAAGGTGCGGTTTGTGCGGCAGATTGCCTGCAGGAGGTTGTGATCCTTCATCGGCTTGTCCAGATACATTACCTGCAAAATGGGCGCGTCGAAGCCGGTCAGCAGCTTGCTGGTCACGATGACGAATTTGAGCGGATCGGCCGGGTTGCGGAAGCAATCGAGTAGCTTTTCTTCGGCGTCCTTGTCGCGGGAGTGCTCTGCCCATCCCGGCGGATCGCCGGCCGCGGCTGTCATGACCACAGCACTAGCCTCCGGTCCGATCAATTCATCCATCACCTTCTTATAAAGCACACAGCATTCGCGGTCGAACACCACCACTTGTGCCTTGAAGCCATTGGGCTCGACCTTCGTCTGGAAGTGCTTTACGATGTGGTTCACCACGGCTCGAACGCGCTCTGGGTTCTTGACCAGCACCGCCATCTTGGCGGCGCGCTTGGCCAAGTCGTCACGATCCTGCTCGCTCAGGCTTCCGGTGATCTGCTTGTAGGCTTCGTCGATGGCTACACGATCGATCTTCAGCTTCACCTCCGGGGACTCGAAGTGCAGAGGCAGCGTGGCCTTGTCCCGGATTGATTCCTGGAACGAGTAGCGGCTCATGTAGCCCTTCTCGTCCTCATCGGCGCCGAAGGCCCAGTAGGTGTTGCGGTCAGCCCGGTTTATGGGTGTGCCCGTAAGACCGAAGAGAAACGCGTTCGGCAACGCCGCCCGCATCTTGCGGCCAAGATCACCTTCCTGCGTGCGGTGGGCTTCGTCCACCATCACGATGATGTTGGAGCGTTCGTTCAGCTTGTCGTCGGCCTCGGCGAACTTATGAATGGTGGTGATCAGCACCTTGCGCACGTCCTGGCCGAGCAGGGTCTGCAAATCCTGCCGGGTGGCCACGCCGACCATATTCGGCACGTCTGCGGCATTGAACGTCGAGGTGATCTGCGTATCGAGGTCGATGCGATCCACCACGATCATCACCGTGGGATTTCCCAGCTTCGGATGCATCCGCAGCTTCTGCGCGGCGAAGACCATCAGCAGCGACTTTCCACTGCCCTGAAAATGCCAAATCAGGCCCTTCTTCGGGTAGCCCTTAACCACGCGGTCCACAATCTGGTTGGTGGTCCAATACTGCTGGTAGCGGCAGATGATCTTAATGCGGCGGTGCTTCTTGTCGGTAGCGAATACCGTGAAGTTCTGCAGGATGTCCAGTACCACCTCGGGCCGCAGCATACTCTGCACGGCTGCCTTTACGTGACGCAGTTCGCCTTCCTGCTGATTCTCCCCATCGCGCCAGGGGCCCCACATTTCGATGGGCATGCGGACGGAGCCGTAGCGAAACAGGCGCCCCTCCGTGGCAAAGGAGAAGACATTCGGCACGAACATGGCCGGAACCTGCTTCTCATAAATCTCGTTCACCTGATAGGCACCGTCGAACCAAGTCACCGAGCTGCGGGTCGGGGTCTTGGCCTCGCCGATGACCAGCGGAAGGCCATTAACCAGGAAGACTACATCAAAGCGCTTTTCGACAGCGCCGGCCTGGAATGTCCATTGGTTGCAAACGGTAAGCCGATTGTTCGTGAGGTCGGTGGTATCAATCAGGCGCACGGACACGTGCTCGCCACCCGGCCCGAAGGGCATCGTCTTCTCGCCCCGCAGCCACGCCATGAAGTTCTCGTTGGCTCGCACCAGACCGTCCGCCTGGACTGAGAGGATGCATGCACGGAGGTTGTAGATGACCTCGTCGGCGCGGTCGGGCTGGATTGTGATTTCCGGATTCAGGCGGATAAGCGCTTCGCGCACCCACGATTCGACCAGTACTTCGTTGTTCTGACGTGGAAGTTGCGGTCCAGGAACATAGCTCCATCCATGCTTTAAAGTTTCTTGCTTGCCCACAGCGTCGAGAATCATTTGTTCGACGGTGTTGGATTCGGTAAATGTGATCATGACAAAACCTCGTCGATCAAACTCTTCCGAAGCTGCCGCAAATGGGAAATATGGTCGCCAATGGCCGCTTCTGTCCTGCGGGCACGCTCAAACTCGTCCGCAATATCGTCCTGCTTGGGCTTTGGCGGCAGCGGCATCAAAAGCGCCCCGAATCTGTCAGCACCGAGATGTGCGATCGAAGTGGTCTGGCTTGAAATGGAGGCGAAGACTCCGAAATGAAAACAGTACTGGAAAAAGGCAAAAGCGTACCGGGTTGACACGCCCTTTCCTGCGCGATACCGAAGTAGCGTGTTCTGGAAGCAGCAGTCCACGATTGCGCCGTCATAAATGGCACACCGGCCAACTAGCTCGCGACTCTGTCCTTCGTTGAGCAGGATATCACCCTCCTGAAGTCTGTACGTCTCACAATCCCGCCCATTGAAATCCATTCGCAGTACGTCGGCGTAGTCGAAGAATCCATCGAAAACGTTAGCCACTCTAAGATAAGGCTTTACACAAGTACCCGTCTGAAACTTTGGAGCGCGTTGTCGACCGAGCTGAACAAGGCCCGTTTCTCGAACCGGCACCAAATTGTGCCTTGTTCTGCTAGAAAAAGCACATCGGAGCTGCTCCCCCCAGAGCGTTGCTGCGGCGTCCGCTGTCTTTTCGAGAGAGCACAGGGCATCATCTAGAGCCCAGAAAATTCTTGCGATGCGCCGCTGCTGGTCGATTGGCGGAAGATCGAACTCTTCGAGTTTAAGCGTCGTCCAGTTGATGGTGGGCGAGAGTGAACCAACGGAAATCTCTACCGCCCGGTTCATAAACTTATCGCTCATCATCAGAAATGGCAAAAACTCCGGTAGCACCACGTCAGGTTTTGCACGCACAACCATAGCATGTGCAGAACAAATCCCATCTGCTTCTGCCACGGCCAGTTTTCGCTGGTAAGCACGGCGGCGCCCGAAGATGATGTCGCCTTTGCGAAAGCGCAGCTTGGTTCCTATGACGTCGCTGCCTTTGCCCCAACGGCGAATATGCAAATTGCCGGGATCGAGGTCATCCAGTCCGACGTAGATATCCTCTGCCGCGTCGGCTGGCTCCACGCGCTCGTTGATGCTCTCGGCAAACTCGCCAAAGGGCAAGCGCCTCCATCCTTTGTGCTCAAAGAGAGGAAGCTTTGCCCACTCCGAATTGACGCGAAGAGTGGTACCGCCGCGAAGACCGCTGGTGGCGCTGCTGGTGGTGGTGCGGGTGGTCGTGCTCATGCTGACACCATTCCAGTCATAACCCTAGAGGGTGCCGCTGTTCCCACAATCGGCATAATCGACGTCAGGCTCGCGGCCATCTTTGCCATCCTCTGGACCGGTACGAATCTGACGGTAACAGAGTTTGCTCTGACGATTACCTGACGATTCGGTTGCCGCTTCCGATGGTCCCGCATCTGACGATTACGAGTTTTTATCTGACGATTATCTGACGAATTGGTTTTCATGACTTGGCCGCCAGAACATAGCTGGTCGAGCGCCCACGGCCTTGCCTGGTGGCCAATCCCAACTTCATCAAAAAAGCAAAATCCCGCGCGGCGGTGTCGCGGGTAACGTTAAACTCATCCTCGCATCTCCGGCTCGTCAGCTTCTCCCCAGCCGCAAGCAAAGCGACCATCTTCTTTTGTCGCTCGTTCAGTTGAGCTTCGACCGCAGGCGTGACGAGCGCTCCAGCAGCCAATACGGGAACACGAAGGCGCTCCAGGTTCGCGCCCGGCCCGGTAAACGTGACTTGAAAATAACCGGTATCGCTGCTGAGCAGGGGCTGGTCGAGGCCATGATTGAGCATCTGCTCACGCATACGGCGAAACCCGCTGCCGCGTTCTTCAATTCGATGGAAATAGGAAAGGCACTGGGCAAGGACCGGGTTGCGCGAGCATGGCCGGTATTTCCCTTTGCGAAGGTTGGCCATGGTGAGCGGGGCGGGCGGCAGCCCGGGACTGGAGACAACCACGCGATCAAAGAAGACTTCGAGCATGATTTTCCGTCCTGCATCCTCGTATTGCCGGTGGGCAACGGCGTTGACCAGGGCTTCCCGCAGGGCCTCGACGGGATACTCGTCCAAACGGATACGATTCAAGCCGACCACCTTCATCGGATGGCGGGTGTTGCGTTCAATGAAGGCAATCGCCCGATCGATCACGACCGGCATTGGCCCACGGATATCTTCATGGTCCCCGGGACTGCCGTCAGCTTCCGCTCCGCGATACGCGTCGGCCAGGATGCGGCACTGGGGGAAGATCGCGGACGGGTCCTTTGCCAGAAGGACCACGCCGGCGGCGGTAGCCCAGTGCTCACCGGTATTCGGGTCACGCCAGACCAGTCCACGGACTGACGCTCCGGCGAGCAGCTCGGAGGGTGAAATATTCTTGAAACTCTTGCTTTCAGCACTGGCGATCAACTGCCGAAGCACTTTTTGATCGAGGTCCTGCCAGCGCACCCGCGTGAGCGGCTGCGATTCAAACGTGGAGGTTGCTTCAATGGTCTGGTGCGCGATTTCATTCTCGTCGCTGGACGGGGTGATTCCAAACTCTTCATGGAGGAGCTTTACAAGAGCAGCGCGGACTTCCTTTTGCAGCTCAATGACATTGCCGAAGCGCTTATACTTCGGGCCGTCGGCATCCACTTCCTTGAGCAGAACATCGGCACCGGCTTCACGCTTTGTGCCGCGGTCGCCCTTAATAAACGCAAGAACGGGCAACTTCTTCTGTTTGGCTCGGCGATATTCAGCATGCGTGATCGAGAGCTTGCCGACAAGAGTGCCGTATTGCGAGCCAACGATCAGCAGATAAACCTGACAACGATCAAGGGATTTCAGACAGCCTTCTAGAGCTTTCTCAGGCGAGGCCGGCTCGAACTCATAGAGCACGGGGGCGCAATGCGCCGATAGAAAGGCATCGGTATTAAGGAGGTTCTGAACGATGACGCGCTCATCTTCGAGCTCCTTCTGCACCGAGCTGACGAACACATTGAGCTTATGGCCTGGTTGGCTCATCGACGAACCTCAAGAATCGACTCCAAGGCAGCATGCACCTGGCGCGAACTTTCCAGCCAGGTCGAGAGAGCGCCCGCCAGATCCGGCTTCGCGGTGTCTTCCGACTTTGTTGTCGAGGCGCCATTGGAAACAAAAAGCGGGATGCTCAGATTCGCGTCCTTGCCCCGAATCTCCTCTACCGTCGCCACATGGGCAAAGCCGGGCTCATCCTTGAATCGCGCGTACGCCTTCACAACTCGCTCAATATGATCGTCGGTAAGGAAGCTCTGCGCCCGCTCACGGGTGACCTCATTGACCGCATTGATGAAAAGAATCCGGCCTCTCCGCGCTTTAGGTTTCGCCGTACGGCAGATTACGACGCAGGCTTCCATGGGCGAGTTGTAGAAGAGGTTTGGCCCCAGGCCGAGAACGCATTCGATGACATCTGCCTCGATCAACTTGCGCCGCATCTCGGACTCCTCCTGCCGAAACAGCACCCCATGTGGGAACAGGATCGCGCACCGGCCGGTCTTCGACCTGAGGCTGACAAGAATGTGTTGCCAGAAGGCATAGTCCGCTCGTCCCTGCGGAGGGGTACCGTACAAATTGCGACCCCAGGGATCCGAGGCGAACGCGTCGCGATCCCACTGCTTGATCGAGTATGGTGGATTAGCCAGGACAACGTCGAAACGCATGAGCCGGTCGCCCTGGATGAACTTTGGTTCGGAAAGCGTATCGCCACGGACAATCTGAAAATCCTCGATGCCATGGAGGAAGCAGTTCATTCGGGCAATGGAGGACGTCATCAGGTTCCGCTCCTGCCCGTAAAGGCGTACATTGCGCCATTCCTTTTTCTGCCGGCGTAGGTGCGTAATGCAGGAGAGAAGCATGCCCCCGGAACCACAGGTTGGGTCGTAAATGGATTCACCCGGCTGGGGCTGGAGCATCTCGGTCATAAGATGGACGACGGTGCGATTCGTGTAAAACTCAGCGGCCGTGTGCCCGGCATCGTCGGCGAACTTCTTAATAAGGTATTCGTAGCCCTGGCCGAGTTCATCCTCCGGCAGGTTGGCAACCGTCAGTTCAAGCGTGCTGAAGTGCTCGATCAGATCGCGCAGCATCGAGTCGGGAAGCCGGTCCTTGTTGGTCCACTGGGCATCGCCGAAGATGCCAAACAGTTTGTCCGGATTGGCCGTCTCGATGGCACGCATTCCGGATTGAAGCGCCTTGCCGACGTTCTTGGCGGCCTGCCGGACTTCCCGCCAGTGCGCATCCTGCGGGATTTGAAAGCGGTGGTTCTCCGGATAGGCAGCAAACGCAACATCGCCCCCGGAGTCCTTGAGCGCAGCCTGGGTCTCCTCGTCGAACACGTCGCAGAGGCGTTTGTAAAACAGGAGCGGGAAGATGAACTGCTTATAGTCACCAGCGTCAATAGTTCCGCGTAGAAGCGTGGCCGCCCCCCAGAGATACGATTCGAGCTGCTGCTGCGAAATGCCGCTCATCGCTTACCTTTAGGCTGTTTGCTGAAGCGTTCCATGCGAATATTCAGCAAGTCATTCGCAAAGCTGCGCACCAAGAGTGACTCCAACTCGTTGATCATCCCTCCATCGACGTAATAAGCGCTGAAATAGGCCGCCAGTTCGTAAAGCGGTACGGAATACTCTTTAATCTGACGGGATTTCTCGTTACTCGTTCGGTAGCTTACTCGACTTTCGGGATGCCGTACGCGCTTGATTTTTTGAACCGAATCTCGATTCCGATTAAAGGCGCTTTTCATTTCTCGCCAGAGGGTCTGACTTTTCGCTTTGCCGGTATAGATCGCCTGGCCGCGACTGTCGAAGAATATGTAAACACCATGATATTTATCGAGCTCATCCCTTAGGCCTGCGCGATACGGGTGCAGGTTACCCAGTTCATCCTCGACGCTGAATAACTCATGTTTTGCCCCTCCACGAGAATCGCACTCTTGGATCTTGAAGAATTCAACAAGCGGGCGTATGGCTGTTACCTGAAAGCTCTTTGTAGCGGCCATCCTGGCGCTGTGAATAAGATTAGCGATCTGTAAAGGGGTGATGCTGGAACTTTTCTTCCAATAATGTAGCGATACCTCGGTGACGCCCAGGCGTGAAGCCAGGGCTCGATCTGTCTTGACCTGAAGTTTTCTCCTAAGAGCAAGGATGACGTCAGCGCCCATCATGAGATCAGTCCCTCCCGCCGCAAGATAGCAATGAGGCGATCCTCTGCCCCGAATGCGGCCTGGGAGCTTTCCCGCAGTTGCTTCATCGCTTCGTCCACCGTAAGCGCTTCCTGTTCGTTTTTAGGTTCTACGTAACGTGGAATGTTCAGGTTGTAGTCATTGGCGGCAATATCGTCGAGGGTCACAACTCGAGCGACGCCCTCCACATCCCGATAACTGCGAACCCAACCATATATGCGCTCAACGTGCTCAGGCAGAAGTTCGTTCTGCGCTCGACCGCTCTTAAACTCCCGCGAGGCGTCGAGGATAAGCACTTTTTTCTTGCGTCCATTCTTCTTACGTTGGCGAAGAACCAAGATGCAGGCAGCCAAGCCGGTTCCATAGAACAAATTTGGACCCAAGCCGATGACGGCCTCGATCAGGTCCATATCGAGGATCTTGCGCCGTATCGCACCTTCTTTACCCATGCGGAACAGGGCGCCATGCGGCAGTACGACGGCCATGCGCCCGGTGCCGGGGGCCATGGACTTGATCATGTGCTGTACCCAGGCGTAGTCGCCGGTCTTGCCTGGCGGCATCCCGGCGAAATTCCGGCCGTAGGGATCACTCGTCCAGACCTCTTCGCCCCACTTCTCCAGCGAGAAGGGTGGATTGGCAATCACGCAGTCGAAAGTGGCGAGATTGTCTCCGGAGAAGAACGCCGGCTGGCGAAGCGTGTCGCCCCGCACGACCTGAAAATCTGAAGCTCCGTGCAGAAACAGGTTCATCCGGGCGATGGCGGAGGTCGTCAGGTTCTTTTCCTGAGCGAAAAGCTTGCCCCAGAGCGTGCGGTCGTCACCGTGATTCTCCCGGACATGGTGGATGGCCTCCATCAGCATGCCGCCCGTCCCACAGGCGGGATCATAAATCGACTCGCCTTCTTTGGGATCGAGGATGTTGACCATCAGGCGCACAACGGATCGCGGGGTGTAGAACTCACCCGCCTTTTTGTTCGTGAGGTCGGCGAATTTCTTGATCAGGTATTCGTATGATTGGCCGAGAATATCGGCCTGCGCCACTGAATTGCCGAGCGAAATTCTCGAAAAGTGTTCGATCAAGTCGCGCAGCAGCGAATCCGATAGGCGCTCTTTGTTGGTCCACTGCGCGTCTCCAAAAATGCCGTAAAGCGTCTCGGGATTGGCCTTTTCAATGCAGCGCATCGCCTTTTGCAATGCCTGTCCCACATTGGTCGTAACCGCCCGGACATCGGACCAATGGCAGCCCTGAGGAATCTGAAAACGGTAATTCTGGGGAAAGGAGGCATATTCCTCGTCCCCGTCGGATTCAGCCAGGGCCGCCGCATATTCCTCATCAGCCACGTCAGAGATTCGCTTAAAGAAGAGCAATGGAAACACGTAGGTTTTGAAGTCAGCGGCATCCACCGGGCCGCGCAGGATGTTGGCAGCCTCCCAAAGATGGCTCTCTAATGCCGAGAGTTCGAGCTCTTCATTCATAGGTGATTTCCGGGGTCGCTGTAACTATAGAACTTTCTTGAACGAAGCTGAAGCACAGAATTGGACGAGTCCAGCGCTAGGGGCTCGATGAGGTGCGAGCCTTATGTCCGGTAAAAACAACAGGCCGGGCGACGCATTTGATTAAAAACAACGCTTCTGTTGCGCGGGCCGTGTCCCTTCTCGAACAGACGACTGGGTCTGAACTAAGCGGGATAAGCTAAATGCACAACGAAAAAGCGGCGACCGTAGATGACGGCCGCCGCTTACGGGTCTTTCGTCTAGAAATGCCTACCCTTGTGTTGGCTCAGTGATGGGAGCACTTTGTTCCGAAGAAACGGCATTACGCTTCTCAGCCTGGGAACCCTCAGGATCCAAGCTACGTTGCCAAGGGTGCCACTTTTCCACTTCCTGGCAAGCCTGTTTGAGCACATCGGCGAGCTCGTTTGAAACTGTCATAACCTCTCCATATTAGCTCAATTCGAAACCTTTGCTCTTTAATTTCTCGGTCAAAATCTTCAAATCTTCTTTCTCGTATGGCAAGTAAGACCAGAACGATCCAGAAACGCGCGGGTTTGCCTTGACTGGATCCCAAGCAATCACGTTGCCATCCATGTCCTTTCTGTCAGGCATTGCGAAAATATTCGAATGGTTTCTGGGGGCAATGCCGAGAAATGGAACAAAGGGCACTTTCGATTGGGTGGCTGGACCGTCAAGTTCGATGGAGTCTCCATGGAGTTCCAGTGCCAAACTCTTTGCGTACGGCTCGATATAAACGACCCTTGCAATTCCAGCAGCGATGATGTGGCGAGCACATTCATGGCAGGGGAAGGTTGTCACGTACATTGTGCAACCGGACACTGGGACACCTCGAGCAGCTGCATCCATTAACGCACTCATTTCACCATGCACTGCGCGTACGAACTCTATCAATTGCATGTACCGGGTTTGCTTAAGAAGCGGAGTAACTTCTCGAAGCTGCTCAGGCGTGCTGAAGCCCTTTAGCTTATCCGACAGCATGCCCGACGAGGACAAAACCTGGAGGAGCTCTCCTAAGCTTGACTTCTTGAAATGATCGGAGCTGTCAAAACCCCGGCTCCAATCGCGGTTGTCGGGAGATTCAGCATCCCAGTGATAGCCTCCGTAGGCTTTCGGAACCTCATTAGTGCCGATCGCAATCAGGTTGCCTTTCGGGTCGCAAATTGCGGCCCCCACCTGCTTGCCCATCTCCGCCGAACGCATCGCGGCAATGTGGGCATGTGCCATTCCGGCCTCGTCAGGTGTGGGCGTTATTACGGGTTTTCCGAAGAGCAAGTTCAAAAAACGATCCAATTCGCGGCGAGCACCTTGTGGATCCGATGCGTCGAGGAAAATATCCGCCATGGCGAACGCGGAACGCAGGCGTTGACCATAGGTCTTTCGCTCGTCTGATTCATCCCTTATGACGAGTGTTTCTGCATCGTTTCTGAACGTCTGAACATGCGCCGAATACCTGGACTTGGCTATCCGCTCGGCCAAGTTCTGGACACGCTGTTCCCGACCGGAGTGGATGCCGAGGACGATCAAGTTGGAAGCGTAAATTCGACGTAACGCGGTGACCTCTTCTGGTCTCTTCAGGGATCGAAAAAGGTAGGCTTGCCTTCGAATCGGAACGTCTTCGGGAATTGGAACTTCTTCGGAGGAATGGGTTGCTCGGAATTTCGTTGCTCGGAATTTCCTTACTGCAGAGACGGCCAAAAGAGCGAGAGCGTCGTTTCTCGCCACTGTTGCGCGAAACTGGTCGCCCGCATCCATTCTCCCCAGGATTTTCTTATCTTCCTCGAGGGGCTCATCCTTTAGAAATACCGACGGGAACTGCTTGAGCTGCTCAACTACTCGAATGCCCTCCAGGGAATAATCAAAAGACTTCAGAGCGTTGGATAATGAACTGCACACGATCTCGACGTCTGCTCCAACAGGAGCGACCACGGCAATAAAGAGCTCCGGATGTTCGTGTCGAATGAGATTTATAGGAAACATGCGTCGCAGGCTATGATCTTGCTCAATTCAGTTGAGGTCAAGCGAATTCTGATTATCAAAGTGGGTTCCGGACAGGGGCGAAAGGAAACAACCCGATGGCTCTGGAAGCAGAACTCTTCGTCGCTGGCTTCTCGTTCAATCTTCAGACGCCCAGACGAATGTCTTGCATGAGCTCAGGCATTTTGGTGTGCTGAAGCCCGTACGTGTTTCGCGATTGGGCCCCGCATGTCAATGAAAAGTGTTCAGCACATTCTCGGAGCGTTGCCGTATCAATGCAGCCACCTTCTCGGCGATGATGTGTGTGACCTCCAGTTTCTGCAAAGCGCTGATAACCCTCTCGGCCAGCTCAGGGACACGGCGTTTCACCAGGGGTTTGCCGAGACCCGCCTCTTCCGCCAGCTGTTCGAAATCTCTCGGCATCACCTTTTCCGAGGAATACGCGCTGCCAATTTTCATTGCCATGTCTCGGCTTAGCTCGGGATAGTAGATCGTGCTGACGACGTCGTAAAGCGGTGAGATCCTGATCTCCAGGTTTTCGGTGCCGACGCCGCGATAGAGCAGCGAGAAGTTCTTGCCGTGCGCGTCGTTGTTGCCGACGAGGTAGTTGAAGATCACCGCATCGAGCAGCCGTGCAAGGTCGATCACTGGAGCGCTGGAAACTTCGCGCAGCAGCCCGAAGCACTGCTTGAGAGAAGGCCCGCCCTCCTTCTGGTACTTCTGTTCGGACACGATGCCCTGCGCTTGGCAGAAATCCTCCTGATGCAACCGTTCGAGGACCGGTTCGTTGCCAGGCTTCTGCCTGTGATAGCGATCGTATCGCTCGACCAGCAGGTAATCCATGCCATCGACGATTCTGGTCTCGACGGCGGCAGCCGGCAAGCCGGCGGCAGCCGCGAGTTTCATGCAGAGCGCTTCGTTGAATACGACGCCCTCGAAACGCTCCACGGCGGGTTTGAGAATATGCGTGCTCGGGGCTCCGCCGAGCGGAAGACTGATGTCGCCGCCTTCGATGCGCACCGCGATTTTGTCCTGCGCGCCAGCAAGGGAAAGGCGTATCCCTTCCTCGCCCGCCAGCAGTGGCCGCTTTGGCAATTCCTTGAGGATCGCGGCGAGTTCCTCCTGCGAGAGCTTGCGATAACCGTATTGGCGCTCCGGCCCCGTCGGCATGAAGGTGACGGCGCCCGCGCATTCACCGCCGATCTGCTCCAGCATGGCGTAGTCATTGTGTGCGCTGATGCCGAGATTGCGGGCAATAATTTCGCGGTTGGCTTGTTCGGGCAGGATGCCGGCGAAGAAGCCCCGGCACTCCTTTTGCCGGAAGCGTTCCTTCCGGAGCGGAAGGGATTGCGACAGGGCCGTGGCGCCCGGCCGGCTAAGCCAGCTTTCTGCATAAGCAAAGTACATCTGGCCGCCACTGTCCTGCACGAGATGGCCGACCAGACCGCTATTCAGGTAAACATCGAGGGTTCTGGTCATGCGCTACTCTTCTTTCGCCGCCGCAGGTGGCGTGAGATTCAGCCTTATCCCGAGGGTATGAATGATTCGCAGCGCCTTCCCGATCTCGCAGGTCTGCTTCCCCTTTTCCAGGTCAATGACGAAGCGCAGACCCGTTCCCGAGGTCAGCGCGAGATCCTTTTGTGTGACTCCCATGCGCTTGCGGGTATCCCGGATTATTTCCCCAATCTCCTCGGGCGTGTACTTCAAGCTGCCCTCCAAAACCAACATTCCCGTACGGGAATATATTAACATTTGTGGCTGTAAAACTAGTTAACATTCCCGTACGGGAATCTGTTGTCAACACGACCCAAAAAGGTTTCCAATATTACCGTACGGTAATATTGGAAACCTTCGGGACGCAGGGCGATTCCCCCTTATGACTTTATTTCAAAATAGCGGTCGCCTGCATTGACGGGCGGCATGCTCAAAAAATGCTCTTAAAACAGCGGAAACCACAGATTCCGGGCTGAGTGAGGATTCCGAGCCATGGCGAACATCATTCCGACGCGATGGCGAACACCGTTCCGAGGTCATGGCGAACGGCATTCCGACATGATGGCGAACACGATTCCGAGGTGATGGCGAGCAGCGTT
>Ga0181520_10000716_pt1 | contig 71675 bp, 55 predicted proteins | sample PEATcosm2014_Bin_29_FD_132451 | JGI IMG/M metagenome (GOLD analysis project Ga0181520, IMG submission 132451) | Peatland microbial communities from MTU Mesocosm Facility, Houghton, MI, USA - PEATcosm2014_Bin02_30_metaG | ecosystem: Environmental > Terrestrial > Soil > Wetlands > Peat | place... | reverse complement strand
GACCTCGACGTAGAGCGGGAAGGTCACGTCGTGGCGCATCAGCTCGAAGCGCCGGTCGTCGGCGAGGTGGGCGACGTTGCGGCGCGACGACGAGAAGAAGTTGTCGACGCACAGCACCTCGTGCCCCTGGGCGAGCAGACGCTCGCACAGGTGCGAGCCGAGAAAGCCCGCGCCCCCCGTCACCAGAATGCGTTCGCCCATCGACATTTGCGCGTTCTCCCCCGGGGATAAGCCTGCTTTGCCGCAAATGCGGCGGGCGCGCAAGCGCGGCCCCGGGGGGGGGGGCGGCGGTCCGCCCGACCGTTGGCGGCGGCGAGGCGGCGCTCAGGGCGGGGCGGCGAAGCGCGTCGCGATCTCGTCCATCAGCGGCGCGCTCTGGCCGTTGGCGCGCAGCTTGGCGAAGCCGTCCAGCGTCGCCCGCTCCCAGCTCTCGCCGAGGATCGTCTCGCCGCGGCCTTTGAGATATAGCGCGCGCGCCGCGTCGGTCTCGCCCTTCAACATCAGGCAGGCGGCGCGCACCAGGTCGAGCCAGTTCTGGTTCGCGGCGACCGGCTTCGCTTGGTCGAGGGCGGCGAGCGCCGCGTCGTAGTTCTTGGCCAAGAGCAAGGCGTTGGCGACGGCGCCGATCTCGCCGACGTTGCGGGCCAGCGCCGCCGACCAGACGGCGTTGGTTTTGTCGAGCGCGACGAGCGCCGCCGCGGCGTCGCGCGCGGCGACGAAGGAGGCGAGGGCGTCGTCGTAGGCCTTGGCGGCGAACTGCAGGCTGCCGAGCTGCTCGTCGGCCAGCGCGACGCCGAAACGCCAACGCGCGTCGCCCGGGACCTTGGCGGCCCAAGCCGCAGCGAGCGCCAAGCTCTCGCGAAGCGTCGCTTCGGCGCTCGCGACGTCGCCGCCGACCGCCTGCGCCGCCGCCAAGGCGTTGAGGGCGGCGTGCAGCGAAAACTGCGCGTTGGCGTCGTCGGCAGCCCGGGAGGCGGCTTGCCGCGCGTCGTCCGCCGCGGCCTGGCAGGGCGCGCGGTCGGCCGCCGCCTTGGCGACGCAGACGGCAAGTTCGTCGGCCGCCAGCGAGCGCTGGTTGGCGTCGCTCGGCGCTCTTTGAGCGATCGCCTTGCGTAGCGCCAGCGCCTGCGCCGAGGCCGCCGCGCGGGCCTGCGCGTCGCCTTTGGCGGCGAGGATGATGGCGATCGATTCCTCGACCGCGGCGAGGCTTTCGTCGGCTGACGGCGCGTTCTTCGCCATCGCGGCCTCGAGCAACGCCTCGGCGCCGCGGTCGGCGTCGAGCGCGCCGGCGAGGTCGCGGCGCGCCGTCAGCGCGACGCCGACGCGCCAGTCGAGGCGGGCGAGCAAAAGCCGCCATGAGGCGTCGGGCGGGTCTCCCGCGGGCATGGCGGCGAGCGCCTGCGCGCCGTCGCGATAGGCGGCGAGCGCGCCGTCGGCGTCCTTGGCCGAGTCGAGGGCGAAGCCGAGCCACTGATCGGCGGTGGCGACGTCGACGGGCCAGTTCGGCGGCGGCTTGGCGAGGCCGCCCTCGGCCTTGGCGACGGCGAGCGCGTCGCGGTAGGCGGCGATCGCGCCGGCGAGATCGCCGGCGCCCTCGAGCGCGAACCCGACCTCGTTCAGGGCGTCGGCGTCGTTGCGAAGCGCCGCCGGAGAGTCGGGGGTGAGCGCGACGATCGCCTTGCGCGCCTGCTCCGCCGCCTGCGCCGCGGCGAGCGCCCCCTTCGCGTCGCCGGCGCCGCGCAGCGCGGCGCGCAGATGGTCCTCGGCGACCGCAAGCCCATCGAGGGCGGAGAGGTCCTTTGGCGCGTCGGCGGCGCGCTTGGCGAACAGCGCGATCGCCTGCCGGTAGGCCTCGAGCGCCGCGTCGCCTCGCGACGCCTTTGCGTTGACGTCGCCTTGAGCGATCAGCGCCGCCCCGAGCGCGGCGACGAAGCGCGCGTCGCCGGGGGCCGCAGCGAGCAGCGCCTGGCAAGCCTTCTCGGCGTCGCCGATCGCCGCGAGCGCGCCGGAAACGTCGCTCTTGGCGGCGAGCGCCTGGGCGACGCGTTCATCGATCTCGGCCAAGCTGAGCCGCGCGCTTGCGTCGCCGACGTCGGCGGCGGCGAGCCCGCTCGCCAGCGTCTGGGCCTCGCGGAGGTAGGCGAGGGCCCCGTCGGCGTCGTTGCGCGAAAGCGAGAGACCACCGAGGCGATCGTCGGCGAGCATGATGTTGCGCCGCCACTCGGCGGCGGCGGCGTCGCGGGCGGCGAGCGCCCTGGCGGCGCTGAGCGCCTGCGAAAAGTCGGCGAAGGCGCCGTCGGCGTCGCCCTTGGCGCGGGCGACGTCGCCAAGGCCGAGGTTGGTCGCGATCGCGTAGTCCTGATAGACGGCGTTGGTCGGGTCGCCCGCGATCAGCTTCTCGACCGCGGCGAGCGCGTCGCGATAGGCCGCCTCGGCCGCCGCGTCGTCGCCCAACCGCGCTTCGACGTCGGCGATCTCCTCCGCGCCGAGCGCGACGTCCTGGGCGGGCACGGAGTCCTTCGGCGCCTGCGCGGCGAGGGCGGTCGCGATGGCTTGGCCGCTTTGCAAGGCGCTGAGCGCCCCGGGAAGATCGCCCTCGGCGAGCAGCGACTTGCCGACGCCCTCGTCGGCGCGGGAGACGAGGCGTTTCAGCGTGGCGTTGGTTGGATCTTTCGCGCTGAGCGTCTGGGCGATCGCGGAGACGTCGCGCAACGCCGCGTTGGCGCCCGCGCTGTCGCCGCGCTTGACCTCGACCAGCCCGAGGGCCAGCTCCGCTTCGGCGTATTGCTCCTGAACGCCGGCGTTGTCCGGCGCGGCTTGAGCGAGGGCGCGGCGCAGGTTGGCCGCGTCCTGCAAGGCGCTGAACGCCGCCCCGTACTGGCCGAGCTGGTCAAGCGCTTCGGCGACGTCGAGCGTCGCTTGCGCTACGTCCTGCTTAAGCCCGCCGTCGTTGGGCGACGCCGCGGAAAGCGCGACATAGACCGCCTGTGCCTGCCGGAACTCGTCGAGAGCGCTCTCGATCTGGCCCTGCGTCTGTTCGACGTAACCGATGTTCGCGTGCGCGACGCCGATGTCGCGCCGCAAGGTCGCGTCGGCGGGGTCGGCGGCGGCGAGCTTCTCGGAAAGCGCCAGTCCGTCGCGGTAGGCCTGCAAGGCCGCCGGCAGATCGTTGCGCGCCTTTTGCACTTTGGCGACGTTGTCGAGCGCGATCGAGCGCTCGCGCAGCAGCGCGGGATCGTTCGGGCCTGCTTTGACGAGCGCGTCGTTGATCGCCAGCGCGGCGTGGTACTGGGCGAGCGCGCCGTCGAGATCGCCTTGGCCCTCAAGCACGCTGCCGATGAAATTGTCGGTGACGGCGAGGTTGCGTTGTCCGACGACATTGGAGGGCTGCGCGGCGGCGATCGGCGCAAGCGTTTGGTAGGACTGCCGCGCCAGCGCCAGCGCGCCCGCCGAATCGCCGAAATCGCGCAGCGTCACCGCGCTTTCGAGTTGCGCCGCGGCGACGCTCGCCATCAGATCGGGGGTCGACTCGCCGGAGCCGACGAGCTGCTGCTGCAGCGAGCGGGCGCGGTCGAGCACGTCCTTGACCACCGCCACCGGCATGCCGGCGGCGCTGCGGAAGCGTTGCGCGAGATCGAAGACGAGATCGTTGGCGGTCTGGGTGGCGAGGCGCAGCGTGTTCTCGGCGCGGTCGCGCTGCTGCTGGGCGACCTGCCATTGCCATCCCGCCAGCGCCGCCAGCGCCAGCGCGGCGACGAGGCCGGCGCCGGTGCGGCGCGCGATGCGCTGGTTGGCGGCGGCGATCTTCTGCGCGTCGGCGAGACGGCGGCGCTCCTCGGCGAGCTCGCGGTCGCGCCGCGCCGCCGCCGCCGCGCTCGCCGCGGCGACGAAGTCGCGGGTCGCCGGCGCGATCGCGTCGGCGAAGCGTTCGACGCAGCGCTCGGCGCCCTCCAGCAGGGCGGGCGAGACGTCGAGGTGGCGCGCCTTGTCCTCAGAGGCGGCCTCGGCCCATTCGCGCGCCAGCGGCTCCAGCGCGCGCCGCACGCGGATCAGCTGCGCGGCCTCGGCGATGATCGCCGTCGCCTCGGGCCAGATGCGCAGCAGCGCCTCGTGGGTCGGCCGCACCCGCCCGCTCGCCGCGTCGCCTTCGGCGGTGAGCAGGCGCTTGGCGACGAAGGCTTCGATCAGCGCCGCGCGCTCGGGGCGGCCCTTTTCGAAGGCGGCGCGGTCGAGCGCGCCGATCGCCGGCGTCGGCGCTCCGGTCAGCGGATCGGCGACCACGTCGCGGACCAAGCCCGCGATCAGGTTCGGCAGCTCGGCGCGCGCCGCCTGGTCGAGATGGGCGAGCGCTTCGTCGGCGGTCTCGCTCACCGCCGCGGCCATGCCGCGGTAATCGGAAAAGCGCAGCACGCCGTCATTGCGCGCGCTTTCCGCCGCGGCGAGGCGCGACAGGGTCATCTGCAACAGCGGCAGCGCGTCGCCGCCGCGCGCGTCGGCGACGAGCGCATGGGCGAGCGAAACGCCGCCAAACCGCTCGAAAGCGAGCGGCGGGTCACACAGCGCGGCGGGGCGGGTGGTCATCTCCTCGAGCTCGCTCGCCGTCGGCGGCGGCAAGTCGAGCGTCGCGCCCGCGTCGCGTAGCGCGACCAGCGGCGCGATCGCCTGGAAGCGCGGGTAGGCGTCGGAGCGCAGCGCCATCGCCACCGCGGCGACGCGGGCGCGCGTCAGCGCCGCGATCAACGCCGAGAAATGTTCGGCGAGCCGCGGCTCGCATTCGATCAGCAGCCGCTCGGTCTGGTCGATGGCGAGAAACAGGCGCGCCGGGCGCGGCGACTCGAAATTGGCGGCGGCCTGTCGCGCCGCGGCGGCTTGGCGGAGCGCGTCGCCGAGGATCGCCAGCGCCGCCTCGGGATCGCCGGCGAGCTGCTTGGCGAGCAGCGCCGGCGCGCGGAACGGCCCTCTCGCGAGCTCCGGGCCCAGCGCTTCCTCGTCGAGCAGCGCGTCGGCGAGCGAGGCGAACGGGTCCGCGCCGGGGACGACGATCGCGCGCCGCCACAGGTCGACCTCGGGAAAGACGCCGGGCAGGACCAGGCGCGGCGCGAGCCCGGCGCGCAGGAGCGACGACTTGCCCGAGCCGCTGGCGCCGATCAGCAGCAGGAACGGCGCGCGCGAGGCTTCCGCCTCCGACGCCTCGATCTCTCGCAGCCGGCGGATCGCCTGGTCGACGGCTAGGCTGCGGCCGAAGAAGACGCCCTGGCGCGTCTCGTCGAACGCGGCGAGGCCAGGGTAGGGCGAGCCGAGCCGCGCGCGGTCCCAAGTCGCGCCCTTCGCCACGAAGCCGCGCCGCGCCAGCCATTGGCGCAGGCAGTCCTCGATTTTGGCGGCGAACTCGTCGGTGGTCGCGAATTCCTGGAAGGCGGCGAGGAACTCGCCGGAGCGGCTGCGGAACCACCTTTCGAAAAACTCGGTGAGCCGCCGCCACTGCGCCTCGATCTCGGCGCGGTCGGTCGCGTCGAGCGCGACCAGCGGCGCATGCGGACGGCGGAAGACGTAGACGTCGGGCACGCCCTCGCGCTTGCGTCGCGCCTCGATCGCGGTCAGCACTTCGTAGGCCGTGCCCGAAGGATAGGGCTCGCCGGTCGGCATGGGGGGAAAGCGCGGCGGCAGGGGCGAGCCGAGCCGCGCGCCGAAGATCGCCACCACCAGGTCGCAGGCGGCCGCCTCGGGGATCTGCGCCTGAAAGGTCTCGTGGGAGGAATAGTAGCGCGTCTCCCAGCGGATCGCGCGGATGCGGACTCGGCCGCCGAACTCGGCGTTGAGGCGCTCGACGACCAGCTCGACGCGCTCGCGCTCGCGCTGCACGTCGCCGGGCGAGGAGACGAAGAGATTGAGAACCGTCTCGTCCGCCATCCGGCCGCCGCCCTATTCACCGCGCCGACGCGACGATAGCGGGCGACGCCGCGCGCGGCAAGGAAAGGGGGCGATCGACCGCCGCGCCCGGCCTCGAAGCGGCCGCGATCTTGCGTCGCGCCGGCGCGGCTTTTGCAACTCGGGCGCGGCGAGGGCAGGATGCGGCCTTTCGCCGAGGATGATCGCCCCATGCCCGAGCCGTCGAAAGCCGCCTTTCCCGTCACCGCCCGCAACCGCGTCAAGCGCCTGCACGAGCGCGCGAGCTACGATTGCGCCGCGGTCTACGCCATCCTCGACGCCGGGATGCTCGCCCATCTCGCCTATGCGATCGACGGCCAGCCCTACTGCACGCCGACGCTCTACTGGCGCGACGGCGACCGGCTCTATTGGCACGGCTCGTCGGCGAGCCGGATGCTGCGTCATCTCAGCGAAGGCGTCGAGGTCTGCCTGACCGTCTCGCATCTCGACGGCCTGGCGCTGGCGCGCTCGGCCTTCCATCACTCGGTCAACTATCGCTCGGCGATGTGCTTCGGCGTCGCGCGGCTGATCGAAGACGCCGAGGAGAAGGCGCGCGCGCTCGACGCCTTCATCGACCGCCTCTATCCCGGCCGCGGCGCGAGGTTGCGCCCGATGCGCAAGCAGGAGGCGAAGGCGACCGCCGTCGCCTTCATGCGCATCGAGGAGGCGTCGGCGAAGACGCGCGCCGGCGGGGTCAAGGACGACGAGGAGGATTACGACCTCCCCGTCTGGGCGGGCGTGATCCCGATCCGCACGCTGGTCGGCGCGCCGGCGCCGTGCGAGCGCCTGGCCGCAGGCGTCGCCCCCGGCGCCGATCTCGCCGACTACCGCGACGGCGCGACGCTCGACGAGGCGCTCGCCAAGGCGCAGCGGCGCTACGAAAAGGCCGGGGGCTAGGATAGCGCGCACCTCTACCCTCAGAGATCGCGCCGCATGAAGAGCGGTCAGGTTGGACGCGGCTCGTCGACGTCGTAGACGCGAAGACTTCGGTCTCCGACGCCTAGCGCCGGCCACGTGGCGCGCCACTTGGCGATGTGGTCTGAGGCGAAGTGGCGAGTCAGGGCCGCTTGATCTCGCCACATCTCTTTGACGTGGATCAGGCCGGGATCGAGAACATCCTCAGCATAGCTGTATTCCGCGCAACCGTCCTCCGCCCGGCTGCTTTCGACCATCGTCTTCATGATCGGGCGCGCGTCCGAAAGACGTACCGGCGGGAGGCGGACGGTTCCAACGATCAGCAGCATGAGCGCTCGATAGGATGATTGTTCCCACGGGGAAGCGGACTGTCTCCTATCCGCTCCTCGCGGGCATTGGCGTCTTGTCAGTTCGCGCCCAATTCCCCTCTACCTCCTCGGCGCGCTCATCGCCGTGAGTATCTCTTGCGCGCGCGACGAGGCGAACAGCGCCTCGAGGCTGACGGGCAGGCGGCGGCGCCAGTTCGGCCGTTCGCGGTCGGTTCCCGGCAGATTGGTGGCCGTGCGCTCGCCGGCGAGATCGTCGAGCTGGGCGCTCGCCAGCAGCGAACCGCTGCTCGAGAGGAAGGCGTGGATCGCGCCGGCCAGCGAGTCGGACATCGGCCGGGCGAAGTCCGGCGTCTCGCTGATCAGCCCATGGGCGGTGAGCGCGGCGGAAAGGGCGCGCTTCTCGGCGCGCCGCCGCGCGATCTCGCCCTCCGCGTCGTCGAGGCTGAGCAGGCCGAGCGACAGGCGTTCGGCGATGTCGGCGCCCGACCACCAGCCGGCCAGCGTCGGCAGGTCATGGGTGGTGACGCAGGCGACCGAGAGCGCCGGATAGTCGACCGGCTGCAGGAACTCGGCGCCGCGCCGCTCGAACCACAGCACGCGCATGCCGAGAATGTCGGCGCGCGTCAGCCGGTCGCGGAAGCCGTCGGGGACGGTGCCGAGGTCCTCGCCGATCACCATGCAGGCGGCGCGCTGGCTTTCCAGCGCGACGACGCCGAGCAGGTCGTCGAGCGGATAGGACAAGTAGGCGCCCTCGGCGGGCTTGGCGCCGTCGGGAACGACGAACAGGCGCGTCAGGCCCATCGCGTGGTCGATGCGCAACATGCCGGCGTGGCGCATGTTGGCGGCGATGAGGGTGGAGAATCCGCGCCAGCCGTCGCGCGCCGAGGCGATCGGGTCGGGCGGCGGCACGTTCCAGATCTGTCCGCGCGCCGAGAACGGATCGGGCGGCGCGCCGACGCTCACCTTGAGCGCCAGCTCGCCCGCGCGCGCCCAGCTCTCCGCGCCGTCGGGCGCGGCGCCGACCGCGAGATCGCGGTAGAGGCCGATCTCGAGGCCGGCGGCTTTCGCCCGCGCCGCCGCGCCGGCGAGCTGCCGGTCGGCGAGCCATTGGGCGAACAGCGCAAAGGCGAAGGCGTCGGCGCGCTCGTTCTCCGCCGCCTCGAGCGCCGCCGGGTCGGCGTCGCGCAGCTCCGCCGGCCAGCGCCGCCAGTCCTCGCCGCCGCGCGCTTCCGAGATCGCCTGGAAGGCGGCGAAGCGGCGCAACGCCTCGCCGCCGGCGGCGACGAAGCGCGCGTACTCGACGAAGATGGGATCGTCCGGCCGCGCGGCGCGCGCGCGCTGGAAGGCGGCGAGGCGCGCCGCGAGCGCCTCGCGCTTGATCCGCCACGCCGCTTCGTAGTCGACGTTCGCTTCGCGCGCCGCCGCGGCGATCGCCGGCGCGAGCGCGGCGAGCGCCGCCGTCAGCGCGTCGTCGCGCGGCGTTCCGGAGTCGTCGAGCGCGTCGATGAACAGCGGATCGACGAAGCGACGGTCGGAGGGGTGGTAGGGGCTGGCGCGGCCGCGGTCGGCGGCGAACAGCATGTGCAGCGGATTTACGCCGAGGTACGCGCCGCCTTTTCCCCCGGCGAGCGCGCCGGCAAGGCCGAGGGAGGAGAAGTCGCCGATCCCCTGGTCGCCGTCGCGGCGCAACGCATAGAGCTGGGCGGCGAGGCCGAAACGACGGCGCAACGCCGCCTTGGGCGAATAGGCTTCCGGCGGCGCGATGGTCAACGCGCATTCGACCTCGTCGACGATCAGCCGATGGCGGCCGATCGGCGGCGCGGGCAAAGCGAGATCGCATTCGACGATCCGCCGTCCGTCGGCGAGGACGCGCCGCCGCGTCTCGCCCGGTTGGACGCGCTGCTCGAGGATGCGGCCGTCCTCGGCGACGATCGTCGCCGAGATCGCGCGCTCCGGTTCGGCCGGGTCGCGGCGCAGCGGCACGACCAGCGACTCGTCGAGGCGGCGCGTCAGCGAGCAGGGCAGACGGCGCGCGTAGGTCTGTTCGACCAGGCGCGCGAGGCTTTCGCGCGCCTGCGCCCGCGAGACGGCAGGCAGGCGCAGCGCCGCCAGCAGCGCGAGCTTCGTCTCCTCGGAGACGACGGTGCGCCATCCGGCGACGTCCCACCATTCGCCGGCGATGCCGGCCGCCGCGGCGAGGGCGTCGATCTCGCCTGCCTCGGGGGCGCGCTGGCGCTGGGCGCCGGGCGGCGCATCGACCTCGGCGAGGATCAGCGTCGCGCGCGCGGCGACGCGCGCGCGGTCGGCGATTGGCGTCGCCGCCTGGTCGGCGTCGTCGGCGGTGTCGATCAGCGTCCGCCATTGCTTGCCTTCGCGCGGCTCGGGCAGGCGCACGGAGACGCGTTGCGCGCCGCGGTTGAAGGCGACGGCGACTCGGTCGGCGCCGTCGCCGGCCGGCGCGGCGAGGATCACCACCAGCGTATCGCCGTCGCGCGCCTGCCATTGCGCCGCCGAGGCGAACGGCCCGTCGACGTCGCGCCATTCGACGTCGGCAAGGCCGTCGTCGCCGAACGGCTGGCCGGCGAGCCACGCCGCGCTCGACAGCGCGGGATGGTCGCGGCGGGCCGCGGCGAGGCGCGCGACGAAGGCGATCAGCGGCTTGTCCGCGTTGCTCCAGTCGATCCAGGAGATGCGGTTGTCCTGGGCGTAGGCGTTGTTGTTGCCGCGCTGGCTGTGGCCCAGCTCCGCGCCCATCGGCAGCATCGGCGTCCCGCGTGAGACGAACAGCAGCGCGAGAAGATTGCGCATGTCGCGCGCGCGCGCGGCGACCACCTCGGGGTCGTCGCTCGGCCCCTCGACGCCGTGGCTCCACGAGCAATTCTCGTTGGAGCCGTCGCGATTGCGCTCGCCGTTGGCCTCGTTGTGCTTGTGGGTGTAGGCGACGAGGTCGGCGAGGGTGAAGCCGTCGTGGGCGACGACGAAGTTGACGCTCTTCGACGACGAAGGCGCGTCGGCGAAGACGTCGCGAGATCCGGCGATGCGCGTCGCCAGTTCGCCGCGCATTGCCGGGTCGCCGCGCCAGAAGCGCCGCGCGGCGTCGCGGAAGCGGTCGTTCCATTCGCCCCAGCCCGCCGGAAAGCCGCCGAGACGATAGCCGCCGGGGCCGATGTCCCACGGCTCGGCGATCAGCTTGGCCTGGGCGAGCGTCGGATCGGCGGCGAACGCCTGGAACATCGGCGCCGCGGGATCGAATCCGTCGTCGCGCCGCCCCAGCGACACCCCGAGGTCGAAGCGGAAGCCGTCGACGCCGCCGAACGTCATCCAGCGTTTCAACGCCGCGACCGCCATGCGCACCACCATCGGGCGGTCGAGCGCCAGGCAGTTGCCGCAGCCGGTGTGGTTGACGTAGCGGGCGGGATCGTCGGGCAGGAGCCGGAAATAGGCGGCGTTGTCGAGACCGCGATAGGACAGCGTCGGGCCGAATTCGTCGCTCTCGCCGTTGTGGTTGAGGACCACGTCGAGAACCACCTCCAAGCCGGCGGCGTGCAGCGCGTCGACGGCGGCGCGCACTTCCGGCCAACCGCCCGGCGCCAGCCGGGGGTCGGGCGCCCCGAGCGTCACTGGGTTGTAGCCCCAGGCGTTGGAGAGGCCGAGCGCCGGCAGGTGTCGCTCGTCGACGAAGGCGTCGGCGGGCATGACCTCGACCGTGGTGACGCCGAGGCCTTTGATGTGCTCGATCACCGCCGGGCAGGCGAGGCCGGCGAAGGTCCCGCGCGCCGCTTCGGGGACGTCTTCGCGCAGCCGGGTCAGGCCGCGCAGGTTCGTTTCGTAGATGACGGTGCGGTCCCACGGCGCGCGCTGGCGGCCCGGCTCGCCCGCGGTCGGCGCGAGCGCGATCGCCTTCGGCGCGAACGCGCCGCTGTCGACGCCGAAGTCGAACATCGATCGATGCAGGCGGAAGGGCCGGTCGAAGGCGACGGCGTAGGGGTCGGCCAGGAGCTTGGAGACGTCGAAGCGGTCGCCGCGCACCGGCTCGAAGCGCCCCTCGACTCTGAGACCGTAGCGCGCGCCGGCGCGCACGCCGTCGACCGAGGCGCGGTGGACGCCGCCCGGCCCGGGGGTGAGCTTGACGCGCTCGGTCTCGCGCTCGCCCGCCTGGTCGTAGAGGCAGAAATAGACCGCCTGGCCGCGGGCCGAATAGACCGCGACATCGGCGCCGGTTTCGGTGAGGACGACGCCCAACGGGCAGGAGTTGGCGGAGCTCATCGGGGAACCTTAGCGAGGGAACGGTAGATCGCGGCGTAGCGCTTGGCGGGGCCGCGCCAGGAGACGTCGGCGCGCATGCCGTTGAGCCGGATGCGCCGCATCGTCGCCACGTCGCGGTAAAGGCCGATGGCGCGTTCGATGGCGTAGGAGAGCGCCGGGACGTCGGGCGGCGAGAACTGGACGCCGGTGGCGACGCCGGCGCCAAGGGCGGCGTCATTGGCGTCGATCACGGTGTCGGCGAGACCGCCGACGCGCGCCACCACCGGCATCGCGCCATAGCGTAGCGCGCAGAGCTGCGTCAGCCCGCACGGCTCGAAGCGCGACGGCACCAGGATGAAATCCGCGCCCGCCTGCATCAGATGGGCGAGCGCCTCGTCATAGCCGAACACGCAGCCGACTGCGCCGGCGTGTTCCGCCGCGGCGGCGGCGAAGCCGTCCTGGAACAGTTTCTCGCCGGCGCCGAGCAGCGCCAGTTGGGCGCCATGGCCGATGAGAGCGGGCAGGGAGTCGAGCAGCAGGTCGACGCCCTTCTGGCGGGTCAGCCGCGACACCAGGCCGAACAGCGGCGTCTCGTAGCTGGTGGCGAGGGCGAAGCGCTGCTGCAGCGCCGCCTTGTTGCGCGGCCGCTGGTCGACGCGCAAGGCGCTGTAGTTTTGCGCGAGCTGCGGGTCGGTGGCAGGGTTCCAGACCACGTCGTCGATGCCGTTGACGATGCCTTCGACCGACGACGCGCGCGCGCGTAGCAGGCCGTCGAGCGCCATGCCGAACTGCGGCGTCATGATCTCGCGCGCGTAGGTCGGCGACACGGTGGTGATGCGATCGGCGAACTGTAGGCCGGCCTTGAGAAAGCCGACGCCTTGGAAATACTCGACGCCGTCGATCGACATGGCGCGCGGCGGCAGCCACAGCGCGCCGAGCAGCGAAGCGGGGAAATGGCCCTGGAAGGCGAGGTTGTGGATGGTGAGGACGACGCCCGGCCGCGGTCCGCCGTCGTAATGGAGATAGGCCGGCGTCAGCGCCGCCTGCCAATCGTGGACGTGGACCACCTCGGGAACGAAACCGCCGAGCTCGCCTTTGGCGAGGTCGGCGCCGACGCGGGACAGCGCGGCGAAGCGCAGCGCATTGTCGGGCCAGTCGCGGCCGTCGGCACCGAGATAGGGACTGCCGGGCCGATCGAAGAGATGAGGGGCGTCGAGGACGAAGAGGTCGAGGCCGCCCCCCCGTGCGTCGAGGAGGCGCGCCGGCCCGCCGAACAACGCCGGATAGTCGCGCGCCGGCGTCACGGTCTCGAGCTTGGCGAGCAACGACGGATAGCCCGGCGTCAGCGTGCGCGTCGTCACCCCTTCGCGCGCCAGCGCGCCGGGCAGCGCGCCGGCGACGTCGGCGAGGCCGCCGGTCTTGATCAGCGGATAGATCTCCGACGCGACCGATAAGGCGACGAGGTCGTTCATTGCCCCAGCTTGGCGAGCATCGCCTGGGTGATCAGGGTGACGCCGTTCTCGGTTCGGCGGAAGCGCTTGGCGTCCAGCTCGGGATTCTCGCCGACCACCAGGCCGTCGGGAATGACGACGCCGGAATCGACCACCGCCTTCACCAGCCGGGCGTTGCGGCCGATCTGCACGTTGGGTAGGACGATCGTCTCGTGCAGCGTCGTGTAGGAATGCACGCGCACGCCAGTCGACAGCAGCGTGCGCGACACCGCGCCGCCGGAGATGATGCAGCCGCCGGCGACCAGCGACGAGATCGCGACGCCGCGCCGGCCGTCGACGTCATGGACGAACTTCGCCGGCGGCGTGATCTCGGCGTAGGTCCAGATCGGCCAGGCGCGGTCGTAGAGGTCGAGGGCGGGGACGATGTCGGTCAGGTCGAGGTTGGCCGCCCAGTAGGCGTCGACCGTGCCGACGTCGCGCCAGTAGTGCTGCTTCTCCTCGCGCGAGACCACGCACGAGCGCGAGAACGAGTGCGCCACCGCCTTGCCGTTGGCGACCAGGTAGGGAATGAGGTCCTTGCCGAAGTCGTGCGACGAATTACGGTCGGCGGCGTCGCGCTTGAGCTCGTCGATGAGGAACTTGGTCTCGAACACGTAGATGCCCATGCTGCACAGGGCGAAGCCGGGCTTGTCGGGAATCGGCGGCGGATTGGCCGGCTTCTCGAGGAAGGAGACGATGCGGTCGTTCTCGACCACCCGCATGACTCCGAATTCGCGCGCCTTCTCCAGCGGCGCTTCGAGGCAGCCGACAGTGACGTCGGCTTTCGACTCGACGTGCTGCACGAGCATCTTCTCGAAGTCCATCTTGTAGATATGGTCGCCGGCGAGCACCACCATGTAGCGCGGCGCGTAGCTCTCGATGATGTCGATGTTCTGGTAGACCGCGTCGGCGGTGCCTACGTACCACATCGTCTCCGAGACGCGCTGCGACGCCGGCAGGATGTCGAAACTCTCGTTGCGTTCGGGGCGGAAGAAGTTCCAGCCGCGCTGCAGGTGGCGAATGAGGCTGTGGGCCTTGTATTGGGTCGCCACGGCGATGCGCCGGATGCCGGAGTTGAGCGCGTTCGACAGGACGAAGTCGATGATGCGGGAGGTGCCGCCGAAGTAGACGGCGGGTTTGGCGCGCCAGTCGGTCAGCTCCAACAGCCGGCTGCCGCGACCGCCGGCCAGCACGTAGGCCATCGCATGACGGGAAAAAGGAGGTGGAGGCGGGGGATCGGGGTTGAGGGTCTTCATGCTCATAGGGGCCTCCTCGCGTTTTCTTCTCGCCAGCCGCGCCCGCGGCCTCGCCGCGGCTCAAGACGGCGCGTATTCGAGGAAAATCGTCGCCAAGGGCGGCAAGGTCAACAGAGCGGAAGCGGGGAACCCGTGCAGCGGCCGCGCTTCGGCTTCGACGAAGCCGAGGTTGCCGACGTTGGAGCCGCCGTAGCGTTGGGCGTCGCTGTTGAGCGCCTCGCGCCAGCGTCCGGCGGACGGCAGGCCGATCTGATAGTTGTAACGCACCTCGGGGGTGAAGTTGGAGACGACGGCGATCGGCGGGTCGCCTTCCGCGCCGAAGCGGAGAAACGCGAACACCGACTGCAGCTCGTCGTCGACGACGATCCAGCGGAAGCCTTCCGGCTCGCAGTCGCGCGCATGCAGCGCCGGCGTCTCGCGGTAAATCCGGTTGAGGTCGCGCACCAGCGCCTGCAGGCCGTGGTGGGGCCAGAACTCGGTGAGCCACCAGGGCAGCGCCTCGTCGCAGTTCCATTCGCTGGTCTGGCCGAATTCCTGGCCCATGAACAAGAGCTTCTTGCCGGGGTAGCCCCACATGAAGCCGTAGTAGGCGCGCGCGTTGGCGAAGCGTTGCCACTCATCGCCCGGCATCTTGGAGACCAGCGAGCGTTTGCCGTAGACGACTTCGTCGTGGGAGATCGGCAGGATGAAGTTCTCGGCGAAGGCGTAGAGCAGGCCGAAGGTCATCTTGTTGTGGCGCCAGCGCCGATAGATCGGGTCGCTCGACATGTATTCGAGCGTGTCGTGCATCCAGCCCATGTTCCACTTGAAACCAAAGCCGAGCCCGCCGCAGTCGGTCGGCGCCGACACGCCGGCGAACGAGGTCGACTCTTCGGCGATGGTCGTCGCGCCGGGGTTGGCGGCGTAAACGAGCTCGTTGGCGCGCTTCAGAAAAGCGATCGCGTCGCGGTTCTCGTTGCCGCCGTCGGCGTTGGGCGACCATTCGCCGGGTTTGCGGGAATAGTCGAGGTAGAGCATCGACGCCACCGCGTCGACCCTGAGGCCGTCAACGTGGTAGCGGTCGAGCCAGAACAGCGCGCTCGAGTAGAGGAAATTGGCGACCTCACGGCGGCCGAAATCGTAGATCGCGGTGTTCCAATCCGGGTGAAAGCCCTTGCGCGGATCGGGGTGCTCGTAAAGCGGAGCGCCGTCGAAGCGCCTGAGGCCGTGGGCGTCGGTGGGAAAGTGGGCGGGCACCCAGTCGACGAAGACGCCGAGCCCCGCCGCGTGGGCGCGGTCGACGAAGCGCGCGAACCCCTCCGGCTCGCCGAAGCGCCGCGTCGGGGCGAACAGCCCGACCGGCTGGTAGCCCCAGGAGGCGTCGAGCGGGTGCTCGGTGATCGGCATCAGCTCGAGATGGGTGAAGCCGAGATTGGCCGCATAGGGGATCAATTGCTCCGCCAGCTCGTCGTAGCTGAGGAAGCGGTTGTCCTCGCCGCGCCGCCACGAGCCGAGGTGCGCTTCGAGGATCGACATCGGCCGTCGCCGCGGCTCGACCTGGCGGCGCTTCTCCAGGTATTCGGCGTCGCTCCAGCGGAAGTCGGAGACGCGCGCGACCACCGAGGCGGTCGAGGGCCGCATTTCCGCGGCGAAGCCGAACGGATCGGCTTTCAGCGGCTGCAGCGCGCCGTCGGCGCCGACGATCTCGTACTTGTAAACCGCCCCCGGGCCGATATGGGGAATGAAGATCTCCCACAGACCGCTGTCGACGCGTTTGCGCATCTGGCAGCGACGCCCGTCCCACTGGTTGAAATCCCCGACCACCGAGACGCGCGTCGCGTTAGGCGCCCAGACCGCGAACACGACGCCGTCGCAGCCTTCGTGGCGGACCGCCTGCGCGCCGAGCCGTCGATAAAGCTCATGGTGCGCGCCCTCGACCAAGAGATGGTCGTCGAGTGGTCCCAGGGCGGGCCCGAAGGCGTAGGCGTCGACATAGCGCTCGACGCCGCCCGATCGCGTCACCTCGAGGCGATAGACCGGGCGCTCGCTCGCCTGCGGCAGCAGCGCCTCGAAGAAATCGGCCTTGCGGCGTTCGAGCTCGACGATCGGCGCGCCTTCGCGGCTGACGGCAGCGACTCGCAACGCGTCGGGAGCGAAGGCGCGGATCGCCCAGCCCAATTCGGTCAAGTGTGGCCCGAGCACGGCGAAAGGGTCCTTGTGCCGCGCGGCGGCGATCGCGTCGATGTCTTCGTCCCTGACTCGCCATACCTCGGGCATTCGGCGCTCCCTATTCGGCGATGGGCTGGAACGGCGCGTTCCAGATGTCTTGCGCGTACCCGGCGATGGTGCGGTCCGAGGAGAACCAGCCGACGTTGGCGGTGTTGAGGATGCTCGACCGCACCCACCTCTTCTTGTCGCGCCACATCTCGTCGACCTTCATCTGCGTCGCCCAGTAAGCGTCGAAATCCGCGCAAACCATGAAGTAGTCGTAGTGGGTGACGGCGTCGACGAGGGAGCGGTAGCGGCCGTGGTCGTCGGGCGAGAAGATGCCGGAGGCGATTTCATCCAGCGCCTCGCGCAGGATCGGCGAGACGGCGATGCGCGCTGCGGAGTCGATGCCCTGCGCGCGCGCCGCCTCGACCTCGTCGGCGGTGAGGCCGAAAATGAAGATGTTGTCGTCGCCGACCAGCTCCTTGAGCTCGACGTTGGCGCCGTCGAGGGTGCCGACGGTCAACGCGCCGTTGAGCGCCATCTTCATGTTGCCGGTGCCGGAAGCCTCCATGCCGGCGGTGGAAATCTGCTCGGACAGGTCGACCGCCGGCATGATGGTCTCGGCGAGGCTGACGTTGTAGTTGGGCAGGAACACCACTTTCAGCAGCCCGCGCACCGTCGGATCGGAGTTGATGACGCGCGCGACGTCGATCGCCAGCTTGATGATCAGCTTGGCCTGCGTGTAGCTCGCCGCCGCCTTGCCGGCGAAGATCTTCACGCGCGGAGCGAAGTCGATGGTCGGGTTGGAGCGGATGGCGTTGTAGCGGCCGATGGTCTCGAGGATGTTGAGCAGCTGCCGCTTGTATTCGTGGATGCGCTTCGCCTGGACGTCGAACAGCGCGTCGGGATCGACGCGCAGGTTGAGCGTCTCGGCGATGTGGCGCGCGAGGGCGGTCTTGTTGGCGCGGCGGGCGAGCGCGAACTGCTCCTGCAGCGCCGGATCGTCGGCGTGGCGCGCCAAGCCGCGCAGGGCGTCGGCGTCGAACAGCGCTTTCTCGCCCGCCGCGGCGACGACGATCTGGGTCAGGCGCGGGTTGCACTCGATGAGCCAGCGGCGGAAGGTGATGCCGTTGGTCTCGTTGATGATGCGGCCGGGATAGACGGCGTCGAAGTCGTGGAACACCGTCTCGCGCATCAGGTTGGAGTGCAGGGCGGAGACGCCATTGACCTTGTGCGAGCCGACGAAGGCGAGCGCCCCCATGCGTACGCGGCGGCCGGAGTGCTCGTCGATCAGCGAAACCGAAGCGAGCGTCGCCGGGTCGCTCAAGCCGTGCTTGCGCGCCCCGTCGAGGTGCATGGCGTTGATCAAGTAGATGATCTGCATGTGGCGCGGCAGCAGCCGCTCCATCAGCGGCACCGGCCAGCTCTCCAGCGCTTCGGGCAGCAGCGTGTGGTTGGTGTAGGAGAACACGTTGCGCGTGATCTCCCACGCCTCCTCCCACTCGAGGCGGTTCATGTCGACGAGGATGCGCATCAGCTCGGCGACGGCGATCGAGGGATGGGTGTCGTTGAGCTGGACGGCGGCGTGGTCGGCGAGGTTCTTGATGTCGCCGAATTGCTTGACGTGGCGGCGCACTAGGTCGAGCAGCGAGGCGCAGGCGAAGAAGTACTCCTGCCGCAGCCGCAGTTCCTGGCCGGCCGGAGTGGCGTCGCTGGGATAGAGGACCTTGGAGATCGCTTCGGCGCGCACGCGGTCGGATTCGGCGGCGAGGTAGTCGCCGGCGTTGAAGGCGTCGAGCTTCAGCGGGTCGACGGCGCGGGCCGACCACAGGCGCAGGGTGTTCACGTGGCGCCCATGCCAGCCGACGATCGGCGTGTCGTAGGCGATCGCGTCGATGGTCTCGCTCGGGTGCCAGACGTGGTGGACGTTCTCCTCGCCGTCCGGCGCCGCCTCCACCCAGCCGCCGAATCCCACCGCGTAGTTGACCTCCGGACGCTCGAATTCCCACGGGTTGCCGTGGGTGAGCCAGTCCTCGGGCGTCTCCTGCTGCCAGCCGCTGCGGATGATCTGGCGGAACAGGCCGTTGTCGTAACGGATGCCGTATCCGTAGGCGGCGATCGACAACGTCGCCATGCTGTCCATGAAACAGGCCGCGAGGCGGCCGAGGCCGCCGTTGCCGAGCGCCGCATCGGATTCGATGCGTCGAAGCTCGGCGAGGTCCAGGCCCAGTTGCGACACCGCCGCGGTCATCGGCTCGACGATGCCGAGATTGGTCATCGCGTCGTAGAGCAGGCGGCCGATTAGAAACTCCAGCGACAGGTAATAGACGCGCTTGCGGTCGTCGGCGTAGGTGGCGGCGGTCGCTTCGAGCCAGCGCTCGACCACGATGTCGCGCGTCGCGTAGGCGACGGCGAGAAACCAGTCGCGGCTGCTGGCGGCGACCGCGTTCTTGCCCACCGAATAGGTGAGCTTGGCGAGCACCGCTTCCTTAAGCTCTTCGGGGGTGTATTGGCGCATCGCCGGCATCGCGGCGTCGCGCTCGACGCCAGGGGTGTTCGGGTCCATCGCTTCCTTCGCCTCCGCTTGGCGCTGTCGCGCCGTTTCTACCATGGTTAGAAATCTTCACAACGCGCGCTGTGATTCATTCGTCGCTTGCGCGTCGACGCGATCGCGTGCGCTCATGGCCGCCGCCGGGGCGCGGGCGGCCTTGCGCGCCCTTCGCGCCCGCCGCCGCGTCGCTTCGCCGCACCACGGGCCGCCGCCGCCGCGATGACGTTCCCGCGCTTCTCGGCAAGGGTTTCGCTTCGCCGACCGGCGACGCGCGACCCCGCCGGCGCCGAAGACCGCGGCGCCGGGACGTTCGTCGCTTGCGTCCGGCGAGTCCGGTCGAGGCGGGGCTACTGCGGCTTCGCTTGGGCGTTGGCGAGGTCGCGCTGCGCCTCTTCGACCCGCTGCTGCAGGTCGGCGAGGTTGCGCTGCGCTTCGTCGGCGCGCTGCTGGAGGTCGGCGAGGTTGCGCTGGGCTTCGTCGCCGCGCTGCTGCAGTTCGGCGTCGCGCGCCTGCGCGGCGGTGATCTGGCTCTCCAGCGCGGCGAGCTGATCGCTCTCGCTCTTCAGCTTGGCGTCGACATTCTGCAGTTCGTGGGTCTTGGCGTTCGCTTCCTCCTGAGCGCCGGAAACCGCAAGCTTGGCTTCGCTGATCTGCTTGGTGAGGTCGGCGAGGTCGTTCTGCGCGGAAGCGCGCGCGCCTACGGCTTGGGCCAGCGCCGCCTGCGCGTCCTTGGCCTGCTTTTGCAGGTCGGCGGCCGAGCCCGCGGCCTTTTGCAAGTTCTGGAGATCGGAGGCCATGGTGGCGCGCGCCGCTTCCGCGCGCTTCAGCGCATCGTCCATCTGCGCGCGCACATCGGAAGCTTGCGACCAGAAGTAGGAAACCAACAACCACCCGACGATCGCCAACGCGGCGAGCGCCAAAGGCACTGGTCGGCGAAAGTCATTGGTGAGATCATACGCCATAATGGCCTCCTTAAACGGCGACGCGCGACGCCGCGACGCTAAAGGCGCGCGCGACGCCGCATATTGAAACGGGCTTAGCCTCTCGCCAAGCGCAAAATACTCGGCGGCGAAGACGCTCTCGCGACGCGGGCCGCGGCGAAGAACCGCGCCTCGCCGGCGACGCGCGCGGCCGTCGGGGGCTGGACGCGCCGGCGCGCAGGCGAGAAACTCCGGCGCCGCCAGAGGAGATCGCGCGTCGTGAGGTATTCTATCGCCAGCCTCGTCCGCCAGGCCGTCGGCGGGCATCAGGGGTGGCCGGAGCAATGGCGGTCGCCGGCGCCGAAGCCCGCCTACGCGGCGGTGATCGTCGGCGGCGGCGGCCACGGCCTGGCGACCGCCTACTACCTCGCCAAGGAGCACGGCGTCCGCGACGTCGCGGTGGTGGAGAAGGGCTGGCTCGGCGGCGGCAACACCGGGCGCAACACCACCATCGTCCGCTCCAACTACTTGTGGGAGGCCTCGGAGAAAATCTACGGCCACGCCCATAAGATGTGGCCGACGTTGGCCGCAGAGCTCAATTACAACGTGATGTTCTCGCCGCGCGGGGTGATGATGCTCGCCCATAATCGCCATGAGGAGGCCGACTACAAGCGCCACATCCACGCCAACCGGCTCGCCGGGATCGCCAACGAATGGCTGACGCCCGCGCAGGCGAAGCAGATCTGCCCGGTTCTCAACATTTCGCCCGATGCGCGCTATCCGGTGCTGGGCGCCGCCTGGCAACGCAGCGGCGGCACGGCGCGCCATGACGCGGTCGCCTGGGCCTTCGCCCGCGCGGCGAGCGCGCTCGGCGTCGACATCATCGAGAACTGCGAGGTGGTCGCCATCCGCCGCGCCCCCTCCGGCGCGGTCAGCGGACTGGAGACGACGCGGGGGACGATCGCGACGAACAAGATCGGCGTCGCCGTGGCGGGAAACACCAGCGCCGTCATGGCGATGGCGGACCTGCGGCTGCCGCTCGAATCGTTTCCGTTGCAGGCGTTCGTCTCCGAGCCGCTGAAGCCGGTCGTGCCCTGCGTCGTGCTCTCGAACGCCGTCCACGCCTATATTTCTCAGTCCGACAAGGGAGAGCTGGTGATCGGCGCGGGGACCGACGCCTATGTCTCCTACAGCCAACGCGGCGGGATTCAGGTCCCCTCGGCGACGCTGGAGGCGATTCTCGAGCTGTTCCCCTTCGCCTCGCGGCTGAGAATGATGCGCAACTGGGGCGGGATCGTCGACACAACGCCCGACCGCTCGCCGATCCTCGGCGCGACGCCGGTCGAAGGGCTCTACGTCAATTGCGGCTGGGGCACCGGCGGCTTCAAGGCGACGCCGGGGTCGGGCCATCTGTTCGCCCACCACATCGCGGTCGGCGCGCCGCACCCGGTCGCCGCGCCCTTTGCGCTCGACCGCTTCCGCACCGGCGCGCTGATCAATGAAGCGACCGCCGCCGCGGTGGCGCACTGAAGGCGTTGCCCATGCTGCTGATCCATTGTCCTTATTGCGAGATGGAGCGCCCCGAGGTCGAATTTCGCTACGCGGGCGAGGCGCATCGCAAACGCCCCGAGCCCAACGCGGCGAGCGACGCGGAATGGACCGATTACCTCTACTTCCGGACCAACGCCAAAGGCGCGCACGCCGAGCGCTGGCGCCACGCCGCCGGCTGCGGCCGCTTCTTCAACTGCCTGCGCGACACGGCGAGCGACAGAATCCTCGCCGCCTACAAGGCCGGCGAGCCGAGGCCGGCGGCGGAGTAGCGGGCGCGGCCCAATTCCGAGGCCGTGATTTTTTTCGTCACCTGATTCGTGGCATGGTGGCGGTCGGCGTGCAAACTTGGCCCGCGTCGCCTAGATTCGGTGTCGGAAAGACAATTTCACCAAACGGGATTGGTCGATGACTCATCTCCACTCGGACGCGCTGGTTGTTTTCGGGGTCACCGGCGACCTCGCCCACAAGATGATCTTTCCGGCGCTCTACGCGCTGGTGAAGAGCGGCGCGCTTAAGGCTCCGGTGGTCGGCGTCGCGAGGTCGGACTGGACTTCCACGCAATTGCGCGAGCGCGTCGCCGACAGCCTTAAGCGATCGGGCGGCGTCGACGATCCCGACGCCTTGGAACGCCTCATGTCGCTGCTGACCTACGTCAGCGGCGATTACAACAAGCCCGCCACCTTCGCGGCGATCAAACAGGCGCTCGGCGGCGCTACGCGGCCGGCGTTTTATCTGGCGATCCCGCCTGGGGTGTTTGAGGCAATCATCAACGGGCTCGGCGCCGCGGGCCTCGCCGACGACGCGCGCGTCATCGTCGAGAAGCCGTTCGGCCGCGATCTCGCGAGCGCGATCGCGCTCAATCGCGTCGCGCGGCGCGTCTTTCCCGAGGATTCGATCTTCCGCGTCGATCACTATCTCGGCAAGGAAGCGATTATGAACATCCTCTATTTTCGCTTCGCCAACACCTTCATCGAGCCGGTTTGGAACCGCAACTTTGTCAAAAGCGTGCAGGTGACTCTGGCCGAGAGCTTCGACGTCGCCGGCCGCGGCGGGTTCTACGAGACGGCCGGCTGCCTGCGCGACGTGATTCAGAACCATCTTTTCCAGATCGTCGCGCTTTTGGCGATGGAGCCGCCGGCGGGACGCAGCTTCGGCGCCGTGCACGACGAAAAGGCCAAGGTCTTCCAGGCGATGCGGCCGCTGACGCCCGCCGACGTGGTGCGCGGCCAATACGAAGGTTACCGCGACGAGCCCGGCGTGGCGAAGGATTCCGACGTCGAGACTTTCTGCGCGCTCAGGCTGTACATCGATTCCTGGCGTTGGCACGGGGTGCCGTTCTACCTGCGCTCCGGCAAGACCCTGGCGCGGACGGCGACCGAGGTGCTGGTCGAGTTCGAGCCGCCGCCGCAACTGCTGTTCGCCGACTCCGCGCCGGAGGCGGGCCGCCACAATTACGTTCGTTTCCGGCTGTCGCCGAAGTCCGGCATCGCCTTCGCCGCGCGCGTCAAGCTGCCCGGACACGATTTCATCGGCGAGCAGCGCGAGCTGGCGTTCGCCGACGATCGTCCCGGCGAGCAGAGCGCCTATACGCGTTTGCTGGGAGACGCGATGGCGGGCGAGGGCGCGCTGTTCACCCGCGAGGATGCGGTCGAGGCCGCCTGGGCGGCGGTCGAGCCGATCCTCAAGGTTCACCGGCGAGCGATCCGCTACAAGCGTGGGACCTGGGGGCCGGGAGAGGCGGACGCGCTGATCGCCGGCGACGGCGGCTGGTGGGACAATCCCGGCGAGGCGACGGCGTAGGCCTCGCTTGTGCGGTCGTTCGCCCGCATGGCGCGGCGACGGCGAGCGCCATCGGCCAACACCATGCTGTAGTACAGTACAGCAGCGGCGCTACGCGCCCCTTGCCCCGACTCGTCCCCTCCGCTAACCCCCGCGCATGGCCAAAGCCGCCGCTTCTCCTCCTCCGCCGCCGCCCCCGCCGCCGGCGGCGATCGACGTCAACCTGCGCGACGCGCTCGAGGAGCGCTACCTCGCCTACGCGCTGTCGACCATTATGCATCGGGCGCTGCCAGACGCGCGCGACGGCCTGAAGCCGGTGCATCGGCGCATCCTCTACGGGATGCATATCCTCAAGCTCGATCCCGGCTCGGCGTTCAAGAAATGCGCCAAGATCGTCGGCGACGTGATGGGCTCGTTCCATCCCCACGGCGACCAGGCGATCTACGAGGCGCTGGTGCGCCTCGCCCAGGACTTCTCCTCGCGCTATCCGCTGGTCGACGGGCAGGGCAACTTCGGCAACATCGACGGCGACGGCGCCGCCGCCTATCGCTACACCGAGGCGCGCATGACCGACGTCGCGCGCCTGCTGCTCGAAGGCGTCGACGAGGAAGCGGTCGACTGGCGCGACAATTATTCCGGCGAGACCAAGGAGCCGGTGGTGCTGCCGGCGGCGATCCCCAATCTGCTCGCCAATGGCGCGCAGGGCATCGCGGTCGGCATGGCGACGTCGATTCCGCCGCACAACGTCGCCGAGCTGTGCGACGCCGCGCTCCATCTCATCGCCCACCCCGACGCCGACGCCGCGGCGCTGCTCAAGTTCGCTCCTGGCCCGGACTTCCCCACCGGCGGCGTGATCGTCGACGACCGCGCCGTCATCGCCGAGACCTACCGCACGGGGCGCGGCGGCTTCCGCTTGCGCGCGCGCTGGATGAAGGAAGACGCCGCGCGCGGCGGCTGTGCGGTGGTCGTCACCGAGATCCCCTACGGAGTGCAGAAATCCCGGCTGATCGAGCAGCTCGCCAATCTGCTCAGCGAGCGCAAGGCGCCGCTGCTCGGCGACGTGCGCGACGAGTCGGCCGAGGACGTGCGCATCGTGCTCGAGCCGAAGAGCCGCGCGGTCGACCCGACGACGATGATGGAGCAGCTCTACAAGCTCTCCGAGCTCGAGACGCGCATTCCCGTCAACCTCAACGTGCTGGTCGACGGGGTGACGCCGCGCGTGGTCGGCCTGCCGGAAGCGTTGCGGCAATGGCTCGACCATCGCCGCGACGTGCTCCTCCGCCGCTCGCGCTGCCGGCTTGCGGCGATCGACCGCCGGCTCGAGCTGCTGGCGGGGATGATCGTCGTCTTCCTCAACCTCGACGAGGTCATCCGCATCGTCCGCGAGGACGACGAGCCGAAGACGGCGTTGATGGCGCGCTTCTCGCTCTCCGAGAGCCAGGCCAACTACGTCCTCGACACCCGCTTGCGCGCTCTGCGCCGCCTCGAGGAGATGGCGCTGCGCAAGGAGCAAAAGGACCTCGCCGAGGAGAAGGGAGCGATCGAGGCGCTGCTCGCCAGCGACAAGAAGCAGTGGCAGGCGGTCGGCTACGAGATCCGCGACGTGAAGAAGCGCTTCGGGCCCGACACCAAGCTCGGCAAGCGGCGCACCGGCTTCGAGGCGCCGCCCGAGGTCGAGGCCGACCTCGCCGAGGCGATGATCGAGCGCGAGCCGGTCACCATTCTCGTCTCGCAGATGGGCTGGATCCGGGCGCTGAAGGGCCACGTCGCCGACCTCTCCGGCGCGACCTTCAAGGGCGACGACGCGCTGAAGAGCTGGTTCTTCGCCGAGACGACGTCGAAGATCCTGGTGCTCGCCAGCGACGGCAAAGCGTTCACCCTCGACGCCGCCAAGCTGCCGGGCGGGCGCGGCGCCGGCGAGGCGATCCGGCTGATGGCGGACATCGACGAACAGGCCGACATCGTCGCCGTCTGGCCCTACGCGCCGGGGGAAAAGATGCTGCTCGCGTCGTCCGACGGCCGCGGCTTCATCGTCGGCCAGGACGACCTTCTCTCGGCGACGCGCAAGGGCAGGGCGGTTCTCAACGTCGACGCGCCGGTTAAGGCGCGCCTCGCCCTCCCCGCCGACGGCGACCACGTCGCCGTCATCGGTGAGAACCGCAAAATGCTGATCTTCCCGCGCCACCAGCTCCCCGAGATGGCGCGCGGCAAGGGCGTGCGGCTGCAGCGCTACCGCGACGGCGAGATTTCCGACGCGCGCGTGTTCAAGCTCGCCGACGGCCTGACCTGGCGCGACTCGGCGGGACGCACCTTCACCGTCGCCAAGGCGGAGCTGAAGGACTGGATCGCCAACCGCGCCGAGGCGGGTCGCCTGCCGCCCAAGGGCTTCCCGAGGAACAACAAGTTCGAGGGGTAGGGCGCCGCCGCCCCGGCTTGCCTTTGGCGGGAGCGGCCTGCCTGGTCGCCTCGTCGCCGGCGGGAGAAAATCAGATCGAGAAGCTCACCCCGCAGCCGCACGACGCGACGGCGTTGGGGTTCTTCACCCGGAACGTCTGGCCCATCAGGTCGTCGACGAAGTCGAGCTCGCCGCCGCGCAGCATCTCCAGCGAGACGGGATCGACGACGACGCTGATCCCGTCGCGCGTCACCACCAAGTCGTCGTCGGCGCGGGCGGCGTCGACGTCGAAAGCGTATTGGAAGCCCGAGCAGCCGCCGCCTTTGACCGAGACGCGCAGCGCCGCGCCCGGCGCCCCGGCCAGCACCTTCTGCAGGCGGCGCGCCGCGGCGGCGCTGATCGAAAGGGGCGCCGCGGCGCCAGCGGCGGGAGAAGCTTCGCTCATCGGTTGATTCCCGTTGCAGACAATCGGCGGGTCGATCGCTATGAAGATAGGTCGGGCGAGGCGAAGCGCAATGCAGGCAACGGCGTTCACCGGGGGAGGGCGGGTCGCGCGGGCGCCCTACGCGGCCGATCCCGCGCGATCGCGCGGCCGCCTCTGCGCCGAGCCGCCGTCGCCGACCCGCACCGAGTTCCAGCGCGACCGCGACCGCATCATCCACTCGACCGCCTTCCGCCGTCTCGCCCACAAGACGCAGGTGTTCGTCCACCACGAGGGCGACCACTTCCGCACCCGCCTGACCCACACGATCGAGGTCGCCCAGCTCGCCCGCGCGCTGGCCAAGGCGCTCTGGCTCGACGAGGAGCTCGCCGAGGCGGTGGCGCTCGGCCACGACCTCGGCCACACGCCGTTCGGCCACACCGGCGAGGAAGCGCTCGACGCCTGCATGACGGGCCACGGCGGCTTCGACCACAACAGCCACGGCCTGCGCTTGGTCACCGAGCTCGAGCGCCGCTACGCCGATTTCGACGGCCTCAACCTCACCCAGGAGACGATCGAGGGCCTGGTGAAGCACAACGGCCCGCTTCTCGACGCGGAGGGGCGGCCGATCGGCGCTTGCGCCGGGCGGGGCGTGCCTGAGGCGATCCTCGCCTACGACCGCCGCCAGAACCTCGCGCTCGCCGAGTTCGCCAGCCTCGAGGCGCAGGCGGCGGCGCTCGCCGACGACATCGCCTACGACGCCCACGACATCGACGACGGCCTGCGCGCCGGCCTGTTCGACCTTCAGGCGACTCGCGAAGTTCCGTTCCTCGCCGCGTTGCTCGACGAGGTCGCGGCGCTTCATCCCGGCCTCGAGCGCCCGCGCGTCGTCCACGAGCTGACGCGCCGGGTGATCACCCGTTTCGTCGAGGACGCGATCGGCGAAAGCGCGGCGCGCATCGCCGCCTCGGGCGTCGCCACCCTTGCCGAGGCGCGCCGGGCCGGGCGCGCCCTGATCGGGCTGTCGCCGGCGCTGAGCAAGGCTGACCGCGACGTCAAGGCGTTCCTGTTCGCCCACATGTACCGCCACCCTCAGGTGAGGCGGGTGCGGGTGAAGGCCGACTCGATAGTGCGCCGGCTGTTCAACGCCTATTTCGCCAAGCCGACGACCATGCCGGCGGATTGGGCGGCGCGGGCGGCCGGCGGCGAAGCGGCGCGCGCGCGCGCCGTCGCCGACTACATCGCCGGCATGACCGACCGCTTCGCGGTCAACGAATACCGTCGGCTCTTTGACCCTGCGGCGGACTTGAGTTAAAGCGCCGCGTCCTTTTCGAGCGGGATTCATGAATATTTTCGAGGATTTTCACGCCAAGGTGGAAGCTGCGCTGCAAGCGGCGGTCGCCGCCGGCAAGCTGCCCCAAGGCCTCGATCTCGCGCGCTTCGCGGTCGAGCCGCCGCGCGAGGCGGCGCACGGCGACCTCTCCACCAACGCCGCCATGGTCTACGCGCGCGAGGCGAAGGCCGCCGGATCGAATCCGCGCGCCGTCGCCCAAAGCATTGCCGCCGCGCTCGCCGCCGACCCCGACGTCGCGGCCGTCGAGGTCGCCGGTCCGGGCTTCATCAATCTGCGCCTGAAGCCCGCGGTCTACGAACGGGCGCTGAGGGCGATTCTGACGCTCGGCGACGCCTACGGGCGCCGCCCGGAGCGCGCGGAAGGCAAGGTCAACGTCGAATACGTCAGCGCCAACCCGACCGGGCCGATGCACGTCGGCCACGCGCGCGGCGCCGTGTTCGGCGACGCGCTGGCGAACCTGCTCGCCTTCGCCGGCCGCGACGTCGCCCGCGAATACTATGTCAACGACGCCGGCGCTCAGGTCGACGTGCTCGCCCGGTCCGCCTTCCTGCGCTATCGCGAGGCGCTCGGCGAGACGGTGGTCGTTCCCGAGGGGTTTTATCCCGGCGACTACCTCAAACCGGTTGGGGCGGCGCTTGCCGCCGAATTCGGCCCGAGCCTGCGCGACAAGACGGAGGCGGAGTGGCTGCCCGTCGCGCGCGCGCGCGCCATCGCGGCGATGATGGCGATGATCAAGGACGACCTCGCCGTCCTCGCCATTCGCCACGACGTGTTCTCGTCCGAGCGCGCGCTCACCGGCGCCGACGGCGGCGTCGATCGCGTGCGTGAGGCGATCGACAACCTGCGCGGCCGCGGCCTCGTCTACGAGGGGCGGTTGCCGCCGCCGAAGGGCCAATTGCCCGACGACTGGGAAGACCGCGAGCAGACGCTGTTTCGCGCGACCGAGTTCGGCGACGACGTCGACCGGCCGCTGATCAAGTCGGACGGCGGCTACACCTATTTCGCCAGCGACATCGCCTATCACAAGACCAAGATCGATCGCGGCTTCGCGAGCCTGGTCGACGTCTGGGGGGCCGACCACGGCGGCTACGTCAAGCGCATGCAGGCGGCGGTGGCGGCGCTCTCCGACGGGAAGGCGCGGCTCGACGTGCGCCTTTGCCAGCTGGTGCGGCTGATGCGCGCCGGCGAGCCGGTGAAGATGTCGAAACGCTCGGGCGACTTCGTCACCCTGCGGGAAGTCGTCGACGAGGTCGGCGCCGATCCCGTGCGCTTCATCATGTTGATGCGCAAGAACGACGCGCCGCTCGACTTCGATCTCGCCAAAGTGATCGAGCAGAGCCAGGACAATCCGGTCTTCTATGTGCAGTACGCGCATGCGCGCGCGCGCAGCGTCATGCGCCAGACGCGGGCTGTCGTGCCCGATCTCGACCTCGCGCCGCGGGCGCTGGCGGAAGCCGACCTCTCTCTGCTGGTCGACGAGGGCGAGCGCGGGTTGATGCGCGCGCTGGCGCAATATCCGCGCGCGATCGTCCAGGCGGCGGAGGCGCATGAGCCTCACCGCGTCGCCTTCTACGCCCACGACATCGCCACGCTGTTCCACGCGCACTGGAACCGCGGCAAAGATTCGCCGCATTTGCGGTACGTTAACGAAGATGAGAAAGCATTGACGCATGCGCGCGCCGCCCTCGTCGCAGCGTTCGCCGCCGTGACGGCGTCGGCGTTATCGGTTCTAGGGGTGAGCGCGCCCGAGGAAATGCGCTGACGGGTCCGGCTGACATTCAGGCGAGGACGCCGGACTCGCGAGGAAGACGGGGGGCGGACGACGGGTTTCACGCGCCATGCGGCGCGGCGGCCCGGCGGTTTCCAACGAGGTTCGCCATGAACGGCTCCACCGGCAAGATCGCTCCGGAAATCAATCTCGACGAATTCGAGCGGCGTCTGCGTTCGAGCGACCCGGCGGCGAGCGGCGCCGAGGATCCGCTCGCCGAGCTGAGCCGGCTCGTCGACATGATCAATTGGGACGAGCCGGCGAAGGAGCCCTCCGCCCCGCGTTCGGGCGCGGGGCGAGGCGGGACGGCGGTCGTCGATCGCGCGCCCGCGGTCGGCCTCGGAGCCGCTGAGCCGCCGCCGGTTTCCGTCGGGCGCGCGCCGCCGACGGCGCCGAGCGCGCCGACCGTCGACGCGCCCGATGTTTCCGAGGAGCCGCACGCCGCCATGCTCGCGGCGGCCGATGCGACCGGCGCGGCCAAAGGCCGCTCGCGCTCCTGGTGGATCAAGACGATCGGCTTGACCGTGGTCGGCGTCGCGCTGCTCGTCGGCGCCGCGACGTTGAAGACCGGCGTTCCCGGCTTGCCGAAAGGGCCGCCGCCGCTCATCGCCGCCGCGCAAGGGCCGAACAAGGTCCAACCGCCGAGCGACGCCACCGTGCAGGCGACCGGCGACGCCGCGGCTCTGCTGATGAAGGATTCGGCGACGCCGACGCCGGTGAAGGTCGTCACCACCGAAGAGCAGCCGGTCGATCTCGCCGCGCAAACGCCGGGCGCGAGCCCCCAAGCGGCGATCGCGGCGCCGGCCCCGGCGCCTTCGCCCGGCGTTTCGCCGCTCGCCGCGGCGTCCCCGTCCGCCGCGTCGCCCGTCGCGCCCTCGCTCAATCCGCCGATCGTCGCCCCCGGCGGGCCGACCGCCACCGTCGCGCCGCTGTTCCCCGACGCCAAGCCGGTCAAGACGGTGTCGGTCCGGCCGGACGGCACGTTGATCTCGGTCGATTCGACGCCCGCGCCGGCGCCTGCGCCGCCTCCCGCCGCGCCGACCACGCCGAGCGCCGTCAACCCGCCTCCCGCGCCAACGACCGGCGAAGCGGCGACGCCGACGGTCGACCTGCCGACCAAGATGCCGCCGAAGTCGGCCGCGCGCGTCGTCGCCAGGACCGACACGACGGCGCCGGCCGTCGCGACCGACGCCACCCCGACCGCGCCGCTGACCCTGGCCTCGGCCCTGCCGCGCGCAGCCAAACCGGCGAAGCCCGCGCCCGCCGACGCCGACGCGACCGCCCCGGCGCCTGCGGCGTCCGCCCCGGCCCCCACGACCGACGCGGCCGCCCCGACCGGCGGCTGGGCGGTGCAGCTCGCCGCACCGCGCTCCGAAGCCGACGCCAAGAGCGTGATGGCGCGGCTGAAGGCCAAGTACGCCGGCGAGCTCGGCGACGTCGAGCTTGGGGTGCGCGAGGCCGAGGTCAAAGGCGAGACGATCTATCGCGTGCGCGTCGCCGGCCTCAGCAAGGCCGACGCGGCCGCCCTCTGCGCCAAGTTGAAGGCGGCGGGCGGCGACTGCTTCATCGCCAAGGACTAAAGCGCGCCGCCGAAGAGGAAGACCATGACGCTCGCCTTCGTCTGCGGCTGCGCCGCTCCGGCGCTCGACGTTGAGGAGCGCGCGTTCCTGCGCGACGCGCGCCCCTGGGGCCTCATCCTATTCAAGCGCAACGTGGTCGACCGCGCGCAGCTGCGCGCGCTGACGCAAACCTTTCGCGACTGCGTCGGCCGCGCCGACGCGCCGGTCTTCATTGACCAGGAGGGGGGACGGGTGCAGCGCCTTGGGCCGCCGCATTGGCGGGCCTATCCCGCGGCGGCGCGTTTCGAAAGCGCCGCCGATCCGCCGCGCGCCGCCTGGCTCGCCGCGCGCCTGATCGCCCACGACCTGCGGGAGGTCGGGATCACCATCGATTGCGCGCCGGTGCTCGACGTCGCCGACGCCGAAACCCATGCGGTGATCGGCGCGCGCGCCTTCTCGCGCTCGCCCGAGCGCGTCGCCGCGCTCGGCCGCGCCTTCTGCGACGGCCTTCTCGCCGGCGGCGTGCTGCCGGTGGTCAAGCACATGCCCGGGCACGGCCGCGCGCGCGCCGACAGCCACCTCGAATTGCCGGTGGTCGCGGCGAGCCGCGCCGAACTCGTCGCACGCGACTTCGCGCCTTTCGCCGCTTTGCGCGACGCGCCGATGGCGATGACGGCGCATGTCGTGTTCAGCGCGATCGATCCCGGCGCGCCGGCGACCGTTTCGCCGATCGTGGTCGAGCGCGTCATGCGCGGAGCGATCGGTTTCGAGGGGCTGATCGTCAGCGACGATCTGTCGATGAAAGCGCTCGGCGGGTCGCTGGGCGAGCGAGCGCGGGCGGCCTTTGAGGCGGGGCTCGACGTGGCGCTGCACTGCAACGGCGATCTCGTCGAAGCGCGCGCAGTCGCCGAGGCGAGCCCCAAGTTGGCGCGCAACGACGATTCGCGGCGCCGCGCCGAACTGGCGCTGTCGAAGATCGTCGACCGCCCTCAGCCATTCGATCTCGAGGCGGCGCGCGCCGAGCTCGAAGCGGCGCTGCCGCTCGAATCGGCGGCGTGACCCAATCGGGGCGGAGGGCGGCCGCGCTCAGGCCGCGTCGGCGCTGACGCGGTTGCGGCCGGCCGACTTGGCGCGATAGAGCGCCTGATCGGCGCGGTGGTAGAGCGAGCCCGCGTCGTCGTCGTCGCGGCGTTCGGCGAGGCCGATCGACACCGTGACCGGGATGACGCGGCCGCTCGCGTCGATCGGGAACTGCTCGTCCTGAACGGCGAGCCGCGCGCGTTCGGCGATGCGCGTCGCCGTTTGCGTGGCGACGCCGGGCATGACGATGACGAACTCCTCGCCGCCGAGGCGACAGAGCAGGTCGCCGCCGCGGATGATGCCGCGCAGGCGATCCGCGAAAGCCTTCAGCACCTCGTCGCCGCAATCGTGGCCGTAGGTGTCGTTGACCTGCTTGAAGTGGTCGATGTCGAGAATCATCAGCGTCAGCGGTGCCCGACGCACTTTCGCGTTGTCGAGCATGGTGGCGAGATGGTTCTCCATGAAGCGGCGGTTGTTCAACCCGGTCAACGGATCGAACAGCGCCAGCTCGATCGACTGCTGCACCTTTTCGCGCAGCGAGTCGGCGTAGCGCTTCTGGCGCAGCTGCGTGCGCGCGCGGGCGAGCAGCTCGTTGCGGTCGACTGGACGGGTCAGGTAGTCGTTGACGCCCATGTCCAGGCCGCGCAGCACGCGCTGGCGGTCGCCGACGTCGGCGACCATGAGGATGGGCAGGTTGCGGGTGCGCTCGAGCGAGCGGATCTGGCTGCACAGCCTGAGGCCGTCGTAGCTCTCCAGGCCGAGGCTGACGACGATGAGGTCGACGTTGTCCTCCGCCGCCTTGAACAGCGCCTCGTGGGCTTCCGGCTCGACGAACACGTTGTGGTGGGGCGACAACGCCTGGGCGAGGCGCTCGGCCGAGCTCGCGCGGTCGTCGACGATCAGGATGCGGCCGCGGCGGCCGTCGTCGGCCTTCGGCATGGCGAAGGGCGCGATCATGCCCAGCGCCACCGTGGTGTTGGCGCGGTTGCGCAGCTCGTCGATCGACATCTTCAGCCGCGCCAGAGAGCGCACCCGCGCGATCAGCGCGACCTCGTCGATTGGCTTGGTGAGAAAGTCGTCGGCGCCGGCTTCGAGCCCGCGCACCCGGTCGCTCGGCTGGTCGAGCGCGGTGACGAGCACGATCGGCAGATGGGCGGTGGCGATCTGCCCCTTCAGCCGCCGGCAGACCTCGAATCCGTCCATGCCCGGCATCATCACGTCGAGCAGCACGATGTCGCATTCGCCGCGCTCGCAGACGGCGATCGCATCCGGCCCGTTGGTCGCCGTGAGCACCTCGAAATACTCGGCGTTGAGGCGCGCCTCGAGCAGCTTGAGGTTGGGCGGGTTGTCGTCGACGACGAGGACGCGCGCGGTCATCGCTTCACTTCGCTCCGAGGAAATGGTCGATGGTGTCGAAGAACTTCGCCACCGAAATCGGCTTCGACAGGTAGGCTTCGCACCCGCCCTGGCGGATCTTCTCCTCGTCCCCCTTCATCGCGTAGGCGGTGACGGCGACCACCGGGATCGAGCGCAGCTCCTCGTCGTCCTTCAGCCACTGCGTGACCTCCAGGCCGGACACCTCCGGCAGCTGAATGTCCATCAGAATGAGATCGGGATGGTGGCGGCGGGCGAGTTCGACCGCCTCAACCCCGCTGCGCGTCTGCAGGATCTTGCAGCCGCGCGTCTCCACGAGGTCGTTGAAGAGCTTCATGTTCAGCTCATTGTCCTCGACGATGAGCACGGTTTTCGGCATCGGGGAGCCCATGCAAAAGCGCCGCGGCGGCGCAGATTCCGCCCGCGGGCGTGACGCGTTATAGTAAGCGGTAGTCCTTGACGAAAGGAAAACCGGATGGGCCTGCGGCCGGTTAACGCGCGGCTGTCGTCGGGCCGACTATCGGACGAATCGATGGCGATCGTGGCGCTCGGCTTCCTCGCTGGCGAGGCTTCGCGCCTCGAGCGCTTCCTCGCCCTTTCGGGCCTGGGGCCGCATAATTTGCGGCGCGCGGCGGCCGACCCCGGCTTTCTTTGCGCCGTGCTCGACTATCTGGTCGCCGACGAGCCGCTGCTGGTCGCTTTCGCCGCCGAGCAGGGGATCGACCCTGCCGAGGTCGCCCGCGCGGCGCAGAGGCGCGGCGGCGCCCCGCCGTCGACCGACCTGTGAGCGCCGGCGACGCCGCCGCGCCCGCGCGCTTTTGCCGCGATTGCCTCGCCGGATTCGCCGCCGGCGCGCGTTGCCCGCGCTGCGGCTCGCCGCGAATCGTTGAGGCGGAGCGCGCCCGCGGCCTGACCATCGCCCACGTCGACTGCGACGCCTTCTACGCCGCGATCGAGAAGCGCGACGATCCCTCGCTCCGTGACAAGCCGGTGATCGTCGGCGGCCGCGGCCGCCGCGGGGTCGTCGCCACTTGCTGCTATATCGCGCGCGCGTTCGGCGTGCGCTCGGCGATGCCGATGGCGCGCGCGCGGGCGCTCTGCCCGCAGGCGCTGGCGATCAAGCCCGACATGGCGAAATACGCGCGCGTCGGCCGGGAGATCCGCGAGCGCATGCGGCGCCTGACGCCGCTGGTCGAGCCGCTGTCGATCGACGAGGCGTTCCTGGACCTAACCGGCTGCGAGGGCGTCAACCGCGCCGAGGCGACCCTGACGCTGGCGCGCCTCGCCAGCGAAATCGAGCGCGAGGTCGGCGTCACCGTCTCGGTTGGCCTCAGCTACTGCAAGTTCCTGGCGAAGCTCGCTTCCGATCTCGACAAGCCGCGCGGTTTCCGCATCGTCGCGCGGGACGAAGCGCTGGCGCTGATCGCGCCGATGAGCGTCGGGCGCCTGTGGGGCGTCGGCAAGGTCGCCGAAGCGCGGCTCCGCCAGGCCGGCTTCAAGACGATCGGCGACTTGCAAGCGCTCGACCAGGCGACCGCGGCGGCGCGCCTCGGCGAAGAGGGGCGGCGGCTGTGGCGGCTGGCGCGCGGGATCGACGAACGGCGGGTCACGCCCGATGGCGAGATCAAGAGCGTGTCCAGCGAGACGACTTTCGAGGAGGACGTCGCCGACAAGGCCGAGCTGACGCGCGCGCTGCTCGCCCATTGCGAACGGGTGGCGGCGCGGCTGCGCAAGGGGGAAATCGCCGCCGGCGCCATCACGCTGAAGCTGCGCGCCGCCGATTTCAAGCTGCATACGCGCAGCCGGGCCGGGCTCCCGCCGACGCAATTGGCGCCGCGCCTGTTCGCCGCGGCGCGCGCGCTGCTCGACGCCGAAGCGGACGGGACTCCCTATCGGCTGCTCGGCGTCGCCGCCGGCGATCTCTCGGCGGCGAGCGAGGCCGACGAGGCCGATCTCATCGAAGGGGACCGCCGCCGCGAGAAGGCGCGCGAGGCGGCGATCGCCGACTTGCGCGACCGCTTCGGCGTCGCGGCGGTCCAGCGCGGCCTCGCCTTCGCGCCGGCCGCGTCGCCGCGCAAGCGCTGACTACTTGGCGCACACCGGCGTCGGCAGCACCACCAGCTTGCTAAGCTTGGCGCTGAGCGCGAACGTGCCGTAGTCGAGCTTCAGCGAGCCGGAGATCCCGTTCTCGTAGAGGTCGAAGCTCAGCACGTATTCGGGCGGCGCGTCGCGCGACGCTTCGTCGAAATAGGAGGTCGCCACCGGCCAGCGCCGCACGCCGCCGAGCACGTCGGCGAAGGCGGTCTCCGGCGTCGGCGCGGTCTCCAGCTTGCCGATCACCGTCATGGTGACGAACACCTTCTTGCCGGTGTCGGAGCCGTCGAACACGCGCGCCTGCAATGTTCCGCCGCCCTGCTTCGCTTGGGCGATGATGCGTTCGATGTGCTCGGTGGGGAAGAGGATGTCCTTGCCGAGATCGACCGACTGCGGCGCCGGCTTGGTCAGGGCGACCGCGACCTCGCCGCCGGCGGCGCGCTTCGCCGTGCCGACGATCTGCGGACCCGCGTCGCCTGCAGTCTGCGAGTCGACCTGGAACCGCATGCTGTTGGCGTCGGCGTCCTCGTAGGTCAGCGCGCGCACGTCGGACGACAGCGGCTCGCCCTCGCTGCGCTGGAGTTCCGTCACTTGACGGAAGTTCGAGGCGTAGCCCTGGCAGGCCGAGCCGGTGAACTCATAGGCGATGAGGCCGGAGGCGCCGACCGGCGTCTGCGAATTGAGCGTTTGCGCGGAGGCGGTGTCGGCGAGGGTGATCTCGTAGGCGGCGCGGTGGGAGGCGAGCGGCGCCGCCGTTTGCGCGCTCGCGCCGCCGATCGTCGCCGCCATGGCGAGAATCGCCAGCGGAACGGTACGCTTCATCCGACGTTCTCCCGCCCGGGCGCCGAAGCGGCGCCGCGGTTCGCCCCCGCGAAGGTTGTCGTCGCGATTTCCGGCGCTTTCGTGGCCGCGCCGGGCGCGCTTAGGATTCGTCGTTTTCTTCCACCGGCCGCCAAGCGTGCTCGAGCGGCGTCGGCTCGCCGAGCGGCTCTTCGTCGGGACGCAACGCCGTATCGTCGTCGGGTTGAGGAACCTCGAACCCGACCGGCAGCTTGCCGTCGAACAGGCCCGCGCCCTCGAGCTCGTCGAGGCCGGGCAGATCGCTGATCGCGTCGAGCCCGAAATGGACGAGAAACTCCTGGGTGGTGCCATAGGTGATCGGCCGGCCGGGCGCTTTGCGCCGACCGCGCATGCGCACCCAGCCCGCCTCCATCAGCACGTCGAGCGCGCCCTTGGAGACGACGACGCCGCGGATGTCCTCGATGTCGGCGCGCGTCACCGGCTGGTGGTAGGCCACGATCGCCAGCGTCTCCAGCGCGGCGCGCGACAACTTGCGCTTCTCCTGCTGCTCGCGCGCGAGCAGCCAGGAAAGATCGGCCGCGGTGCGGAACGCCCAGCGCCCGGCGACGCGCACCAGATTGACGCCGCGGCCCGTGTACTGGCGCTGCAGCTCCGCCATCACCGCGGCGACGTCCGCGCCCTCGGACAGCCGCGCGGCGATCGTCGCCTCGTCGACTGGCTCGGCGGCGGCGAACGCCAGCGCTTCGGCGACGCGCAGGTCCTCGGCGGACGGGCTGGGCGGTGCGGCGGGTTCGAACAATTGCGCGACGGTTCCCATGATGTCGTCTCGTCCTCGTTCACTCGCCGAGCAGCGCTGGGGCCTCGCGCGAGACGGCGCGCACCCACAGCGGAGCGAAAGCGCGCTCCTGCCTGAGCTCGATCCGACCCTCGCGCACCATCTCCAACGACGCGGAGAAACACGAGGCGCGCGCGGTGCGCCGCATTTTCGGCGCGACGCCGTAGGCGATCAACCACGAATCCAGGCTCGTCCAATCCGCCGCCTCGCCCACCAGCCGGGTCAGCGCGTCGCGCGCCTCGGCGAGCGACCACACCACGCGGGCGGCGAGCCGCACGCGGGAGCGGGCGCGCTTCTGCCGACGGCGCGCGTAGGCGGACAAGAGATCGTACAGGCTCGCCTCGTAGACGACCGCGGTCGAGAGGGCGATCGCCTCCGGCGCGCCCCGGGCGAAGAAGTCGCGGCCGAGCCGGGGGCGGTTGAACAACGCCTCGCCAGCGACGCGGATGCGCTCGAGCTGGCGTAGCCGCTGCGCCAGCGCGTCGGCCATTTCCGCCGCCTCGCCGTTATCGGCGCGGGTGGGCTCCGGCAGCAACAGGCGTGACTTGAGATAGGCGAGCCAGGCGGCCATGACCAGATAATCGGCCGCCAGCTCGAGGCGCAGCGCGCGCGCCGCCTCGACGAAGGCGAGATATTGTTCGGCGAGCGCGAGCACGGAAATGCGCGCCAGATCGACTTTCTGGCGGCGCGCCAGTTCGAGCAGCAGATCGAGCGGCCCTTCGAAGCCGTCGACGTCGACGGTGAACGTCGGCTCGTCGTCCGAACGCTCGACGCGCGACTCGTCCTTCCAACCCTCGACGCCCGCCACGAATCACCCCGATTGCGCCAAAAGCCACTTTGGCGCGCGAACGCGCCGATCGCAAGGCGCTGGCCGCCCACGTCCACAAGGGGCGGCGGGGCGGGGCGGCGGTCGTTCGCCGTCTTAACCCTTCGCATTTAGGTAAACAAACGGTTCTCACCGACCGAGCTATTGGAACGATTGCAATCCCCGGGCGTCGGCGTACCGTCATTTTCGCCGGGCAATCTATCGCTTGCGAAATACCCCGCGGGGTGCTCGGGTCCGCCGCATCTCCCGGGTCCGTGGGGTTGGCCGGCCGGCAAGCAGCTAGGAGTGGCCTCCTCGATGCTGCTTCCGGCCGGCCTCTATTGCGCCCGCGCGGGCTCAGTAGCGGCGCAGCAAGCTGACCATCTTGCCTTGAATGCGCACCCGGTCGGGGCCAAAGATGCGCGTCTCGTAGGCGGGGTTGGCGGCCTCCAAGGCGATCGAGGCGCCGCGGCGGCGCAGGCGCTTCAGCGTTGCCTCCTGGTCGTCGATCAGCGCGACGACGATATCGCCGGTCTCGGCGGTGTCCTGCTTGCGGACGACGACGGTGTCGTTCTCGATGATGCCCGCCTCGATCATCGAGTCGCCGCGCACTTCGAGGGCGAAATACTCCCCAGGCCCGAGGAATCCGGGCGGCATGGCGATGGTGTCGATGCGATTCTGGATCGCCTCGATCGGCGTTCCGGCGGCGATGCGGCCCATCACCGGAATCATCGGCCCGCGCGCCTCGCCTTCCGTCTCCGCGCGCGGCCTCGCCCTGCCGAGATTGCCGGGAATGACGCTGGGCGAAAAACTGCGTCCGCGCGGCGCGCCGACCGTCGCCGACTCCGGCAGCCGCAGCACTTCGATGGCGCGGGCGCGGTTGGCGAGGCGGCGGATGAAGCCGCGCTCCTCCAGCGCCATGATGAGCCGATGGATGCCCGATTTCGATCGCAGTTGCATCGCGTCCTTCATCTCGTCGAAGGAAGGCGGGACGCCCTCGGCCTGCAGACGCTCGTGAATGTAGCGCAGCAGCTCGCTTTGCTTTCTCGTCAGCATGACAGGCTCCCATTCCCGGTCGCGATTCGGTCGCGCGTCGGCGCAGAAGAGAATCGCGGTCGAGCGTAAACAAATGCCGAACAACGCCTATCTGTTCGCGTTGTGTTCCGCAAGCGGAATGTGCGCGCGGCGCGCCGGCGCGGAGATCTCCCCTGTTCGGGGGACGCGGGCCGCCGCGCGCCGAGCCTAGGCTGACGGTCGTCCTCATTCGCGGGACGACCTGACCTCCGGGGCGCCGTGGCGTAAAGGCCGCGGCGCTTCCACGATCCGCAACCGCAAGCCTTGGAGAACGCTCTTGCACCAGCACCTTTTCGCCGGCGCTTTCGCCGCCGCGCTCGCCGTCGGCGTCGGCCCCGCCAGCGCGGTGGAGCAGCCGCACACCCAGGCGGCGCTGCAGTATCTCGAATCGGCCAAGCACGAGATTCTGATCGCCGACCAGGATCACAACCACGGCGGCCACGCCGGCGAGGCGACGCGTCTGATCGACGAAGCCATCCAGGAAGTGCGCAAGGCGATCGTCTATCGCGACGAGCACCCCAACTGACCGACCCCAAATCGGCGACCGTCGCGCCCCGGCTAGGGGTCGCGCTCGCGCTCCGTCCGCAGCGGAAGGAAAGACGTCAGCGCGAGATGGATCAGTTCTCCCTGCCGGTTCGTCTCGGTCTTGGCGAAGACGCGCTTGAGGTGAGTGTGGGCGGTGGAGAGCTTGACGTTCATCTCTTCGGCCGCCTGCGCGAGGCCGCCGCCGCCGAGGATGGCGCCCAATAGGCGGGTCTCCGACCGGGTGAGCTTGTAGCGTAGCGCGAAGCGGCGCGCGCCTTCGCGCTCCGCCGCGCGGCGATCGTTGACGAACACGGCGCAACGCGGCGTCGCCGCCAACAGCGGCGCGAAGGGGTTTCCGTTCGCGATCGGAACGACGGCGACGACCAGGGGCTCGGCGCCTTCCGTCGCGACGGCGATCTCGATCGATTCGGCGGCCCGGTCGTGACGCAGGGAATCTTCGATCGCGCCGCTCAGCCGCCGGCTCCCCGCCCGGTCGCGGCAGGCGAGCGCGCCGTTCCGGCAATAGAGCGTCGCGCCGTCCCGCAGCAGCGCCTCGGCCGCCGGGTTCGCGTAGGCGACACGGCCTTGGCCGTCGACGAGAAAGACCGCCATCGCCATACGAGCGAAGGCCGCCTCCAGCGATGCGCCTTGGCTCCTCAACCCTTCAAGCCGCAGCGAGATGTCGAGCGCGCGCATCAACGAGGGCGCCAGCCGTCGCAGCAGAGCCCGGTCCTTGGCGGCGGCTTCGCCGGCGCCGTCCGGACGCACCAGCGTCAGCGGACAATAGCAGGTTTCGGAACGATGCAGCACCAGCGTCAGCGGGCTGCCGAGCTTCTGCGGCCGCGCCCACCCGTTGTAGAACTCGGTGCGGCGAAAATCCTCCGGCGCGATCACGTCGCCGTTGGCGACCACGAAGCCGGGAACCATTCGGTCCGCTATGCCGAACAGCGGATTCATCGGCAGATAATAGTCGAACGTCTTGTTGACGTGGATCTCGTCGAAGCCGAAGTAAGTCAACGGATGACCCTTTCGATCATGCGGGTCTTCGAGGGTCAGGCCGCCGGCGACGCAATCGGTCAATTGCGCGAGATTTCTGAGAACGTCCTTCCATAACGCGACGTCGAGCGCCGCTTCGTGGATCAGGTTGAGGGTGGCGTCAAACCGCTCTTCGGACAGCATTCTGGCCCGGGCTCCGCAAAGCTAGCGCGCGCGACGCGACGCGCCCGCGCGACACTCCGCCGTCGTCCGCCACAGCGTCGGCTTGGCGGCGAGGTCGCTGAGGAACGCCCGTTGCGCCTCGACCGGACCGTCCATCTCGTCGCCGAGCGGCGAGCGCTTGAAGGTCGCGCCGCGCTTGGCCGCCAGCGCCTCGGCCTGCTCCGTCGCCGCGTCGTCGATCGCCAGAATCGTGAACGCCGCGCCGCCCGCGGCGAGGCGGACGAGCAGCACGTCCTCGCCCGCGCCGTCGGAATGCGCGGCGGCGGCGAGATAGACGCCGGGCGCGACCTTGCGCAGCGCGATCGGCGAGATCTCCGGGCCGTCGGCCGACCGGAAGGCGTATTGCGCCTTGCCGAGCCCGCCCGAGCGGTCGAGCCGAGCGGCCGCGGTCGAAGCGACGCCGCGCGAATCGAACATTTTGCAGTGGTAGTCGCCGAGCTTGACCGCCGCCGCTTCGCCGCCGTCGAGCGGGAAGGGCTGGTCGGCGGTCGAGACGCAGCCGGCGCCGGCCAAGGCGCCCGCAAGCGCGACGAGAAAGCCGCGCGCGGCGGCCGCTGCGGCGCGATCGGCGATCTTCATCGGTTCGGCCTCCTTGCGTTCGCGCCGGCTTTCCGCGCTCTTGATGACGCCGCGCCGCCCGAGCGGTCGAGCCGAGCGGCGCGCGGCGAATCGTCGCGGCGCGGCCTTCGTTCAAGCGACGCAAGGCCTTGCCGCGAACGCGATCGGCGCCATCATCGCCGCCCGGGATTCGAGGACCATCGGCGATGAGCGAGATCGACGCCGCCCACGCGGCGATGTGGGACGAGCGCTACGGGGGCGAAAGCTTCGCCTACGGCGAGACCGCCAACGCCTTTCTCAGGGCGCAGCGCGCGCGGCTGAGTCCTGGCATGCGCGCGCTTGTCCCCGGCGACGGCGAAGGGCGCAACGGCGTCTGGCTCGCCGAGCAGGGGCTCGTCGTCGACACGCTCGACCTCTCCGCTCGCGGCGTCGCCAAGGCGCGCCGGCTCGCCCACGCGCGCGGCGTCGCGGTGAACGCCATCCGCGCCGACGCGCTCGCCTGGCCCTGGCCGGCCGACGCCTACGATCTGGTGGCTCTGATCTATCTCCACCTCGTCGCGACGGAGCGTAAGAGCCTGCACGCCAAGGCGGCCGCCGCGCTCAAACCCGGCGGGCTGATCGTGATCGAGGCGTTCAGGCCGGAGCAATTGGCGCGACAGGCGGAGGGCGCGCGCGGCGGCCCGCACGCGCGCGAGCTGCTCTATGCGGCCGACGACCTCCGCGCCGACTTCGCCGGGCTCGAATTGATCGCGCTCGAGGAGGCGGACGCCGATCTCGAGGAGGGGGCGCTGCACGTCGGCCGCGGCGCGGTGACGCGGGCGATCGTGCGCCGCCGCTGACTCGCGTGCGGGTTCAGGTGATCGCCAGCTCGACCCGCAGCGGGGCGTGGTCGGACGCCTTCTCGCGGCCGCGGATGTCCTTATCGACCCCGACCGCGCCGAGGCGGTCGGCCGCCTGCGGCGACAGGAGGACGTGGTCGATGCGAACGCCGTTGTTGGTTCGCCACGCGCCCGCCTGGTAGTCCCAGAAGGTGTAGAGGCCCGCTTCGTCGCTGGTCGCCCGCAGGGCGTCGGCGAAGCCGAGCGCCAGCAGCTCGCGGAACTTGGCGCGCGTCTCGGGCAGGAACAGCGCGTCCTTGGCCCACAGCTCGGGGTGGGCGGCGTCGCGCGGCTCGGGGATGACGTTGAAGTCGCCCGCGAGCGCGAGCGGCTCCTCATAGGTCAGCAAGTGGCGGGCGTGGCGGATCAGCCGGTCCATGAAGGCGAGCTTGTAGGCGTATTTCTCGCCCGGCGCGGGGTTGCCGTTGGGCAGATAGACGCTGGCGACGCGCGCCGCGCCGCCTTCGGTGGGGATCACCGCCTCGATGTAGCGCGCCTGCGCGTCGCCGTCGTCGCCCGGCAGGCCGCGCGCGACCTCCATCGGATGTTTGGAGAGAATGGCGACGCCGTTGAACGTCTTCTGCCCGTGCGAGGCGACGTTGTAGCCGAGGTCCTCGATTTCGACCCGCGGAAAGGCCTCGTCGACGCACTTGATCTCCTGCAGGCAGACCACGTCCGGCCGCCGCTCCCTCAGGTAGTCGAGCAGGTGGGGAAGGCGTTGGCGAACGGAGTTGACGTTCCAGGTGGCGAGGATCAGGGCGGGAGCTCCGGCAAGGCGACAGGCGGAACGACGGCGTTCCGCCGCCTATTGCCTACCGCCGATCGCCTCTCTCCTCAACGCCAGCGTCGGTGCGCCCACATCCATTGCCCCGGCGCTTCGCGGATGAACTGCTCGAAGCGGGCGTGCATCGCCGCGGTGGCGGCGGCGACGTCGGCGTCGCGGTCGTCGGTTCGCGGAACCTCGACCGGGACGACGCGCACCGAGAAGCGCACGCCGGGAAGGCGCAGGACGCGTACGGCGTAGAGCGGCAGACCGAGCGTGCGCGCGAGCTGCGCCGGAAAGGGGTTGGCGAGCGCCGGCATGCCGAAAAACGTCGTTTGGATGCCGCGCCCCTCGTGCAGATCGGCGAGGAAGGCGGGGCAGCCGCCCTTGCGGGGGATGCGCAGGAAGGCGCGCATCATCGCCGGGGACTTGTCGTAGAGGCCGCCGGGATAGCCGGGCGCGCGCATCGTGTAGACGTAGCGGTCGACCAACGGGTTGTGCAGCTTCTGATAAACGCCCGCCAGCTTCGCGCCGTAGCGGGCGCCGATCGCCGACACCGCCTCCCAGTTGCCCATGTGCATGCTGCACGCCACGAACGGGCCGGCGGCGGCGATTGCGCGAACCTGGTCGGGCGACTCCGGCTGCGCCCGACCCTCCGCCTCGATCTCGTGCAGGAAGAAGAACTCGGCGAAGGTGCGGCCAAGGTTCTCCCACATGTCGCGCGCGATGCGTTCGCGCTCGGCGAGGCTCGTCTCCGGCAGCGCGAGGGCGAGGTTGTCGAGCGCGCGGCGATGACGGCGCAGGCGGGGCGCGATCACGCGCCAGCCGACGCCCAACCAGCGCGAGGCGACCTCCAGCGGCAGGGCCCGGATCAACGCCGCAAGAAGGCGAAAGATGACGTATTCGAAGAGGTTGCGCGCGTCTACGAGGCGATTCATCAGTCCGACGGTTCCTTCGGCCGAGGCCGGGGGCCGGCAATGCGCGGCCGGGCCGTCGCCGTCAAGGGCGCCGCCGCGGCGTGGCGTCGCAGGTCATTTCGCGGTTCAATATCATAAGCCCTCCGTGCTAGCGTGCGGGCTTCTGATGTCCGCAATCCACCAAGGGGGGTCGTCGTATGGGTGACAGCGTCAAGTATCTGTTGGGCGAAGACCGCATTCCGCGCGTCTGGTACAACATCGCCGCCGATTTGCCGCCGCCGCCGCCCGTTCTTCACCCCGGCACCGGAAAGCCGGTCGGTCCTGACGACCTCGCGCCGATCTTCCCGATGGCGCTGATCGGCCAGGAAGTGAGCACGCAGCGAGAGATCGAGATTCCCGATCCGGTGCGCGAGATTTATCGCATGTGGCGCCCGACGCCGCTCTACCGCGCGCGCGGTCTGGAGAAGGCGCTCGGCACGACCGCGCGCATCTTCTACAAGTACGAAGGCGTCAGCCCGGCGGGCAGCCACAAGCCCAACACCGCGGTCGCGCAGGCCTTCTACAACAAGCAGGAAGGGGTGAAGAAGCTCACCACCGAGACCGGCGCGGGGCAGTGGGGCTCCTCGCTCGCCTTCGCCGGCGCGCTGTTCGGCCTCGAAGTCAAAGTCTACATGGTCAGGGTCTCCTACAACCAAAAGCCTTATCGAAGGGCGCTGATGGAGACCTACGGGGCGACCTGCGTGCCGAGCCCGAGCGAGGAAACCGCGTCCGGGCGCGCCATCCTCGCCAAGTCGCCCAATTCGCCAGGCAGCCTCGGCATCGCCATTTCCGAGGCGGTCGAGGTGGCCGCTCAGAGCCCCGACACCAAGTACTCGCTCGGCAGCGTGCTCAACCACGTTCTGTTGCACCAGACCGTGGTCGGCCAAGAGGCGATCGAGCAGATGGAGGCGGCCGACGCCTATCCCGACGTCGTCATCGGTTGCGTCGGCGGCGGCTCGAATTTCGGCGGCATCGCCTTCCCGTTCCTCGGCAAGAAGCTGCGCGAAAAGCGGAACGTGCGCATCATCGCGGTCGAGCCGGCGGCCTGTCCGTCGCTGACCCGCGGCCGCTACGCCTTCGACTACGGCGACACCGCTCACCTGGCGCCGATCGTCAAGATGTACACGCTCGGCGCGAGCTTCATTCCGCCCGGTTTCCACGCCGGCGGTCTGCGCTACCATGGAATGTCGTCGAACGTCAGCCAATGCTACGCGCTCGGCCTGATTGAGGCGCGCGCCTACCACCAGAATCCGTGCTTCGAGGCGGGCGTGCTGTTCGCGCGCAGCGAAGGGATCGTGCCGGCGCCGGAATCGAACCATGCGGTCCGCGCGGCGATCGACGAGGCGCTGAAGGCGCGCGAGGAGGGCAAGTCGCCGACCATTCTGTTCAACCTATCCGGCCACGGCCATTTCGACATGCAGGCCTATATCGACTACTTCGGCGGCAAGCTGGTCGATCAGGACTACGACGCCGCGGCGCTGGAGGCTTCGCTCGCCCAGCTGCCGAAGGTGGCGGCGGAATAGAATCGGGGACGCCGGCGCTTCCCGCGCCGACGCTTCAGAACTCCGTCCAGTCGTCGGCCGCAGCCTGCGCCGCCGACGCGAGCCGGCCTCCTCCCGCCGCCGCCCTCGCCAGAGGGCGGCGCGGGGCGGGCGCCGGCGCCGAAGGCGACGCGTTCCGCTCGACGGCGGCGACCGGCGCGGCGTCGCGGCGCGCTTCGTCGGCGGGGCCCGGCGCGGTGCGAAATTTCGCCGCCAGCTCGGCGAGCCGATCGCTCTCTTTGACGAGCGAGGCGCTGGCGGCGCTCGCCTCTTCCGACATCGCCGCGTTCTGCTGCGTCGCTTGGTCGAGGCTGTTGACCGCGGCGGAGATCTGCTGAAGGCTGGTCGACTGCTCCTCGGCGTGGGCGGCGATCTTGGCGACGACGTCGTTGACCTCCAAGACTTTGGCCGCGATCCGCGACAGCGCCTCGCCGGTCTGCGCCACCAGCTGGACGCCTTCGCCGACCTGGCTCGCCGAGTTCGAGATCAGGGACTTGATCTCTTTGGCGGCGTCGGCGGAGCGGCGCGCCAGCGCGCGCACCTCCGAAGCGACAACGGCGAAGCCGCGCCCGAATTCGCCGGCGCGGGCGGCCTCGACGCCCGCGTTGAGCGCCAGCAGATTGGTCTGGAAGGCGATCTCGTCGATGACGCCGATGATGTGGCTGATCTGCTGCGAGGAGCTCTCGATCTTGCTCATCGCCTCGACCGCGTTGCGCACGACGCCGCTGCCGAGCGTCGCATCCTCGCGCGCGCTGCAGACCACTTCGTGCGCGCGCTTCGCGCCCTCGGCGGCGCTGTGCACCGCCTCGTTGATTTGCGCCAGCGCCGCCGACGTCTCTTCGAGGCTGGAGGCTTGCTGCTCGGTGCGCCGCGCCAGATCGTCGGAGGCCGCGTTGATCTCTTGCGCGCTCGAGCGCACGGAGTCGGTCGCGGCGCCGAACCTGCGGAACGCCGCGCTAAGCTCGTCGATCGCGTCGTTGAAGTCGCCTTGCAGCTTCGCATAGGCGTCGGGCAGGGCGCCCTGCATGCGATAGCGGAGATCCTTGTCGGCGAGCTTGGCCAGCGCCGCGCCGATCGAAGCGGCGACGAGCGCGCGCTCCTTGTCCTGCGCCTCGCGCTCCGCCTTGGCGCGCGCCGCTTCCGCGGCGTCGATGTAGACCGAGATCGCGAAAGCCATGTCGAGGAAGACCGCCTTGACCAGCGCGCCCAGCGCCGCGCCCGCTTCCTCCGCCTGTTTCTTCGCCCCGCGCCCGATCAGCCCTTTCGGCCACAGCTCGGCGAGCACGGTCTTGATGAGATAATCGACGATGACCCCGTAGCCGCCGACATACCATCGCGGGTTGAGGCCGATGCGCGCATGCGCGACGCCGATCGCGCGCACGCGTTCGACGTAGCGCTCGTCAAAGCGACCCGAGGCGATCGCGCCCCAGTGGCCGACCTGCGCCTCTTTCGCCTTCGCCATATGCGCGTCGTCGGCGAAGAATGCGCTCAACTGCGGCGTCGCCCGCACCTTGTCGTAGAAGGCGTCGAGCGCTTTCGGCAGCTCGCGCTCGAGGATCGGCCTGAGGGCGAGGATGCGCGCCGAGTTCGCCGCGTCGAGCTGCATCAGGTCGGTCAGCGCGGCGAGGCCGGAGTCGGTTTGGGGTTCGCTCATCAGGACGTCCTTGGAGAATCAGGAGAATGCGACGACGTCGTCAGGATCGAGGCGGAGCCGGGGGCGCGGGCGACGGCTGATGCCGCCTCGCAGGGAGAACGCTCGACGCGGCCGCCGCCCCGGTTCGAACGGGCGGGGCTGGAAAGGCGGCTCAACGCGCATCGAATCGTCCCCGGTCACGGTTGGCATGGTGCGGATACCGCGTTGAACTTGGGTTAACAAACGCCTTCGCGACGACTTGAATGATCGGCGCGGCGCGCAAGGCTTGCTTTGCCCTGCGCGCGTGCTATCAAGCCGCGCCCGGGCGATTTCGCCGCTTTGACGAGGCTCCCCATGCCGATTCTCAGTCGTCGCGCTTTCCTCGCGTCGGCGCTTGTCGCCGTCGCGTCGCCGGCGCTCGCCGACGACGACGCGCAGAACACGCTGATCCTGACCACGAAATACGGCAAGACGGTCATCCGTCTGCGCCCGGACCTGGCGCCGAAGACCGTGGCGCAGATCAAGACGCTGACGAAGCGCAAGTTTTACGACGGAATCGTCTTCCATCGCGTCATTCCGGGCTTCATGGCCCAGACCGGCGACCCGACCGGCACCGGCGCCGGCCGTTCCGACCTGCCCGACATTCCCGCCGAGTTCACCCAAACCCATTTCAAGCGCGGCACGGTGGGCATGGCGCGCGGCAGCGACCCCAACTCGGCCAATTCGCAGTTCTTCATCTGCTTCGCCGACGCGGGATTCCTCGACGGGAAATACGCGGTGTTCGGCGAAGTGGTCTCCGGCATGGAGTTCATCGACAAGGTCAAGGCCGGCACGCAGGAGAACAACGGCGCGGTCGACGATCCCGACAAGATGGTCACGCTGCGTCTCGGCGCGTCGGAGGCCAAGCCGAAGGCGAAAGCCAAGGCCAAGCCGACGCCGACCCCCTCCGACGAGGCGACGCCCGAGGCGGCGCCGAGCGCCGAACCGTCCGACGCCAAGCCCGATTCCGACTGAGCGGCTTTCCCTCTTTCGCTTAAGGAGCGCGATGTGAGCAGTCCCGGCGACACCCTGACGCTCGACACCACCAAAGGCGCGGTGGTGATCGAGATGAACCCCGCCATCGCGCCCGGCCACGTCGCCCATATCAAGCGTCTGGTCGGCGAAGGCTTCTACGACGGAATCGTGTTCCACCGGGTCATCGACGGCTTCATGGCGCAGACCGGCTGCCCGCGCGGCGACGGCACCGGCGGCTCCGACTATCCCGACCTCAAGGCCGAGTTCAACGCCGAGCCGCACGTGCGCGGGACGGTGTCGATGGCGCGCGCCTCGAACCCGAACTCCGCCAACTCGCAGTTCTTCATCTGCTTCGACGACGCGCGTTTCCTCGACCGCCAGTATACGGTATGGGGCAAGGTGGTCGCGGGCATGGAGAACGTCGACAAGATTGAGCGCGGCGAGCCGCCCCGCAAGCCGGACAAGATCGTCAAGGCGACGCTGAGCTGAAGCGCCGCGCGCCCGCCGGCGCAGTCTAGCCGCTCGGCTGGGTTAGAGCCTTCATGCGCGTCGACCTGTTCGATTTCGATCTGCCGCCCGAGCGCGTCGCGCTCAAGCCGGCGAGCCCGCGCGACGCGGCGCGCTTGCTGGTGGTCGCGCCCGACGGCGCGCTCGCCGACCGTGGCGTCCGCAATCTGCCGAGCCTTCTCAAGCCAGGCGACGCGCTGGTGGTCAACGACACGCGGGTGATCGCGGCGCGTCTTATCGGCGCGCGCCAGCGCGGCGAAGCGGTCGCGGCGATCGAGGCGACGCTGATCAAGCGGCTCGACGCCAGCCGCTGGCGCGCGCTGGTCAAGCCCGCCAAGAAGCTGAGGGTCGGCGAGCGCGTCCGCTTCGGCGACGACGCCGACGAAGCGCTCGAAGCCGAGGTCGAGGCCAAAGGCGAGGCGGGCGAGGTCAGGCTCGCCTTCGCCCTGTCCGGCGCGGCGCTCGATCAGGCGGTCGAGCGCGTCGGCTTAGCCCCGCTGCCGCCCTACATCGCCGCGCGGCGGCCGATCGCGGCCCGCGACCGCGCCGACTACCAGACTGTCTACGCGCGCGAGGACGGCGCGGTCGCGGCGCCGACCGCGGGCTTGCATTTCACCCCCGCGCTTCTCGCCGCGATCGCGGCGGCGGGCGCGCGCGTCCATCGCCTCACCCTGCACGTCGGCGCCGGCACCTTCCTGCCGGTGAAGGCCGAGGACACCGCCGATCACGTCATGCATGCCGAATGGGGCCGGCTCGACGCAGCGACGGCGGAAGCGCTCAACGCGGCGCGCGCGGCGGGCGGACGAATCGTCGCCGTCGGCACCACCTCGCTGCGCCTGCTCGAAAGCGCCGCCGACGAAAGCGGAACGATCCGGCCTTTCGAGGGCGAGACGTCGATCTTCATTGCGCCCGGCTATCGCTTCCGCGCCGTCGACGTCCTGCTCACCAACTTCCACCTGCCGCGCTCGACCTTGTTCATGCTGGTTTCCGCCTTCAGCGGCCTCGACGCGATGAAGCGCGCCTACGCGCATGCGATCGCGGCGGGCTATCGCTTCTATTCCTACGGCGACGCCTGCCTGCTGATCCGGGCGGGGCGCTGATTTGATTTGGGCGGGCCGCCGTGCTTATAGCGCGGCGCTTTCCGCGCCCGATCCCGAAGAGCGATGAGCGACGCCTTTTCCTTCTCCGTCCGCGCCGTCGACGGCGCCGCGCGCCTGGGCGCGATCGCCACGCCGCGCGGCGTCGTGCGCACGCCCGCCTTCATGCCGGTCGGCACCGCGGCGACGGTCAAGGCGATGTATCCGCAGGAGGTGCGCGCGCTCGGCGCCGACGTCGTGCTCGCCAACACCTACCACCTGATGCTGGCACCCGGCGCGGAGCGGATCGCCGCTCTCGGCGGGCTGCATCGTTTCATGAACTGGTCCGGCCCGATCCTCACCGATTCCGGCGGCTTCCAGGTGATGAGCCTCGCGAAGCTGCGCAAGCTCGACGAGCGCGGCGTCGTCTTCCAGTCGCACATCGACGGCGCGCGCTTCGAGCTGACTCCGGAGCGGGCGATGGAGATCCAGGGCCTGCTCGGCGCCGACATCCAGATGCAGTTCGACGAGTGCGTGCGCCTTCCTTGCGCGCGCGCCGAGGCCGAGCGCGCGATGCGCCTGTCGCTGCGCTGGGCGGAGCGCTCGCAGGCGGCCTTCGCAGCCGAGCCGGGCAGGGCGCTGTTCGGCATCGTCCAGGGCGGGGTCGAGAAGGACCTGCGCGTCGAGAGCGCTCGCTCGCTCGCCTCGCTCGGCTTCGACGGCTACGCCATCGGCGGCCTCGCAGTCGGCGAGCCGCAGGCCGAGATGCTGGCGACCATCGAGGCGGTCGTCCCGCGTCTGCCGATCGACAAGCCGCGCTATCTGATGGGCGTCGGCGCGCCCGACGATCTGCTTGAGTGCCTCGCGCGCGGCGTCGACATGTTCGACTGCGTGATGCCGACCCGCGCCGGGCGCCATGGCATGGTCTTCACCCGGCGCGGGCGGCTCAATTTGCGCAACGCCCGCTTCGCCGACGATCCGCGGCCGATCGATCCGGCTTCGCGCGCCGCCGCCGGGCGCGACTATTCGCGCGCCTATTGGCGCCATCTGGTGAAGTCGGGCGAGATCCTGGCGATGATGGCGCTGACCGCGGTCAACCTCGCCTATTATCAGGAGCTGATGGCGGGCGCGCGCGAGGCGATCGCCGCCGGCCGGCTCGCGGATTTCGTCGCTGAGGCGAAGGCGGGTTGGGCCGAAGGCGAAAGAAGCGGCGCCTGAATCGCGTGCGCCAAAAAACAAGGCATGGGCGACGCCCATGCCTTGCAATTCGTTGGCCTATCCTGAATGGCGTTTCCGGTCGGGCGCGTCTCTTATTCCGCGAATCCTGCTCGCCTGCGCGATTCTCCCAACCTTGCTCCCGGTCCTCCCACAGACTCGGCAACCCGTCGCCAACTACCGCGGCGGCGGCCTCCTTTTTATTTAAGGGGACCTTGATAGTCGAAATTTTGGGCATTGTCACCTCCGCTGGCGACGCCGCCATGCGAAATATTTTTACCTGCTATTGATTTGACGCAATTCACTTCGCGGCGACGGCGCCCGCGCCTCCCGCGCCGCGCGGCGCCGACTTCCTTCTGTAATGACGCCGTCGTATGAGCGGCCTCCGCATGGACGCCGACGACGCGCAGCCGACCGACGAGTCGGTTGGGGTCGCGGGCGCCGCGGCGGGTGGAGACGCGCGGCGCCCGTAAGCGTTTGGGGCGCGCTGCGTCTGAGAGAAATGAGGAAACTAGCATGACCGCCATCGCCGACATTGTCGCCCGCGAGATTCTCGACAGCCGCGGCAATCCGACCCTCGAGGTCGACGTCGTGCTCGACGACGGCACGCTCGGCCGCACCGCCGTGCCGTCGGGCGCGTCGACCGGCGCCCACGAAGCGGTCGAGTTGCGCGACGGCGACGAAGAGCGCTACGGCGGCAAGGGCGTGTTGAGGGCGGCGCAGTCGGTCAACCGCGAGATCTTCGACGCCATCTCCGGCTACGAGGCGGAGGACCAGCTCAAGATCGACGAGACGATGATCGCGCTCGACGGCACGCCCAACAAGGCGCGTCTCGGCGCCAACGCCATTCTCGGCGTGTCGCTGGCGGTGGCGAAGGCCGGCGCCGAGGCGGCCGGCATGCCGCTCTACCGCTACGTCGGCGGCGTCGCCGCGCGCGTCCTGCCGACGCCGATGATGAACATCCTCAACGGCGGCGTCCACGCCGACAACCCGATCGACTTCCAGGAGTTCATGATCCTGCCGGTCGGCGCGCCGAGCTTCAAGGAGGCGATGCGCTGGGGCTCGGAGACCTTCCATGCGCTGAAGAGCGCGCTGAGGAAGGCGGGCCTCAACACCAACGTCGGCGACGAGGGCGGCTTCGCGCCCAACCTGCCATCGGCCGAAGCGGCGCTCGACTTCTGCGTCAAGGCGATCGAGGCCGCCGGCTTCACGCCCGGCGAGGACATCGCGCTTGGCCTCGATTGCGCGGCGACCGAGTTCTTCAAGGACGGCGCCTACGTCTACGCCGGCGAGGGCAAGAAGCGCTCGCGCGAAGAGCAAGCGCGCTATCTCGCCTCGCTCGCCGAGGCCTATCCGATCCTCACCATCGAGGACGGCATGGCGGAGGACGATTGGCGCGGCTGGGCGGCGCTGACCGAGGCGCTCGGCGCCAAGCGCCAGCTGGTCGGCGACGATGTGTTCGTCACCAACGTGGAGCGGCTGTCGCAAGGCGTCGCCCAGGGGATCGCCAACGCCATCCTGATCAAGGCCAACCAGATCGGCACGTTGACCGAGACGCTCGCCGCGGTCGACATGGCCCATCGCGCCGGCTACGCCGCGGTGATGTCGCACCGCTCGGGCGAGACCGAGGACGCGACCATCGCCGACCTCGCGGTCGCGACCAACTGCGGGCAGATCAAGACCGGCTCGCTCGCGCGCACCGACCGCCTCGCCAAGTACAACCAGCTCATGCGCATCGAGGAGGAGCTCGGCGAGCACGCGCGCTACGCCGGCCGCGCGGCGATCAAGCACGCCTGAGGCCCGGCGTCGCGGAGCTTTGGCAACGGAATCTTAACCGCGCGGCCGCCATCGTCGCGCCATGGCCGTGAAGACCCGAGTCCGCGCCGTCCTGTTTCCGCTTCTCTTCTACCTCGTGCTCGGGGCGGCGAGCGGCTATCTCGTCTGGGGCGCTTCGCAAGGCGACCACGGTCTGAAGGCCAAGGCCGCCTACGACGCTGAGGCGACCAAGCTGCGCGCCGAACTCGCCGACGCGCAGACCGAGCGCGCGCGCTGGCGGCGGCTGGTCGATTCGATGCGCTCCGAATCGGTCGACCGCGACCTGCTCGACGAAGAGGCGCGCGCGTCGCTCGACCGAGTCGGCAAGGACGACGTGGTCATCTTCGTCCCAGCGACGAAGGCCAACTGAGGCGCGGCGGCGTTGACGAGGCGCTTTTGCAATCCGGTCTAACCCGCTGATGTAAAGCCGGCTCTCGCCGTGGTTGCGAGCAGGGCGAAAAAGCCGCCGTCGCGCCGAGCGTCGGTCCCGGGTTCGCCGCGCCTCGTTCTCGATCGGTTCGTCGACGCGGCGGAGCGCGCGCTCCGCCTTCGATGGGAGGCCTTCCTACGCCTTGAACAGGGTTTTGAATTCCCGCGGCTGGCTGCGAAGGTACTGATTGGGCGCGCGAACCTGGGCGCCGAGATGCGCCGCCGCATGCCAAGGCCAACGCGGATCGTAGAGAAAGGCCCGCCCCAAGGCGATCAAATCCGCGTCGCCGGCGGCGAGAATCGCTTCCGCCTGATCGAACTGCGTGATCAGACCGACGGCGACGACCGGGATCGTCGTCGCCGCCTTGACGCGCCGGGCGAGAGCAACCTGATAGTTGGGAGCGAGCGGGATGTCGGCCGGCAACAGCCCGCCGCTTGAAACATGAATCGCGGCGCAGCCGCGCTTTTGCAGCTCTTCCGCGTAAGCGCAGGTCTCCTCGATCGACCATCCGCCGTCGATCCAGTCCGTGCCCGAAAGGCGCACGCTCACCGGTCGGTCGGCCGGAAAAGCGGCGCGGACGGCGTCGAAGACCTCGAGCGGGAAGCGCATGCGATTGGCGAGTTCGCCGCCGTAGCCGTCGTCGCGCCGATTGGACAAGGGCGACAGAAATTGGTGCAGAAGATAGCCGTGGGCGCTGTGCAGTTGCACTGCGTCGACGCCCAGCCGCGCCGCTCGGCGCGCGGCGGAAGCGAAGGCTTCGCGAATCTCCGCCATGCCCTCGCGGCTCAACGCCGCCGGGGCGGCGTCGGTCGGCGCGACCGGCAGCGGCGACGGGGCCGTGGTGCGCCAGCCGTGCGGCGACTCGGGGGCGATTTGCGCGCCGCCCTTCCACGGGACATCGCAAGACCCCTTGCGGCCGGCGTGCGCGAGCTGAACGGCGACTGGGATGGGGGACCATTGCCGAATGGCGTCGAGAACCCGGGCCATCGCCGTCTCGCCGGCGTCGGAATAGAGACCGAGGTCGCCATAGGTGATGCGCCCCTCCGGCGACACGGCGGTCGCCTCGATCGTCAGCAGGCCGGCGCCGGAGAGGGCGAGCGCGCCGTAGTGCAGCATGTGCCAATCGGTCATGCAGCCGTCGACGGCCGAATATTGGTCCATGGGCGCGATCACGATGCGATTGTCGAGGCTCAGGCCGCCGATCTTGACGGGAGTGAAGAGATGGGATTGCGCCACGGATTGACCTCCAAGTTGTCCCGCCTCCGGCGGGAGCGCGCCGTTCGCCGACCGGGGCCGGAATCAGCGCGCAATTTCAGCAGATCGTAGCAAAGCATCGCATTCGAGCGCCAGACCGCCCGGCGTTCGACGTCGTCGCGGGGAGCGAAGGACCGAAGCCTTAGTGGTCAAATTCTGAGGATTGGTTCCCGGCGCCGCTCGTCGGCCGTGGGGGGGGGAGGGACAGTCATTTGTCCGCGTCGCGCATTGACGCAGGGACACCTGTGCTGATCCGCACAACCGTTGAGCTCAATCTTTGCCTAGGAGAGCTCGCTTACGGCCATCATGGAACAGGAGCCGGCTTCGTTCGCAGTCGCCGTTGGACGACCGCGAGAGCCTCTTCAGAGGCGGCAATGGGCGCGTCGAGTTGTTCAAGAATTTCGCCGATCTTGCCTGAAAGTTTCTCAAAGTCGGTTTCCAGCGACCTTGAAGGAGGCGACAGCGTCGTCTGAGGAAGCCGCTTCTCATCGAGGCGATAGCGCATTAATGCACCCCATTCGATCAGGACGCAGTTCTAGCGCGGTCATTGGACGGCGATAGCTTCGGAATATACTTAGCCGCCATTCTCCGTACGGCTGGTCGGGGCGACTTAGGTGACAATTGCGGCTGCGTTGAACCGCTTCGCGATCTTCGCGATGGCGGCGCGTGTGCGCGCCATGCCGCGGACAACAGCGCAAGCGATTGAAATGGCTAACGGGTCGCCGGACTCTCCCGTTCGATTTTCACCACTGGCGTCCGGACCCATAAGACTGTTGGCGTGAGCGGCGGACTGTAATTCACGGCGTGAATCCGCGGCGAACCGAATCCCCGCCACAATGTGACGTAATCCATTGAGACTACGAAAGAACTTGACGCCCGCGAGGGGGCCGGTCCGACGCGGCGCCAGATCCTCTTCGTTGCGGTTGCGGCTTTATGAGACGAATCGATGTCTTGGGCGCCCCTGATGCGGGGGCCCGGATCGGCGCGAGTTCACGCCGCGGCGCGCCGTTGCGAGCGGTCGCGGCCTTCCGCCGACGATCCGGCTGGTGAAGTACTTCAAAAGGCGCGCCGGAGCCGGCGCCTTGCGTGCGCCTGAATGACTTTCTCAAGAGCGCCGCCATCGGCTCAGGCCTGCGCCGCGCCAAGACGCTCGCGCAGGGCGACGACATCTGCGACTTTCGCTACAAGAAAGGCAGACCCGTCGTTCAGAATTGGGACGCCGAAATCGATCTCATTCGGTCGCGGTCGCGCACGTGGCCATGCCTGCCCGTCGCGGGCGGGCAGGCCGCCGCCCGCGACGCGTGCTGGAACGCTGCTCGCCAATGAGCCTCGCGGGCGATCTCGGGACTGGGACCCCAAAGCCCCCGGATGGATTCGCTTCGCTCGCCATGGCGGAACGGACGGCGACGACGCCGGCGCTCAGCCCGGCGCCAGCCCTTCGCCGCGCCCCTCGACCTCGACCGCGCTGCGCACCGTGTTGGCGACGTAGCAGGCGTGGTGGGCGGCCTGATGCAGCTCCTCGACCACGGCGGCGGTCGGGCGCTTGTCGCCGGAAAAGACCACGCGGGGCCTGAGCGTGACGCGCGTCATCGACACCCGCCCGTCGACGCCGGGGCCGACGACGCCTTCCGGCTCGTCCTCGTAGAGATCGATGGCGAAGCCACGCCGCCGGGCGAAATCGAGGAAGAACAACATGTGGCAGCTCGACAGCGCCGCCAGCAGCGCCTCCTCGGGATCGACGCCGGCGGGGTCGGAGAGGGGGACGCGCACCTCGTGGGGCGAGGAGGAGGCCGGAACGATCGCGCCGCCGTCGAAGCGCCATTGATGCGCGCGGCTGTAACGGCCGTCGAGGAACGGCTCTTCGGGCTTTCGCGTCCAGCGGACGACGGCGGAATAGGTCGACATGAGGCGGGCTCCCTCGCGCGAAATCAGTGAAATCCGGAAGCGATCGGCGCCGGCGTGCGCCTGCGCGGATGAAATAGTGGCGCCGGTTCGCGGCGACGGGAAGGGCCGCCTCGCCAAGGCGCGCCGCGTTGCGGCGGCGGCCCCTTTTCCGTCGCGCTTCCCCCGCTCGCCCCCTTCATGCTAAGCCGCCGGCGCGGGATCGCCCGCGCTTTTCTCAGGTCCGCCATGTCCGAAGCCTTCGCCCAGCCGTTCCGCTCCAACTCGTTCTTCTCCGCCGCGCTCGCCGAGTCCGATCCCGAGATCGCCCGCGCGATCGAACAAGAGCTCGGTCGTCAACGCGACGAGATCGAGCTGATCGCCTCGGAGAACATCGTCTCCCGCGCCGTGCTCGAAGCGCAGGGCTCGGTGATGACCAACAAGTACGCCGAAGGCTATCCGGGCCGGCGCTATTACGGCGGCTGCCAGTTCGTCGACGTCGCCGAGACCCTCGCCATCGACCGCGCGCGGCGGCTGTTCGGCTGCCGCTTCGCCAACGTGCAGCCGAATTCCGGCAGCCAGGCCAACCAGGCGGTGTTCCTGGCGCTGATGCGTCCGGGCGACGTGTTCATGGGGCTCGACCTCGCCGCCGGCGGCCACTTGACCCACGGCTCGCCGGTCAACCTGTCCGGGCGCTGGTTCAAGCCGGTCGCCTACGGCGTCGACCGCGAGACCCACCGCGTCGACATGGACCAGGTGGAGAGCCTGGCGCGCGCCTGTAAACCGAAGCTGATCATCGCCGGCGGCTCAGCCTACGCGCGCTTTTGGGACTTCCAGCGCTTCCGCGAGATCTGCGACTCGGTCGGCGCCTATTTCATGGTCGACATGGCGCATTTCGCCGGCTTAGTGGCGGGCGGCGCGCATCCCTCGCCGTTCCCCCACGCCCACGTCGTCACCACCACCACCCACAAGACGCTGCGGGGCCCACGCGGCGGCATGATCCTTTCCGACGACGAGGAGATCGGCAAGAAGATCAACTCGGCGGTGTTCCCCGGGCTGCAGGGCGGACCGTTGATGCACGTCATCGCCGCCAAGGCGGTGGCGCTGCATGAAGCGCTGACGCCGGAGTTCAAGACCTACGCCCACGCCATCGTCGCCAACGCCAAGGCGCTCGCCCAGCCGATCCTGGCGGGCGGCTACAAGCTGGTGACCGGCGGCACCGACAACCACCTGATGCTGGTCGACCTCAGTCCCAAGGGCCTCACCGGCAAGGCGGCGGAGGCGACGCTCGGGCGCGCGCGCATCACCTGCAACAAGAACGGCGTGCCGTTCGACGCGCAGAAGCCGACCGTCACCTCGGGCATCCGCCTGGGGACGCCGGCGGCGACCTCGCGCGGCTTCGGCGTCGCCGAGTTCAAGCGCATCGGCGAGCTGATCGTCGAGACTCTCGACGGCCTCGCCGCCAACGGCGAAGCGGGCGCCGCCGCGGTCGAGGCGCGGGTGCGCGAGAGCGTCGCCGACCTGACGCGGCGCTTCCCGATCTACTGACAAGCGAACGTCCCCGCCTCAGGGCCGCATAAGGCGAGGCGAGGGCGCGAGCCGGGGGGATGTCCACGCCATGCGATGCCCCTATTGCGGCAGTCTCGACACCCAGGTGAAGGACTCGCGTCCGACCGAGGACGCTTCCTCGATCCGCCGCCGGCGCATCTGCCCGGACTGCGGCGGCCGCTTCACCACCTTCGAGCGCGTGCAGCTGCGCGAGCTGACGGTGGTCAAGAAGAACGGCCGCCGCGCGCCGTTCGACCGCGACAAGCTCACCCGCTCGGTCGAGGTGGCGCTGCGAAAGCGCGCCGTCGCGCCCGAGCGCGTCGAGCGCATGATCAACGGCATCGTGCGCCAGCTCGAGAGCCAGAGCGACGGCGACATCCCCACGCAGCGCATCGGCGAATTGGTGATGGAGGGCTTGAAGGCTCTCGACGACGTCGCCTATGTCCGCTTCGCCTCGGTCTACCGCAATTTCCGCGAGGCGCGCGACTTCAACGCCATCGTCGGCGAGCTGGAGGGCGAGCCGGAATCGTCGACGCCGGCCGAATTCCCGCCGCCGCGCCATCGCCTCACGCCGCGATGAGCGCGCTTAACGCCGCCGAAGACGAACGCTGGATGGCGGCGGCGCTGCGCTTCGGCCGGCGCGGCATGGGGCTCGCGGCGCCCAACCCTTCGGTCGGCGCGCTGATCTTGCGCGACGGCGTCGTCGTCGGCCGCGGCGTCACCGCGCCCGGCGGGCGCCCGCACGCCGAGACGATCGCCATCGCCGAGGCGGGGGAGGCGGCGCGAGGCGCCACCCTCTACGTGACGCTCGAGCCGTGCGCGCATTACGGCGTGACGCCGCCTTGCGCCGAGGCGATCGTCGCCGCGGGGATCGCGCGCGTGGTCTGTCCGATCGAGGACCCCGACGCGCGGGTCGCCGGCGCCGGGCTGGCGATTCTTCGCCGCGCCGGCGTCGTCGTGACGCTCGGCCCCGGTGCCGAAGCGGCGCGGCGCGACCATCGCGGCCACATCCTGCGCGTCGTCGAAGGGCGGCCGGCGGTCACGCTGAAGCTCGCCCGCACCGCCGACGGCTACGCGGCGGGCGATCATCACGACGCGCGGCTCGCCATCACCGGCGAAGCGGCCAATTCGGCGGTGCAGGCGATGCGCTCGCTCAACGACGCGATCATGATCGGCGTCGGCACCGCGCGCGACGACGATCCGCTGCTCACCGTGCGGCTGCCCGGCGTCGAACAGCGGCCGCTGCGCGTGGTGCTTGATTCGCGGCTGTCGCTTCCGCTGCGCTCGCGGCTGTGCGCGACCGCGACGGAGTTTCCCACCCTTGTCATCGCCGCGCGGGAGGCCGACCCGGCGCGCGAGGCGGCGCTGGTCGAACGCGGAGTCGAAACGGCGCGGGTCGATGGCGACGCTTCCGGCCGCGTCGACCTCGGCGAAGCGCTGCGGCTGTTGGCGCGACGCGGCCTCACTCGCGTCTTCAGCGAGGGCGGCCCGCGCGTCGCGGCGCGGCTGATCGCGCTCGGCCTCGCCGACGAGGTCGCCCTGTTCACCGCGCTCAAGCCGCTCGGGCGACCAGGCTTGCCGGCGCTCGACGCGGCGGCCTACGCCGCGCTCGCCGACACCGCCCGCTATCGCGAGAGCGAAAAGGCCGTCTACGGCGGCGACGCGCTGCGCCGCTGGGAGCGGACGCGCTGATCGACGTCCATTCCGGCGCGGGCGCGCGACGAGGCGCGAAAGGAGAAGAAATGTTCACAGGAATCATCAGCGACGTCGGCGAGGTGGTCGCCCTTCGCATCGCCGGCGAGCAGCGCCGGCTGACTGTCGCCTGCCGCTACGACCCCGCCTCGATCGCCGTCGGCGCCTCGATCGCCCACGCCGGCGCCTGCCTCACCGTGGTCGACGTGGCGCGCCGCGGCGAGGGCGCGGCGATCTCGGTCGACGTCGGCGCGGAGACGCTAGCGGTGACGACGCTCGCCTCCTGGCGCGTCGGCGAGAAAGTGAATCTCGAGCGCGCGCTGCGCGTCGGCGACGAGCTCGGCGGGCACATGGTCAGCGGTCATGTCGACGGCGTCGCCGAGCTCGTCTCCCGCCGCGACTTCGACGGCATGGCGCATCTCGCCGTGCGCGCGCCCGCCGCGTTGGCGAAGTTCATCGCCGTCAAGGGGTCGGTGGCGCTCGACGGCGTCTCGCTCACCATCAACGCCGTCGACGGCGATAAATTAGAGGTGTTGCTGATTCCCCACACCCTCGACGTCACCACCTGGGGCGGCCGACGCGTCGGCGACAAAATCAACATCGAGGTCGACCTGATGGCGCGTTACGCAGCGCGGTTGATCGAGGAGCGGTCGGCCTAAGCCGGGCCGGCGCGACGTCGAGGAACCTTGACTCGCGCGTCGAAACACGATTCTCTGCGACGATAGCGCGCGACGTTGCATAGACCGCTTGTCGTCGCGGGGTTCTCGGCGAGCCGGAGAGGGGGTCGCCGACGGAGGCGGGGGCGTCGATGGGTTGCCGGTGGTGGGCCTACTCGGCGGCGTTGCTGGCCGCCCTTGCTAGTGCTACGGGAACGCGCGCCGCGGACGCGGACGCGCAACAGACGGCGACGGGTTTTTCGCTGGTCCAGGAGCTGCGCTTCGGCGCCTTCGCCCATGACCCGCAAAGCAACAACGAGAACGCGCCGATCGACGCGTCTTTCCAAGTGCTTTCGTCGCCGATCTCCTTTGGCGCCAGCGATAACGCTTGGCTTGCGGCGCTGATCAACCCGCGGCTCGACTTCGGCGCGATGATCAACACCCGCGGGCGGGACAGCTACGGTTTCGGCGGCTTCGACTGGCGCTTTCCCTTGGTCGATCGTTTTTTCCTTGAAAGCGAGTTCGGCGGCGCGGTCAACGACGCGCCGACCCATAAGGAGCCCGACCGCATCGACGTAGGCTGCCCCGTGACCTTCCACGAAGCGATCGGCCTCGGCTACCAGCTCACTCCCAATATCGACGTCGTCGCCAGCGCTGAGCACATTTCGCACGCCAATCTGTGCGGCAGCCATAACCCCGGCATCACCGACTTCGGCCTGCGAATCGGCTACAAGTTCTGAGCAGGGGCCGGCGGCGTCAGCCGCCGAATAGGGGCGCGATTGCTTCACGCATCGTCAGCCTGCGCAACGGGCCGATCGCGGCGAGCGCGGCGAAGCCGAGCGCGCGGGCGGCGTCGAGCGGAGCGAAGCGAACCATCAGCGAGCGGTCGAACGCCTCGACCGCGGCGGCGCGCGCCGCGACGTCGAAACGCCGCGCGCGGGCGTAGTGGGTGAGCGCCGCCCGTCCGCCGAAGTCCTCGCCGCGCGTCGCGGCGTCGCGCGCCGTCTCGACCAGCGTCCTGACGTCCCGTAAGCCCAGATTGAGCCCCTGCGCGCCGATCGGCGGAAAGACATGCGCCGCGTCGCCGACCAGGGCGAGACGGGTCGCCGTCAGTCGGCTCGTCCGCCGGCTCTCCATCGGGAAAACGCCGCGCTCGCCCTCGATTCGCATCCCGCCGAGGGCCGAACGCGCCTGGCGCTCGACCTCGCCCGCCAACGAAGCGTCGTCGAGCGCGGCGCGGCGCGACGCTTCGTCGCGGCTCATCACCCACACCAGGCTCGATCGCCAACGCGCGCCGTCCGCCGCCGGCAGCGGCGCCAGGGCGAACGGGCCCTCGCGGGTGTGAAACTCGACGCAGACGTCCTCATGCGAGCGCGCGTGAGCGAGGAACGCAGTCAGCGCGCTCTGTGGATGGGGACGCGTCTCTACGGCGATTCCGGCCGCTTCGCGCGCCGGCGAGGCGCGCCCGTCGGCGCCGACCACCAGACGCGTCGCGAACCGTCGCCCGTCGGCGAGGCCGACCTCGGCGCGCTCGGCCGAGAAGTCGAAGCGCGTCGCCGCCGCTTCGACACGCCGCAGGTCGGCGCAGCCCACGGCCGTCGCCGCGAGCGCGTCGGCGACGAGCGCGTTCTCGACGTTCCAGCCAAAAACGTCGCGGCCGATCTCGGCGGCGCGAAACGCGAGCGGAGGCGAGGGAAAGAGCGATCGCGTGTCGTCGAACAAGCGCGCCGCGCGCATCGGCGCGGCGACCGGCTCGATCGCCGACCAGACGCCGAGCTGGGCGAGAAAGTCGACCGAGCCGCCGAGCAGCGCCACCGCCCGCCCGCCGCCGACCCGGCCAGTCGCCCCGCCGCAGACGACCGAAAAGCCCGCCCGCGCGAAGCCGATCGCCGCGGCGAGTCCGGCCAAGCCGGCTCCGACGACGAAAACGTCGCAAGCTTCGACGCCCGCTGAGAGTTGGACGGTCATTACCCTATCCTGGCACGCGTGCTTTCTGGCTGTCCAGGCAAGCGCGGGGGCCTGGGGCTCGGCGGGGCGGGTCCGGAGAGGCGGCACGTCGGGCGAAATCGCGCCGTCTCGGGCGCGACGCTCGACCTGGTGGTGGACTTCCTCGCCTATGTGCTGGTCCCGGTCGTCGCGCTCGCGCGCTCCGATCTGATGCCGGCGGCCGCGTCGCTCTGGCTGCGGCTGCTGGTCGTCGTCGCTTCGGCGCTCCACTTCGCCGATAAGCGGATGAAGACGGCGGATCACTGGTTTCGCAGCTTCCCTGCGGTGTGGAACGTATTCGCGCTCTATCTCTTCGTCTTGCGCCGCCCTGGGCGATCGACGCGGCCCTGACGCTTGCCGCGGCCGCGGCGATGTTCGCGCCGATCGAGTTCGTTCATCCGCTGCAAGCGGCGCGGCTGCGCTCGCCGCGACCGACGCCTGGGCGGCGCTCGCGCTCGACGCGGTCGTTGAGGACCTCGGCGCGTCGGAGTGGACGAAGGCCGGCCTGGTCGCGATCGCCGCATGCTTTCTCGCCTTGCCGATCGCGCGCCGCCAGCCGCCAAGCGGCGGTTAGGCGTCCGCGGAAGGCCGACGAAATGGCGGCTTGCCGGCGCGCGGCGAAACTTGCTATAGCGCGCGTCGCCGCGGCGGAACCGACGCTTCGGCAAGGGCCTCGTGGCGGAGTGGCTACGCAGAGGACTGCAAATCCTCGCACCCCGGTTCGATTCCGGGCGAGGCCTCCAATAAGCGACATTTCGCGCGGCGGCGGCTCGCCGCCGGCTTAAGCGCGGGGCGAGGCGCATGGCTTCCACTCTTTCGGCGCACGCGGCGGCGGCGCGGCGCCGTCACATGGTCGACGGGCAATTGCGCGTCGTCGGCGTCAACGACCTCGAGCTGCTGGCGGCGTTTCTCGACGCGCCGCGGGAGGCGTTCGTCGACCCCTCGCGCGCCGGCGTCGCCTATCTCGACAGCGACCAGCCGGCGCTTGGCTCAAACGCGCGGCGCCTGCTCGCGCCCTCGACTCTCGCCCGCCTGTTGCAAGCGGCCGCGGTCAAGCCCGGCGACCGGGTCCTCGACGTCGCCGGCGGCTCCGGCTACGGCGCGGCGATCCTGGCGCGGCTCGGCGCCCGAGTGACGGCGCTCGAATCCGATCTCGGCGCGGTCGAAGCGGCGCGGCGGGCGCTCGCCGGGACCGAGCGGACCGAAGTGATTCTGGGCGACCTCGCCAAAGGCGCGCCCGACCGGGCGCCGTTCGACGTCATCGTCGTCCACGGCGCCTTCGAATCGCCGCCCGAGGCGCTGTTCGCCGAACTCGCCGAGGGCGGACGGCTGGTCGGCGTCGAGGCGACGGCGGGCGTAGGGGAGGCGGCGCTGTTCGAGCGGTCGGCCGCTGGCTTAAGCCGGCGCGCCCTGTTCGAGACCAGCGCGCCGATCCTCGATGCGTTTCGCCAGACGCCGAGTTTCGCGTTTTGAGCGGCCGCGGCGCGATCGCGATTGCGTGACCGCGTCGACCGGGCCGCGCGAAGTGTCGCATGTTTGCGACGCTCTGTTGAAATCTTTGTCGGCGCGCCTTCGCGGGGGGGGCGCGCCATAGCGGAGCGCGGGGGTTTGACGCTACAACCACAAACGGGGCTGGCCGCATCCGCGTCCTGTCGTTTCGCCGCGAGGCGGCGAGGGCGACGGAGCGGGGGCGGCGGCGGGCGTTTTCGTTCCGGCGTAGCGGCGACAAGGCCCTATTATGGCCTCGAGGTCGCGGGCGCGCCAAAGAGGCGGCGATGAGCTGGTGTCAGGGTTGGGCGACGCGTCGTCTCGAGGCGCGTCGATATTGGCGCCCGGCGGCCGCGGCGGTCGCGTTCGGCGTCCTGCTGGTCTCGGCCGCTCAAGCCGAGACGGTCGGCGGCGCGTTGGCCAAGGCCTATCTCAACAATCCCGACATCAACCAGCAGCGCGCCGCGGTGCGCGCCGCCGACGAAAACATTCCCAAGGCCAATTCCGGCTATCTGCCGACTGTCGCCGCCGAGGCCGACGCCGGCAACCAGAGCCTTTACGCCACCGGCTTGGGTCCGACCAGTCCCGACCCCTACAAGCAGAATTCCAAGCCTCGCGGCTACGGCGTGTCGGTGACGGAGAACCTATGGAACGGCAACCGCACCGGAAACTCGGTGCGCCAGGCGGAATCGGGCGTGCTCGGCGCGCGCGAGCAGTTGCGCAACACCGAGCAGAACGTGCTGCTCAGCGCCGTCACCTATTACATGGACGTGCTGCGCGACACCGCCATCCTCGACCTCGACCGCAACAACGTCGAGGTGCTGCAGGAGCAGCTGCGCCAGACCCAGGACCGCTTCAACGTCGGCGAGGTGACGCGCACCGACGTCGCGCAGGCCGAGGCGAGCCTCGCCGGCGCGCGCGCGACCGCGCTCGCCGCGCAATCGCAGTTGCAAACCTCGCTCGCCAACTATCGCCAGGCGATCGGCGAAGAGCCGAAGAGCCTGTCGCCGGTCGCGCCGCTCTCCAAGCAATTGCCGAAGTCGCAGTCGGAGGCGATCGCCGTTTCGCAGCTCGAGCATCCGGCGATCGTGGCGATGCTGCATGGGGTGGACGCCGCGGCGCTGGCGATCAAGATCTCGGAAGGGCAGCTCTATCCGACCGTCGGGGTGACCGGCCAGGTGCAAAAGCGCTTCGACGTCTCGGGCGACCCGGACAAGAGCCAGTCCCTGGTCGGTTCGGTAGTCGGCCAGATCACCATTCCGATCTACGAGGGCGGCGCGGTCTACGCCGCGACGCGCCAGGCCAAGGAGCAGCTCGGCCAGCAGGAGCTGCAGACCGACCTCCAGCGCGACAAGGTGCGCGCCGCGGTAGTGTCCGCGTGGGGCGCCAACCAGAACGCCGGGGGCGTGGTGCGCGCCGCCAAGGCCCAGGTGCAGGCCTCCGAAATCGCGCTCGCCGGCGTGCGCGAGGAGGCGAAGGTCGGCCAGCGCACCACCCTCGATGTCCTCAACGCGCAGCAAGCGCTGCTCAACGCGCGCGTGCAACTGGTGACCGCGCAGCACGATCAGGTGGTCGCCTCGTACACGCTGCTCTCCGCCGTCGGCCGCCTGTCGATTCAGACGCTCGGGTTGGCGGTCGCCGAATACGACCCGCGGGTCCATTTCGACCAAGTCAAGAACAAGTGGATCGGGCTCGACACGCCGGACGGCAGGTAGGCGCCGCGCGGTCGCGACGAGGAAGAGAAATCGGACGACCGTGGCGCGAAGGGCGCGCGCGCGCCTTGCGTCGACGCGACGATAGGATCAGTTTCTAGCTTGCGCCGCGGCGCCGACTCGGCGTCCCGCGAGGCGGGAAGGCGAAAACCATGAACGCACCCAATTCGACCGCGAGCGAGCGCGACCTCGAGGCGCTGCGCCGCGCGCAACGCGCGCACGAGCCGTCGATGGAGGAGATCCTCGCCTCGATCCGCTCGATCATCGCCGACGATCGCGAAGCGGCGCCGGCGAAAGCGGCGCCGAAGCCGGCCGTCGCCGGACCGCAGATCGTCTATTCGAAGGACTCGCCGCCGCCGGCGCGTCCGGCCGTCGAGCCGCAGGCCCGCGCCGAGACGGCGCCCGCCGCGCCGGTCGCGCCCGCCGTCGTCGAGCCGCCGACGCCGAAGGTGATCTGGCGTCAGCCGGCGGCCGAGCCCGCCGCCGCGAATCCCCCCCCGCCGCCGCCCGTGGCGGAAGAGTCGCCGCTGGTCTCGACCAAGACCGACCACGCCGTCTCCGCCGCGTTCGAGGCGCTGTCGGCGAGCCTCGCGTTACGTGGCGACGAGCTCGCCGAGAACATGACGCGGGAGATCCTGCGGCCGATGCTGAAGGCCTGGCTCGACGAGAATCTGCCGAGCCTAGTCGAGCGGCTGGTGCGCGCCGAGATCCAGCGCGTCGCCCGCGGCGGGCGTTGAAGCGACGACGCCGGCGGCCCCGCCGCCTCGCGCGGCGCGGCGGGGCGTCTTGCTTATCTCGTTGACATTCGCGGGCGCGCTGGCATTTAAGCGGGCGCGGTCGCCGCCGTTGATTTGAGACGGGCCCTCCTTCGCGGTCGGCTCGGGGGCGACCGCGTTCCCTCATTCGCCGAGGCGACGCCGCGCCGCGCTCGGTCAGAGTTTCGCCGGGCGCCGTTAAATGATGGAAAAGTCGTTCGAAGCCGCTGACGTCGAGAAGCGCGTCGCCGCGCGTTGGGAGGCCGAAGGGGCCTTTCGCGCCGGCCGACCCGAGCGCAAGGGCGCGAAACCCTATTGCGTCGTCATCCCGCCGCCCAACGTCACTGGCAACCTGCACATGGGCCACGCGCTCAACAACACGTTGCAGGACATTCTGTGCCGCTACCAGCGGATGAAGGGCAGGGACGTGCTGTGGCAGCCCGGCACCGATCACGCCGGCATCGCTACCCAGATGGTGGTCGAGCGCAAGCTGATGGAGCGCCAGGAGCATCGGCGCGAGATGGGGCGCGAGGCGTTCGTCGCCCGCGTGTGGGAGTGGAAGGCCGAATCGGGCGGCGCGATCGTCAGCCAGCTGCGTCGGCTCGGCGCCTCCTGCGACTGGAGCCGCGAGCGCTTCACTCTCGACGAGGGCCTGTCGAAGGCGGTCGCCAAGGTGTTCGTCCAGCTCCACCGCGAAGGGCTGATCTACAAGGCCAAGCGCCTGGTCAACTGGGACCCGAAGTTCCAGACCGCAATCTCCGACCTTGAGGTGGTCCAGATCGACTGCAAGGGGTCGTTCAAGTGGTCGCGCGCCGGCGGCCAACCGCTCGACGAGGCCGCGCTGGCGAAGGCGCTCGCGCGCAACCCCAACGGATTGCTCTATTATTTCGACTACCCGGTGGTCGACGGGAAGGGCGAGGAGACGGGCGAGGTCGTCACCGTCGCCACCACCCGGCCCGAGACGATGCTCGGCGACAGCGCGGTCGCGGTCCATCCCGACGACGAGCGCTTCGAGCGGCTGGTCGGCGCCAATGTGCGCCTGCCGCTGGTCGGCAGGCTGATGCGCGTCATCGCCGACGCTTATTCCGATCCGGAGAAGGGGACGGGCGCGGTGAAAATCACCCCCGCCCACGACTTCAACGACTTCGAGGTCGGCAAGCGTCACGAGGCGGAAGGCGCGCGCGCGATCAACGTGTTGGACGCGGAGGCGCGTGTCTGGCTGAAGGGCAACCTCGACTTCTTCCTCGGCCTCGACGCCAAGGACCACGAACTCGCGCGGCTGATCGCCGCGGTCGACGGGGTCGACCGGTTCGAGGCGCGCAAGCGCATCGTCGCGCTGATGGCCAACGAGGGCCGGCTGCAGAAGATCGAGCCGCACGCCCACACCGTGCCGCACGGCGACCGCTCGAACGCCGTGATCGAGCCGTGGCTCACCGACCAATGGTACGTCGACGCCAAGACGCTCGCCCAACCGGCGCTCGCCGCGGTGCGCGAGGGCAAGACCCAGTTCGTGCCGAAGAACTGGGAGAAGACTTACTTCGAGTGGCTTGAAAATATTCAACCTTGGTGCGTCTCGCGGCAGCTCTGGTGGGGCCACCAGATCCCGGCGTGGTACGCGCCGTGGGGCGAGGTCTACGTCGAGGAGAGCGAGGAGGCCGCGTTCGCGGCGGCGCTCGCCGACGGCGTCAAACGCCGCGCGCTTTCCGAGGCGCAAGCGAAGGCGCTGGCGGCCGATCCCAAACGGCTGCGCGAGACCTTCCGGCGCGACCCCGACGTGCTCGACACCTGGTTCTCCTCCGCCCTGTGGCCGTTCTCGACGCTGGGCTGGCCCGACGACACGCCCGAGCTCGAGCGCTACTACCCGACCGACGCGCTGGTGACCGGCTTCGACATTATCTTCTTCTGGGTGGCGCGGATGATGATGATGGGCCTGCATTTCCGCGGCGAAATTCCCTTCCGCGACGTGTACATCCATGCCCTGGTGCGCGACGAGAAGGGCGCGAAGATGTCGAAGTCGAAAGGCAACGTCATCGACCCGCTCCACCTCATCGACCGCTACGGCGCCGACGCGCTGCGCTTCACGCTGGCGGCGATGGCGGCGCAGGGGCGCGACATCAAGCTCTCCGAGAGCCGCGTCGAAGGCTATCGCAACTTCGCCACCAAGCTTTGGAACGCCTCGCGCTTCGCCGAGCTGAACGAGTGCGCGCGCGTCGACGGCTTCGAGCCGAAGCGCGTGCGCGAGCCGCTCAACCGCTGGATCCTCGGCGAGGCGGCGAAGGCGGTGGCCGAGGCCAGCGCGGCGATCGAGAGCTACCGCTTCAACGACGCCGCCAACGCCGCCTACCGCTTTGTCTGGAGCGTGTTCTGCGACTGGTGCCTGGAGCTCGCCAAGCCGGTGCTGCAAAGCGGCGAGGACGGGCCGGCTCGGGCCGAGACGCGGGCGACCATCGCCTACGTGCTCGACTGCGCTTACGGCCTGCTGCACCCCTTCATGCCCTTCGTGACCGAGGAGCTGTGGGCGATCAAGGGCGAGGCGGGGCCGCCGCGCGTCGGCGTTCTCGCGCTCGGGCCCTGGCCGAGCGCCGATTTTCCCGTCGACCGCGAGGCGGAGGAGGAAATCGGCTGGGTGGTCGACCTCGTCTCCGAGATCCGCTCCGTGCGCTCCGAGATGGGCGTTGCGCCGGCGGCGCTGCCGCCGCTGGCGCTGATTCAGGCGAGCGCGCCGCTGAAATCGACCGCGCGCCGCTGGTCGGAGACGATCAAGCGTCTCGCGCGGGTCGCCGAAATCCGCTTCGCGGAGGCCGCGCCGGTCGGCGCGTTGCAGATCGTCGTTCGCGGCGCGCTGGTCGCCTTGCCGGTGGCGGGAATTCTTGACGTCGCCGCCGAGCGGGCCCGCCTCGCCAAGGAAATCGCCCGCGAGCAGGGCGAGGTGGCCAAGGTCGACGCCAAGCTCGCCAACGCCGACTTCGTCGCCCGCGCGCCGGAGGAGATCGTCGCCGAGAACCACGAGCGGCGGGAAGCCTCGCTCGCGCGCATCGCCAAGATGGAGGCCGCCCGCGACCGGCTGGAGCGCATCTGACGCGCGCCGCCCTCCGCGGCGGCGCGGCCGTTGCAAGGGCGCCACATCCCTGGACCAAGTGGAAACCGCCGGGATTTCAGCCGGATCGTGCCCCGATTGCGCCATAAACCCCGCGCTATTTCGTGGCTCACATTCAGCTGGAAAAAGAGCTGAACGCCCCGCGGCGAAGGCGGCGGGGGATCGCGGCGCCGGGCGGGGCGGGCGAGGTCGGGGTTTTGATGCGCGCGTTGTCATTCGCCAAGATCTATGGCGCCCGACGAGGATGCGTCGGTGGGCCGGTCCGGAGCTTGGCCATTCTCGCCGTGGCGTTCGGCGTCGTTGGGCTTTGTCCGATCGGCGCTTACGCCTTCGACGGCGAAAAGACCGCCAATCCCGGCAAGATCCCGGTGCAAACCTTCGCCACCGTGGAGGAGGCGTTGCGGGCGGGCGTCCACGATCTCGCGGCGGGCGACACGCAATCCTCGGTGCAGGCGCTCACCTACGCCGCCGACGGCGGCGAGCCGCTCGCCCAATGGAAGCTCGGGCGCATGTACGCGCGCGGGGAGGGCGTGCCGCGCGATGACGTGAAAGCTTACCAATACTTCGAACAACTGGTCGAAAGCTACAACGAGGACGGACCCGACCGACCTGACATCGCGGCGATCTCGAACGCCTTCGTGTCGGTCGGGGTGTATTGTCTCAACGGCATTCCCAACAGCGCGATCAAGCCCGATCCGGAGCGCGCGCTGGAGATGTTCCAGTACGCCGCCACCAATTTCGGCGACTCGGACGCCCAATACAACCTAGCGCGCATGTACATGGATGGCTCGGCGGGCTTGTCGCGCGACAACATGCGCGCCGCGCGCTGGCTCGCGCTCGCCGCCGACAAGGGCCATCACGCCGCTCAGGCGCTGCTCGGCCACCTGCTGTTCGTCGGCGAAGGCGTGCCGCGCCAGCGCGCGCGCGGCCTGATGTGGCTCACCATCGCCAAGAACGGCGCGCAGGGCGCGAAAGACGACTGGATCCGCGAGCTGCACGCCAAGGACTACGCCGCCGCGGGCGACGACGACCGCGAGGTCGCCGAAGCCTACCTGGGCGCGCGCGGCAAGGATCGCCGCGAAGCCGCGACGGCGCCCGTGGCGGACACCAAGCCGCACGGCGGCTTCATCGCCGGCTTGGCGCAGCTGCCGCCGTTCCCGCGGCTGTTCAACAGCGCGCCGCCGCCGAGCTTCGATGCGCCGGAGCCCGCGCCGGGGCCGTGACCCGCGCCGGCCACAGCGGCGCCGCGTCCGCTTCCTCCCCGCGCATAGCGTAAAGCCGCCGCGACCGAGCGGCTTGAACGGAATCTTCTTCATTGGCGCATTAGGATCGCGCCATGAGCATGAAGAAAGCCGTGATCGACGCCGGCTTCGCCGCCTTCCGCTTGAGCCGTCTCGACAAGGCGCTGGCGTGGGCGACGCGCGGCTGCGGCGTCATTCTCGCCTTTCATCGCGTGCGGCCGTGGGCGCCGCCGACCCCCGGCTATGCGCCGAACCGCCTGCTCGAGATCACGCCCGAGTTCCTCGACCAGGCGCTCGAAATCGTCCGCCGCGAGGGCTTCGAGATCGTCACGCTCGACGAGGCGCGCCGGCGGCTCGTCGAAGGCGGACCGCGCTTCGCCGCGCTGACCTTCGACGACGGCTATCGCGACACGCGCGATTTCGCGCTGCCGGCGCTCGAACGCCGCGACGCGCCGTTCACGGTGTTCTTTTGCGTCGGCCTGATCGAACGCACGGCGCGGCCGTGGTGGCTTGAGCTCGAGGAATCGCTGCGCCGCCTCGACGCCGTCTCGCTCGATCGCGCCGGCGTGTCGCTCGAGCTGCCGACGCGCGCGCCGAAGGAGAAGGCCGCCGCCTTCGAGCAGATCTACTGGGCGTTGCGCGCGCGTCCGGAGGCGGAGCTGGTCGACGCGGTGGCGGCGCTGGCGCGCCGGGCGGGCGTCGACGGCCAAGCGATCGCCGAAGCGACCTTCATGAGCTGGGACGAAGCCGCCGCCTTCAGCCGCCATCCGCTGGTCGCGGCGGGCGCGCATTCGCTCAGCCATCGCATGCTGGCGAAATGGCCGGCCGCCGACGCGCTCGCCGAAATGACGCGCTCGAAAGCCCTGCTGGAGGCGCGGCTCGGCGCGAAGATCGACGCCTTCGCCTATCCGGTCGGCGATCGGACGAGCGCCGGCGCGCGCGAATTCGCGCTCGCGCGCGAGGCGGGCTTCGCCGCGGCGGTGACGACGCGCCCGGGCATGTTGTTTCGCCAACACGCCGCTCATCTCACCGCGCTGCCGCGCGTCTCGGCCAACGGCAATTGGCAGAGCCCGGCGGCGCTGGAGACGCTGCTCTCCGGCGCCCCGTTGCTGCTGTGGAACCGCGGCCGGCGGCTCGACGTCGCCTGAGCGCGTTCAACGCGCGTTCAACGCGCGCCGCTCGGCGCGGCCAGAGCCGCGGCCGCGCGCTTCGCTTGCGAAACCCCGCCGGTCACAGGCAGAGCAGCGGATTGATCATCAGCCAGTACGGGCTGCAATAGTAGTCCGGGTAATAGCCGCCCCATCCGCCATAGACGGGATAGCCCGCATACCATCCGTAGCGATGCCGGCCGTACCATCCGTATCCGTAGCGCGGATGACCATGCCAACGGTAGCCGTAGCGGGGCCCAAACCCGCCATACCGGCCGGCGAAGCCGCCGAATCTCGGACCGAACCCGCCGTGTCCGGCGAAGCCGCGCCCGAAACCGCCGCCGTGGCCGAAGCCGCCGCCATGACCGAAGCCG